>LFCJ01001313.1_pt1 | contig 17142 bp, 20 predicted proteins | sample 643141 | NCBI WGS metagenome assembly LFCJ01 (sample SAMN03766243, study PRJNA286221) | soda lake metagenome | biome: soda lake; feature: Kulunda steppe; material: water; isolation source: sample B1-Br-g2 brine of Lake Bitter-1 | place: Russia: Kulunda steppe | collected 2010-07
CGCTCAAACACGTCAAATCGAACGGCATCCTGCTGACGAAGGGAACCGAGACGGTCGGCGTCGGAATGGGGCAGGTCTCCCGCGTCGACGCGGTCCGACTCGCGGCGATGAAAGCCGACGAGCACGCCGAAGGGAAAGACGCCGCGGGCGCAGTCATGGCCTCGGACGCGTTCTTCCCATTCCCGGATGGGATCGAAGAAGCCGCAACGGCAGGCATCAAAGCGGTCGTCCAGCCCGGTGGCTCGGTCAACGACGACGACGTGATCGAGGCCGCGGACGAACACGGGATGGCGATGGCGTTTACGGGACAGCGGAGTTTCCGCCACGATTAGGGCCGCGAACAGTGTGAGGGCGGTTTTTGATCCGGGTTTTTCGAGGAGCGCTGAGCGAACAGTGTGAGGGCGGTTTTGATCTCTTACCGGAGATAACCGGCAAACAGTTTCAGTTGCTACTATCGGTTTCTGCCTTGTTACCGCAGTAATTCACACCCACGGGAGATGGGCCGCGATATCGACGATTCCCCACGCCACCGCTGTCAGAAGTATCAGATACAGGCTGTTTCCAACCCCTGAGAAGAAGAGAAACCGCCGGGCTGAGTACTGGCTCAGCCCTGCTGGAACACTCATCAAAGACCTGATACCTGGTGCTGCGTTCGTGACTGCGAGTGCAGTGCCCCCAAACCGATCGAACAGTCGACTGACGAACCGCATCCGTTGCTTGCCGATCCGCACGGTAACGAACATCGGTATTCGATCGACGTGGGGGAGTTTTCGGCGAATGCCGATGAACTCCGGACTCTCCGTGTTGAAGCCGCGGTACAGCGTGAACTGTCCAAGTGTGGCAGCGATCGTTGACAGCACTGCGAGTATAAAGACGGTTGTGTATGACGGGGAGACAACCACGATGTACGCAATAAAGAGGGCAGCTGGTGGCGTCAGCTTGCCAACCACCATTCCATCAAGATAAAAGAGCAGGAGGATAGTCGGGATAGCGAGCGTTTCGAGGATCATGATAACCGCTTCAGCGCTGGGAATCATCGGGATCCCTGCTCAGGATTCCTCGACCGATCCTCGCTCACAGCATCTCTAGGATCGTCGATCGATGTTGTAGGCACTGGGGATGTCAGATCGGACTCGGGAGCTCCCATCTGATCGTACTGTTCACGGAACGTAGTTAGTGTCGCCGCGAGTACTCCGAGGACGATCGGTCCAATGAATAGTCCGGTGAAGCCGATGGTGTAGACGCCGCCGAAGACGCCGATGAGAATAATTCCGGGGTTGAGGTCAGCCTCGCGATCGATCACGATTGGCCGGACGTAGTTGTCGATGAGGCTGACAATCGTCAAACCGTACACTGCGAGAAAGAACCCCCACTCGGGCTGGTCGATCAAGAAGAGGTAACCGGATGCAGGAGCCCAGACGAGAAATGCACCGATCAGGGGCAACAGCGAGAGTACGATCATCACGAACGTCCAGAAGACGTAGTTCGGAACGCCCGCAACCGCCAGCCCCACCCCGGCGACGACGCCCTGAAGCACCGCCACGAAGATGTGCCCGGAGATTACGCCCCAGATCGTGTGGTCCATCTGTTTGACCAGGCGCGTCGCCATCGGATCGGACATCGGCGCGATCGATTTCGACCAGGTGACGAACCGTTGGCCGTCGAGCAAAATGTAATACACGAGGAACAACACGAGTGCGAAGCCGATCGAAAGTTCGAGGACCATCGCAAACGCTTCGCCGACGCTTCCGAAGAGGATATCGGCGAGTTCCTCCAGCACTGACCCCGTTTCCTGGCCGAGATCGACGTCCGTACCGAGCAGTTCAGACAGCCACGCCTCGGTTTCGGCGACATCAAACGGCAGTTCGCCGGCATCACTTGCAAGATGGTTGATGTCTCGCCAGAGGACCAGGAGAATATATACTGTCGGAAGGACGACGGTTACGGCCGACATCAGGATTAATACGATCGGGCTCAGCCTTTCGCCGATGCGGGGTTTGAGCCGGAGATGTAGTGGATGGAGCATATACGCCAGAATCGCCGCTCCAAAGACGTATTCCAAGAACGGAATGAGTATCAGCAGGCCTACCGTCGCTGAGGCCCCGATGAGGAGCAACAAGAACGCCTGCTGTTTGTTCATATCGAGCGATACAAGTGCGATTACATAAACCCACCGCCTGTGGCGCACGGAAGTTTCCTGCGAAACCTGTTCATAAAGCGTCGGACCCCACACAAAAACCACTCGTCGGTAACGACCTCGGCGAATTTGCGTGTCGGGGTCCTGGGAACTCAGTATCGTAGCCACTGAACGTCAGTGCGCACCCGATCGCACGACGGCTATGCGGGTAGTGTGCAAGCAGTTTCAGCTGTTACGATCGGAGTCAGTGGGTTGTCGGAGTCCCTCAGGCCATCAAACAGGGACGATCGTGACCGGCCCCTCCAGAAATCCAGTGGTGGCGAACAGTGTGAGTGAATCCGACGAAAAAGTGGATACCGCGGTTACGGGACAACGGGGGTTTCGCTACGATCAGGGCCGCGGTTACGGGACAGCGATCGGCGGTAGATCGTTCCAACGATCCCTCTCAGTCGTCGGCGGGGACGACCGTTTCAGCGGACGGGTCTGCCATCGCGAGGACGTCGTCGAAGAAGTCAAGGGTATCCTCCGGACCGGGGTTGGCTTCAGGGTGGTACTGACGGGTGATGACGTCGTAGTCGATTCCGTCGATCCCTTCCGGCGTGTCGTCGTTGACGTTGATCTGGGTAATTTCGAGGTGGTCGCCGGGATCGGCGACGGTGTAGCCGTGGTTCTGGGTGGTCATGACGACACGGCCCGACTCGAGATCAAGGACGGGCTGGTTGACGCCGCGGTGGCCGAACGTCATCTTCTCGGTGGTGCCGCCGAGTGCTTCGGCGACGATCTGCTGGCCGAGACAGATGCCAGCGACGGGCGTGTCCTCGACGAACGCCTCGACGAGATCGATCGCACCCTCGTAGTTTGCAGGGTCACCGGGACCGTTCGAGATGAACAGAATGTCCGGGTCGATCGCGGAGACGTCGGCAGCGCTTGCGTCGTGGGGGAAGACGTGGACCGTTGCATCGCGGTCGAGCAGCGAGTCGACGATCGAGCCCTTCGCGCCGCAGTCGATCAGCGCGACGGTCTCGCCGTCGTTGTCCGCGCCGTGGACGGTCGCTTCCTCGACGCTGACCTGCGCGCCGATTTCGGTGTGTTCGCTCATCGTCTTGCAGGCCTCGAGCTCTGCCAGGGCGTCGTCTTCGGTGACGTCTTCGCCGACGGCGATCCCACACTTCATTGCGCCGCTGTCGCGGATGTCGGTGACGACCTCTCGCGTGTCGAGGTGGTCGATCGCGGGGACGTCTTCGCTCGCGAGCCACTCGACGACGTCTTCGGTGAGTTCGCGTGCGAGCACCGCGCGTGGATGGATGCGATCGGACTCGAACCGTTCTTCGCGAACGCCGTAGTTACCAATTAGCGGATAAGAAAACGTCAGGATCTGTTCTTCGTAGGATGGATCGGTGAGGCTTTCTTCGTATCCGGAATACGCTGTCGTGAACACCAGTTCGCCGCGTGCTGTTCCCGGGGCACGACCACGCCCCTCGATTACGTGGCCGCCTTCCAGTGCAACGTATGCTTCTGTCATTACGAACTACGTATTGATCCCACCTGCATAAGTGTTGTCTTCGAAGCTGAGTTACGAAATTCGTAATCGGTAAATGTACGTCACACGTAGGCTCGAATCTCCATGGACGATCTGGATAGGCAGATCCTCGATATTCTCCGTCGTGACGCCCGGACGCCGTACACGGAGATCGCAGACGAGGTCGGGACGAGCGAAGGGACCGTCCGAAACCGCGTCGAACGAATGATGGACGACGAGATCATCGAACGCTTTACCATCGCGACGCGGACGGGAAACGTCAAAGCGATGCTCGAAATCGGTGTCGCGGTCGACGTCGATACTAAGGCCGTCTCCGAACGGATGGCCGAGTGGAAAGAGGTCGACTTCGTCTGGATGGTGTCGGGCGAACAGGACATCGTCCTCGTCGTCGACGCCGCGGACACGCGCGGGGTCAATGATTTGATCACACAAGCTCGCGATCAGGACGAGGTCGTCAGCACGAAGACGCGGCTGATCCTGGACGAACAGCTCGGATAAGCGATCGCCGACAACCCACATCAAGGTCGGTCTCGTTCGGTGCTGACGGTCTGTTATACGGAGGTCGTCTCGCTCAGTGCTGACGGTCTGTTGTATGAGATAGTCTCGTTCAGTGCTGACGGTCTGTTGCACCGGGACCGGTCTCGCTCAGTGCTGACGATCCACCACGCCCGGGGTTCGACTCCGCGAGTATCCCGTCGGGATGCTTGCGCCGATGAATCTCGTGGTAGACACGGCGGAGGAGTCGATCGACCGGTCGGTTGTCGACGCGTGGCTCGACCCGGCCGTCTCGGATGGCCGCCACGACGGACTCGGGACTGAGTCGGTCTGCGTCGATCAGCGTGTATGCTCGGCCAGCCTCGAACGGGAAGTGAGCGTCGCTGCCGCCGACGATCGGGATGTTCCGGCCCTCGGCCAGCTCCCGGACGAGCAGCTCCGTGCGTGGGTGTTTGCCGTTGATCTCGATCGCGTCGAACGGTGTCGTTTCGAATTCCGTAACGGTGCTGTTTCGATAGGGGTGGGCGATGATCGCCACACAGCCGCGATCGTGGGCCAGGTCGACGATCTCCTGTGGCGTGTACTCCAGTGGGACCGTCTCGATGGGCGGATCGGGGCCGATCACGAGGACGTGGCCGTGGGTCGTCGACACCTCGATGCCCGGGATCACCGTCACGTCGTCGCGGCTGAACGGCGTATAGTAGTCGTGGTTCGTGGTCGCGACACCGTCGAGGCCGCGTCGATCGACGGCGCGTGCAAGCAGCCTGACTCCCAAGGGGTCGAACCGATCGCCGAGCCGTGGGCGACCGTGGGAAGAATCGCGTGTGCGCGTGCAGGTCGACGGCGAACATACCTCCAGGTACGTGGAGAGGTGGTTTTTGTGTTATCAAGGAGCCACGCCCGAGGGTCGAACGGACCGCTCCGGATCGGGCCGTCGATGTCGGGCTGGGAGCCGTCCAGAGACGATACTGGTTTCAAGAGCCTCCCCAATTGTGGAATATGAACACGCAAGAAGACGAACTCCCGCACAAGAACGCAGCACAGGATGTCATCGCCGTCGACGAGGACGACACCGAACTCGAACTGGTCAACCGTCTCGACGCTCATACGGGCGATGGGATCCGCCATCGCGCGTTCACGTCGCTTGTATTCGACGAGGACGACAACATCTTGCTCGCCCAGCGAGCCCCCGACAAACGGCTCTGGGGAACGTACTGGGACGGCACCGTCGCCTCCCATCCCGTCGACGGGCAGAGCCAGGAGGAGGCAACGCGACAGCGACTCGAGGAGGAACTCGGCGTCACGCCCGATCAGTACGACGATCTGCGGCTGACCGATCGCTTCGAGTACAAACGATACTTCGAGAACGCGGGCGTCGAACACGAGGTCTGTGCCGTTTTGCAGCTTACGCTGACCGACACCACACTCGATCCCGACGAGGAGGAGGTTGCCGGACTGATGTGGGTTCCCTACGAGCGACTCCACGAAAACCCCGAGTGGTACCGCCAGCTCCGACTCTGTCCATGGTTCGAGATCGCAATGCGACGCGACGTCCGATCGGAGTAGTCGCCAGCGATCGCTGCGATCGGCGTCGATCTCGAAGCTGATCGCCACATCGTGTGACACGGTAACAAGGCTTATTATACCGCCGTCCGTAGCGTTGCCCGAGGGCCGACACAATGGTCCGTGTGACGTAATGAGTTCCACACCCCCGGAAGCCGAGACACACGAAGTCACGCTCTGTACAGACGAGCAATGGGTCGTCCACCACGTCCTCTCCAAGCGCATCGACGCGGCGATCGACAACGAGGACACACCGCCGGAGTGGACGATCGAACTGTTCGAGACGATCGAGTCAGGTGAAGAAACGCTCACCGGCTATCAGGCAGCGCGACTTTACGACGCCCTCGAGGCGTACCTCGATCGGGATGGAACACCACAACAGGACGTCGTTCACGGATCGGCCGTACTGAGTCGTCTTGAGGAAATCGTCGAGCCCGAGGACTGACTCTCGGGACTGGTTTTTCCGGCCGACCTCCCCAGTTGCCGGTTCAGTACGGACAGACTGCTCTCGGTCGGTACCGCTGACTGGCGACTCGAAAACAGCTACGGGCGCGTCGTCGCCCACACTGCAGTCACCGCCAACAACACTGCAGGCACGAGCGGCACGATCAGCAGTGCGAACCGATACCCCTCCGCGCTCGGTGGGATCAGCAGAATCGTCGTCGGGGCGACGATGAACGCGATGATAATAACGCCGACCAGCGCCCAGCCACGCCAGTCGAACTCCCGATCGACCGCCTCTGGATGGATTGGCTCGTCGACCCACTCGTCGTCCGTCGATTCCTCAGCCGTCGAGTCCGTCGTCGACTCGCGTCGCGTCCCGTCCTCGTCGAACGCCGAAGGATCGTGAACGTAGCCGCCGTCGTCGCTCGAAGTCACTACTACTCGTTTCGAGTGCGTGGGGAAAGTCCTCACGGTTCCGGCGGCGATCGGAGCAGGCGCGACAGCCGATCGGGACGAACGGGCGAGGCAACGAGAATCGATCGGCCAGACCGCCAGGGGCTGGGCAGCCATCCTGTCAGGATCGAGCCCGATGTAGATTGCAAGTTGCTACAGTTCGCTATCGGGCCGGACGACGACCTTGCCGAACCCCTCTCGTTCTTCGATGATTTCGTGGGCGCGCGCGCTTTCGCTCATCGGCAGCTCTTCCCGGATTGCGGGTTCGAACGTGCCGTCCCAGACGAGTTCCATCACCTCGTCGACCTGGCTTGGCGTGGCCATCGTCGAGCCGATGATCTGGAGCTGGTTCCAGAAGATCCGCGGGATGTCCGTTTCGGGGTTCCCGCCGCCGGTGCCACCGCAGGTGACGAGTCGGCCACCTTTGGTGAGGCTCTTGATCGAGTCCTGCCACGTGGGCGCACCGACGTGCTCGACGACGACGTCGACGCCCCGGCCGTCGGTTTCCGATCGAATCCACTTCGCGAAGTTCTCCTCCTCGTAGTTGCAGACGTGATCTGCACCATGGTCTTCGGCATACCGAAGCTTTTCTTCGGTGCTGCCGGTCGCGTACACCTCCGCTCCCGCGTAGTCGGTGATCTGGAGGGCGGCGTGGCCTACTCCGCCGCTGGCTCCGAGGACGAGCACCGACTCGCCGGCATCGAGGTCGGCCCGCTCGATCAGCATCCGCCAGGCCGTCTGGAAGACCAGACAGCTCGAGCCGGCGACTTCCCAGTCGACGTGTTCTGGCACCGGAATCAGGTTGTCCTCGGGGATGGCAGCGTACTCGGAGTGGATCCCCGTGACGTGTTCGCCGATGATGTGATAGCCGGGATCGAGCGTCGGATCGTCCATCCGAAGGTCGCCGACGCCCGCCGAGAGGGCGACACGATCGCCCTCCTCAAAGCGCGTCACATCTTCGCCAACGTCCTCGACGATGCCGGCCCCGTCGCTGCCCGGAATGTGGGGCATCTCGAGGTCGATGCCGGGCATCCCGCGTCGCGTCCAGATGTCGAGGTGGTTGAGCGCAGCCGCCTTTACGTCGACCAGCACCTCGTCGCGATCGATCTCCGGATCGGGGTACTCGCCGTATTCGATGACGTCCGTGTCGCCATGCTCGGTTAGTTGGACTGCATCCATGTGTGGTGGTAGAGATCGTCGTTCATTATAATTAGTTTGGTAATTGCAAGGCACGATCGCCGAAAACAGCGACCCAGCAGCGTTCTCGAGTCCCCGGCTGTTTTAGCCGCCGGCTCCCGAAGGGAGAATATGACTGACAGGGACGAAAACGGGACAGCCACTGGCGATGGCGACGAATTCTGTGCTGGCGTCGTCACGATCGCCGGCGATCGAGAACTGGCGTCGGACGAGGCTGGCGATGCCGTCGTCACACGTCTCGAAGCGCACGGACACGAGATCGCCCTCCGTGAACACGTCGGCAACGAGTACGATCGGGTGCAGTCGATCGTCCAACGGATGATCGCGCGGGACGACGTCGATTTCGTGGTCACTGCTGGTGCGACCAGTATCGAGCCCGACGACGTCACGCTTGAAGCCGTCGAGCCGCTCCTCGATAAGGAGCTGACTGCCTTCGATGAGCTGTTTACACAACTCGGCTACGAGCAGATCGGCTCGCGTGTCGTCGCGACACGAACGCTCGCTGGCGTCGCCGAGGGAGTCCTGGTCTTCTGTCTTCCCGGCGACGCTGACGCCGCCTCGCTCGCGATCGAGCGAATTATTCTCCCCGAAGCGAGCGTCCTCGTCGATCTCGCGTCCGAATACCGGACTGCTGACGCGGCAACAGAGGTTGATCCGGATGTAACCGAAGACACCGATCCGGATGTAACCAAAGACACCGATCCGGCTGTAGACGGTGATGCGATCGAGAGCAACGGTCCGGACGCGAACGGCGACGCGACCGATCGGGACGGTGATTCGTGATGGGACCGAAAGAGTCGGCCCGGGACGGAACCGATGCTGAACAGGAGGAGACAGAGGCTGATGCCGTTGACAAGCAATCACTCCGCGAACGCGTCTGGGACGACCTCGAAGAGAGTGGTGTTCGGCGGTTCCCGTTCCCACCCCACGGCCGTATCCCGAACTTCGAGAACGCGAACCGGGCCGCCGATCGGTTGGCCGACCAGCCGGAGTGGGAGGCTGCGGCGACGATCAAGGCAAACCCCGATGCGCCACAGTTACCTGTCCGCCGTCGTGCGCTTCGGGACGGTAAGACAGTCTATATGGCCGTCCCCCGGCTCACGGACGAGCAGTGTTTCCTGAAGCTCGATCCCGAACAACTCGACGACTACGATGCAGCGACGACGGTCTCGGGCTCGTCGAAACACGGCGCCCAGGTCGGCCCTGACGATGTCGAACCGATCGATCTCGTCGTTTCGGGGAGTGTCGCGGTCACTGAAGATGGTGGACGGGTCGGAAAGGGAGAAGGGTACAGCGACCTCGAGTACGCCGTCCTCAGAGAGCTCGGACTCGTCGACGACGAGACGCCGGTCGCGACGACAGTCCACGAACGCCAGCTCCTCGACGAGCCGGTCGCGATCGGGGATCACGACGTCGCCATGACGCTGATCGTCACGCCCGACCGAGTGATTCGCCCGTCGACACAGGGCCAGCCGGAGGGGATCGACTGGTCCCTACTCGATGACGAGCGACGCGAGGAGATTCCGGTACTGCAACGGTTTAGCGATCGCTCAGCGTCGGATCAGTAGTGCAGAAAACGTCCCGGGGCGTGGGGAGCCCCGGATGCCAGATCCGTCCGGCGATGCAGGCCGGTGCAGCGGAACCTCCATCGCGGACGGAAAACGGTGTGGCAATGGTGTGGGGGAAGGGTGCTGTGGTGGGGTTGCTGGAAGTCACGGGGCGAGGCTGTGGGGTGCCTTGTGGTGGGGTCTGCCCGTCGACCTCCAGTAGGATGTATCGGGTGGACCCACTTGAACGGGGGCGATGGTATTACAGTCTTACGTCGAATTTCACCGAATTCAACGCCAGTTTACTCGATCGAAAACGGGGTCGAGGCCGTTTATACCACCAGTATTACTGTTTACAGTACTATTACGAAGACAGTCAGATGATCTAACAACGTCTCGAAAGCGGGTCGCCAGCCGATCTGTCCGTTATGTGTTGACTAGCTCTTCGGCGACCGTGGTGGGGTCCAGTAACTCCGGATCGATCGCGAGATCGAGCTGTCGTGTAATGAACTCCGGGATCGTTCGTCGGGCGTACGTAACCGTCCGCAACTCGTCGGTGAGGCTGTGTGCGATCGGAACCGTCGTCGCCTGTTCGAGGTCGGTCAGGACGTACAGATCCGCCTCGACGATGCCAGCCTCTTCGAGCGCCGGTCGCGTAATGATGCCAGTGATTCGGGCAACAGACGCACCTTCGGCCTCGAGTGCATCAGCGAGATCGTCTTCGTCTGGACCACCGACGATCACGTGCATACTCATTCGTACTCGATCGTCGCTGGCGGTTTGTGCGTCACGTCATAGACGACGCGGGCGACGTTTTCGTTCTGGCCAGTGATCCGGGACTGGATTCGCTGGAGCGTCTCCCAGTCGATCTCCTGGGCGCGGGCGGTCATGCCATCTCGCGAATCGACCGATCGGACGGAGACGACCCAGCCGTGGACGCGGTTGTCACCTTTGACACCGGTGGCTTTGCCGATCACTGCGGCGAGCGCTTGCCATGGCTCGTACTCCTCGAGTTCCTCCTCGACGACGTGACAGGAGTGGCGAGCGACCTCGAGTTTCTCCTCGGTCACTTCACCGATGACGCGCACTGCGAGGCCAGGACCGGGGAACGGCATCCGCTCGGAGACGATCTCGTCGAGTCCGAGGTGTCGGGCCACCTCGCGAACCTCGTCCTTGTAGAGGTCACGAACGGGTTCGACGATTCCTTCGAAGTCGACGACATCGGGGAGTCCGCCGACGTTGTGATGGGACTTGATGTTCCCCTCGCTCTCGATCCGATCGGGGTAGATCGTCCCCTGGACGAGGTAGTCCGCGTCGGCGTCTTTCGCTTCGCGCTCGAACTCACGGATGAACTGTTCGCCGATGATGTGGCGCTTCTCTTCGGGATCAGTGACGCCAGCGAGTGCGTCGAGGAACCGGTCTTTCGCGTCGACGATCCGCAACGATTCCATGTACTCGAACGTCTCTCGGACCTGGTCAGTTTCACCTTTGCGCATCAGGCCGGTGTCGACATAGACTGGCGTGAGCCGATCGCCGATGGCCTCGTAGGCCAGTGCGGCGGCGACTGAGGAGTCGACACCGCCGGAAAGGGCAATAACGGCGTTTGCATCGCCGATTTCGGATTCGATCTCTGCGACTGCGTCGGGGACGAACGTGTCAGTGTTGACCATTAGTGGGTTACCTCCGTTTCTGGGTCGGTCGGTTCGTCGACCGTTTCGGACTGCTCCGATCGGTCGACGACGGCTTCGACCAGTCCGAGGAACGGCGGGCTCGGCTGGCCGGGTCTGGACGTGTACTCGGGGTGGAACTGCGTCCCGAGGAAGTACGGGTGCCCCTCGAGTTCGAGGATCTCCATCCGGTTACCGGCAGTACCGGAGAAGCACAGCGGTTCGTCCTCGAACTGATCGAAGTACTCGGGGTTGACCTCGTATCGGTGACGGTGGCGCTCGGAACAGGACGTGTCGTCGTAGAGCTCGTAGGCGAGCGTTTCGGGTTCGATCACGGTCGTGTGTTCGCCGAGTCGCATCGTGCCACCCATATCTTCGACTTCGTACTGTTCGGGCAGAATGTCGATAACGGGGTGGGGCGTCTCGCTTTCCATCTCAGCAGAGTGGGCGTCGTCGAGCCCCAGGACGTTCCGGGCGTACTCGACGACGGCCATCTGGAAGCCGAGACAGAGCCCCAGGAAGGGGACGTCGTTCTCGCGGGCGTACCGAACGGCTTCGATCTTGCCCTCCGAGCCCCGCATGCCGAACCCGCCGGGGACGATGACGCCGTCGACGTCGTCGAGCTGGCCGGCGTGTCCGTCTGCCATCTCGCCGGCGGCGACCCAGTGGACGTTGACGTCGACGCCGACCTCGAAGCCAGCGTGTTTCAGCGACTCGTGGATCGACATGTACGCATCCTCCAGGTCGTACTTACCGACCAGCGCGATATCGACTGTGCCGTCTTTCTCGGTCGTGACGATCTCCCGCCAGGTGTTCGTACGTTTGGCTTCCGGAAGCGCATCTTCAGCGAGCCCGAACCGTTCTAAGACGTACTGGTCGAGCCCCTCGTCTTCGACCATCAGCGGCACGTGGTAGACATCTTCGACATCCGGGTTCGAGAACACCGCCTCCGTCTGAATGTCACAGAATAGCGCGATCTTCTCTTTGGTCTGGGGATCGAGTCGGTCTTCACAGCGGCCGACGATGACGTCGGGCTGGAGCCCGATCGATCGGACTTCCTTGACGCTGTGTTGGGTCGGTTTGGTCTTCTGTTCGCCGTTTTTCGAGTACGGAACCAGGGTGACGTGGGCGAAGAGGACGTTCTCTTCGGGTTCCTCGTGGGCGAACTGGCGAAGGGCTTCGAGGTATGGCATTCCCTCGATGTCGCCGACGGTGCCGCCGACTTCAATAATACAGACGTCGGTGCCGGCGGCAGCCTCGCGGATGCGCCGTTTGATGTCGTCGGTGATATGGGGGATGATCTGGACCGTCTTGCCGAGATAGTCGCCCGCACGTTCTTTCTCGATGACGTGCTGGTAGGTCTTCCCCGTCGTGATGTTGTGATCCGAGGTCATGTCGATGTCGAGGAACCGTTCGTAGTTCCCCAGATCGAGGTCGACCTCGCCCCCGTCTTCTAAGACGTACACCTCCCCATGCTGGTAGGGATTCATCGTCCCCGCATCGACGTTCAGATATGGATCGATCTTCACCGCAGTGACGTCGAACCCGGCGTTTTTCAGAAGACGGCCAGTGCTTGCGGCCGTGATTCCCTTGCCGAGTCCAGACATCACGCCACCGGTGACGAAGATGAACTTGTTCCCCAGCGAGGGGTCATAATGAGTGTCCGATTCCGTCGGCATACCGAGTGTCCGCGTGAGTGGTTGAAAACGATTTCGGGAGCGGGTCGTCCTCGCGAATGCCTCTCACGCCCGTCGGTGACAGGTTCGATCGCTGCCCGGGGCGATCGGTTACGGCGACGGGTCCTGTATTTCGACAATCTCGGCGTGTTCGAGGATATCGCTGTCCCCGCCCATTCGAAGCTGGATCTTCCGGCCGGGAAGCGACGAATCGCCCTCGTCGGTGGCATCCTGTTGAACGGAGAGGGCGGATACCCCGTCGATCGAAAGCGAGCGCCGCTGGATCGGATCGTCCTCGTACTCGATCGTCTCCCAGGTCTCGACGTCGAACTCCGCTATGTCTTTGCCGAAGTACCGCTCCGAATCCGGGTTGACCGTGTCCTCGGTCTGGGACTCGCCGGTCGTCCGGTTGTCGTCGAACTGGACCTCCTCGTGTTTGTACTGGCGAACCTGAACGAGCATACTCACCGCAACTACTAGGAGCCAGTTATCGGTTTCAGTGGACACTGCAACCGTTTTACTATGGCGATCGTATCAGTACAAACACAGTTATTTTACGCTCGAACTGGAAGCCACACACATGGCGGTCTCCGAACAGCAGGCAGTGTCCGATCGGACTGACAGCGGCTCCGATCTCTCGTTTATCGCCGGGTTCGGCTTCTATCTGGGGGTGATCGTCGCCGGCTGGAGTGCGATCGGCGGACTGCTCGCCGGGGCCTCGACGGGCGTTGTCCTCGTGACGGCGCCAGGGACGGTGACCATCGTGTTGCTCGCCACGCTCGTCGTCGGCGATCGGTTCGCGACAGTCCCCGTCTGGGTCGGCTCCAGTCGCAAGCGGCAAGCGGGCTGGTTCTTTCCCCCGATCGGGATCGCGGCGCTGCTGGCAGTCCCCGCGGTGACGCCGATCGAGTACACCGGACGACTCACTACCGTCACGATCGCCGCGGCAGCCGTCAGCGGGCTGGTCGCAATCGGCCTCACACAGCAGTGTCGGAGCCGGTACGTCGCCGCCGTAACGCCCGACGAGCCGACAGCAGCGTGGCCATGGCAGAAAACGGGGTTCGGACACTCCGAGTGGGTCTCTACCGCAGCGATGCTGTTCCTCATCGTCATCGGCCTCGGGATGGTTGCCCTCGGAAACTGGTTTGGACTGTTCTGGGCAGGGTACGGGCTCCTCATGACGGTCGCGACGTGGCCGAACAACGACTTTCCGTGGTTCGAGTTCGATTCCCAGAGGTGGAACCCACCCGAGTTGCGCGTCCACGAGGCCGGCCTCGTCGTCGAGAAACCGTTCGGGCAGACGCTCGTCCCGTGGGATGCGATCGCCAGCGTCGAGCTTACAGACGATGAACTCCGCCTCGAACGCCGCTGGCTCGATATCCGGTGTGATCGGTCGGCGATCGACGATCCCGGGGCGATTGTCGCGGCGATCGAAACCGCCCGCCGACGGTAACAAGTATTCCCGGTCCGGAGGTCGGCCATGGACGATCTTCGAGTGACGGTGGACGATCGCGAGCTGACGGCGATCTGGACGGCCGACGCACCCGAGACGAGAGCGGCGATCGAAGAGGCACTCCCAGTCGCGGGCGATGCAGTCCGCTGGGGTGACGAACTCTATTTCGACGTCGACCTCGATGTTCCACTCGAAAACGCCACCGACGTCGTTCCGGTGGGTGCGGTTGCCTACTGGCCGACTGGCGGCAAACTGTGTCTGTTCTGGGGGGCGACACCAGCGAGTCACGACGATGAACCGCGTGCGGCCGCACCCGTGACGGTCGTCGCACAGGTCGACGACGTGACCCCACTCGCCGATCTGGCGGGCGGGGCACAGTTACGACTCGACAGCGTGGACGACGAGTGAGACGGATCGTTGGGGTGGACGACGAGTGAGACAGATCGTTATCGTCAGTTGCCGGCGTCGTCGAGTTCCACCCGACTGCTAGCGGCGCGTTGCACCGCCCTGTCGTCGGACTCCGGCAGACTGCTCATGGAGTTCTGCTCCACCCTGATCGCCAACCTGGAGCGAGCGAGCCCACTCGTTACAACAGTCCGTATGAGGCGTTCTGAGGTATCTACGCTGGCGATTCGGCCCGTTTCAGGTCCGATCGATCCGGCGAGCCCGCCCATCATCACGCAATCGGCGATCGGCCCGCGTCAGGACGTACCACTGTGGCACAACGAGGACGGCAAAGACCGCGACAAGCACGGCGACGGCCTCGAACAGCCCGAACGCGAAACTGTAGACGAGCGCGGTTCCGAGGATGACGTGTGAGACAACAAGTATCCAGACGATCAGGTTCATCCGACAGGTTGGATTCGAGGAAGCATAAGATCGACGGCAGGTCGACCCGTTATTTGCCCCAGAACGGATCGCGGCTGCGCTGTTTGTCGAGGTACATGTTCAGCGCCTCGAGTTCGTCGCCGGGGATCTCACTTGCGAGTTCCTGTTCGAGAATCTTCGCGTGTTTCTCGGGAATCTCGATCCAGAGTTCGTCGTCTTCCTCGATCCCCCGACCGACGGTGGGGCCATCGATCGCGACCGAGACGCGGTTGCCCGCGCGGGCCTCGTCGACGTCTTCGCCCTGTTCCTGAATCCCCTTGACCTGGCCGACGCGGTCTGGCTCGTTGCCCTCGAATTTGACGACGTTGGCGTTCTTCTGAATCGTCCCGGCATTGACTTCGACACCGACAACCGCGGGATCGTTCTGGCGGAACGTGTGATCCGGCAGGATCCGGAACCTGGCGGGGCGGACGATGTTGTCGAGAATTGTATCCTGTTGTTCGCGTTCGATCGCTTCGATGTGTTCCTCGTACTCCTCGACGAGCTGGTAGATGACCTCGTCGGTGAAGATCTCCACGTCCTCGATCTCGGCGCGTTGTTCCGCATCGGAGAGGACGTCCACGTTGAATCCGAGGATGACTTGCTGTTTCGAATCCTCGGCCGTCGAGGCGACCGAGACGTCACGCGGTGCGATATCGCCGACCTCCGCGCGGACGATCGGCACCTCCGCGTCGTCTAAGGCGTCGGCCATTGCTTCGAGACTGCCAAGCGTGTCGGCTTTGACGACGACGCCCTGTTCTTCCGTATCGACGGCGATATCGGCCAGTTCGGCCTGCACCTCGTGGATGACGTCGTCGAGGTCACGATCGCGAACGACGCGGACGGGCGCACCGGCCATCGCACCGCCGAGTTCGGGAGCAGCGACTTTGATACCCGCAGCCGCCGAGACCTCGTCGACTTTCTCGAACCGGCTCTCGGTGCGGATCTCCGCAAGCGGCCGGGGCTGGAGCAGCGCCCGGACCTCCGTGACGATCGGGTCGTTGAGCCCGCCGACGACGATCGTATCGTCGGCTTTGATCGTCCCGTCGTAGAGGACGGTGTCGATCGTCTTCCCGAAGCCTTTCTCCTCTTTGACTTCGAGGACGGTACCGACACCCGGGCCGGCGACGTCGATCTCCATCTCCTCTTTCATATACCGTTGGGAGAGCCCCATCATCACGGCGAGGAGGTCGGGAACGCCCTCTCCGGTCATCGCCGAAACGGGAACGACGCCGACGTTGCGCTGGAAGTTCTGGACCCGCCAGTAGAGATCGGCCGAAAACCCTTCATCCGAGAGGTTGCCGATGATCTCATAGAGGCTCTCGTCCAGTCGCGAGCGAACCCGATCGGACTGGGCCTCGTAGGTCGCGTTGATCGGAGAGTCTTCGTTCGCGTTCCAGCCAGGGACCGTGTCGATCTTGTTTGCGGCGACAATAAACGGCGTCTCCGATCGACGGAGAATATCCAGCGCTTCGAGCGTCTGGGGCTGGAAGCCGTCGTTGACGTCGACGACGAGGATCGCGATGTCCGCGAGCGCACCACCGCGCGACCGCAGCGTCGTAAACGAGTGGTGGCCCGGCGTGTCGATGAACAGCAGGCCGGGCAGGTCGAAATCGTCGGGATCGACGAGATCGCCTGCGATCGAGGAGATGATGTCCAGTGGGACGGCCGTCGCGCCGATGTGCTGGGTAATCGCGCCTGCTTCACCCTCGATGACCGCGGAGCCGCGGATCTTATCGAGGAGACTCGTCTTGCCATGATCGACGTGCCCGAGGACAGCGACGATCGGGGTTCGCAAAGATGTGGGGTCGTGTGTATCCGAATTAGACATGATGACCACCCGAGAAGGTCTTAGTCGTATCGTCCGTTGCGCAGTAGTTAAACCCATCGTCACAGCCGAACGGTGAGAACTCGTTTTCTCTGTGCCAGACGCGGTATCTCGACAGTCTCAGTCGTTCTCGTCGTGAGCGTTATAGCAGCCACTGACAGTTATCGTAGCCACTGCAAGTCAACGCACACCTGATCGCACGACGACTGTGCGATCAGTGTGTAACTAGTTGCAGTTGTTACACAAAATCAAGGAGAAAGCCCACGATTTTACTC
>LFCJ01001314.1_pt1 | contig 17134 bp, 26 predicted proteins | sample 643141 | NCBI WGS metagenome assembly LFCJ01 (sample SAMN03766243, study PRJNA286221) | soda lake metagenome | biome: soda lake; feature: Kulunda steppe; material: water; isolation source: sample B1-Br-g2 brine of Lake Bitter-1 | place: Russia: Kulunda steppe | collected 2010-07
GTCATATTACATGAGCGAAAGCGCCAAGACGTCCAGCTGCCTGCAGGTCCTAGGGCCCCATCCGCTGGGTCCCAGGCAAAACTAAGAGCACTTCCCTAGTCTACTTTTTCGAGCTGAATAAACCTGCCTTGTTTTGGAAAGCTCTAGTGGGCTGTACAAAAAGAGTGACCAAAAAGAGTAAAGCGGGTGCAATGTTAGCATTCGGTGCCTTAGCAGCTTGCTCGGGCTCGCTGCGCTCGCTTGCCTGTTTAACTTATGGCACCTTGGAACCAGAAATCCCAACTCCCCCAATCACACCTCCAGAGAGGCAATTGCGTAACTCTCAAAGAGCAGGGAGCGAGCAATTACTTTTTCAATGAAAGAGTGAATGGCCTGGTAAAGTTTGAAAAGGTCCAGGTGCAGTATCAACTCATGGTTGCATACCCAAAAGTGCTAAGCAAACTTGTGCTAAAAATTGATAGATCTCATTCTAACCCCTGCACATCACCGACATCATCTCTTTCTCAACCCTTCACTCCTCCGCCTCTTGCTCATCCTCAATTATTATGTCTGCAACGGACAGAGCAACCTCCTCATCTGCCCCTGTGCCCCTGCTGTTGCTGTTGCTGCGGAAATAAGACAGCTTCTTGGCCTGCTCCAAGGCCAAGCGATTCTTGGTCTTGCTGAAATGGTTGCCGAAGGGCAACTGGTTGCGCTCAGAGGAGCAGCTGGTGACATGAGCACAGCCGCCCAGCTGCTGCTGACAAGAGGGAGAGGAAGGGGTGCATGTGAATCAGCCAAAAGGCATGGGGAGAGTCAGCATCACAGACAACCACAAGCCCACCCTCGAGCGTGGTGCGATCATTCTCATTGAGCGCTTCACACACATCAGCGAGGCTGGGGGCATAGCCCCCATGCACTGTAGCCCCTATCCGCACACCTTTGCAGCCATTCCAAGTGTAGTGATCTTTTGCTGACTTCACAATACTCTTGGAGCTCAAGAGCTTGCCACAAACAGCATTACCACCTTTAATGCACTCCACCATGCTTTTCAACCTGTCAACCACAGGCACAAGGTCTTCAAACAGGGTGCGGGCTGCTTGCTGCCAATGCGTGCTGCATCCAACTGGCCCTTAGTTGCACAGGCTTCCCGCTCTGCTGCCTGCTTTTCTGTCTCCTCATCAGTCTGCTGCTCACATGCGGATGCAGTCAAACCTGCTGCTGCTGCTGCTGCTGCTGCTGCTGCTTCTGCTGTATTTGCTGTTGCTACAGTCCCTGAATCCACTTGGCTCCCCTCCCTCACTGTCCCATACACACTGCTTTTTCATTAATGTTAAAGTCATCAGTGTTCCGTTAGAACAACAAACTAAACTAAAACATTAAAATGTTGCGTTTTCATCACCCGATCAATCAGAAATTCCGGTTTACAATCCAGCAATTAATCCGCTTAACCGTTACAGTACCGGGTCAAATTCCCTTAAGCTGGTTTTTTGGGGCCCGATTACACGGTTTTTTCTAACTGAGGGTGGAAGGAGTTGGTTGATTGCCTGGATCTAAGGTTATACTCGCCAGTACTCCAGACGCTTTCCCGGCCTCCAGGTGATCGTTTGGGGTCTCCCAAGGTGTCCTTGACCCTGTACCACCCATGCGCGTATGCATGCAAACACACAAAGACACGCGCATGTACGCGCACGGATGCAGGCACGCAATCTGGCATGCACATGTACAAAAGCACACAGGCAGTACAAGCACACGCACAGGCAGGCAGGCACGTACGCGCGCATGCACACACAAAAATACACGCTCGTACATGCACGCATGGTCGCACAAGCAAGCACATGAGTGCACACAGAGAGGCATGCAGGAACCCAGGACACTATTTAATGTGAGTTCTCATTTATCAAACTTGTCCAATGTCCCCTATTGGTCGTCCCCACCGCTGGGTTACACGTTTCTTAGGCAAAGGGGGCCAAATAGGTCCTCAAGGCACAGCTTTGCAACCACCGCATCATTTCCCGACATGAGAACACCATTGAATAGCTTGAATATTTCTGCTTCCAATGGTGCTCTTGAAGTTAAAATTGGTGTGGTAAGTGGAAGGAACTCTTGCAAAGACAGAATGTAAACATGAAACAGCGCACACTTCTTCCTCACACAGTCCCAAACTTTAACCTTGAGATGCCTGCACATGTTTGATATTGAGCTGCTTCTCCTGTGTGGATTTGGGCATGGGAAGCTCTGCTGCTGAGCTGTGCGGATGGGATTAGGCCCTTTGGCCCACTGCTTCCCATCCAAACCCTCAATCAATTGGCATTACAAATTGCAAAATTTCTTATGCTTGGCCGCAACCCTCAGGCTTGTTCTGGCTTGAAAGCAAGGGCTGCAGGGATATCGCATTTCCTGTGTTTGCACCCACACCCATTTGCGATAGGGTCACCCAGGAAAAAAAAAACCTTCCCCCAAATCCGACTTAGCTGCAACAAACCATCATAAAATTACAGCTTGAATTCTGGAATACGGCAGGATTGGACCAAGGTTGGGAAAGCGCCGTTTTCCTCAAAATGGTGCAAAACGGTGCCAGAATGGCCAATGGCGTGAACACCGTGCCCCCACCTAGCATTCTTTCACAGATCCTTACTTTCTTCAACATATGTACGTTTAATGCATGGTTGGGGCTGGCAGTGGGGTAAGCGTGGGGGTGAGAAAGCGAATTGGCCATGTTTGGGAAGGCCAATGGTGGGGACGACCTATTGTAAACGCAACCGGGTTTAGTACCTGCTTTAACAGGTCAACGGGATGGGTCAATTACACTAATCGGGGTCAAGCATTGGACACGCGCCGTAAATACCTGTATACATATAGTTTTAATTCCGTACATATATGGAGCAAACCATATTGCAATTTAGGAGCACAAGTTATTTTACTTCCCGCTCCCGTACACCTACCGTATCAATACAGTTATATAATTATATGGGAGCCAGCAACCCTACAAATGCTGCTAGTAAGGTGGCAGCAGATGGCCGTCCAAAACTCCCAGCAAAAAAATAGCGGAACATGGAGCTGGATACAGCGCTTTGCTTTCGCTCGCAAAAAATCATGTAATGACAGCAGTGTACATGAATTCTCCCTCACTTGCTTCAAGGATTTAAGCAGTGTACATGAATTCTCCCTCACTTGCTTCAAGCATTTAAGCAGTGTACATGAGTTCTCCCTCACTTGCTTCAAGCATTTAAGCAGAGTACATGAGTTCTCCCTCACTTGCTTCAAGCATTTAAGCAGAGTACATGAATTCTCCCTCACTTGCTTCAAGCATTTAAGTACGCATCTGTACATCCTGTACTTGAGCACCTGCACACCACATGCACACAGACATCAATATACCTCCATCACAGGCATGTACATGCTTCTACTCTTGCTCAAGCACACACGCACACACACACACACATACATCAGCCTGCACTAAGCCAAGCATCCACTATTACCTGCTGCCGGTTAGTCAGCCCCCCTTCCTCCAGCTCTTCACCTTCCTCCATGCTACTGTTGCTCTCCTCCCCCTGCTGCCCCTTTCCATCGCTGCCGCTGCTGCTGGAGGTCCCCTGCTTTGCCTGGCCAGTTTCATTCTTTCCAGCTGCAGCACCGCTACGCATGGCTTTGCTGGGAGGCCCGCCATGCTGCTCGTCTTCCTCGAGTGCATGTTTACGTCCCTGCTGCTGCTGCTGCTGCTGCTGCTGCTGCTGAGCACGAGCTTTACCGCCAGGCATTATGGAGTACAGGGCCCCCAGATCTGCAGCGCGCTTCCTTGACACCAAGATTGCACCTAGCCTGCATGCGTGTGTTCATGCATGTGCGCGCGTGTACGTGTGTCTGTGTGTCCGTGCACGTGCGTGCTTGTGTGTGCGTGTCCTGGGTTTTCCAATGGTGTACACACCTGCCATTTAACATAAGGTCGCTAGTTTGCCAGCCAATACGATATGACAGGCTTGATGCTACTTGATACCAACATCATAACTTGCAGAAACAGTGTACCTGAGGATGCGAGCTAGCAGGGACTCGTTTGGGGATGAAGGTGCTGTGAGCTGCTGGTACGCGAACTCAAAGGCAGACTTCACACGCATGATGTTGTAGGACGATCTGCGTGCAGCATGCAGGGTATGCGTGCAAGTTGGCTTTGGATATGTTCGGGTGAAGATCGGCACTGGGAGAGGTGACCGACACTTCACAAACAGGCAATCAGCTTTGGGCACCACGTGGTGCATGAGCAGGAACAGGGGGCACTCCACAGGTCCTACCAAGCACAGGACTTGCTGCAGCACCAGGCCTAGATTGGAGACCATGATTTTTCCACATGCCCCTGAGTGTGGCATCACCTGCATATGTCATTGGTTGCATCCTTAGGGTCCTCGACGGATAGGATGTAAGGCCGTTCAGGGTTGGTCCAGTCTGCACCGTCAGGCCTGGAATCCTGTGCCCAATGTAAATTGGGGGCCGGCAGCGCAACGACACATCGTCGATACTTCCAATTCACCAAAAGGAAAACCATGCGGCTCGCCGCTTCTCAAATGGTTGAGCAAGCTACACAGACCTGCCAAATAGCACGACCATCAAGCATCGCCTAGGAGCCTTGATGCGAACACCTCACAAGTCAAGTTGTCCTGTCCCTCAATGCTATCCTTGACACGCAAAGCCTCTGAGATTGTGCAGAAGCACCCAGCACGCCGTACCCTGACCTGCATCAGTGCCACTGAGTCCCCAAGAAACAGTTCCAAAAGGAACCTGGCACAGCCACATCATTGCCTGGCAAGGGCATTCCTATAGGGGGTCTGACCTTGGACAGCACCTAACATCCACAGCAGTGGCAGTGCCCAAGACGCGCAAGCGTACGTCCAAGCGCATTCTGTTGCATGCACTCACGTGTGCTCAAGTATGCAGCGTGGCAGCAGTGCACGCCTGCCTGCTTGGCGACATACACACACACCTTCCTGAAGTAATGGCCCCCACCAGAGCTGGCCATGCCTACATCTCTCATGTTCAGCACCCGTCCGAACAGCCTGAAAAAATCCACGATGAGCACACCCAGGCATGGCTCCAGCAGCGCCGTCTGCTGCGGTGCTTGCTTGCCAGCTTTGCTGCCTGGGACCAGAACAACAGGCACATAGTTTGCGCCACAAGCAATGAAGCCATGCGTCCAACATTGAATTTTAGGGCATCAAATGCGCAACTCAACCTGAGATGGAGGTGAGGCAGGCACATGGCCTTCAATCCATGGATGTCATAGGATTCCATAGTAGGGGGCACAGACATAGGCAACAAGTGCAGGTTCAGCAGGCTGCACGCGCTCTGCCGAGCCCTACTTGGTCCTGCTTGGGAGTGAGCGCACTCAACAGAATGTGCTCGCAAAGTGAAAGCCTTGGAGGCGCCTGATCTGGATGCATGCATCTCAGGGTGGCAGCGCTTCTGACGCAACATGTGCGCTGATGGCACAGTCTCGTTCTCTCACCGCCCTTGGCAGCCTGCCGGGGAATTCGCGAGTTGTGCAGCTGCAGGAAGGCGCCAATCATGGTGATGAGGGCATAGGAGCCGATGCCACCAGTGTACACCTGAGCGGGGAGCGGGGACGGCGAGGAAAACACATGCCTGATGACTCGTCTGGCAGCTGACTATGTGAAAGGAAAAGGCTTGGCAGCCACCGACAGTGCACTGCTGAAGCAACGCATGCTGTGCGCTGCGCAGCATGAGCTCCATGCTGTGCCCGCACTTGCGCTGCATGCACGCGCAGTGCGCACGGAAGACATGCATTGCTGGACACACGGTCCCGGATGGTACACCACACAAGGCAGGGACACCGCCACGCCTGGTGCAACTGCGCATGTTGCTCAAGACAGATCCTCTGACCAAATTGGCGCTGCTGTCATACATAAGCATCTAGGGCTGCGCTGGAGGGCCAGTCCTGAATCACTTCAGAGCTCATCTGTTCTTCTCCTCCAGGCCATTGCCCCCAGTGCAGGGGTCCCCCAAAGCACACCACCTGCACTGGACACGCTCGCCCACACTCCCTCCCTTCTGCTCCATCCACCCCGGCCCTGGCTAGCCACCTCGTTCAGCTCCCGCTGCTCACCTCGTTCAGCTCCCGCTGCTGCAAGAAAAGCTTCAGGACCAGCACCAGAGGGCGCATCATGGGCCAGTCACCCGTGAACTCCCGCACCAGCTCCGCGGCCTGCGCAAGGCAAGGTACGCAAGCGTCCACGCACCAATGCTCAACAAGCAGAGCTCGGTTTTATGCACAAACTCCCTGGCAGGGTTCGCACCCTCGCACAGGCACGAGAACACTGAGACCATGGGGCAGTGAGCGCGCATTACCCCACGACACACACAGGGCCGACAGTCAGAGCCGGCAAGGCCTGGCTGCATTGCATGCAGAGGGCCTGGTACCGGCACTTGGTTTCAAGTGTGGTTTCGTTGTGGTGTGGTTCCGTTTTACTTTTGCATGGCAGCATTGCATTCACAATGCATAACTGCGCTGCGCACACACACAATTTGCTTTTGCATGCTGTCATTGCACTCGCAATGCATGACCGCGCTGCACACACATGCAATTTGCATTTGTATGATGGCACTGCATTCACAATGCATGACCGCGCTGCGAGGAAGGGGTCGTCGGGCAAGGGGCTCGTCCTAGTGCCTGTGTGGCAGGCACATACTACAGGCGAGCTTGTCTGTGCAACGCAGCAAGCCCCCGCAGCAAAACACACTGCAGGTCAGCTTGTTTGTGCCACGCAGCAAGGTCCCGCAGCAAAACACACAGCAGGCCAGCTTGTTCGTGCCACACAGCAAGATCCCGCAGCCAGGCACATTGCAGGCATGCTTGTCCATGCCACATGGCAAAGCCCTGCTGCGAGACACATTGCGGGTGTCCGGGCAGGCTCTGATCCAACTGCCCACCACCTCACTCCCTTTGCCTACAAAAAAAGGCTCTGATCCAACTACCCACCACCTCACTCCCTTTGCCTACATAAAAAGGCCTTAGTGCTGCCCCACAAGGCAACCAGTCGATGTCTGCAGGCAGGGATGCTGCCACACGCGGCAACCCGCGGGTGGCCCTGACCCAAGGTGTACAGCATCCACACCAAAGTGGCCAGCCTTGCCAGTAGGCTCAGCGTGCCAACCGACTCCAACCAACCAACTTTCATGCAAACTGCCAGGGCATCCAGTCGGTGTCTGCCAGCATGTCGTGCAGCACCCCGGACACCCAGGCACCTCGCAGGTTGCATGGCTCGCGTTGCAGGCAAGCACTGCCCACCACAGTACTCGTGCGTTGTCGCATTGCTCCTCACTCGCCCCCGTTACGCGCACCCCTTGTGCACACACAGCAGTCAACTGTTGGTGGCAACCAGGCAGTCACGCGCACGGACGCACCGCAGGGGCCGCACCTGAGGCCCATTGGGCACGTCAAAAGAAATGTCAAAGGCCAAGCCCCCATGCTCCACTGTCTCGAACTTGATGATCGGCACTCGTGCCTTGCTGACGACCTGTGATGTCCGGCGGTATGACATGTGGCAGCATGTAAGGCGGTATGACATGTGGCAGCATGTAAGGCGGTATGACATGTGGCAGCATGTAAGGCGCGCAGGCAGCCATGCCGCTCCAAGACCAAGCCCGCCTAAGTCTTCCATGCAGCAACCCAGCCTATCATTCAAGCAGCAAGGTGGTGCCAGACAGCAAGGTGATGTGATGCCAAGTAGCAGGGTGGTGCCAGACAGCAAGGTGATGTGATGCCAAGTAGCAGGGTGGTGCCTGACAACAAGGTGATGCCAAGCAGCAGGATGGTGCTGAACAGCAGGGTTGTTGCCAAACAGCAGGGTGGTGCTGAGCAGCACCAGACCGCGGGCAGCGCTGGCACCAGGTGAATGCCACCAGGTGAATGCCCTACCGGCGCGCCCCGATTCTGGACAGCAGAGGCGGCGGCGGCCGTGGCCGCAGTGCGCGCGTGCTCACCTGCATCTTGTGCGCCACCCCTGTGCGTGTCAAGGCGGTGGCCAAGGACTTGAGGGCAAGCTGGATGTTGGCGGCCCGTGAGTCGGTGACCACGAGGTCTATGTCGCTTGTCGGGACGTACAAGCCTGCAGGCCAGTACGGGCGGTGTGCGGGGCAGTGCCGTACATGGCAGATGGAGGGTTCGGCCGCAAGAGCAGTGCACGGTTAATGAGGAAAAGCAGTGACTGGGGGTGGAGTGCATAGGTATGTGCATTGCACGCAGGCAAACAGGCTTGTAACACAGTTTGGAGCATGCCCTACACATGGGGAGCGCCACATGGTCAGAACAGCAACAAGAAATCCTTGCGTGCTGGTTGAGGCATGCTGGGCGACAGGGAAGCCGGGCTGGAGCAGATGACAAGGCTAAGGTCGCACCAGACTAAGGCAGCGTGATCAGGAAGCACAGACTTCCTTAATAAGCAAGGTGCAACCAAGCCACGACAGCCCTCCTTTACACCATGGACAAATGTGTGTGCGCGTATGTGTGCGTTTGTGTGCGTGCATGTGAGTACGTGCGTACGTGTGTGTGCGTGTGTGTAAGTGTGCATGTGTGCGAGTGTGTGCGTGTGTGCGTTTGTGTGTGGGCGCGTGTGCATGCTTCTGCGAGCAATCATGCACGAGCACACATGGGCACAAGCGGTGCACACGCTGCCCGACTGTCCAGCCCCTGTTCGGCACTAAAGCAGGGCGTACTGCACAGCAGGCCTTCCCCCTACCCCTGCACCTGTGGCGAATGAACCAAATACTGTTGTCTTAGCTGTGGGCCACAGGCTCTGCACAATGCCCGCAACCTCCCGCACCGCCTCCTGCCGTGCTTCCGTCTCCTCGGGGGTGGGCTGCAGCAGCTCTGTGAGCTCCACCATCTCTGCAGCAAGAGCGCCACAAGGGACCCTGGGTCTCGTGAGGTTGGTCAGATCAAAAGGAGCTGGTCTGATCTGTCAAATACTTCTGGATGTTTTTGGATGAGCAGAGAGATGAGGGAGATTGCAGGTCAGGGTCGCAACCCTCGCCTCCAATGCCAGCCCTGTTGTGGAAGATACTACTAAAGCAAGCCCTGGCTGGCAGGTGGCTCCATCTGAGGCGCTCACACTGTGCACCCCTGTGCCTATGGGAAGATGAGATGATTAGGCTTGATTTTCTTTTATGATTTTGGGAAGCCTATCCACCCTAAATTAACTCCACCCTTTAAGGTACCCTCGCAAGGGAACCTAGTTTGCGCACACATTTGTGTATGTTCATGTGCTTTTTGTGTGTGTGTGTGTGTGTGTGCGCGCAGGCGCGCTCTATGCTTGGCAATTTGTCCAGCTTGCCTCCACATGTGCATGTAAAGCAAAGGCCCGCAAGGTCACCCCGGGCTCACAGTTTACACAGGGCTTACGTACGAAATGGATGCGGCATGCAGGGAACACCTCACAGACACGCTTAGTCATTATGCACATGTGCTCCCACCTTGGTGCAGGCGGAGCAGGGGGCTTCGGATGCGCTGGCAGTGGTGCATCCAGTAAGGTTTGCGGCCCACGGTAGCTTCTATGTGTGCTGCTGAGGAGCTTGATGAAGTTGTTGTCGCTGCATTGCTGGTGAGTGCAGTCGCAGCTGGTGTGGGGGCAGTTGCTTCAACAGGTATGTACGCCTCATCGACCTGCCCCCTCGGTGCCTGAGCCGCGTCTGCTGCAGCTGCAACCTGCTTTTGGGGGGGGGGCTCCATACGAGCAGCATGGACGGCTGCCGGTACCGGCGCTAATCCTTCACCATCAGACTGAGTTCGAGATGAGTGCAGGGCTGGAAGTGGGGGCAAGGAGGGCAGCGGGGACTGTTGCGCAAGTGCTTTGAATAGGCGCAGCGCAGAGTCCTCTTCAGCCACATTCCCAGCTTTGTTCTTCTTTGTGCCTGCAAAATAACAATAACATTAACAAGGCTGCATGCCTTACAGATGTGGATGGCAATCAAGGGGCGAGTGAGTGGGTGCCAAATCTTGGTCGCTCACCAAGAGTGAAGGTGGAGGGTGTATATTGAAAGTTTACACCAATCCCATCCATCTTTTATTTTGCTTATCGTCATTTGTCGCCCATGTCTGTTTTGTTGTGAACATGAATTCCTCTATCATACCTATTGTACAGTAGTGAGATATTTTAGTTTGTAGGTAGATTTAGGGGGGCTTACGGCACGACGCCCATCAATTCTTCCGTGACCTGGGAGAGCACCCAGGACCATCACCTCCAGCATCCTCAGACAAGCCAGCCAACTTCCTTTAGGTGAGGGCTTTCTCTCGGGCTGTAATGTGCTGATGCCGCAGCACGATACGATGCCAGCATCGCGCATGTGCCATCGCGCAGCGCACCTTCCGCGCTCATTTCGGGGGATGCTGCACTGTTTCAGCGACACGGCGTTGTGTGGTGCAGTGGAGTGCTCATTCGAAAGTCCACGTGCCTGTGCCTTCCTGCAGACCCTTGATGGACGCGTGGGAAAAAGGGCGCCTTGTGGAAAGTGATGGCCTATGCGCAGCTGCGGAGCTCGCGCAACTCGTTCAAAGGTGTGTTGATCCTAGCGCACCAAGTGTGAGTGAAGGGGAATGCAAGCCATGGGGACACCTCGCCACGCGCGAGTGCCTCAAACCCAGATGAACAACCTGCCTGCCGCTGCCGCTGGCCCCGTACGACGCGTGCCGCAGCACGTTTGCGGCGTTGTGAGCGATGCCTGTCATCGGGTGTCCGCACGACGCAGGGAGTGCGGGTTCCCCCACTTGTCGCTGGAGGAGGACCCTTACACAGGTGAGAAGTTCTCGGCGCCCGCTGGGAATGGGCCCTCCCTCCTACAAAATATCGTACGCGTGCGTTTTATGCAATCGTGCATTGTTGGAGGAAGGGGATGCATAGGCAAGAGGAGAATTGTGCTGCTTTGCCCAAACATAGCTTGGCTCTGATGCAGCACATGTGCATGCACGCCCACCCCTCCTCGCCCTCCTCCCGCTTTCCCAGACAAACACCCACATGCTCATGCACACGCAGAAGCACATATAAGTTCTCATGTCTTTCCAGAGCTTGCACGTGTCATTGCAGGTTTGCTCCATTGCTATGCAAGCGAACTTGCTTGTGCAGGGCAGTGCGCTTACATTGGTCAACATGGCAATTTGGCTGCAGGCCCGAATGAGCTGCTGAATGCTGTTCCCAAAGACATTGTGCCGATCAAGCCCCAGCAGCTTCTTGCTGAGCAGCACTCAAATGAAGCAAGCCAACACTCGGAGGATGAAGATGGTGATCTGCTTTGGTGAGAGGTCCATGCAGAAACAGAACGGCTTCGGCTATTACCCCATTTCTATACGTATCAGTGTTCAAAATGACGTCCAATGGCTCCCCCCAAGGCACCTTCAGGTCGGGCCTTGTGATTCGTGAGCCTGTGTTCTATCACCAAGACTTGGCCTGCTACAGCATACCTGCATGGGCGCCCATGTGTTTACAGTTCTAGCTGCAGTAATCATCTTTGCAAATCAAAGGCTGTATCAGGTTTTTTGCACTGACGCAAGCCCATTTGTTGAAACCCGCGCAAATGGTTTCAGATAAATGGACTGGAGTGAAACATGATAAAATAATGACTCATTAATGTGCATGCGTACGCTTTTATTAACATCATAAGTGCACACACACACACACACACACACACTTGCACACGCACACACTCTTACAAACACATACACACTGCATGCGCACACGCACGCACGCATGCATGCAGGTGCCCCTCTCCCACCTTCCCTGCCATGCGAGCCATGGTGCCTCCAGCAGAGTCAGCGGGGGGTGTGCTGCACTCGCACCCAGAGCTATCCAGCAGCAGCAACAGCGACAGCTCCATGTGCACGGCTTTTGAATTTGGCCGGATGGCTGGAATGTCCTCGCCTGGCGCAGCATCCCTTCACTCATCACGTCTCACAGCGGCAGCAGCAGCGCCCCTCGGAGCAGGTGAGCCTGGCGTCCAAATTTCTTGGGCAATTGGTGCCCATATCATTCCCTGACTCGTACACCCTGCATGGCAGTTTTGAGGAGAGGGTTGCCCAAATGCACCTGATGTAGTAAGAAATGGCCCTCATCTTGCCTCCTCCTGCCCCTCCCCATCCAGGCGCGCGGCGCAGCGCAGAGGTTGGGTCGCTGGGGGCATGCAGCGTTGTGCAACCCCCCCCACCGCACACCCATCTGGCACCCGGACATGTTACCACTGCCGCGAGCATGGGCCTGGTGCACCATGCTCAAGGTCGCCCTTGTGCGTCCTCGTGGCACCACCTGGCGGGCGCACTGAAGCCCGCCCCTGAGGGCAGTCCTAAATGCCAAGGTGCCGCCGTGGCTGTCATGTCTGCTGGGAGTCAAGGCCCAGGAGCCAGCCATGCAGAGGGCGAGGGAAGGATCAGCCCGGACCTGAGTGGCGCGGAACCCGTGGTGGGCAGGCCCATGAAGGAGGAGGATGCGCAGCAGGCAGGCGCGGCTGTGTACTCAGCCGCAGGGGCAGGCCCCTCGCACAATGCTGTACAGAGCACGCGCCACACCAAGCGCACGCCTGTGCCTTCGGTGCGGCTGCAGCGGATCATGGAAAGCGAAGGCGCGGTCAGCCCGGGCGCAAAGCGCCCGCCGCAGAAGAAAAAGGGGGGCAAGCGCACGGCTGAGGAGCAGCAGCAGCTGCAGCTTCTGCAGGGGCAGGCGCAGCAGTGCATGGAGCCGCAGCAGCTGGGTGAGCTGCAGGCCGCAGCTCATCCTGATGCACGGCGCACAAAGCCGCGGCTGGGTGGCGAGGAGCAGGGGTCTGCAACCCCAGAGGCGCCCTTGTTCACAGGCAACACGTACATCTGGCCGGATGATGATGAAGACGAGGTCGTGAGTGGCAGCAAGGCCCCAGCAGGACTGCTCGGGGGCATGGGCAGCCACTGGCAGGGCGGCCTGCTGTGCGACACCACGCCCTTCGAGAGTGGTTTTGGCCTGCTGCACAGCGGTATGGCCATGCAAGCGCGTGTGCCCGTGCCAGCAGCAAACAGCCCTGCTGCAGCCATGTGGGCACCTGCGGCCTTCCCTGCCCCTGGCGAGGAAGGACTGGACATGCAGCCTGGTCTGGGGCTGAACATGCCGACCGACCTGCTGGTGAGCAGCCTCTGCACGCGCGCGCGCGCACACACACACACATACACACACACACACATACACACACACGCACAGATGCACCTGTTGAGTGAGCTGAGCGGCCATATGTCTGGAATGGTTGGGGTTGGCTGCTGCTTTGAAGCCCAAGCAGCTGGCCAGGCTGGGCGCATGCGTTTTGGCGCGCTCTTCTTGTCTTGATGTGGGCTTGTGCGTGTGCATGTGCGTATACGTCAAGTGCGTGTGTGTTTGTGCGCGTTTGTATATGTGTGCACGTGCATGCGTGCATGCGTGATGAATGGGTGGTTACACACATGTGCACCCCGCATTTGCACTCACCATTGCTGCCCTGCAGCTGCGCCCCATGCTGAGAGTTGGCGCCCTGGGATGTGGCTGCTGTTGCAGGAGGTTGCGGCCGAGCTGTCTGCTGCTGCTGACACGGAGTGTGCAGGCCACGGCATCCACGGCACTGCCCTTCCTGCCGCGCTTCCTAGGCCTGCTCAGCACAGGTGGGCCTTGCCGCATTTATCAGGTAGAGCAGCTGTCACCTGTGTCTGGCTATCACTCCAGTAAGCCTCCTTGCCGCTGGCATGCCTTGCTGGGCTTCCGGAGCAGAGGCATGACCCTTGCAGAAGTTTGGGGGACTACGAGGGCCTTATGTGAGAGGTGTAGGAGGCTGCATGTCACAATGTAAAGTAACATATCTGCACCTGCCAATCGAGGTCAGCGTAGCTGGTGCCTAACAGGCCTGTAACTTAAACGGCAAACTAATTAGGCGCTCGAATAAGAGGAAAGGTGGTTTTGAAATTGAAGGGTCATTGGTGAAAAGTAAAAACCAGTGAACAAGTAAAGACCATGTCAGGCGTCACAAGGAACTCACCGGTCATGACACAGCAGTCAGTGCTCTCCGCTGAGCGTTGCTGGCCGTCCCTCTGCTCCTCTGCCCTCAGGAGCGGACCATACCCGCACAGCAGCATGGTCATCAACGGTAGTGCGCATGCACGCCTGCAAGGCCTGGGCCATCGCACCCGCCCTCTCCCCCAGTGCAACTCTGGCAGAACGCAGCCCGCCCAGGTTCGGGTGGCCGTGCCCCAGCCACCACAAAAGGCTTTGCCTCCTCCCAAGGTAGGTCAAGCCGCCTTGCCATCAGCAGTATACCCAGTAGTCAATGCATGGTTTTGTGGCTTGTGCGAGCGCCCATGGCTGCATGCATCCTCCAGGCTCTGCACACTACATGTGCAACCTAGCAGGGTCTGACGTTGTGTTCAGGAGGCATGGCATTCTCGCTACGTATTGAAAGGAATTAATTAATCATGTCATATTTGACACAGCTGGGTCCAGGGTTTGCCACGAGTTATTGGAGCAGGTCAGGTAGCAATAAGGCTGGGCGCTGGCTGAGGCTACCTGTGTCTGCTAGTTTAAGGCACAAAACCGTGTGGAATGATATTGAAGCTTCAACTGTGCATTTGAAGCCTCGGCAGTCCTGAGAGGCAGATAAGAGTTACGCAGGTTATGAGCTGGGGGACTAGGGGTAGCAGCGGGTGAGGGCCTTACAGTCTATGACCACAATTGGTCAATGGTGCTTACAATTTGCTCATCAACAGGCTGGAAGGGACATGTACCAAGACAATGACTAAGCCCTCTCACGTATGTGAGGTAATTGCTTGTAGACCTTGACAAGTCTTGCCTCCTTATCTTGTGCATGCATCTAAGCAGACGCCAAGACTTTCATGCAAATGCACTGTCTGACACCAACAGGTACCACTCAAACAGGTCCAAGCCAATCACTGCACTGACTGACGTTGGTCTCTATGGGCTTTGGCTGCATGCAGGAGGGCTACGACGGACACGAAGACAAAGAGAGCGGTATTATGCAAGTACCCCCTCCCAAGCTTCCTGCCGGCCAGCCACGTGGAGCGCCTCGGCCACCTGTGAGTGCTGTACTGTGGCAGGTGCTGAGGACATGAAGAAAAGGAGGGCGGTTAAGTTGGCTTTGCTTGCTCGACCACTGACTGCTGCTTTTCCTGGTACTGCATAAGGTGCATGCGTCCCAAAAGAAAAAGAAAAGAAAACTGGGTAGGCAGTGAAACCACTCCCTACATCTATTAAGGAAAAGGAGACACATTGGCCCAAAGAGCCGTGAGTCTCCTCCACCAGGGAGAATGAAGAACTAGTGAGGATCTGGAGGGTGACAAGCCGCCCCCTGCTCCAGACCAAGACCTTGAGAGCAACTATATTTTTCAAGAGCGCGTCTAGTAGTTGACAGTTTATGTGCATAGAGCACAGAATGAGCATGTAACTTGAGGGCAGTCTTATGGGCTTTTTGTACACCAAGGCCGAGCTCTTTAAGGTGATTCCAAGTGTGTGAGGTATAAATAGAGTCTCCCACACCAAGAAGAATGGTGTGAAGGATGACTTTCTTGGCCTTGAAGCGCTTACAAAGAACTTTGTTTTCTAGAGGCTTCTAATTGGTGTCTAGGCCGTGTGTCTTCGCAGTATTTAACCTCAACAAGGATACACCTTGTATCTCCCTCATGTTGACATTGAGCGTCCCAAAAGGGCATGGCCACAAAAAAATAGGTCTCCCTGACCGCTCCCATCCGCCCATGCTCTGACTCATCGATTCACTCATCAATGCCATGCGCCCCGGGTAGTCTGCTGGTGCATGCCACACGAGCTTGCCTCAGCTAAAAAAGCCTGTGCTTTGTTGTGCAGGCCCGCGTCCTGGTGCCGCATCCTACGGGAGGCTGTTGCACAGCCTGTAAGGTCACAGCCACACCTGTGTGGCGCACTGGCCCCCACGGCCCAAAGACACTCTGCAATGCGTGCGGGGTGAGGTACACCAAAGTGGTGCGCAAGAAGTAGTCACCGCCCCGCAGGCCAGCCCAGTCAGGAATGCGCACGTCCCTGAGACCACAGAGTTGCCTGCTGAGCACTCTGGGCACCAATTTTCCAACATCAGCTCAACTGATGTTCCTACTTCCGACTGGCGAACACTTGACTTGTCATGGAGAACTGCTCGGATTTCTGAGATTGACTGGGTGTTGCGAACATACTCAGGCACTCAGCAGCTATACATGGCATGGTTATAGGCCCTAGAGGCACAAATGCATCAAGGGAATCATGCCTCCTGTCTGTCACATGTCTTGGTGCCTGTATACCAAGTGTGGGCTGCCTGATGTGCATACACAGAAAAATGCATGGTGGGCGCACTTGCAGTATAGCACAGCAGTTCTACACATTGTGCAAAGAATGGACAATTTTGCTGGCAGGCTGAGGGTCAGCTTTTGGAGGGTGTGACAGGAATATTCTTGTATTGTGCGCCTTGCACTGAAAATACGGTCGTATCTGAGCTAAGGGCCTCAAAAGTGGCAAAGCGTGCATTGGAACAAAAGCAGTGGGTGAACAGAGTGAACTGGCTTGTTGTGAATAAGAGGTTGCACTTCTTGTGTGCACTTCTAGCATTTTTTATGCGTGGTGTTTTCTTTTTTATGCTGGTACTGCATGGCTTTTGCTGTGTCGGTGCTTGTGCTCTGTTTGAATAAGTGAATTTCAAAATTATGCTATCTTGCGCGTAAACTTGAATGCCTGCAAAGGGCGCTTGCCAGGCTATAACAGAGAAAGAAGAGAGAAAGTACATAGGCAGTGAAGACACTCCCAACATCAATTTAGGAAAAGGGTTTTAGTGTGAAGGCACTCTGTGACCCCTCCACCAGCATGAACAAAAGTCAGGGGATCAGGAGGGTGGTTAAGGGTTAGGTTTTCAAGGCTGTATCTGCCGAACGATGGCAGCTTTGCCGGGGGGTGGTTAAGGTTTCAAGTCGGGGGATCAGGAGGGTGACTAGCAGGGTGTAGGCACGAAGTCTGAAGCGTGCCACGCTGAGAATACAAGTTTAAATTTGACCTTCAGCCAGGTAGTTTGACTGATCAGGTTGCTGGTGAACACCAGCCATCATATAAACATCCATAAGCTTTGAAATAAAACGATAGGAATCATTAGTTTGTTTCTGGAA
>LFCJ01001315.1_pt1 | contig 17134 bp, 26 predicted proteins | sample 643141 | NCBI WGS metagenome assembly LFCJ01 (sample SAMN03766243, study PRJNA286221) | soda lake metagenome | biome: soda lake; feature: Kulunda steppe; material: water; isolation source: sample B1-Br-g2 brine of Lake Bitter-1 | place: Russia: Kulunda steppe | collected 2010-07
CGCCTTCTGCCTAGCTTCCGCTACATCCAGCATTTGAAGGGCGGTGACTTGCCTGACTGTGAAGCGGTAGGACGCCAAGCAGAGGTTTCCTGCCTGATCTTGGGGGAGGGCCTGGCGGGCTGGTCGAACTCCCTGAGGCTGCTGCTGGTATGGCTGCTGCTGCCCCTGATGCTGGTGCGGTTGCATTTGCTGTTGTCTGAGCTAGTGTTTTCCACGGGAGGGCCATGCCAGATCAGCCAGGATGTGGCTGATTGCTGCCGGGGTTGGGGTGGGTATTGCTTGACTCCAAACCTGGGGTTGGTATTTGAGCAAATAAGGTGTGCGGACTGGTTGCGGACAGCTCAAGTGTACACCATGCAGACAACAGTCAGACAACAGGCTGCCTGCGATGAGACTGCGGAGTCTCTGACACCCTTATCCTTTCCTACACCTCTCTCTGTTCAACCCGCAGACAGGCAAGATCAGCGCTGCATGCAGCTGTTGTCGGAGGTACTCACACTGGACTGGGTGGGATGGACTGGACCGGCCACTGCCATGCTTGTTGCCCAAGGGCTAGGGTTCTACTCCCTGGCGCACATCTTACAAGGTGGCTAGGAGCAAACAAGGTAACACTGTGAGTTCGTCTATGACGTGCTCAAATACAGCTATAGCTGAACTGCCGACAGGATCAAATACTCCACCAACTCATTCAACCAACCTTCGGGTCAAAATGCAGCACAAATCTGGCACTGCACTTATCTGGCGTGATCAGGTGAATGAAAAGCAAGCTAAAGTCTGCGTTTGATGTTTTGCACTCAGCTAAAGACAGACTAGGAGACTGGCTGCTGCAAGGGTAAAGGTGTTCATGGCGAAAGAAGGTAAGGGTTGCACAGCTAGTACCTGACAAATGAGGGCAGCTAAGCTGAAACCTATTTGCTGAAGCTTGATAAGCAGCAATGCCTAAAGAATATGCATTCAACAGGGGTATCCCTGCAGAAGTTGTCACACTAGATTAGAGCAGTGCTGTTTGATTTGATAAGAAAATAAAAGAGAAAAGACTCCGCCAACAGGGTAACCCTTGTTTGCGTGAATGAAGGAAGAGGTTTACATCTGGTGCAAGCACCAAGCAAACCCATACCATCAAACGAGCAAAAAGGTCGTTATTGGGGGTCAGGAGAGTTCTGAATGGAGCATGTGCCCTGTATGTTATTTTTCACCTTGTACTTATATAAATATCTATGATTTCGTTGCATATTGAAATGAGCGTTGAAGAGTCTCGGCCTTGATCTGCAAAGAGCCTAGAGCCTTGCTCTCAAGCTTCATGCCCATTCTGTGCACCATGCTCATAAGCATGTGCGGACCAGTTTGTTCTCTGGAGCATTCTCCTCACTTTCAAACTGATCAGGAGAGGTCTGCCGGCTTGTCTGCTCGCAACCCTCCTGATCCTCACTAACCGCCCTTTTCTTTTCTGGTGAAGGGGCTTTTCTTCCCAAGTGGCCCCTTAATTGATGTGAGCAGCTATTTTGCTGCTCACATCCTTGTTAAGTGTACTCCTTTCGTCAGCACTAGCCAAATCCGTAAAACCATGACATCTCTTCTTGTGAGTCTCCACTCCTATGAATAATCCACTCCTGCTAAACATGGAATGCACAATATATACCAAATTTAAACCACAATCAGTATGGCTGTTTCTATCAAAGAGCTAGCCTTATCGAAAGATCCAGCAGCAATAACACCACCACAACCACCACCACCAGCAGCAACAGCAACAATTATAAAAATGAAGCATGAACATCTTCAAGACATGTATGTCCACATATGTATGTTTATGTATACAAATATCCAGATTGGCAGTGCAAATATCTGACGTTCTCCCTCACATGTCAAACAGAGCACTAGCTTGCTTGCTCTCGCCAACTCTCCAAACGAATGCTTTGCATCATCATAAGAGAGAAAATTTGTGATGACACGCGCCCAGCACCACAAGTACAGAACATCTGACCAACATAGAAGACTCTGGAGCATGTTGGTGCTGGCTGTAATTAGTCTACTTGCCGACTATCCTAAAGGCGCCATGCTGCGATAGCCACCATTTACAAAAGCCATGCTAGGAGAAAGACAGCAAAAACAGATACCAAGCCTCTTTTCATTTTGTAGAGGGAAGTCCTTAATGGGGAAGAAAATATTTATTTCGAATCCTAAAGACTTTTGCTCGCCTGTTTGACCCAGCTACCGCATGAGAGCCGAGGAGGTGGGGCGACTGTAGTAGTTGAAAAATGGGGTTCTGTAGCTGCATACCTCCCCCAGCGTCTGTGCAGCCTCGCAAGATTTACAATGTGCTCGTGCCGGATGTTTTTGGCAACCTGGGCCCGGCCCCGAAGCTCAGTGACCCCATCTCCTCCAGCACGAACCGTAAAATCGGGAAGTTGCAGGAGTACGTGCAGAAGAACCCGAGCAAAGCTGCAAAGGTGCGATTTTTGGGCCGTTGTTCACACTGCACTCGCTAGGACACAGCCCTGTGCTCGAGGTCGCATCAGCAGAGCTGATGCTCCCTAATTCACGTTACTTGCGCATTTTTAGGTGTCCCGGCGTCTCACGCGGCGCATCAAGAAGGCGCTGGCCGAACATGCGCTGGGGGATGTGAAGGTTGCTGTGCACGCATACATGCACCTTCTCAACGAGTCCACAGCCCAGGACAGCAGCTATACATTCAGTTACTTTTCTAAAGAGTTGGTTCAGCAGCCAGATGCAGTGGTAAGAGGTGTTAGGAGCTGTGAAAGTGAAGTGCAGCTGGGACGCTGAGCAGCAGTGCAGGGCAATGCTCCTTGAAACCTCCGAGTACATCTCTGTTTTTTGAGTGCAGATGCAGTTAGGACGTGAATTACTGCTCTTGGAGCCATGCTTGCATGACGACTAGCTGCTTGTATCTCATACGTGGAAGGTGCAAGCTCAAGGGCGAGTCGTTGATCCTGTTCCTGCTCCTGCCCCTGCCTTGCAGATCCGCACTCTGCTCACTTTCAGCCACACTGTTATCCAGTCTCTGAGTGCGCAGCTACTTGGTTCTTACATAAACGCCCAGGTGTGTATGTGACTTAGTCGGAGCAAGAGAAACTTGCTTAGTGTCTTTCCTGAAGGTAACGCGACCTTTGTAATTTGCAGCTCCCCCACCAAGTGCTCTTCTGAAAACGTGAGCCTTGTACCAGAAATCATTAAGAAACATGTGTGTCCTCGTTTGGATGCCCGAACCCCCCACCCTGCACCCCCAATCATGGCGCTTTGTGTCCCCCTTCAGAGCGAGATTGAAAGCCAACCAGAGGTGGATGCATCCCTGGTGGAAGTTGCCTGCAAGACTGCGGCATCAGCAGCTGAGAAGGAGCATCACCGGCAGCAGGGCAAGTTGCTTGGAAGCTCTATATTCATGACTTCTGCGCATGCGTATGAGTGTGTGCGCGAATGTAGGCACACATGCATGTGTTTGTACGTTTGTGCTGTTGTTCCTTTGTGGAGCAAGCAGTGGATCGGCATGTATATGGTGCATGTTTGAATGCTTGGCTCTGTGCAACGATGCTAGGACTCCGCCATGACCTGGCCTGTCATTCTGCTCGAAGGGTGATTCATGGGCACAAGAAAGCCGTCTTTCCTGCCTGTGCAACTGCTTCAGACTGGTCCTAATCGCTAGACTACAGTGAAACTCGTTGACGTATGTAGTAGCCTCATTCCCCTTTTGTGTACATGCTTCTTGTGTCCATGGCAAGCTATCATGCTATCTCATGCAGGTGGAGGTGGTGGCAGTCCGTCAGCTCGGGACCTAGAGTCCCTCCAGATGGCGTGCCTGGGGGCAATGCGGGAGTATGTCGTACTATGTCACAAGCTACGTATCCTACCTACGTTACTTGAGCAGATTGAGGTGCGGTCAAAACAGAGAAGTTCAAGGCCTGCTGGTAATGCACACATGTATTGGACGCAAATGGCTTTTCCTGGACTGCATGAAGCCGAAGAAGACGCCAGAGGGCCACTTTAATCTGAGCTGTGCTGGATTGCGCGCCCGTCCTTTTGTGTCAGTGCTACATTTAAGCACACAGCCTGCCATGTAGGTTGACAAATGCCAAGGGTGTCTTCTAAATTTTATGTCTGCCTGTGCTCACAGGTGTCTGTGCTCGAGATTATAGAGAATGATGAGCACGGTGAGTCAGTATACGAGTGTGCTTCTGGCAAGGCAAGATAAGGTATTGTGGTTTGGACTAATAATAGCAGCAGGCATAGACAGTGATCTCTAATCTGACTGATTTTTTGATGAGATTTTAGGCATGGCTAGAGTCAATGCATGCATTTTTGAATTGATTCTCAGCTCCTGGTCACAATGTACAGGCAAGGCATGGCTATTGGAGCAAGCCAAGGAGAAGATGAAGCAGCCAGAGAACCCCCCTCTTCAGAGGGCACCCTCAACTGGTATGGCATGCTACATCTAAACAACAAGATAAGGGTGCATGTTGTTGCGATGCATTGGATTTGCTTGGTAAATGCTTAAACGGAACCAGGCAAGCTCATCTATATATCCATCCATTCATTAGCTTCTTGATTTTAGGCGTGTTCATGCACATGCCCTCGTGGATACGTGCCACGTAATTGCTGTTTTGCAAGCTAGCAGTACTTAAAAAGAGCATCAATTGAGTCAATCTTTTGTCAATTGCATGCTTGTCATGTCACATGTCATTTCAAAATTGCTACAGAAGACGCTGCTCAGACAGAAACCTGAGAAATGCGTGCACTAGCTTGCACACAGCGTCTGCTGAATTGAATGGTTGCTTGTTTTGGTTGCATACACTTCAGGTGGCTCAGCAAGAATAGCCTCCCCTGGGAGTGGAAACAGCTTCCTGAACAAGCTAGGCAGCCTCCGCCATCATGGGTGTGTGTGCATTTGCCCTGCTTGAAATGCGCGGCCTTCTGAAGCAGCACTTGCCACTGCCTTTCACACCTGTATGATCTGAGGTCTTTCAGGCACACACAGTATTAAAACGCATTACTTGTCCGCTTAACCTTCTAATTTTATGCCTGGCAAAGCCCTTCTTGGCTTCCCTTGCATTTACTGTGCACAGCACGCATAAAGGTGAGGTTGGCCCCATGCAAGTCAATGCGCCAGCTGGCACATCAAGCTTGGAGGTTGCTGGTGCTCTTGCACCAGCTGAACGCCACGGCCCCCTTTTCAAGGCCTTTATTTGCTTGTGTAAGGCCTTGGCTGTTTGAAACAGGCAGGGGCACACTTGGCGCCATTCCTTGTTAAATTGAGTAGTGGTGTGCATCATCTCATTGTTTTGATTGCCTGGTGGTAAGAAGTCGACCACTGATAAGAGCCTGAGAGGGAGCTAGCATGTTCCTTGCCATTGCCATAATTGTCGTGCAGGTTCATAAGTTTCAATGACTTTGATCTGTTATTGGTGTACTTGTCGGGCTCTTGAAAAGCGCACAGCATCTCAACGGATTTGGTGTTGCACGCATAGCAGCAGTAGCAGCAGCAGCAGCAGTAGCAGCAGCAGCAGCTTTGTGTTATGTCACTGGTACTGTTAGTCCAATCATGAACATAAATGCTCACTCCTAACTGTGCAAACCTTGACCTACCACCAAACCTACGCCTTGCGTGTGGCAGGAAAGACCACTCCTCCCAGCGCATAAGTAAAGAGCAAGACCATCAGAAATGGCACCACCAAGAGGGGCAAGGGAAGGCAGGCGGCCCTCCAAACGCAGGTGATCCTTGCTCTGGGTTCAGCATGGAACATCAAAGCCAGGAAAGGCCTCACTTGACGTGAACAGTTGCAAAAGCAGGTTACGTGCCCCATCCCATGCGTGCCCCATCCCGTGCGTGCCCCATCCCATGCGTGCCCCATCCCGTGCGTGCGCCCATCCCATGCGTGCCACTGCGCATGCGGAGGGTGGGGTGGCTTAAGCGACCCGTGTGAGGAGCGAGGGAGTTCAGACCTCAGGTCGGCTAAGCCTGGTTAAAAGCTGACAATGCAGTCTGTAGGACCTCTGAGAGTGCTGCCGCATTTTGTCCTGCTTCAGTCCCAGCACCAGGTGTCCTTCCTGAAATTCATGCTCGTGCACTGGCATCACATTGCTAAGCCCAGCCTTGCCGAATTTAGAGGGCAAGGCAAGCATCACATTGCTAGGCCCAGCCTTGCCGAATTTAGAGGGCAAGGCAAGCAGATTGGCTTGCCTTTCCAGGCAGCTGCAAGTGTGGCATGGACCCATGGGATACAGATTATGCCTCAGGGTCATGCCTCAGGGTGATGCCTCAGGGTGGAACATTGGTGGACACACCATGGCCAGGTGTCCATTCAAAGCATGGCCCCTTAGCTCTCATGGATGATGCAGCTGGGTTAAGAGGCTTGACATGGCCTTGCACCCTGCCTCTGAGCCTCGCCCCTTGCCCTTGTGATCAATGATGGACCCCATCCCCAATCCTTGATGGCGCCTAGGCAGGCTCAGGGACCTTGAGCTACTGGGACCTTCGAGTTTGGGCTCAGGCCCTCGCCATCACTCTAGGGACCCCAAAGCAGGCACAGTTTCTCACCATCACTCTAGGACCCCAAAGCAGGCACAGTTTCTCACCATCACGAGCCCTCAGCTTCTGGGATTCAAGATTGTGGGCTAAGTTTCCTACCATCTGTTGTCTTACTCTTTTTTCTGTGTCCAAACCGGTGTCCACGCAGGTGGTAAGGCAAAGGAGCTGCAGCGCCCCGTGGACGTTGCCTTGGATGTGCTCAGCTCGTACCGCCCATTTCTTCGAGTGAGTGTTTACATGCGTTTGGGTGTTCCTTTCCAAGAGTCTATTCAAAAATTCCATCTTGTCCTGCCTTACCCAAGGAGGATGCAGCCTCCCATCATTCGACCTCCTTTTTTGCTCCTGCCAACTGAATGCTTTTATCTTGTTCCCTTAACAGCATTCCCTGACATGACTTACCCAAAGGAGGACAAACATCCATACACTGGAGTCAATTTGCTCCAGCTTGAAGGGTTGGGTGTGCTTGTTGATGTGGGCATGCCCCCCTGATAACTAGCGTGTACATGCTGAGAACTTGAAACTCCTTGCACACCTTCCACAGGATATCAGCACAGTGCGCCGGGTGATGGAGACGTTGCTGTCGTGGCTGAACAAGAACAACCGCTGGGACCGGAAAGAGCTTGTTGAGGTGAGACGCTGCGGTTGTCATGGCTGACGGCAAATACTTTGGAAAGTTTAACATTCATAAGATGCGGGCGGCAAAAAAGGGCGGCTGGAGGTCACATTCTGCTGTCTATCCATCATGCACTAGCGGCCTCGCCTGCACCCGGCGCTTTGTTGCAGGCCAGCACCTCAAAAATGTGCAGCGTCGCCGCATGCCTGAAATGTGCTTACATGCCTGGATTGGCACCGGCTAGCGGGCTCACTTGTGCATAACCTCAACATTATTGTATTTATCACTGATAATATCAGAGTCATCAAGCAGCTTGGCAAGATGCTGGATGAAGGACGAAATCTCTGCATCCCCATCTCTGCGTCCCCAGGTCACGTGCTAGAATCGCCGTAGCTCCCAATGCCTCATCTGGCAGGAAGCTATTGATGTTTTTGTTGTTGGTTGTGCTTTTTCACACTTTCTGTCCCATGCTCGCTCACGCATGCCAGGCTGAGCTCTCCTCTCTCCGCTCACTTCTGACTGTGCTTGCCGCAACAGCAAGCAGCTTGTTTGTGGGCGCATGCAGCTCCGCAACTTGTTCATGGATGCACAACTGGAATCTAAGAGTTGACATGCAGCTTTGCCGTTGTTCATTCCATTGCCCTTTGCGCGGAGCAAGGTGCTCAGTGGGAGGAAACCTCCCCTGATCTCGTCGCCTTTGCTGCTCTGTAAGGTGGCCCAATGGAAACAACACTCATGTCTTCAGTGTGCGTTTGCATGCATGGACGAGCTGCCCTGCTTCAGGGCCTGCTGGCGCTGGTACAAAGTTTTGCTGGCGATCTCACGTTCCCGCTGACCTCATGCCTTATGCGCCACTGCGCCAACGCGGAGACCGCGCACAGCCTCACTCCCCATCAGCGGGCCACGGTGGTGCGGCTGGCAGCGCAGCAGGTGCGGCCGGTGTCATGTGCGGGTGTGTATGCGAGTGTGTGTGAGTGTGTAAGTGTGCATACGCGTGAGTCTGTGCGCATGTGCTACAGAGCGAGTGTGCATGTATGCAAGCTCCTGCCAGCCATTGACTTGCAGGGATGCCCTCGCCTTGAGACACAAGGGGCTCACCTGATGTAATTTAGCGCATGTGGCCTGGCACATGTGGCCTGACGCGTGGCCTGGCACGTGTGGCCTGATGCAAAAGGCCTGGCACGTGTGGCACGTGTCACACAAGGGGGCTCACCTGGAGTAGCCTGGCACATGTGACCTAACGCAAGGCTGCCTGGGTTGGCAGCTTGAGCGGGCTTTGCACCCTCTGGTCATGCTAAGCATTGCAGGCCGCGCAAAACTCCAGCTCCCTGCTGCTTGGCTGGCCGCCTTTCCTGCTGCTACAGCTGGATTTGCATCACCCGCAGGAGCTGCCTCTGCCACATCAGCTGATGCCCAGTCGCCCCTCAATCACATGCACTGTGCGAACGGAATGACTCTCAGCGCCTCTCAACCACGTGTGTTGCATGCAGGGCATGACTTACAGCCTGTCCGCCCTGAGCCTGGCGCTGTCAGAGCTGCCCCGCGCGCTGCTGCTGCTGCCGGCTGATGCGCCCGAAGAGGCGCATGTGGGTCCCCTTAGGCAGGCTCGCTATTTGTTGCTGGAGGCAAGCAGCAACAGGGGCTTGCCGATTGTTTTTGGTGTGGCCAAGAGGTTGGGGTCTCAATAGCCGCTGTGCAGCTGGTGAGGCAAAGGGCGGCTCTTGGCAGTACAAATGCTTGATGCGCAAGTTTGCCCCAGCGCTCAGCCCAAAGTGCAAAGCCCAAGGTGGACAGGCAGCTGTTAGGTGGGGATCATGGGGTCGCAGCGGTGGCTGCAGTGCGGCAGGGAGCGAGCCATCATGGGAGCGTGCCCTTTCGTGTGTGTGTGTGTATGCGCAGGTGCTGCTGAATGATGCTGTGCACGGTGCGGTGCGGCAGCTGGCCGTGGAAGTAGGGGATGCGGAGCAGGTGCGTGTGCGGTGGGCGGTGGGTGTGCATGACGAGAGTTACAAGGCAAGAGATGGAGTTCAGGCGTGCATGCCAATTGGCAGAGATACGTGTCAACGCAGAGTGCCTTGATCTGTCTGAATTGAAGCTGCACTGTGCCATTCCAGGCTTGCCTGTGCAAGGTCTGGTGCTGGCATGGTGCATGTCTGGGGTTGGGCGTTCAATGTCCTGTGGCTGTTTGCGCCTGAGTGCAGCGCAACATTGCCCTGCCGTGCTCTCCTTGACGCTGAGTAAGCACAAGGGAGGCAACGCCTGCGTTGCTGATTGGGAGGCAGTGTTTCAAAGGCTTGCTGCGCCCCTTAAGCAAATCTTCTGAGGCACAGCTCCGGCATCTTCCTGCAGCCCTGCTGCCTGCACGCCACACGCGCCCCCCCTGCTGTGCCCCTCTCCAATCAGAAAGGCGCTTCAGGCCCTGTGTATGCCTCTGCATGCATGATCCCTTGTGTGGAACAAGCAGTGCTCAATTTCCCCAGGCATAAACCCTCAACTGTTCTATGTCTCCTGACGCATGCCCTCAGACGGTCACCCAGTTTCCCCGGCCTAACACGGTGGGCACGCAGTCCAGGCTAAAACAAAGTCCCAGAGGCTCTGTAGCCTGCTGCAACATGCACGCAAACGCGCAGCGCCTGCGTGCGCCTTGGGTAAGAGACTCTCACTAAGAGGCTCTCACTAAGTGCGGGTGCAACCCTACGCGCTTGGCTGCCCTTTGCCGCAGGTGTGCGAAGCTGTGGGCCTCGTGCTGCGCAGTAGCCACGTGACGGGCCCTGCCAGCCCTGCCGCTGGCCCGCCTTCCTCCTCCGCTGCTGCTGCTGCTGCTGCTGCTGACGGCGCACGTACACAAGTCTCTGCGGCCCAGGAGGCAGGGCGCCTGCGCCTGCACACGCTGCAGTGCGGCCTCACTGTTGTGAACGTGATCCCCACCTTCCCCGGACGGGTGCGTGCGCGCGCGGCACAAGCACACGACTGCATGCACTCCCTGCTCTCCATAGGCCAGTCCGTATTGCGCAGGCCTTCTCATGCTCGCCCTGCGCACGCCTCGACTGCCCATGGTCAATCAGGCTTGGCTGCACAGCTGCCCAAGCCCAGGGCTCCAATCTTCTGCTGCTCGCAGATGCTAAGCCCATCGTGCTGCTCAGCATGGTGCATGCTCACAAATTGGCCACGCTGTCACTGCCCAGCTGAACCATACCATGACCTGCTGCAGGGCTTGTTGCGCCTGAAGCTGCCTGGAACACAGTGGTGCTCTACCCCAGAAAATGCGCTCAACATGTGCGCGTGTGCGCAACAAACACAAGGGCACACAAGCACACACGAGCACACACTTCTACACACACACACGACTGCATGCATACTGCATGCATGCACACGCATGCGCACACCCAAAGCTCGTGTGCGCTCGCAGGGCTGCACCTTCTCTGGCTCCGTCCTGCCCCCCACTCTGCTGCGCGCCCTGGTAGATACAAGCACCACCTCCGCAGGTGCCACAGCAGCAGCCGCTGTCTCTGTGGCTGAGCCTGTGCAGCAGCAGCAGCTGTGGCAACTGCAGCAGCAGCAAGGGCTGGCCATGGGCAAGCTTCTGCAAGGCATGCTTGCACCGCTGGCGGGAAAGGGGCTACGAGACGAGCGGCAGGTGTGTGTATGTGCGCGCGCGTGTGCAACATGGTTGCACAGGCAGGTGCGCTGCAAGCTATGCAACCGCCGCGCTCCAGCAGATGCGGGCAACTAAAACAGTATGCAAGTAGAGACGCCCCTATCACAGGCGGACCAGCTGCCAACCCGCACAAGTGACCTGCTGCACACGTCATTCTTGTGCTTGTGCTTGCTGCTGGTGGCCGGATTGATGGATGCCCACGCCATATCGGCCCTCTTGACTCCTTGATCTGAGCCAAGATTGACTGGGATAAGAAATGATGATCCAGCTGCAAGCTTGACTTGCAAAGGCCCTCAAGAAGGAGCGCCACTGCTCATGGGCACGACTGCCTGATTGGTACTCGTAACAATTAGTGCCAATTACTACCGCGTGGTGCTACGACCTTGTGCTGTGCACCCACTCTTGTACATTTGTGTGCCCTGAGTGAGGCATGCACTTGTGGCTAGACTTTGCGGCTTTGCAGCCTCGGGTGTGGTTTGCACCTGTGGCTAGGCTTTGCAGCTTAGCAGCCTTGGGTGTGGTGTGCACTTGTGGCTACGCTTTGCGGCAGGTGGCCTGCAGAAGCAGCATCTCCTCGATGCATTCACTCTCAACTTTGACGGGGCACCACCAACGCGCACAGCTGGTTGGCGCGCACTGCGTGCCTGCAGGCGCTGCTGCTGCTTCAGCTGGCAGGCCAGTGGCTGGGCCTCATTGGCGCGCCCCCACTGCCAGGATCCTCCCTCCCAGACGCGGCAGCCGTGCTGCACAGTGCGCGGGGGGGCCCCCGCACGAGCACCAGCAGCGACCCCGCTGCCGTCGTGGACGCTGGCGACGTGCATGTGGACGGCCTTTCTCAGCACGGCGTGGCGCAAGCCGGCGGCCCCATCGGCGGCCCAGCCATGGTGCCGCCGCCGCCTGCGTTTGAGCTGGCGGTGCAGCTGGCGGCTGCAGCACTCACGTGCACGCGCGGCCCAGGCCCAGCCCTGGGGGCAGCGCGACTGGCGCTGCATGCACACACCGCAGCGCTGCTCACGCAGCCGCCGTTCCCGCTGAGCCTGGACGACCTGGTGCTGCGCGGCCATGAGCGCGGCTCCTGCATGAGCCTGTTCCTGCCGCAGCCGCCAGCGAACGGGGAGGCGAAAAAGCTGATGTCTAGGGTAGGTGTGCAGCTCGTGTGGGATGGGGGTTAGGATGCTGTGCACGCGTGGTGTGGAGCATGTCCACGGGCAATGTGTATGCGGAGGAGTGCGCCCTTCAACACCGATGCTGCGTGATTGCCTGTGCAGGCAGAGTGAGGCTTTTCCTTGGCGGGCGCTGGGTGTTACATGCGCTTGCACCCTGCATGTCGTGTGCTGACGCTGTGCTTGCTCGCTGCTGGCGCCGTGTGTCGACCCGGCCTGGTGCCAGAGGCAGGCGCCTTGCTACACACAAGTTCGTGCATCCAGCACGCACACGCACACCGCAGCTTGGATGCCACCCCTGCTTCATGCTCACCTGCTCCCTGGTCCTGAGCCCCAGAACATCACTTGATTGCTAGACATGAGTAGATTCTGATTTTTTGTGCTCTGTCTAGCGTGATCCGAAGGTGTAGGAGGCTGACCCTGCAATGCAAGGAGCTAAAACAGCTGCTGTGTTTCCCACAAATAAGTCACAGGCCTCAGAAGCCCAGACAGCTCTCTGCTCAATGTCCGTTTGCCATGAAACAAGCAACGTGCAGCATGTGCTGCCAACTAGATGCCTGACTCATTTTTGATCTGCTGGGAATTTTCAGGGTTGATACCCTCATTTATTTCTGTCGGAGGACAATGTGCCTAGCAGCTCGTCAGGTCTATGTCTGCAAATTTGGGAAACAATCGGAAAGTCCACAGCCCCAGCCTTTTTCATTTCATGCAGTGTGCACGCTACGCTCTGCATGCACATTGCAGCTCGGCAAGTTTTAGGCTTCTCATGGCAATGCCATATATTGAGCGCGCGTGCGCACGCACGCACACACACACACACACACACACACAGACTGCTCATGGCGACGACGACGAGCCCCAGACACCAAAGGAAGAGTTTGCAACACCCAAGTCCTCCAACTCAAGCAGCAGTCTCCAGACCCCAGGCTCCGGCTTCCAGACCCCTCTAGCTGACTTCAGCACTCCAAACTCGTCCTTCAAGGGTGCGTGGAGTGGTGTTTGGGCACCGACAGATTTTGCAGGAAGGGTACAAGCATTGCGTGGCTGCGTGTGCTGCAGATAACTGCAGGGGCCATCAGATTAAGCGACAGGGAAGCAAATACCCAAGGAATTGTTGCGAGGGTGCATGAGGGCCCCGGCCTGCCCCTATAGGCTGGCCTCCAGGGTTGTACTGAGGCAAGAGGCCATGGCAGCGGGCGTGACACTTTTGTAACACACTGTTGCATGGTGCATCCCGTATTTTGTGTCCCGGTCCTCACTTTTGATGCCCTGACTGTTGATCAATTGATCACTTTGGCAGGGAGGAGCGGCCCCCTCACACGGCCACCTACAGCAAAGGAGGCAACGGAAGCGTCTGCCGAGGCTGCCATAGCCAAGTGGCGCGCAGGTGGGGTACAGACCTTGTTTGTACAGAGACTCGTCAGCACCTATACCCTCCGAAACCTAGTCTCTTTGGTTGGTTATAGACTTGACGGACACGCCTTACCTGTGCATGCTCGCGCGCTGCTGGCAGAACTTGTGTCTGAACACCTGTGTTATAACTTTCTATTGCTTTCAGTTTATGACAGCTTTGTCAAGTTGCTGCATTGGAATGAGACTACATCAGTGCCCTAGAGTCTTGTGCTCTACTTGGCCAGCACGCACCTTCACAAAAGTGCAGACTTCTGTACGAATTAACTCAAGCAGAAGCAAACAACATGCAGGAGTGCATGCATGTGCGTACATGCAGGCTTGCTAGTGCTAGCAGACGTGGTGGTACAGCATCTGGCTGCGCACACCCAGTGCGCCGGTCTACTAGCCTGTCAAGTCAAAGACGCTCAGGGTTTGGTGCCAGAGTTGCGAGAGGTGCCCCCTAAAACAGGTGTGTATGTATGCTAGCTTTACTTTGTTTGTCTTGCTGCGCCCAGATGTAACGGCCATGTAGATATGTTGCTCAACCCAGTTTGTAAAGAAGGTGCAGGCGGCGTGCAGATTCAAACATGTGAGTGTGCATTTGCCCTGACCTCTTGTCATTCCTTGCCCTGGATGTGATAACAAGTCACTAATGTATGCCAGAAAAGTAGCACAACTCAGATTTTGAAGCTTACAAGTGGAACACTTGGCAGGCCTATCTATTTGTCCAGGCTGGATCTAATAGAGATCCACCCCTTACATTGGCTTATGCCTATGTACCTGCCTGCAAGCACATTCTGTGCGTATGGGCTGGTTGCCCTGTGTTGGATTTAGGTAGGACCTTCAAAGTTGGGCAAAGAGCCATGGCTTTGCGATACCCTTTGAATCTTTGAATCCTAAGTGGTTCATGAGAGCACTCCCTCTGAGGATGCCTTCTGCAGAAGTCATTTTAGCTTCCTCATTGCATGGAGCTGCTCTCACTGGGCCGTGCAATGAGCCTGCCCTGCAAAATACATGGCTGCCATGCATCAAATGTTTCATTTGCGTATTTTGTGCAGTTCGACTAAGGTCACTGGCCGAAATGCCCACGTATGTGCCCATGCCTGCAGATTCTGGACCAGTGCTGCTGCGCGCTTCCGCCCACAGCTGGGCTAGCACCAACATAGCAGCAACGCTTGGCAGCGTCGTATCTGGGTTGCAGAAAGGGGCCAAACAGGAGAGCTGGTGGGCGGCAAAGCTAGCTGCAGCGCTGTGCGAGGTATGCTCCCCTGTTCCTCGTCTGCCTCACCATTGTATTGTGCAGCTTTTGGTTGTGCGCAACGGCGCAGCAGGGTGTCGCCTTGGCTACTGGCCATACTTGTTCTGCCACTCCGTTCCATGCTGTCTTCGAGCGGCCAATATTCTCAGCCACTCCGTGCAGTGCTGTGTTTAAGTGGCCTGAATGCACGGCTGTCCACCATACTGTGCCATCCTTTGTCCCAATGGCCCAAGAGTTGTGCAAACAGAAGTATTTTATGTGCCCAGCAGCGAACAAGAAAAATCTTTTTCCATGCGCAGGGTGGCTGCATGCTGGCAGACAAGTAAGGTGCAAGGGTGGCTACATGGGCATGGTGGCCATAAACACGCAGGGTGGCTGCATGCCAGCTGATACACACATCAACTTGCAGGTCTGCTGCCCACTATGCTTCACGCGCAGGGTGGCTGCTTGCTGGCGGATGCATACGGCGCGCCGAGCCTGGCCCAGCAGCTGCGGGCGCCTCTGGAGTGCTGTAGCAGCTACGATGCAGATGTCCACTCTGCTCGCCTGTCCAACGGGATCTCGAGGGGGGGCAGTGGAGCGGCTGTGGACATGGCGGCTGCCGCAGGTGCCAGGGGTACTTTGGGGTGGGAAGGCCAGCTTCTGCAAGTTCAGTGCCACAGGCTCAATAGATTGAAGGCATGGCTTGTTTAATTTGATTCCCAGTGCGAACAACAGCTTCATTGGGTATGAGTGACGGCAGATGCTCATGATAACAAGTGTCTGCAGGTGTATTGTGTGGGAGGGACGGCTGGTCCAGGTAGGAACTGCTGCAGATGTATTGGGTGGGAGGGACGACTGGTGCAGGTGAAAATGCTGCAGGTGTATTCAGTGGGAGGGACGGCTGTTGCAGGTGAAAAGTGCTGCAGGTCCAGTAGTTGGAAGGTACTGCTGATGCAGGTGTAAGCAGCTTCTTGGGAGGAGGACCAGAGAACTGCTTGTTCGCTCGCCGGTATCTTAAGCCCTGCTTTGCTGGTGTGAAGAGGGCGCTACTTCAGGAGGGAGGCTGCATTGTTGAGCTGGCGAGGATGCTGTCAAAGATATACAGCTGCAAAAAGTAATCCCTAAAGCAGCAAACATTGATCTGAGGCTCCAGCACAAATGCGCACCGCCTTTCACGTTGCCCTGGTCATTTGCTCAGCGATCTGCCTGAAGAATGGGAGGCATCCCAGTGCATTTTAGTAGTGACGAGAAATGCATCGCTTGTGCCTGTCTATCTGCGTGTGTGAGCTTGCCAGCACAGGCGAGTGTGCATGTGCACAAGTATGCATGCTCATGCATTTTGGCTGGCATGCTTGTAGCTTGCATGTAATGCCTACGTGATCCAACTGACTGATCCATGCACTCTGTGCATGGAAGCAGTTTTGAGGGCAAGATTGACATATACCTTCCTGATTTTCTTGCAGGCGGCTTAGCTGCCAACGGTGACGCGGACGGGGGAGCTCGAGGCATGGGTAACTTGCCAACGTGGGTTGCCAGCAATGGCCACATGCTGCCAGTCTCCACGATAGTTAATTTGTTGGTTGAGGAGAGTGATGAGGATAGCTTGTGAGGTAAATGCACGTTGTATGGTGCAGCCTACAGGGTCCTGCTGAGATGCAGCTGCAAGGTCAGAGCCCTGTGGTTAATGCAGCTATCACCCGAGTTGGTAGTTGGTATTCGTACTGCCTGCGCAATTGGTGGCACGTGATGGAATGTAGACCTGTCTCAGCAGTTTCATGTACATATGGTGCACATGCTATTGTGATCAAGATGAATGTGGAAGGAGCTTTTGTACTCCCGGACTTGTTGAGATTGTGCCATGATCTTCATGCCTGCAATTCAGAAATGACTCAACTTCTCCGGTAACTTATTTGAAATAAAGACTTGCACTCAGGTATGGCATTTGGTTGGGATAAAAGTGAATACTAGCCCTCATTAGCTAGGAAAAGGCGTGTGTCTAGTGCGGGCACCTGACATTCCGCCACCATTTAAAGAGAGATAGCTAATCTGAAAGCAAATTCTGAGACAAGGTACTACCTGCCCTCAGGCTGTGTCCGGGTCTGCATTCTGAATTTGTGGGCTTTTGCCTTAGTGTGTGTGTTGGATGCATGTATCATTTAACAGACTGAAATGCCTTGGCTGAGCTACCCCCTACGAAGCTCGTTTGGCAGCTACAGCAATATTACCATACCATAGCACCAGTTAAATACCACGGTGGAGCTCTCAATGCACGCCACAGTATTTCCTGTTGGCGCAGCCCCAAGGCGTTCTTTCACTTCTTTCTCTCCTACTGAGCCACCCGCCTATTCAGATCAAAGTTAAGTTACATGGACGTAGACCTTCAGCCAGATGGGTTGACTGCTGGGGTTTACAAGGTTTACAAGGATAAGGCCTTCAGTCAAGAATTGCGACTGCTAGCCTGCTCATAAAAAACGATTAATTCATGAAGAAAAAAAGGAAGTTTATGGTTGTTCTGGTTTAAAAAAGCGGA
>LFCJ01001316.1_pt1 | contig 17119 bp, 29 predicted proteins | sample 643141 | NCBI WGS metagenome assembly LFCJ01 (sample SAMN03766243, study PRJNA286221) | soda lake metagenome | biome: soda lake; feature: Kulunda steppe; material: water; isolation source: sample B1-Br-g2 brine of Lake Bitter-1 | place: Russia: Kulunda steppe | collected 2010-07
CAAGTTCGGTGATGCATCATTTGCCTGCCAAAAGGGTGCAAAATGGTGCCAGAATGGCCAAAGGCGCATACGCCGCGCCCCCACCTCGCATTTTCTCACACAGCCTGACTTTTTATGACATATGTACATGTTGTGCATGCTTGGGTCTGGAAATGGGGCCAGCAAGTGGGCAGAAATGCTATTTGGCCATGTTTGGGGGGGTCCAGTGATGGGGACGACCTATATCTCTGGCAGGGAGATGCTTGAATGGACCATATTTTGTCCATGTGAATGTCCACGCAGGCCCGATTCGGTGACAGTGCAGGCTTGATCAACGGCAGCACTAGAGAGGGTGTTAAAAAGGGAGTGCAGGATTACGGAGTGCAGGAACAGGTCGGTGCCAGCCCCTTGCTTTGATGTCTTCTTCTTTGTCCTGCACAGATTTTTAAGTGAAAGAGTATGGATCTCAAATTGAATCCATGTGCATTTAATGCATAGACACGTGCCTTGTTGAAGCCACTTATCATGCAGGTTGGTTGTGCCACTGAGGGCACTGCATGGCTTTCAACAAGCTCAACACCCAACATTAAGCCTTAAGTCTGCTGGCCTCTTGATCATATGCTTTACAAGCCTCCTGGAATCCAGGAACGCTGAGAGACGAGACTGGCACGCTCAGCTTCTCACTTAGCATGCTCTTGTCCATGCTCTTGTGCATTGGCTCGCCACAGACCATCTCAACCCACAAGAGCATGCATGCAAAAATAGCTCCCCAGCAAGCAAGCAACCAGGAGGAGGAGGACGAGGATGCTTCTGAGCAGAACAACCGTGCCAGACGGATCAAGAGCATGACAGCAAGCCGAATGTCCGCCGTGGCTCTGGGTGAACATGGCGGGGACAACCAAGGCGATGGCACTCGCAAACGCAGCTTGCCTATGCGGGCGAAGTCGCAGTCCTTCAATGTAAGGGGTGCAGCTGGCAACGCTAGAGACTCTGAGGTGAGATTGGTGTTGGGGATTGGGGGGTCAGAAGGAAGTGGCTTATGAAGACTTCTAGTACTTGAAGAGACATAGCTGCTGCTGCTGAGTGAGGTCCATAGGTGCTCTGGAGCTGTTGATCTTGCTGGATCATGATGAAAGGGGATCAATTCATACAGTTCTACCCAGGTTTGCTGCAAGCTACAGTAGAAGGTTCAGGGGGGACAACAGTCTGAGCTTGAGGGTTTGTTGCAAGCTACAGTAGAAGGTTCAGGGGGTACAACAGTCTGAGCTTGAGGGCCCTGGGTTTAGGCATCTGGGCAAGAATCTCTCCATCTCCTCAGGCTCATTTGGGTGTCACGCATCCGCCATCCCCAGTTTCAGAAGCTTCGGGGTTCGGACTTCCCTGATTTAAACATGTGGCTATGCTGATTGCAGCGTTTTCAAGCCTGATCTATTCTACAGCTCATTTACTTAGAACAGGCTCCATTGCTCTTGATGGATCATCTAAAGCTGTAAGAATGGCCTCGAGGGGAACATGGGAGGCTATAGTGCTTAAGTTTGGAATGAAACTGGACGAGATCAGGGTCCCAGCACCTGTCCTTTACCTTGTGACCCCCTTGTGATAAGATAACTTATGTATTCGGCTTGATGAAAGCATTTTACATTTACTTGGTATAGCTTCCAACCGCCTGTCCATTTGAGAGGATAAGAGCTGGAGAGGGATTTAGAGGGAGGGTCTGCAACCTCCTCTGGTGCCTCTTGGGTGACCCCTACTTCTCTCACTGTCATCCATCTCACAATTTCAGAATTTGTGCAGAATGGTGAAGAAAAGCCATTGCCCAAGAGCGCTTTTGTTAGGCAGACTTTGTTCAAGCAGCAAGAATCTTGCTAAAGGCATGCTTCTCGGTGCAAAGGTGCCCTGCGTTATCTTGCTCACACTACTTCACCAGAATGTCCTCTGTAGCCATGTGAAAGCATGTTAAGAGTTTTTTTTGTTATCTAACAATCTTTTCCTCGCTCCCTGCAACCCTTGGCTCTTAGGTGATGGCCTCTCTGTTAATTAAAGCCAATGCATTTTTTGCTCACACGTTGAAGCAGTATGTAGCAGTAAGTAGGAGCACAAAAGCTAATACTGATCCATGTACAGTTGAAGAACAGGAAAGGGCTGGTAGGGGTGAAGGATGGGGGGGGACTGCCATTGGTGCAAAAGATGTGGTCGCTGACGTACAAGGGGAGGAGGATTCCCACGCAGCTCATGGCAGAAATTCTCAGTCGGGTGGTTTGCCCTTAGAAAGAGTGCTTACTTCCAAATTGTGGTGTACTCTTTGGGCGCTGCATAGCGTGTGAACACTGACTTATCTTATCAGTCATTTGAAATTGGGGGACAAGTCACTGTCATGAAGTCAGTGTCGTGAAGTTTCATAAGGGAAGACCAACCTGGTATGAAGTGTAAGAGATGTAGGCAGGAATGTATGTCAGCATGGGCACTTGCGATGCCATGATCAATGCATTGAAGTTGATTGTATCATCCTGCAATGGATTTGGATAGGCCTGATTGGAAATTATTTGACCCTGCTTGTACTGCAACCTCGTACGCCCACTGGCACTCAACCAAACGCCCCTTGAATTCGCCCCCTTGCAGAGCACAGACCCTGAAGGCTCAGCAAACACAACAGACAACCTGCCACCACCCATGGATAACAACTACGTCAAGGTGAAATCAATGTTGCACTTGGCTGCGGTCTCTGGAGCCAGATTTACTCTGCTGATTTGAGACCAGCATCACTCTCAATTAGGGCGTCCATCCCTCCTGTTTTCTTGTATTCCTTGCATTGCCAGACCTGAGTAGAGTGGCACTTAACTACAGGCAATCATGTACATTTGTAATGAGATGCAGTGCTACATGTGATGAGATGTGCACTTGCCACAGTGCTTATGTGCTGAATTGTGATTGTGCAGGAGCAAGAGCGCTTGCCAGGCCAGATGGGGCCCACAGAGCGAGGTCATGCTAAGGACTAGTGCATGAGCCTCTTTCGCGTGCCCCTTGCCCAAGGCAGCACATGCATGGGCATGGTGCAAGCAGCTCCACCTACCTGGGATCACTGTATCACACAGCAATCCTCTGATAATGTGTGGCTCGCATGTTGTGGACATCAAGATTGCTGCCAAATGAACAAACGCAATGCTGGGGCCAATTTTTGAGATTGGCTACAAGGCAGAAGGCTCTTGGATGAAGCCATTGTATACACATGATGTCTTGCACCAATTTCAACCCCAAGACCCCCATCAGAACCAGAAAAATATAAGCTATCCAATGGTGTGCTCAGGTCAGGAAATGCTGCGGTGGATGCAAAGTTATGCCTTGAGAGGCCTATTTGGCCACGTTTGCCTAAGAAAGGGGTGACCAAGTGGTGGGGACGACCCAATCGAAGCAAGTGAGATTCAAATTGACCCACACAGAATGCGGCAATGGTAATCGAAATATCAAGATCATTTCAGAAGAAATTGAATGACTCAGCTTTTACAAAGAATACTAGATCTATCACTACGGCCCCTAACTTCACAGCGCTTACAAATGATATTCTTAGACTGAAGGTTCCAGACTGGCGTCTGTGGGCCTACACTGATGGTAGTTGCCTGACATATAAAGTCAACAAAGTGTTGGAGCAGGAGTCTTTATACCCGCGACAAAAACAGCCATCTATATTAACTCTGGCGGAGTTGGGATAAGCAATACCATAAACAGAGCACAATTGACTGGCATAGCTTCTGCACTAAGGGCAAAGTGTACCCACAAAGCCACGGATAGTGCTTGTTCTCTATCTCAGATACGGAAACAATCTTATTTCCTGAATTACACAGGAAGCACACGTATAGCAAACTTTTGGAACAAAACGTCCCCATGATTAACAAATCAGATAATCCCATCAACTTTTACAGAGTAAAAGCCCACATTGGTGTGATTGGAAATGAATTTGCCGATGCTATAGCTAAACATGCTGCTCTCCATAAGTATGGGCACGACGAAACATTCCCACCACGATCACTTGACGGTAAACCTTTCGCCCATGTATACTGGCTTGCAGAAGAGAACAATGAGACTACTCACCTCCGTGAATCTTACAACACTACCACTAAAATCAACCTTGCACCACTACTAAACGTTAAGGACAAACTTAAAGCCCACATGAGGAAGCATCACAGACTTGGAGATGCTAATACCAACTCAGGTAACTATAACTGTTGGAAGAGACTGCTCACCTCCGTGAATCTTACAACTAGCAATTCCTTTTGGAGCAATACAAGAATCAATGTATCGCAGAAAAGGAATGTCATGAACGGGTACTCTTTACACTCAGAAAATGCCCCACCTCTACGGCAGAGCCACTACTTCATCTTGTCTGTTGTGTCATCGACCAGACAGCCAAATCCATATGCTTTCTGGCTGTCAGAATGCTTCAATTCAAAACAAGGTGACTGAAAGACATAACATCGCTTCCAGGCTCATCATCAAAACCTTGAACACAGGCGATTTTGGAGGAAACATCATTTTCACAGGTATTGGAAGTGAAACACGAATGGCTCAACAAAGCCTGGTCTTGCCGGCACATGTAGCCAACAAGACTTTACCCCCATGGCTTCTACCAAACCTGTCAGCAAACGAACTTCGATCCTGCTCAAGGCCAGATGCTATTTGCATACCAGTTGGAACAAAAAATGGCCATCAAAGAGACACACAGGCGATACACCCTTTGTGCTGGGATGTACACCTCATTGAAGTAAAATATTTTGATGGTACACGACCAGAGCAACAACTAGCAAGAGCGACTCAACAGCATAATGGATTGAAACACGCCCTTGCACAGCATTGCCACAAAGTAAGCCTACATACCATCCTGATTGGAGTGATGGGAACCATCTATGAATGTCATATGAACTACCCCTCAGTAAGCTTGGCCTTGACCGGTATAGAGTAAGAAAACTTACGCTCGATCTAAACACTCAATCCACTCAATACGCAACAAATCATAAATACAAGTAAGAGGTTGAAGACCATCAAGGAAAGAACATATGGCTCTTTTCAGAACCCTCCCACCCCCCACTTATGACTTTATTCCTAGTTTGATGGTGGAGGTTTGCCTGGTGCTTGCACCAGATGTAAACTTCTTCCTTAATTCACGAAAACAGGGGTTACCTTGTTGGCGTAGTCTTTTTTTCTTTTTTTTCTTTCAAATGGCCGGGTCTGATTTGTAACTCAAGTTACTTCAAATGGTATGGCTGAAAGTTCTCATTACTTATGAGATTACTAATCTAGTAGCTTACTATAAAGCTGTCAGAAGCGTCTCTGACCAGATTTTTGGGATTAGCAACCATCTCAGAGGGGGCCATCTGAGGCCTAAAATGGATGTGTTTTTGGCATGCTCCCAGGGTATGTGCTCTGTGATGGGCACCTTTTGCGCTTAGTCTGAATTGTTAGATTTTGTTACAGGGGCTCCAGAACACCTGAGTTTAGGAGGCGCACGACATGGGGCAGGAGCCTGATTTGGTGTGGCGTGAACCATACTTTTCACAGCCAAATCTCCACACTAGATCACAAACAGCACCAAATAACATGATTCTTAATTTTTTGTTCACTTTACGCAGGAAATCTCAATATCTGGAAAATCTAGCAATAAGTTTGGTCAAAAGAGAGAAAAGAAAGAACTACGCAAACAGCAAAAAGCTCCTCACAATAATTAAGGAAAAGGGGCCACTTGGGAAGAAAAGCCCCTTCACCAGTCAAAAGCTTACCACATCTAAACAAGAGTTTCAACATCCAATTTGAATTAGCAACATAGTAGAAGTATACTGGTGGGGTTCTGGGGGTAAAAGGAGCTCTGATGGGCTCGTGGTGAGGGCGCACATGCACTATCTATGCCAGAATAGGCCAAAAATTGAGGCTGAGCACCCACACAGGCCACCAGGGTTGGTTTCTTCACCCAAAGTTTGGTCAAGCCTGTATATAAGAAAAAAGTTTAGTTTACGTAGTGCTTGGACTTTTGCTCAGTTGCCCCCCTCTGATCAATTTGTACTATTGTAAAGTATACTGGTGGTGTTTTGTGGGCAAAAAGAGCTATACTTGGGACGTGGTGAATACATGTGTATTTGGACTATGCCAAAATAGGCCAAATCAGAGGATAACCACCCATCCTGGCTGACCTGTCACGCCAGATTTATGCAGTTATGGTCATGCCACGAGTCTAATTTGGATGCAGCAGTCTCTCAGCGTGACAGACCCAAGCTGTGTCAGTTTCAGCCCAAAATCAATCAATGGTCTAACTCTGTGATAATTGCAGGGTTTGTATGAGAAAATAGCATGCTGTCACGCCGAGAGACTGCTGCATCCAAACTAGACTCGACCGACCTCCGGCTCACAATGCAGTATAAATCTGGCACTGCATAAATCTGGCGTGACAATGCCCAGAATTTTGCTCAGGTAGCCCCCTTTGCCACAATCTTTCAGAGAGGCCATATGTCTTCATTACTTGTAGCATGTTGTTGAAATTGCTCCAGGTTTGCTTTGTTTCTGCCGCCTGCCAAAAGTCCACCTCCTTATCATCACGATGATTATGTGATTTCTACTGCCCTCTTCTATCCATTCTTCCTCTGTACCTGCCTTTCCAATGGTCGTCCCCACCACTGGAGCCCCCCAAAATATGGCCAGTTAGCTTTTCAGCCCACTTGCTGGCTCTATTCCCAGACCCAACCATGCACAACATGTAAACATGTCGTAAAAAGTAAGGCTGTAAGAGAAAATGCGAGGTGGAAGCGCGGCGTGCGCGCCATTGACCATTTTGGCACCATTTTGCGCATGCCCCCTTTTGGCAGAAAAACGGTACATCCCAAATCCCTTGCTCCAATCCTGCCACTTTCCAGAAATCTAGCTGCACTTGCATAATGATTTGATGCTGCAAAGTCGGATTTGGGGAAGGGGATCGGGTAGGTGTGTTCCGTGGGTAACCCTGTCGAGACCAGATGTGGGTGCCAACACAGGAAATGCGATACTCTGCAAACTCTGCATGGTTTCAAGCCGGGCCAATCCTGAGGCTTGCGGGGGGGAAAGAGGTGTCTAATGAACCAGAGTTGAGGCCAATAGAAGGTGTGGGTGGGAGACGGTGAGCCAAAATGTTGCATTACACCTGCCTCTCCTGAGCGCACAGCACAGCGGCAGAGCTCACCACGCCCAAATCTACACAGGAGATGCGGGCCAGTTTTATACATGTGCAGGCGTGCCAAGCTCGGAGTTTGGGGCTGTGTGCGGGAATAAGTGTGCACTGAAAACATGTTAGAGCATTACATTCTGTTTTTCCAACTTTCCCTTCCACCCACCACACCAGCTCCCTTGCTCCGAGGGCACCATCAGAACCAGAAAAAAGCGAGCTATTCAAAGGTGTGCTCAGGTTGGGAAACGGTGGGGTGGCTGCAAAGTTACGCCTTGAGGTCCCTATTTGGCCACCTTTGCCTAAGGAAGGGGTGACCCAGTGGTGGGGACAACCCATTGCTGTACGTATACGCCCACAAATGCCAGTTGCCTGTTTCCTTCCGCTCAGTAGCTTGGTGTTGTATCACATAGGAAGCCCTCATTCCATAAAGAGAATAAGGCTTTTATAAACAAAAAATGAGCTCGTGTGCGCACCTCTGCCATCTTGATGAAGTATCTCTCTGCATTTTGTTCACAAATGTGGCTTTTGTAAAAAGTATTATATAAACAGTATCTTAGCCAGCTGGAGCATGCATGCTTGGCTTTAAAGTATCCTCCTCATTGCTGTCACAACTCTCGTCAATTGGCATATACCTGGCCCCACCTCCTGCAACAGCCTGCACTTGGGCCCATTTGGCCTGAACCAGATCAACTGAGCTCAATTCCATCTGAATAAGTGCACAAGTATTGCCTTGTCCCTTCAAGGTGCTGCTTGAATCCCATTTGAATCCCATTTGAATCCCATTTGAACCCATGTGAAAACCAAGTAACTTCAATTTGGTGATTCAAGCATGATACAAATGAAATTCGATTTGGTTCAGTCAGGACTCCTTGGACCACAACTTTCCAATGTTCACACTGGATGGTGCACTCCTTTGAAAGCACATGCACCAAATGCTTTGTCACAGACCATATCATCTAAACAGATTGGTCTGCCCTCAAGCTACCAGCATCACACACGCCTGAACATCGTCACTTACACAACCAAAAAAGCAGGAGTTGAAGATATCAGCGACAACCTAGCTAGGTAGCTACACCACAGGAGTGAAAGCTGTTGAGGGTGCTCCCATTGCTTTTTTTGCCATTGTTCATTAGTGTACCTGCCGCTTTCTCGTCCAAACACAATGGAATGTGGCGTGCCAAGCAATGTTGCAGTGCTGCAGCCTGCTGGCATGTGGTGTTTGTGGAGGGAGTTGCAACACTGAAGTGCTCTGCTCGTTTGCGGGCATCAGCATGCAAGTCACCATGTGAGTGTCAAAATGCAAAAGCAGTTCATCAGTTGTGTCAGACAGGCTCAAGGAAGACGCATGCTTTGCGCAAAGCGCACCATTATGGTGTGTTGGGCTGAGGCCATAGTGCGGCTAACTGATCTCAAGCTAGCCCTGGCGAAGTTAGGGTTGCAAAAACTGCGCTATTTGCGGGTAACTTGCACAAGTCTAGTGTGCCAAAAAGGCCAAGTTAGCAAGATTTGCAGGTCTCTTGCAGGCAACTTGGGGGTAGGATTGACCAATTGGGTCCAAATCCTGTCGGTCCATTGAGATTTGTCGGGTGAGAGGACTTGTGGGTGCCTGGGCGCAGCTGACAAGGGTTATGCCTGTGGAGCTCAACTGCGCAGACGTCTCATACGTCGACATACGTGCGCACATGTGTCAGTACAGGCAAAGAAGTACCAAGCTTTGCCCTCCGTGCATGTGCATGTTGGCAGGATTTGCTCAACTGTGCTGTCTACCTCCTCTGATGCTCGAATGGATTAGGTCTCTACTGGCTCCCTTTGGCGATAAGGTACAGTAAGTAATTAAGGATAACCCAACTATTTTTGGTCCATGTTGTGGTATGATGCTGCTAGGCAATGGAATATGCGAATAAGCAAACGGATACTTTCTGACTAGAAAGACTGAAGTACAATAGAATTGATAACCTGAAAAGGAGGAGCTCGTCAGGGCCCAGGTCACAGCGCGCTGGTCAGCTGCAGGGAGCTCTCCAGACAGAGAGCTTAACGGCCCACGATGCGGAACTTTTCACCCTTCGAGGACGCTGCTGACTGGCAGGGTGCGTGAAATGTTCACTTGTGGGCAGTGAAGGATGGCTTCTGGTTCCATTTTGGTTCCACTCGGCAGCTCTGCCATGGCGCTGTCCAGCCTGCTGAACCTTCACCCCCTCCTTTTCCAACACCTGGTGCTCAACTTGCCCTGCACGCAGGAGAGAATTTTACTCCGCACGATGGCAATTGGTGAGTGTGGATAATTGAGGCGCGAGTACCAGCACCAGTGCGTCGAGTCAGTGTGCGCGTCGTATCGGTGTGGGAATCAATTCCCCGCACGACGGGAATCAATTCCCCGCCGCCGAGCATCAAGCAACTTGACGCCTAATTCCTGGCCATTAGGCTGCCTAACTGTCCCTGACCGCTTGCCTTGATATGACAAGACGCCAGATGGATGTTGCTGGTGTGAAGGCTAGGCTAAGAGCAATTTCCTCAAGGTGTCCGCCCAGCACACTCTTGCATGCACACAAGATCACATATTTACATGCGCAGGAACGCATATGCTTGGCTCATGGTCTTTGGATCCATTGCTGCGTTCGGGGCTTCTTGGGGCATTGGTGCTAATGATGTGGCCAACTCCTTCGCCACTAGTAAGTTGTTAAGATGTGTGTGTGTGTGTGTTTGAATTGCAGGAAGGAGATCCTGTTTTGTGCACTGATCGCTCCGTACAAACTTTCGGAGTTGCTGCATACACACATGAGCGCCCTACTATTCAGCTGCAACTGCATGCCTTTTGCAGCCTCGACTTTAATTCAGAGTAGTGTCTCCAGAGACTACACATACGTGCGGATCCGCTCTCTGCTTATAATGATTCCTGCTTGCAGGTGTTGGCGCCAAGTCAATTACCATGTTCCAAGCTGTCATAGTAAGTCTGTTCAGGAAATTTCAAATTTTCTATCCAGAAATGCTAGAATGCAAGCTGCATCATTATTGTAACACCAAAAGGCAGAGGGTAGATTTCATAAAGAGGAATTGCTCCTCTAATGATTGTTACAAGTACGAGGTCAGCTCGCCTGACTGGCATGCTCAGTGCATACCAGTGTTCATGCTTGCATGACCCCACATGCTTGTCTGGTAGCTTGTGCGCAATAGAAACACACCCTGTAATTCATGCACACATGCAGATTGCCACAGTCCTTGAGTTTGTGGGCGCTGTCTCCCTTGGCGGATCAGTAACATCAACGGTGAAAGGCGGCATCACACGTCCGTCTGCGTTTAAAGAAGAGCCCCAGGTGCGCATAAAACTTTGAATGCATCTTTTTTGTGATGTATTTAGCGAATCCCTCTTTTAACATCCTCTTGCTATACACGACCCTTCAGCGTGACCCTTCAGAGATGGACTGAGCATGATAGATGAACGTAAAGGCTGCCAGCCTGAATAAAGGCTAGTTGGTCCAAGTTTTCGTGTGCAAAGCAAGCCTTCTCTTCAATGTTCTGAGGGGATATTTTTTGATTGCAACTGCAGATCTTTGGGTATGGGATGTTTTGCGCAGCTACAGCAGTCACCATCGTACTCTACGTTGCCACTTACTTTTCGATTGCTGTGTCTACCACCCACACTGTCAGTAAGTGACGGAACTTGTTACCATGTAAAATGTTGAAAAGTCTTAATACTGCTCTGACCCTGCTGACATGGATCAAAAGAAAAGCATGCAGGCTGGATTAATTACCTACCACCAATGCCCTACAGCTGCACATCTATGGATGTGTAGACTTGCTGCATCCTTAGCAAGGTAGACCAGGCAAAGCTTGCGACAACCTCATGATACAAAGAGTATGCTAGATGGCGCATGAATGAACTGTCATACCAGGGCAGATCACGTCCGGCATGTCAAACTGGAAGCCACACTCGTTCTGCAGACCTGCTGTCCTGCCCAGATTCACTTAAGTACTCACTGCAATTCATCTACCATTCACCACGCAGTCGGCTCTGTGCTTGGCTTTGGTCTGGTTTACGGTGAGGGCATGTGTCCATTAGAATCAATGTGATGAGCAATACACTACGCCCACAGAGCTCATTGACGAAGGAGCATGCTTAACTCAGAAAGACTGACTTGTGTTGCTGGCAGTGTGCTGCAATCATGAACTTGATATCTAGCTGCATCAGAGGCTGCAGCAGCTCGCTCACCAGATGCATTCGATTCAATAGTCTTAATCCTCTGCCAGCACAGATCAGTTAGCTTGCCAGCCATTTTGAAATTTCCTATGACCCAGCATTTACTTGAGTGGCATCCTTCCGCCAAATTGCACACAGGTGGAAGTGCTGGCGTAACCTGGAATCAGGAAACTGATGAAGTACGTAGATGTAGAGCGGGCAGCTTGAAACATCCTGTTTTGGAAATAAAAGAAGTGCATAATGTTGTGTCAGAGTAAGCCTTGTCTTGTGTGACCCGCCCCTCTCATCATTGATGCAATGCAGTTCCCGTTCCGAAGAGGATTCACCCCTGTGGTCATCTCTTGGTTTGTGTCTCCAATTTTTACTGGCATCATCTCCTCCTTCCTATTCCTTTGTACCAGGTACGTTTGTTAGGTTGGTTGTGTTGTGTTTGTAATGCCTATCTTACCTTAACGTGCAATTCAATTAATTTTTACATACACAGCTACCATGATTTCATGTATTGTAACCATTGCGTGATGCAAACATTTTTAATGGGGCAAGCTTGTTGCCCAGACAAGTCAGTTGCTGATAAGTCTTCCTCACATGACAAAACTTTGTATCATTTGCATTGGGCTGGCCCATGTGCTGCGATGACAACTTTTAAGATCAATATTCCCCTATCTCACAGGACGTTCTGTCTGCGTATGAAGAACTCCTACCACATTGCATTTTGGATTTTACCCTTCTTGGTGTTTCTCACCATCTTTGTCGTCTTGCTATCCATTCTCCTGAAGGTGCGATTATTTTGGTAGATTGTGCCAAGCTATTTTTGATCAGGCAGCAGTCAAGTAGTGCATGCCTGCCTGCATAAATTATGATTTGATGGAGTGTGATGTGTGTGGTCTCCTCATGGTTTCTAATCTCCACGATGGGGCCAGAAGGAACCACCGATTGCAATGCCAGCTGCTTGATATGAATGTTTTGAGTGTGTGCTTCACTGTTTTTTCATGCTGTATGCAGGGAGTCAGTGAAGAAGAGCTTGACTGGTGAGTGCTTGTGGCCAAAACTTGTTGTTGTAAGAAATCGTTGATTGTCATGTATCATTGACCTGTATGAAAGATGGCTATTTATGATGAAGCTCAATAATCAATGATATAACAAATGCCCCCTCTATATCTTGGTCACATTCAGGGATGAGAACCAGAAGGCATGGGTGTCAGCCTGTGTAGGTGCTGGATGTGCAGCTGCTGCAGTTCCATACACAATCTGGCTGCGCAAGAAAATGTTCAGGTGGGCCTTGAGCCATAGTAATTGCTCAGGTCCCATTGCAGGTGTCTGCACGAGATTGAATGAGGCAACCGGATACCTTTTATTGACTGTATTTTAATCACCAGGCACATGGTAGCATACGCGTGTGTTAAAAGACAGCTAGCCAGTTGCTTCCAATGCTTGTCAAGAATCAACACCCTCGAACGTGGTAATTGTATCTGTTGGAATGCCCGCATTTTCTTCCTTCTTTAACCCCAGGGAGGACGCTGAAGCCGCCCAAAAGGCTGCTGCTGCTGATGCAGAGATGGCCAATGGTGGCGATGAGAAGAAGGCAATTGAGGAAGATGTCAAGACCCTTTCTAGATCGGAGAGGTGGCTGGAGTGGTACAAGGGCACATGGATGGGCAAGACCAAGTGGTCCAAAGGTGTGAGCATTTGTATAGTGTGGAAGGGTGAAAAGATGATAATGGTAGGACAGAAAATCTGTCCATCTTTGATCTTGATGCTGTATTTTTCCTCCTCCTACACCTTAAAAGTTCTGTTATTGGTTAAGGTATGTAACGTATATAATATAGGCAGACCGAGTCAGTCTTGGGAGTAAAAATATCAACTGAAAATCGTTTTCTCCGTCCCTTGTTGCAGATTTCATCGATGCCTTGACTTACGATGTGCACGCACATGTGGCCAACGTAGCTGATCCAGTTGTGGCTAGGCTGCATGCAGAAGCTGAAGTCTTTGACCCCCGCACAGAGGTGAGCAGTATTTGCGCGCATGTGTGCACACTACCATGCATACTAGCAATACTGGAATCAGAGGTGCGCCACCTCCCCAGAAAATGATGCATTCTTTGTGCTCATCTTCCATACAGGATGTGTTCAAAAACCTCCAAGTTGTGACTGCCTCTGCTGTGGCCTTTGTGCATGGAGCCAATGATGTTGGAAATGGAGTCGGTCCACTGGCAGGCATCTGGTGAGTGGTGTCCGTTGTCCAACATTGCAGCCGCCTATCTGCTCATCTGTGCACATGTTGGCTGTATGCCTGGACAATTCTTCTGTATAGAGGCCCATTCTAGAATGTCCCAGCATGGAGCTGCATGAGCCACTTGCTTTCAACAGGCGCTCCAACACCAAAGATATTCATGGACATTCTAGAAGCCCAAATCTAAAGGTTCTGAATGGCCAGCTGGCCTCATCCCTCAATCTCAACGATTGAGCTCGATGTGCTTTGCAGGGGTGTGTACATAAATCACCGTGCGGAGTCAAGTGCAGACCAGCCCCGTTGGATCCTTGTCATAGGTGCTCTGGGTATTTGTTTTGGTTTAGCCATGTACGGCTACAAACTCATTCGGGTGAGTGTGAATTTAGGTAGTTCCTTGCATGGAACAACCTGGATAGGCTGCTGACTCTGGTCTGAAGTAACAGAAACCACACTTGTTTACTGCTCTGCACCAGGCAGGCCCCAATACACCTGACCAAGCTTGTCCCTCCTTGGCAGTTCATGCGCCTCTCTAAACCTGGGCACACCCTCACTTGCCTTGCATGCACAGATTCTGGGCGTTGACTTGGTCGTCATGACACCTGCACGAGGATACTGTGCTGAGATTTCTGCTGTAGTCATCATTGCTTTGGCAACTGTCTACGGACTGCCTGTTTCCACAACGCAAGTGATGGTAAGAGATGGATAGAGGTGCAAAATTCTCTTCATCAGTTTGCACAGTGTACTATTATATAGATTAAAATTGATCTACTCTGTTGATGGATCCAACTCACTGGTGAGTGCTTGAACTGTCTCTGCCTTGATTGTTTGAAACCAGCCTAACCACAGCAGGTGCCTCCAAACAGGCAATGTGTAAAAATAATAATCTGTCACGTGATTTGCAGACGGGCGGTGAGATTGGTGTGGGCATGTGTGAGACCTGGAGGATGACTGGCGTCCACTGGTGGCTATTTTTCAGGACATTCTGGGGTTGGGTGGGCGCCTTGGTTTGTGGGGCCATAATCTCAGCCACTTTTTTCTCAATCGGTAAGTGTGGGAGACATCCGACAAATTGCTTCAGGAACTAGCAACACCTACATGTGCCTGTAAGCTGTGCAACACTACGGAGCGCAGTGTGGGGAATCATGAATAAGCTAATATTTACCCTAACCCTAAACCCTTGCGTGAATGAGGTGCACACATGGTAAAAAGTGCAGCAGCATCAATCTCTTCACCTGCAAAACTTATGGACAACAGTGCACTAGTGAATATATTAAAATTGACAGTTCTACTCTTGCATTGTCTGCATTGCAAACGTGACAAACTCATTCTGGGTGTTCCAGGACATGAGATGCTCACACATTCACACCTAAACATGTTCAGGCTAAAGTGGGTGCTGCAATGTCAGCTAGTGTCAGTGGCAGCCAATTGTGTTTAAAATTGAAAATTACTTCAGAAATAATCACAGCCCCCAATGGGTAAATGGCTGTAACTTGGCCAACATCCTCTGTCTGTTGATAACTGAATTTCATAGGGAAGGAAGTAGGCATGCATAGCTCCATGTACTAAAAAAAAGGGTACTTTGCTTTCTTGTGCATACATGTAGGCGTGTATGGTCCCAGCTTAACTAACATGGACTATGTCATTCGCTATCAGGCAAGTGGCTTATCCAGCGTAGGACATGGCAATCATCAGCCAACACATGAATGTGAACGAGGACTATCATTTGAATGTGAAGGGGCTTGCAGGAATGTAATTTTTGTTTGCACTTCACAAGAACGTCATTCATGTGATCTATCATGCATGTGTTGATTCTTTGCTGAGATGCTTCAGAGCTGCAGGAATGATGACTTCACATGGAGCACATGCTTCCTTAAGCTTTTTTTACACACAACCATGCTGCACCAAGTCTGCCTGTTCCACCCCCCCTCTTGAGCTGCAGAATACCATGCGGTTTGAGGCCACAACCAACATTAATGCGCTCATCGTGAGTACCCTGCTCTTTTTGAAGACGTTGCTTTAGTGCTCTACCAGCATTGCTTCCCTGCCTAAATGAGTTTGAAGTAGCACTTGCGAAGAGCAGCACTGGTGCAGAGTCTACTCCACCACATTCGATCAGATTGTTACCATGCAACATTACTCATTTCATGTACAAAACAGTGAAGTCCTTGCTCTTTTCGTCTGTTTCTGTGTACTGCAGGCACACTGCAGTAGAAATGGTGGAATCAACAATGTGGGCTGTGCTGAAGATGCCATGGATTGCCTGTGCAATGTTCAGGCTACACAGCATAGCATGGGTAAGTGAAAACATCCTCCAGTGAGTGAACAATTGTAGGCACATGAAACATGTCACATGATGCTCAGCAGTAGAAGCAGGGGAGCAAAAATTGCTAGCTCCGAATTTGCAGTCACATAACAAGCATACCTGCCCTTGCCGTTCTGGCTCTGCAGGTGATCTGGTGATGCTCCGACAACATCTAAGGGAGCTGTTTGATTATGATGAGAATGGTGAAGTGAACCAGGTAAGTTGTATTCCTAGAGGCCATGTGCAGGATCTAGCTTTACAGCGTTACAAAATCCTGAAGGTGCTGCCTCAACAATCATGCCTGAGCACAAGTGACCTCAGCTGCAAAATGTATTGGCCTGTACCTTCGCAGTACCACATGATTTACATGATGAGGCAAGTTGGAGGGCTGTTCAGGAGGACCTTCCTCGATGATGGTTTGGACGTCCAGGCCTTGGAGCCAGAGTTTGATCAGGACGAGTTCCGTGACCTGAAGCTGCTAAGGGACTTGATCCGGAGCCGCCCAGGCGGTGCTGAGGAGAACCTTGACTTGATTTAAAGCTGCTGGGCCCCCGGGGCCCTATTTGTTGGTTGCATACGAATGTGCAATCGTAAAGACAGGAGCTTGTGCATATATCGTATTACAATTGCATTACTTATTGCTGCTAGTAAGTAAGTTCATTGTTGTCAGTTTGAATATTCCCAGAAAGATTCCTTGCAGTTGTCAATTGTCAGGACTAATTTATAATAGAAAAGATTTAGCAAAGGTATTGTTGATAAAGTGATAAGGTACTCGATATTGTAAACGTCTGATAGGTGGACATGAGGAATTTCTCCCCGTTTGAAGATGTGGAGACGTGGCAAGGTATGAAAGGAGCGTGTACCCTCCTCAGTAGGCGTGGAGGATGGTAGGCAGACCCTGCGTGACCTTTACCCCCTCCTTGCATTCCTCCATGCACATACCCTTGTACTTGTGCGAACTACAGGTGATAACTTTACGCCGCACGATGGGAAATGGTGAGTGTGGATAATTGAGGCGCGAGCCGCGAACATGGTCCCCCCCACGTAAGCAAGCGCATTTTTGACGTGACCCAGCCGCTTTCGTGCAGTGCATCGTAGCTAACCCTTTGCCGCGACATGGGATAGCACGTTGGTCGGCTACTGTCTGTGGCGTGGCAACTACCTTGAAAATGTTGCTTAGCAATGACATAAGCGCGCACTCTCTCTCTCTCTCTCTCACACACACACACACACA
>LFCJ01001317.1_pt1 | contig 17119 bp, 18 predicted proteins | sample 643141 | NCBI WGS metagenome assembly LFCJ01 (sample SAMN03766243, study PRJNA286221) | soda lake metagenome | biome: soda lake; feature: Kulunda steppe; material: water; isolation source: sample B1-Br-g2 brine of Lake Bitter-1 | place: Russia: Kulunda steppe | collected 2010-07
ACCCGACGCGGAAGCCGAACCCGACGCGGAGGCCGAACCCGACGCGAAGGCCGAACCCGACGCGGAGGCCGAACCCGACGCAGAGGCCGAACCAGACGCGGAGGAGGAAGAGGACGCCGAATCGGAAGCGGCCGTCGACCCGGAGGCCGAGGAAGACGCCGAACCGGACGTGGCTGCCGACGAGGCGGACGACACTGCGGCCGAGGAGACGGCCGACGAAGACGACGACGTGGCCGACGAGACGGAGAGCGAACCGGTCACCTCGATCAAGGGAATCGGTCCGGCCTACGCCGATCGGCTCGCCGACGCCGACGTGGAAACCGTCGCGGACCTCGCCGACGCCGACGCGGCCGACGTCTCCGAACTGACCGACATCTCCGAAAAACGACTCCAGGGCTGGATCGACCGCGCGGAACTCAGATAGCCAGCCTGCGACACGCCGGTATCCGACACGACTTCGACCGCCGACCGGTGGCGAGGGGGCACAGCCGTTCTCGAATCGCAAAACGATTAGTTACGCGTCTCTTCGCCCAGGACATGAGCGATCCGCGCGTCGTGACGACCGCCGACTCGTTCCGGGCAGCCGTGGGCGAGTGGCTCGACGACGGCGGCACCGACGACCTCGAGTCGCCAGCGCCGCACGGGATCAGGGCGCCGGTCGAGGTTCGAGTCACCGTCTCCGATCCGTATCTCGCGTACCGCAGGGCCCGCCGGAAATCCGGCGGGGCGTTTCTCGAGACGACCGGCGGCCAGCCGGGCTGGGGGTACTTCGGCGTCGATCCGATCGACCGGCTGACGGTCTCGTCGGACGCGGCCGTCTGGACGACCGCGAGCAGTGACTCCCCGACCCTCGCCGCCCTCGAGGGGGTGCTCGAGCGAGGCGCCCTCGCCCGCGGCGACTGCGACGTGCCCTATCCCTGCGGGGCGATCGGCTGGCTCTCTTACGACGTCGCCCGCGAACTCGAGACCCTCCCCGAGTCGGCCGTCGACGACCGCGGCTTGCCCCGCCTCGAGGTCGGCGTCTACGACCGACTCGCCGCCTGGGAGGAGCCGACCGACGACGAGTCGGTGACGCTGCGAATCACCGCCTGCCCACGACTCGCCGTCAGTGGTGACGGCGATCCCGGAGCCGACGCCGTCGAGGCGGCCTACGAACGCGGCCGCGAACGCGCCCTCGAGCTGGCGGCCGCGGTCGTCAAGGGCGATCCCGACGCGGCCGAGCCGCCCGTCTCGGGCACGGAGGCGACGTTCGAGAGCGACTGTGGCCGCGAGGCGTTCGCCGACCGCGTCCGACGGGTCAAAGCGTACGTTCGCGACGGCGACACCTTCCAGGCCAACGTCTCCCAGCGGCTGGTCGCTCCGGCCGCCGTCCACCCCGTCGACGCCTACGACGCACTCAGGCGGGTCAACCCCGCCCCCTATTCCTGTCTGCTCGAGTTCCGTGCGGCCGATCTGGTGAGTGCGAGCCCCGAACTGCTACTCGAACGCGACGGCGAGTTCGTCCGGACGGAACCCATCGCGGGGACGCGCCCGCGGGGCCAGACCGCCCACGAGGACGCCGCGCTCGAGGCCGACCTGCTGGCCGACGAGAAAGAACGGGCCGAACACGCGATGCTGGTCGACCTAGAGCGCAACGACCTCGGGAAAGTCTGTGCGTACGGCTCCGTCGAGGTCTCTGAGTACCGCCGGATCGATCGCTATTCCGAGGTGATGCACCTGGTTTCGGACGTCACCGGACGGCTCCGGCCCGACGAGACGCTCGCGGACGCCATCGCGGCCGTCTTCCCAGGGGGGACGATCACCGGCGCGCCGAAACCGCGGACCATGGAGATCATCGACGAACTCGAGGCCACTCGCCGTGGTCCCTACACGGGCAGCGTCGGGGTCTTCGGCTTCGACGGCCGGGCGACGCTGAACATCGTCATCCGAACGCTCGTCCGCCACGCCGACGAGTACCACCTCCGCGTGGGGGCGGGGATCGTCCACGACTCCGACCCCGGTCGGGAGTACGACGAGACGCTCGACAAAGCCCGCGCGCTCATCACCGCGGTCGACGAGGCGCTCGGCGAGCGCGCAGCGATGACGGTCGAGGCCGACGACGGCTCGAGTCGAGGCGCGCTCGAGGACGAACTGGACGGAGGTGAGCCCGATGAGTGACGAGACCCGAATCCTCGTCGTCGACAACTACGACTCCTTCGCGTACAACCTCGTCCAGTACGTGGGTGAGGTCGCCGACGAAGTCATCGTCCGCCGAAACGATGCGATCGACCTCGAGGACGTCCGCGATCTCGAGCCGACGGGAATCGTCGTCTCGCCTGGCCCCGGGACCCCACAGGAGGCGGGCATCTCGATCCCGCTGTTCGCCGAGACCGAGTACCCGATCCTGGGGGTCTGTCTCGGCCACCAGGCGCTGTGTGCGGCCAACGGCTCGCCGGTCGTCCACGCGCCGGCGGTCGTCCACGGCAAACCCTCGAGGGTCAGCCACGACGGCGAGGGAATTTTCGCGGGGCTGCCGGAGAGTGTCCAGGTCGGGCGCTACCACTCGCTTTCGGTCGAACGCGAGGACCTGCCCGACGTCCTCGAAGAGACCGCACGGACGGCCGACGAACGCGAGGTGGTGATGGCCGTTCGCCACTGCGGAAAACCCCACGTCGGCGTCCAGTTTCACCCCGAGAGTATCCTGACGCGGGAGGCCGAGTCAGCCGACGCGAACGAACCGAACGGTGCGGACGGCGACGGCATCTCGCTTCGCGTCGGTAAACAGATGATCGAGAACTTCTGTCAGTTCGCCGCAGCCGACGCGGGCGGAGGGAGGCGGTAGCCGTGGCTGACGACCTGCTATACCACGTCGACGGTGACCTCGTGCCCGCGAGCGAAGCCACCGTCAGCGTCGACGACCGGGGCTTTCGCTACGGCGACGCCGCCTTCGAGACGCTGCGTGCCTACGGCGGCACGATCTTCGCCTGGGATCGCCACGTCGAGCGCCTCGAGCAGACCTGCGAGGCCCTCTCGCTCGCACACGGCCTCTCCGCTGCGGACCTGCGCGAGCGAATCGACGAGACGCTCGCGGCGAACGACCTCGTCGACGCCTACGTCCGGCTCTCGATCACGCGCGGCGTCCAGCCGGGCAAGCTGACACCCCGGCCCGAGGTCGACCCCACGGTTGTGATCTACGTCACGCCGCTCCCGCGGGGCGGCCTCGAGGGCGAGCCAATCTGGGACGGGCCGGCTACAGTCCGGTCGGTAGAGACCCGCCGGGTTCCCGACGACGCCTTGCCAGCGAGTGCGAAGACGCACAACTACCTGAACGGCATCCTCGCGCGGGCCGAACTCCGGGGCACCGACGCCGACGAAGCCCTCCTCTCGGACCTCGAGGGGACCGTCGCCGAGGGCGCGACGAGCAACCTATTTTTCGTCCGCGACGGCCTCCTCTGTACGCCGACGACCGACGGCCCCGTCCTGCCGGGGATCACGCGCGAACTCGTCCTCGAGTTGGCCGAGGACGCCGGCGTTCCGACGCGAGAGGGGCGATACGACCTCGAGGACGTTTTCGGGGCTGACGAGGCGTTTCTCACCAACCGGACCTGGGAGCTTCGCCCGATCGGTCGCGTCGACGACGTCCCGATCGGCGGCGGCCCTGTGACCGAGCGACTCTCACGGCTGTACGACGAACGCGTCGAGAAAGCGTGTTACGAGGAGTGACTGTTCCGTTCGGAGTTAGCTCGGACGGACTGTTGGACGCCGGTACCGGCAACCCTGCCATCGTGCTTCGTGACGGGCGTTCGGTACAGCACTCCGAATCAGTCGTCGGCAGCCGATACCTCTATCCGGTGTGACGTTTCGGGAGCGTCCACCAGTTCGCGCTCGACCCCCTCGAGTTCGAGGGCGAGCTCGGGGCCGAAAGCGCTCGCCGGCGTCTGGAAGCCCGCTGGCACGCGACTGTCGGCCTCGAGGACGCGCTCGGCCGCGGTCAGCGCCGCGTCGACCGTCAACGCGTACGGGTTCGGCGTCCGCATCCGGCCACGAACGGTCCGGCCGGTCTCGCTGTCGCGGGCCTCGCCCCAGATGACGGCCGTTTCGGTCGCGCGCTGGCGCTCGTCCGGCCCGTCGACGACGGCGTTGATACCGTGCTCGAGGAGTCGCCTGACCGGCGCACGATCGACGAGCCAGGCACCGACGTCGGCCAGCGGAAGAAGTGGTTTCGCGACGGGCGGAACCGCGACGTAGACTTCGATCGTCTCGATCCCCGTACTGTGGGCAGCGGTGACGACGTCCGCCCACGGTGCCGTGACGGCGAGTTCGGGGCCGTCGCCGAAGTCGATCCGACGGCTCCGGAACGCCGTGGGTACCTCGACGAGTCGGCCGTTGCGTCGCACCACGCCGGTGCCGAGCAACTCGAGTAAGGTGTGAGCCGTCCCGCGAGAGACCGTCGGCGAGCCCGTAATGGCGAGCGTGAGTTCGTCGGCTGTGGGGAGCTGCTCGTGGAGAAACGCGGCCAGACAGTCGGAGGGGACGACCTCGAAGCCGACACCCGGCAGAACCGTGATTCCCGCCCCACGGGCGACGTCGTCGCGTTGACGAAGCCGTTCGAAGACTGGGAACTCACCGGAGATGTCGAGGTAGTCCGTTCCGGCCTCCTGACAGGCCTCGAACAGCGGCTCGGCTGTCGGGTTGAACGGCCCTGCACAGTTCACGACGGCGTCGACGTCCTCGAGGTGAGCGGCTAGCGCGGGCGACTCGAGGTCGAACGACCGGCCCTCGAGTCCGAGGTCTGTGGCCTGCCGGGAGACCTGCCGACCGTCCCGTCCGGCCACGATCGGCGACCCCCCTCGTGAGACGGCCTCGCGGGCGACGAGCCGGCCGGTGTAGCCGTACGAGCCGTAGATGAGAAGGGAGTCCATAGCTCACGTTGGTCGCTGGGGATGTTAAAGCTCCGTCAGACACACACACCGGAGTCGAACGGGACGAACACTGATCGATGGGAATTCCGGCGGCTGCCGCTAGGGAGTCGGTCGGGCTGCTGTGAGTCAGTTCCGGGGGTCCGCAGGCCGATCCGAGGGGAAACCGGCAGACAGCGACGCTGGGCTGTCTCAGATGACCGCCGGCGACACCAGGTCCCGCTCCTGGTCGTACTCGACCAGGCCGGCGTCGACCAGTCGCGGCAGGTGATCGTGATACAGCGAGATGTAGACGTTCGCGACGCGTTCGGCGGAGAGGTCGGCCACCGAGCGGCCGGACTCCCTGACGGCGACCTCTTCGGCGGCGTCGGGCAGGGTCAACTGCTCGTCGTAGGTCCGCATGACCTCGAGGAAGAGTCGCCGGCGCGTGTGCGCGAGGAGTTCGAAGGCCTCGTCGAGCGATTCGATAGGCTCCTCGCGGCCGTCGAGCCAGTCGAGGACCGCGCAGACGAATTCGGCACAGTCGAACTCGGAGTGGGACGTCGTGGTCATATCTCCTCTGGGGTCCCTCGAGCGGCGGCGCGGTATCGAGAGCGACGGTGAGAATCGATGACCGTGATGGGACACGACCGTCGGTGGCCGCGTACGAGGGTTCGTACGAGGTTCTCGGGTGCCCGCTAAATATCTGTGTCGAAACCGAGTTGCGATTTCGTCTCCGCGGCAGGTATCAATCGGTGACTGTCAGTGTAGCCATCACTCGATCGTGAACGTCGGCTCGGCGATCGACTCGGACTTACACGAGGGACACCGGGAGGGAAGGTTCGCCGGATCGTCGAACCCGTCGAACCCGCAGTCACGACACGTCGGCGGTGCGACGAGCAGTTGCTCGTCCGTTCCCTCGAGCGATCGAGCGACGTGTTCGACGTGGTCGACGACCGCGTGTGGAGTCACGTCGAGTCTGGTGGCGAGTTCGCTTGCTGTACCAGCCTCCTCGCGTAACGCGGCCGCCAGTCGCTGCCTGGTCGTTTCGTCGGCTTCCCGCATATACTCGAACACGGCGGGCGGTCCCTAATACGCTGTCGTCCGACCCGTGGGCCAAACGATCATACGCTATCGTCCGACCAGTGGGGGTGGACGGTCGGCGGAACCCACTGTCGGAATCACCGCGAACCCACAGAAAGGGCAAGTGACTTACAGCACGGCGGCGAATCCGGGGGCATGAAAGCCGTCGTTCTCGCTGGCGGATATGCGACCCGTCTCTGGCCGATCACGAAGCATCGACCCAAGATGTTCCTGCCGATCGGCGACTCCACGGTCATCGACCGGATCTTCGCGGAACTCGAGGCGGACGACCGGATCGACGAGGTCTACGTCAGCACGAACGAACGGTTCGCCGCCGACTTCGAGCGCCACCTCGCCGACGCCGAATTCGAGAAACCCCTGCTCTCGGTCGAGGAGACCGTCGACGAAGACGAGAAGTTCGGCGTCGTCGGCGCGCTCGCCCAGCTCGTCGACCGCGAGGGCGTCGACGACGACCTGCTCGTGATCGCCGGCGACAACCTGATCAGCTTCGACGTCGCGGAGTTCGTCGACTACTTCGAAGCGCGCGACGCGCCGACGCTCGCAGCCTACGACGTCGGCTCGCGCGAGCGTGCCAGGTCCTACGGCCTCGTCGAACTCGAGGGCGACCGCGTCGTCTCCTTCCAGGAGAAACCCGACGATCCGAACTCGACGCTGGTCTCGATCGCCTGCTATGCGTTTCCGCGCGAATCGCTGTCGCTGCTGTCGACCTACCTCGAGCAGGGGAACAACCCCGACGAGCCGGGCTGGTTCGTCCAGTGGCTCCAAGAGCGCGAGCCGACCTACGCCTACACCTTCGAGGAGGCCTGGTTCGACATCGGCACCCCCGAGAGCTACCTCGACGCCGTCGCCTGGCACCTAGACGGCGACTCGCTGGTCGCCGACTCCGCGACCCTCGAGGACACCACGGTCGGCGAGAACGTCCACGTCATGGCGGACGTCACCCTCGAGGAGACCCACCTCGATCACGCGGTCGTCTTCCCCGACGCGACGGTCAAAAACGGGGACATCCGCCGGTCGATCATCGACGAGGGGACCCACCTCGAGGACCTCGATCTGGCCGGGGCGCTCATCGGCGCACACACGACGATCACGAACGGCAACTCGTAGCGTTCGCGGTCGAAATGACCTCGAACCGCTGACGGCAGCTGATCGAGATTCCATGTCGCGGTAAACCTTTAATCAGCGTGAGCCCTTACCCCCAGACATGCTCGACGCCCTCTTCGGGAATCTACCGCTCATGCTGTTGTCCGTGGGACTCCTCCTGATGGCGCTCGAGGCCATCTCGCCGGGTGCTCACTTCATCGTCATCGGCGTCGCACTGGTCGGCGCGGGGCTCGTCGGCGTCCTCTTTCCGCCGGTCGCGAGCCCGTTTATCCTGGCTGGGATGACCCTCGTCATCGGGCTCGTCGCGACGTACATCTACCACGAGTTCGACTTCTACGGCGGGAAAGGCACCGCCCAGACGAAAGACTCGAGTTCGCTCGCCGGCGCGACCGGCTACGCGACGGAGGCGATCACGAACCGGAGCGGACAGGTCAAACTCGACGAGGGCGGCTTCGCACCGTACTACAGCGCGCGGACGACCAGCGGCACGATCGAGGAGGGCGACGAGGTCATCGTCCTCGACCCCGGTGGGGGAAACGTGCTGACGGTCGAATCGATGGACGCGATCGGCGAAGACGAGATCGACCGTGCACTCGCAGAGGAGGCAGCGCGCCACGCAGCGGACGTCGATGCGCCGGAGGAGACGACGGAACGCGAGCGCGAAACCGAAAAGTCGAGCTGACGCTCCGGACGTCGGCTCGCTCGAACCGGCCGCTTTCGCCCCCACATGTAAACGATACAAGAGAACGCTTTTCCCTTCACCGCCGTAAGACCGGTGTATGGTGGTAGAACTCATCCCGTTGCAGACCGGTGAGGCGGTGCTGTTCATCGGTGCCCTCGTCCTCGTGGTTGTCGTCGCCGCGTTGCTCAGCGCGATCGAGATCGTCGACGCGTACGAGAAACGTGCGCTGACGGTCTTCGGCGAGTACCGGAAACTGCTCGAGCCGGGGATCAACTTCGTCCCGCCGTTCGTCTCGAACACCTACCGGTTCGACATGCGAACGCAGACGCTAGACGTCCCCCGACAGGAGGCGATCACGCGAGACAACTCGCCCGTGACCGCCGACGCCGTCGTCTACATCAAGGTGATGGACGCCAAGAAGGCGTTCCTCGAGGTCGACGACTACAAGAAGGCCGTCTCGAACCTCGCCCAGACGACGCTGCGTGCCGTCCTGGGTGACATGGAACTGGACGATACGCTCAACAAGCGCCAGGAGATCAACGCCAAGATCCGCCACGAACTCGACGAACCCACCGACGAGTGGGGGATCCGCGTCGAGTCGGTCGAGGTCCGCGAGGTCAACCCCTCGAAGGACGTCCAGCGCGCGATGGAGCAACAGACCTCCGCCGAGCGGAAACGCCGTGCCATGATTCTCGAGGCCCAGGGTGAACGCCGCAGCGCCGTCGAGAAGGCAGAAGGTGACAAACAGAGTGAGATCATCCGCGCCCAGGGTGAGAAACAGAGCCAGATCCTCGAGGCACAGGGTGACGCTATCTCGACCGTCCTGCGCGCTCGCTCGGCCGAATCGATGGGCGAACGCGCGGTCATCGACAAGGGGATGGACGCCCTGACCGAAATCGGCCAGAGCGAGTCGACGACGTTCGTCCTCCCACAGGAACTCACCTCGATGGTGGGCCGCTACGGAAAGCACCTCTCGGGCAGCGACGTCCGCGAGGACGGCGAACAGCTCCAGAGCCTCGAGTTCGACGACGAGACGCGCGAACTGATCGGCCTGGACGATATCGCCGAGATCATCGGCGAGATCGACCAGGAAGCCGAGATGGACGTCGAAGCGATGGAACAGGAGGCCCAGCGAATCAAAGAGGGCGAAGATCCGGCGACGATTTCGGATCCGGACGACGTCATCGAGGAGATGGACCAGGAGTTCCAGCAGACCGACGGCGGCGTCGAGGATGCAGTAGACGACGAGCCGACGGCGAACAACTGAGCCGTCGAGAGAGCTCGAATCGCCCGTTCGTTCTTCCCTCCCTGACGTTCAGTATTCGCAGAACGAAGCGGAGCGAAACCGGTTTTACGGGTCGTCCCGTCGGGGACCGTAGACAGCAATGACAGCACCCGATGGGGTCGACGACGACAAGCGAGCCACCCTGCGGCGGTTCGCCGCGCTCGGTGGCGCGACCTCGCTCGCCGGATTCGCCGGCCCCGCGTCCGCCGAGACGGGTGAGAGCGACGCCCGTGACGCGATCGCGGGCTATCTCTCGACGACCCCCGGGGCGCACTTTTCGAAGATCCGCGACGACCTCCAGCTCGGAACTGGCGAGACCCAACACCACCTGGGTCGCTTGGAGGAGGTCGACGCGATCGAACGCTACCGCGACGGCGACTACAAACGGTTCGTCCTCGCGAACCGATTCGACGCGTTCGAGAAACAGGCGCTCGGCTACCTCCGACGCGATACCCCACGCGGGATGCTGATCGAACTCCTCTCGACCCCCGAGGCTACCGCGGGCGACCTCGCGGACGCCCTCGAGGTCTCGGCGCCGACCGTCAGCAAATACGCCGGCGAACTCGAGGAGGCCGGCCTGCTCTCGCGCGAGGACGGCTACGCCGTCGAGCGGCCCGAGACCGTGCTGTTGCTCGTGGTCCGACACGCGGACTCCTTCGGCGACCGTGCGCTGGCGTTCGCGACGAACGCCGACGGACTGGTCGAATACCGCAGGTAAGGATCGATTTCTCGCCGGAACGACCAGTGTCGAACTCCAGTAGTCAATGATTACCGCGAGCTACCGCCCGACTCTGTCGACGGCCGGCGACGGCGAGTGCGGACGGCATCGAGGGAGACGGTACGTACGACGCTATCGAAGGGGTCGGTACGCACTGCCTACTCGAGGACGCGTTCGAGTTCCCACAACGAGTCGAGGTCGTACGTCGGGTCGGGGACCGCGTGGCCGCGGTTGTGCGGGCGACGGACGAACGCGGTCTCGAGGCCGGCCTCGCGACCGGCGACGACGTCTTTCGGCGAGTCACCGACGTACACGCCGGCGTCGATCGCGAGCTCCTCGAGCGTCCGCTCGAGGTAGTACGGATCGGGTTTTCGCCGTCGGTAGCCCTCGAACGTCGGGTCGCGACCCCGAACGGCGTCGAAGTCGAAATCGTAGTGGTCGGCGACGAAGACGGCGGTGGCGTGGCGGTTGTTGCTCACGAGAGCCGTCGTGGTCCGGCCGGCGAGCTCGTCGATCACGTCGCTGTCCGCATACCGACCACGCTCGCCCGATCGGATCCGGTCGTGAGTCCCCGCCGACGCGTGCCGTTCCTTGGCCGCCCAGAACGTCCCGGGATCGATCCCGAATTCCGCACAGCGGTCGGCGACGGCCTCGAGGTCGCTGCTCCCGAGATCCCGACGCTGCGCCTGCGAGGGCGTGACGCCGAGTTCCGCGAGCGCTGCGTCGGTGGCGTCCGCGTACACCTGCCGGTCGGTGCGTGGCCCCTCGAGGATGACGCCGTCCATATCGAACAGTACCGATGACTGCACGATTGATCGATTGAACGGGGTGGGACAAGTGCGTTCGGTGTCACGCCCGCTGCTGGTCGGACGACTGCCAGGCGTCGCTCTCGAGTGGTCTGTCGATAAAACGCCGTGGAGGAAGAGCGTGGTCGGGACGGTTCGGGTGGAGGCGACCCGAGCGTTAGACGACGACCTTCCAGGTCGTACTCGAGGAGTAGCCCCACTTTTCGATCTCGACGTCCTGGGCGCTCTCTTGCAGGGCAGTGATGTTCGACCCGACCTCCTTGGCCGTCATCCCGAGTTCCTTTCCGATGAGCCGGGACTTGAAGTACGTCTTCGTCCCGGCGTTCTCCTTCAAGTACTGGAGGATCTTCCGCTGTTTGCTCGTGAGGTCGGGGGCCATTGCAGTGGACATACTCGACGAAACGACGGGAACGCTCTTAGGGGGTTTGGTACGGGAGGTTAATAGGCTCCCCTCTTGCGATTTTGCCACCTGGTAATGGGCTGGTAATCGACGGGAAAGCCCTCGTTGGTACGGCCGGTTAATTCCTCCGAAACGGCGACTGTCAGCAGTTCGTGACCGTTTCTGGCCCCCGGGGCCGACCGGTGCCGTTGGCTGCCTATCGGCGGGGCGGTCCGGCGTAGTGTGGCACCCGAAACGGGCCGAATGCACACGCGACCGCGTGGGACAGCGCGCTCGGTCTGTCGGTCAGTCCGTCCGTGAGAACGCCCGCGGCACCCTCGGTCTCGGCGACCCCGCTCGTTCCGAGGAGGTCGTCCATCACCGGCCCGAGTTCCTCACCGGCGTCGAGTCGGGTCGCGACGCGGTCGGGCAGTCGCAACGACGGCCCGCTCCCCCGCTCGAGCCGGCGGCCGTCGGTGACCGCCGCCCACATGACGAGCGTCAGGCCCGGAACGCCATCGAGGTCGGCGACGCCACCCTCGAGCCCGACGCCGTAGCTCGCCTCGGTTTGCTCGAGCGCGCGACGGGCACGGTTCTCGGCTCCCGTTACGGTTTCGGCGATCGACCAGGGCTGTTCGGGGACGCCGGAGTCGACCGCGACGGCGGTTACCGACGGCTCGTATCGCGCGAGCGTCCGTTCGACTGCCTCGACCTTGACCGGGTTCGTGCTCCCGACCGCGACGTGCATACCGGTCGTTCGAGCCGATACCTTTTGGTCGTCGCGTTTCCCGGCCGGAGTACTCTTCTTTAATGTTCTGATTTTTCATACCGGTTCCAACGAATTACCGGTTTACGGGCGCTGTCGGATGTCGATTTCGAAACGTTTAAACGTCGAGTCTCGGAAGGCAGTAGGTAACGACTCCGTCCGGGCTTTTCAAACCGCTGTCCGGACAGTACTCGCCATCGCATGACCAACGCATCACCGCACACGAGAGTACGGCGTAGCGAACACGAAACGAGCGAAGCGGAAACGACGAGCGAACACGACGACCTGGCCTGTCCCGAATGTACCGGCAACCTCGTCGTCGACGACGAACACGGCGAGACGGTCTGTGAAGACTGTGGACTCGTCGTCGAAGAGGACTCCGTCGACCGCGGCCCCGAGTGGCGCGCGTTCGACGCCGCAGAGAAAAACGAGAAGTCCCGCGTCGGCGCCCCCACGACGAACACGATGCACGACAAGGGGCTCTCGACGAACATCGACTGGCGAAACAAGGACGCCTACGGCAACGCCCTGGGGTCACGCCAGCGCGAGAAGATGCAGCGCCTTCGCAAGTGGAACGAACGGTTCCGCACCCGCGACTCCAAAGAGCGCAATCTCAAGCAGGCACTCGGCGAGATCGACCGCATGGCGAGCGCACTGGGCCTCCCGACGAACGTCCGCGAGACTGCAAGCGTCATCTACCGCCGCGCGCTCGACGAAGACCTCCTGCCGGGTCGGTCGATCGAAGGCGTCTCGACCTCCTGTGTCTACGCCGCCGCCCGTCAGGCCGGCGTCCCCCGGAGCCTCGACGAGATCGCCGACGTCTCCCGCGTCGAGAAGAACGAGATCGCCCGCACCTACCGCTACGTGGTGCGCGAACTCGGCCTCGAGGTCCAGCCGGCTGACCCCGAGAGCTACGTTCCTCGCTTCGCCTCGGGACTCGAACTGTCCGACGAGGCCGAACACCGCGCTCGCAGCCTGCTCCAGAACGCCAAGGAGAAGGGCGTCCACTCGGGCAAGTCGCCGGTCGGCCTTGCTGCAGCGGCAGTGTACGCCGCCGCGCTGTTGACCAACGAGAAGACGACCCAGGCCGCCGTCAGCGACGTCGCGGACATCTCCGAAGTCACCATCCGAAACCGCTACCACGAACTCCTCGAGGCCGAGGAGACGCTCGGTCTGGCCTGAGTTCCGTTCGATCCCCGAAGCGACACCGTTTTTCACCCGGTCGCCGTCACCCCGAGTACCGATGGGTTTCGACTTCGATTCGTTCACGCTGCTGGCGTCGACCGCCGACCTCGCCGACGAACCCGCCGCCCGCGAGCACGCCGACGGTCTCGAGTTCCGGATGGACCTGGCCGACGACCCGCTCGAGGCACTCGCCGACTACGACGGGGAGTTGCCGATCCTCGCGACGAACCGCCCGACCTGGGAGGGCGGCGAGTTCGACGGCGACGACGCGGACCGACTCGACGACCTCGCCGAGGCGACGGCTCTCGACGCCGTCCGTGCGATCGACGTCGAACTCGCGTCGCTGGAAGCCGGCACCGCCGACGCCGTCTCCGAGACGGCCCGCGAACGCGACGTCGCCGTCGTCGCGTCGGCCCACGACTTCGAGGAAACCCCGGACGAGATCGAACTGCTCGAGACCCTCAACGACGCCTGTGAGTACGCCGACGTGGGAAAACTCGCAGTGACGGCACACTCACGCGAGGACACCCTGGGACTGCTCGCGGTCACACACCGGTTGACCGCGAGCGGAAAGGCGGTCGCGACGATGGCCATGGGCGAGGCGGGCAGCCACACGCGCGCCGTCGCGCCCGTCTACGGCTCGCGGATCGGCTACGCGCCCGTCGATCCAGCCGAGGCGACCGCGCCTGGGCAGTACGACCTCGAGACGCTGTCACAACTGGTGGCCCGACTCGAGTGAGAGTCGACGATCGGAGCCGGTCGTCGATACGATACATTTCCTGACCGTAATCGAATCATACCAATAGCGCACGTTCCCGTCGCTCGGCGCATGCTCGCCAGCGTGTCCGCCGCCCTCGAGTCGCTGCGTCGGCCCGAGTACACGGGCGACGAGCGGTGTGTTCCCTGTACCGCCCTCCACGTCTCCCTCGCGGTCGTCCTGTCGATCCCCCTCGCGATCGTCGCGACGCCGGTCGTCGCCGCCGTCGCGTTCGTCGGCTTCACAGTCGCGATCTATCTCCGGGGATACCTGCTGCCGGGAACGCCGAGGCTGGCGAATCGGGTCGTCTCACGATGGTCGCGTCGATCGTTCGGGGCGATCACCGACGACGGCAGCACCACGACGGCCGGACCGACCACCGACGACAGCAGTGCCACCACCGCCATCGACGCCGACCGACTCGAGTCGCTGGTGCGATCGCTCGAGGTCGTCGACGATCGAGGACGGGACGGCTGTCGACTCGAGCCCGCGTTTCGGGACGCCTGGCGCGACCGGATAGCCGAGATCCGGGCGGCGAACAGCCGGCTCGAGGTGTTTTCGACCCAGCTCGGGCTGGACCCCGACCGGGTGGTACTCGAGGTTACCTCGAGCGGGTTCGCAGCGAACTACGGCCGGAACCGCATCGGGTGCTGGCCCTCGGCGGCGGCCTTGCTCGCCGACCTGGCGGCCACACCGGCGCTCGAAGCGCGGGCGCCGCGCTGGCGCACCCTCGGGGCCGAAGAGCGCTCGGCCGTCCTCGCCGAACTCCGGGGGCTGCTCGAGTGCTGCCCGACGTGTGACGGCACGCTCCAGCGCGTCGACCCAGCGCCCCACTCACACGGATCGAACGCAGCGGGAAGCGGTACCGACTGTCGATTCTGTGGGTCGCGGCTGGTCGAGCGAAATCGAGTGGTTCGACGCGTCTCGAGGCTGTAAGCGTCGACGGGGGCGAGCCGATGAGTCGTCCATCCGAACCGGAATGTTAACCAGTCGCCTCGCCTAGAGTGGAGATATGAGCTGGCTTCGCGCGCTCGCTGCTGGCGGACTTTCGGTTCTCTTCCCCGGGGCAGGCCACGCGATCATCCGTGATTGGCTTCGGGCCCTGGTGTTTGCCGGGCTGTACCTCTCTGCAATCGTGCTCTTTCTCCCCTCGTTCGAGCAGCTCGCCGCCGCCGGATCGATGGCCGAACGAGCCGAGTTACTCGGGGCCGAGATCGACACGATCGGACAGTTCGTCCTCTCGTTCGTCGTCCTCTTCGCGGCGATCGACGCCACGTTCCGAGCGCTCGGCTTCCCACCGGGATCGAACGGCGCGGGTAACGCCGACGGACCGACGTGTCCCCAGTGCGGCAAGGAACTCGATCAGGATCTGGCGTTCTGTCACTGGTGTACGGCCCGGCTCGAGCCCCCTGAGGGGGATGACGTCGAAGAAGAGCCGGCACACACCTGATCGACGGCCCGACTGCGGTGGAGGGGGGCTGACAAAGATCGACCGAAAAACAGCCGCGGCGATTACTTCTCGATGATGCTCTCTTCGACGGCTTCGCCGAAGTGTCGAGCCGTGTCCTCGTAGTACAGCAGAAGGTCGTCGCCGGCCTCGAGGTCGGTCACCGCTTTTCGGCCCTCGCCGGTGGCGACCTTGATCGTCTCGGCGTTCTGGAGCAGCGTCTCGACGCGGTCGCCGTCGTCGGTCTCGAGCGCCACGCGGAACATGGGGCGTTTTTCGATCTTGACGCGGCCGACGATCGCCTCGCGGGTGTTGCCGTCCGTGTCGAGGACCTGGACCTCGTCGCCGCTCTGGAGCTCCGAGAGGTACTTCGTGCCGCCGTCGGGTGTCCGGACGTAGGCGTGGACGGCACCCGCGTTGACCCGGAAGGGCCGGGAGGCGACGTACGGCGATTCGGCGGTCTCCGCGTGGACGAACACCAGACCCCGTGCCATGGAGCCGACGAGCATCCCCTCATCGTGATCCAGCAGGTTGCCCGTGTCGATACAGACGCGGTCGGCGCTGCCGACGCGTTCGACCTCGAGCACCTCGGCGTGCTCTAGCTCGAGGCGCTCGCGTTCGGCCTCGTCGCGGACCTCGACGGTCTCGCGGATCACGTCGGGGTCGTCGGAGTCGACCAGGACGGCGTCGGCGCCGATCTCGAGGGTTTCGAACGCCGTCTTCGCCTCTTCGGGGGTCGTGACGCCCGCGACGAGTTCGGTCTCCTCGCCGATGCGAGCGATGAGGTTCTCGAGGGGGATGATCGTCCAGTCCTCGCCGACGACGATCGTGTAGTCCGCCTCGTCGGCCGCCGTCTCGGCGAACGCCTCGTACTCTTTGGCGAGGATGCGAACGTAGGCGCCTCGCTCGAGGTCGCCGTCGCGACGGAGCGTCGAGAGGTCCGCAGAGCCCGAGAAATCCTCCGGGATGTCGACCGTCCCGTCGCCCTCGCCGTCTTTACCGACGACGATGGCGTCGGGTCGCTCGTCGGGGTCGTCGCTCGCGTCGACGTCGTCGACGAGCGTCACGTCCCCGTCGGTTCGAAACGCGGCGACGTTGACGTCCCCGAGTTCGCGCACGCGAGCGACGTCGTCTTCGTCGACCAGTACCCAGTCGGCACCCGCCTCGAGCGCGGCGGTGATCCGCGCCCGGCGGTCGTCCCAGTCGCCGACGGTGTCGTCGGCTTTGATCCAGACAGATCGGGTCATACCACACCGGTCGAAGGGGACCGGCTTGAACGTGGCGGATCGGGCAGCCGACCGCGACGTCGAACGGCGGCCAACGGGTCGGCGAAACGTTCAGAACGCCAGCCACCCTAGGACCCCACAGATGGCCCCCTACGATGCGGTCTGTTTCGACCTCGATCGGACCCTCTGTGAGCCGACCCAGGACCCGGAGGCGTTGCTTCGGAAGACGTTCGACCGCGCCGGCTGCGAGCCGTTCTGTACCCGGGCCGACCTGCGTGCGGCCGTCGACTCGCTGCCGACCGCCGAAACCGACCGCGAGTTCTACGAGTATCTCTTTCGCGAAGTCGCCAGTCGAGCCGACGCCGATCCGACACAGGCGCCGGCGCTCGCCGACGCCTACCTCGAGAGCTACGATCCGACGGCGGTCCGCTTTCGTCCCGGTGCAGAAACCGCCCTCGAGTACGCCCGCGAACGCACCAGCGTCGGCCTGATTACCAACGGCGGCCGGCCGACCCAGACCAAGAAGCTCCGGTCGCTCGGGATCACGGACGCCTTCGACGTGCGGGTGTTCACGGAGCCGAGTGCGGGGATCTACCCGAAACCCGACGCCGCCCCCTTCGAATACGCCCTGGGCGAACTCGGTGCGACCCCCGACGCGGCGATCCACGTCGGCGACTCGCTACACGCTGACATCGCGGGCGCGAACGCGATGGGACTCGACTCGGCGTGGATTCAGACCGGCAACGTCACTCCCGTCGAACACGAGCCGACGTACGAACTGTC
>LFCJ01001318.1_pt1 | contig 17112 bp, 18 predicted proteins | sample 643141 | NCBI WGS metagenome assembly LFCJ01 (sample SAMN03766243, study PRJNA286221) | soda lake metagenome | biome: soda lake; feature: Kulunda steppe; material: water; isolation source: sample B1-Br-g2 brine of Lake Bitter-1 | place: Russia: Kulunda steppe | collected 2010-07
AAGCGGTGAAACGCCCTCAGTCTACATCAAATACAGGATTTGTGTGTGTGTGTGCGTAGATGTGCATGTTTTTTGTGGTTGCTGGTGATGCTTGTGTGCGTTGTGCTGCAGCAAAGAGGGGTAAGAGGCCTGGAGGTACTGGGTGAGTTGAGGGAAGGTGGGGAGGGTGCAAAGGCCCTTACTGTCTCTCCCCTCACAAATGCTGCTGCCTGCATGTGCAGCTCCAGTGGCGGTGCATACACAACCAGTACACGAGGCTTGCACCAGTGACCTATGTGCTCCTATCCTAAATGCGCATGTAGCCAAGGGAAGTGTGAGGCAAAAAGATGTCTGTGATGCCTTTTTGATGTTCTGGGCCGCACGCATGCTGCACTGATGCATTCAATGAGCCTATCCTTGTGAACCTACGCCGGTAGCCAGCGTGCGCGCTCTTGCAGTCGGACAAGCCGAGCAAACTCCTACTTGCCATACAATAAATGGAACCTTTTGTTGCCGCCTTTCCTCTTTCCCTGCCTGCTTGTCAGCTTCATCTACTCTAGACTGCCTGCCACTGACTGGTTGAGTAAAACATTGCCCATGGAGTGTTTGAGCTGCTTGCTAGCCAGCCATTTCCCCAAGGCAGTGTTGCTGGGTGTCAGCCTGATCAGCAGCTCCACATGAGCAGCTACATGCATGGCCGAAGAAGAGTATCCACCGCTTCAGAGGGAAAGCAGGCTGCCAGGCAGGCTGCCCTCTACACAAGGGATGTTACTGTTTTGTTGGCTCATGCAGTCTTTCGGCTGCAAGATGCTTACAGATAGGACAGAATTCTGAGCAATTTTTTTCTCTATGTGTGATTTGCTGCTCTGTCTTATCAATGTGAACCATCTCCAGTGCTCGGGCTTGGGGGTGCAAGTCACACAAGGTCCATTCCAAAAATGCAAATTACACAAGATCCCTTTCAAAGATTCAATTCACACAAAAATGCAGATCACGCAAGATCCGTTTTTAAAAATGCACGCAGGAGGAGATAGATGAGGAGGAGAGGAAGAAGGAGGAGAAAAAGGAGAAGGAGGAGCGCAAAGATAATCCTGGGCTTCTATCTCGCAAGCATGTGTATGAGATCAATCGCCTCCAATCTGCAATCACTGAGATAGCAAACTCAGGTAAGACCTGTGCTTCACGCATGAGCTGCATTCCTTGAGGTGAATTTTGGTCCAGTACTGCAAATCTGTCCCTTTACATTTGCCAGAAAGCTGCAACCCATGTGCTCATCATTTCCCTGGAGGCTGATGTGCCTTGACTAGGGCTGCTCTTGTTCTGTTGTGCTACCCTTCTGCATCAGCATGATGCCTGTTTACTTGTGAGCAAATGGCCTGATTTGCTTGCAAGTGGCTCCACACGCCATGGGAGTGTGCCTGTGACAATAGCCACTTGGGATGTTTCAATGATCTTGAGCCAGGATGCAGGAAGTATTTCGTTCCTCCATGTGTATAGCTGCCTTCCCTGTGTACCTGTCTGTTGCAGTCTAGTGTCTTAGATCAGACAGCTAACTGGGCTGCTGCTGCAGGGAATGAGCATCAAGTTAGGTCAAGCAAGGAAGACATGGCATGTGTGTTCGTGCACCTGTGAGCACACGTGCGTGTGTGTGTGCGCGTGTGTGCGTGCGCATACGTGTGAGGGGCTGCACATACGCATGCCGGCATGGGCAGATGCAAGCTCAACAGCGGGGCACTCCCCGTAGAGCTTGGCCGTTAGGAGGCTTGGCCATATCTCGAGTCCATCACAAAGCCATGGCAAAGCCACCATCTCACATGTACATGCCCACAGGCTACATTGAGAGCGTGAAGCAGCTGAGGGAGCAGCTACTCATACAGGAGTGGGACATGTCCAACAGGCACCTGGCAAAGAAAAGGTGGGCATACAGGGATGAGGGCGTGAGAGAAACGGGCAAATGTCCATATAAATTGGCCTCTTAGCACATGAGGACAGTGCCCCTTTACTGCAAGGAAGGGCACGCTGCCTGGTTTGGGGAGGGGGTTGCACCATTGTTGTCAAAATGCTCACCTGGCTGTTTGTCACAGCCTTTTATTTTAGTTACGTCACCAAGTATAGGAAGTCAGGCCCAGCAGCTCAAGTTCATTGGCCATTCTCTTAGCCAAACTAAAATCAGCATCACAGGCTTGCAGTTTCTTCCCTTCAAATTAGTTTGACTTAGGCCCAAGCAAAATTTGCCTAATGTCAATTTTTTGTGAAGAAGGTGCGGAGTCTGCACTGCAGATCCCCAGCACTGTGTGCGTCATATGCCAAAAGCTTGACAAAGTTCTTGAGTCCATGTGCACTCTAAATCCTGCATTGCAACCTACCAAGGCCAGTCGTCCATATTTGAAGGGGCACCAAACTTGACGAGAAACACGCATGCACTTGCACACACCCATGCGCTGCCTGCACTGTGTAAAAACCGTGCAGAGCAATCTCCATGTTTGAGCGGTACCTGGTGGAGAACAATCTGTACGATGAAGCGGGTGGCTTTGAGGTGATTGGGGCGCTCTACGAGGACCCTGACGCCTACGCAGAGCTCCTTGTATCTGAGAGGCTGAGGGGCCTCGCGCGTTGCATGATGGAGGTGCGCTCCTGGTGCACTTGCTCCTGCCTGCCGTGCTGCTCGCTTTGTGCTTGTGTGCCTGCGCGTTCCTTGGTTGCGTGCCTGGCTGCTTGCCTGCTTGCTGCTGCCTTCCCATGAATGCTGCCAGGCATGGCTCACTTCTGATGAGCTTGCTTGCCTGCTGCTTGCGTGCTGGCTCGACCTCTGTGCTCATGTGCCTGGTTTCTTGCCTGCGTGCTGCTCGCTTGCCTGCTGCTTGCTGGCTGGATGAAGCTTTGTGTTCCTGTACCTGGATACTTGCCTGTGTGCAGCTGCACCTGTGTGACTGCGGCCAGGTGTGGCTCACAAGGGAGCTGCGCATGCTGGCTTGCTGCACGTGTGTGTATTTTTGTATCTATTATGCGCCTCTATCCATGATACAGCTGTGCCTGTGATGCGCCTGTATCAATGATGCGCTTCGTTTGTGTGCGTGTTGATGCATCTATGATGCCCCTTGTGTGGTACATTGTGGGCATATGTACTTATTCAAAGCTTACGTGCATGTGTGATCCTTGAGCAATTTTTGGTGAAGGACCCTCCTTGTATGGTTTCAACATAATGCACGCACACATGCATGCCTACATGCCTCATGCAGAGTAGTTAAAAGTGTGCACGCTGATACAACTCATCCTATTGCCCGTCAAGTGATGAGCTGTGCAAGTTGATAGGACATGCATTGCCGGCAATCATGCGAGTGAATCGTCCTACATTTTCAAATGTCGGCCAAAGTCTTCATGCATAAGCCACACTTTGTAGGGCAAGCGCATGTGTCCGCATGCTATGTATCTGTTACCTCTCTTCATGGTCCCTGGGCCCTCTGCACATGTGCGGGAGCCAGTGTACAATCAGACTGGAGCTGTTCGTGGTTTGGATCCTCTTGTGCAAAGCACGCAGTGGGCCTGCACAGGCAGAGCAGCAAGGTGAGGTGATCCATACCATGGCTCCATTGCATGAGCCAGCTGACGTCCCTGGGCACACAGCGCTCATCCAAGTTCCGTCTGCTCTGACAACAGGGGATGCATGAGGGATAAGATTCCCATATGGCCACATCCGCTCTCATCCAAGAAACGCCCAGATGAAATATTTTCCAGGCCACACTGCTCTCATCCATGGCCACACTGCTCTTATCCATGGCCACACTGCTCTTATCCATGGCCACACTGCTCTCACCCATGGCCACGACGCTCTCACCCATGGCCACAACGCTCTCACCCATGGCCACGATGCTCTTATCCATGGCCACACTCCTCTCGTACAAGGCTTCCACTTGCTGTGAATGTAGGAATGCATGAGCGAGAGGAGAATGCTTGTGTACCAAAGCTGCAACGCTACAGCCAAGGACATTGCGATGCGCGAGCTCAATGCCTCTGGCCTGAGCTCAATTTTTTCCATGAAAGAGGTGCGGCATTTCCTTCTGCCTCTTTCTTTTTGCTCTATGTGCCTGTGAGGACTGCACAGAGGCTGAAGCATCACCATCTGCATGACCTATCATGTCATTTTATTCTTGCGCAGGCAACACATGTACACCCGCATACTCACGCGCGCATACAATCTGCATTTATGCTTTATGCAATGTGTTGCAAGTCTGTAGTGGGACAGCACACCTGCTAAATACTGCAATACAATGGCCTCTAGATATCTCTCAGCACAGCAAGGACTCGGGTTTGCACAGGGCACTCCTTACCCCCTGTGGCTTGCGGATGTGTGCTGCAGGGGGTCTGGGGCGTAGCTCAGCGATTGGGTGGCATCGTTTCACGCATTGTCTTGCCCTTCAAGTTCTGGTAAAAAGATCTCCAGAGTTGGTGTGAAGGCCACACATAAGTCTAGAAGGGCGGTATGTTGACAAGTCTTATAAATTGAATTGGTTCTGCTGAGGGAAAGGTATATACCTGAAGGAAAAGAGAGGCAGATGCGCACACGCAGACATTTCTGTGTGTGTGAGAGAGCAGGAGATCCCACAGAGACATGGTTTTAGTTGCTCCACACACACAGCTGTCTGTGTGTGTGTGTGTGTGTGTGTGTGTGAGAGAGAGAGAGAGAGAGAGGGAGGGAGGGAGGGAGGGAGTGAGGGAGAGCACAAAGAAACGAGGTTTCTTCTGCTCCGGACTGCTTTAATTTCTGTGGAAATTGTCATGCTTGTAGATATTGCAGAGCCTGGTACCATTGGCTGAGCTTGGTCCTATAAACTTGCTTGTTCTACAGATGTTGCCTAAATTTGCTCATTGACTTGGCGTGCTAAAGTCTTCTTTCCAGAGATCAAACTCGTCCTGCATTGTCTCAGACAGGCTGATGATCTGCTTGGTCATCAAAACACGGTGTTTTGCTCAGCATTCTTGTCCAATTCGTCTTAACTTGGAGTGACTTGACACCTATGATGGATCCCAATGATCGCACAACTTCCTTTCATCCTTTCTCTGCAAACAGCATGTGCCTCGATCTTGCTTATTTCTTGCTCGTGCCTTATTCTTGCTTATCTGTTTGTGCTTCCGCTGCTTCTCCTACTAGGAGATTGTAGTACATCTATAATCTGGATGCTACTAGCGTTAGTACCTCTCCAATTAGAAGGACAGCAAGCAAAGTGTTGCATTGCTTTCTGTTGTTGCTTGCGTTCACTTTAAAAATCAATTCAATAAGTTAAGACAATTCAAGGTGAAGCCTCGCAGCTTTTGATAAAGGGCATTTTTAAACGACGTCCCTTTCTCATCATACCTGTGTTTGTGCTACGACTTCCACTCTTTGTCTTCCATTTTGACAACTTGTATTAATTAGTAGTACCGTTTAATTACAGCCTCGTCTGAGCATGCAGCCATACCAATGCTCGCTGCAGCTTATTAAATACGTGGGTTTGTACGGGACACTGCCCTATGTGACAAACCTTTTGGCTTCCCTTTGGCTAGCTAAGGCATATGTAGTGCCTGCTGGTATGTATGGAGCTCAGGTTTTTTGCGCGAAGCTTAAATATTTAGACATACCCTTTGAATTTCTTAAAAGGCACCCTAGGTGTGAAGCGGTCTGCACCTAATTGGGCTGTATTACGTGAGTGTGCGCATGAACCTCTGCAATTCTATTGGTTATGAGCTGCCATTAGGTTTTACATTGGGTTGTTGTCCTCTAAAAGTGCCACTCTTAGGCAGGCCCTTCATGCAGACCTGAAGCTGGTGCCTTGGGCTAAAACATCTTGGGCTTCGAAAGAAAAGGTAATAAAAGCCACTTATGCATTGAAACCACTCCCTACATCAATTCAGGAAAAGGAGACACTTGGCCCGAAGAGCCGTCTCCTCCACCAGGGAATGGGCCTTGGATATTTTGCGCGCCTTTGAGGGACTGCGAGGCTGCGACACTTATACACAAGCTTTCTTGCGGGGGCTCCTTATTTGTTACTCTGATTTCACTGCTGACCTGAGGTTTAGGATGAGAAAAGTGTGGAGGGACATTGCTGACATGAACCCTCTGGAAATGACAACAAACTGGTGACTTATCATTCTTGGTTTGCCTGTCCCCTCTTAGATCTTTAAGCTGATTCACGCACTCCGGAGCGGAATGGGGGTGCCCCCCTGATGCCTCCTGGCTATCTGCACCTTGATCTCCCTAAGCATTTAGGAGGAATGTGAGCAGGTTTTGCTTGTGAGCTCATACTCTCGTGGTGGAATCCGATTCCAAGAGTCCTCCAGCTCAGATGCGCCAGGCTGGCGCGGTGGAAATGGCCACTGTGACGAGTGTCCCTTGTCTGTCGTTCAAAATGAGGTGCACGCTCTTTTTCACTGTTAAGACTTATTTGTGTGCTCTCTCAGACGAAAGCACTCTTTCCTTTTCTCCCCTTTCTGCCAATCCTTTTCTATGGAAGCCCCATATATTTCACACGCCTTGCCTAGTCAGACTGTCTTTGATTTTATTTCTCAATGGCACAATAAACTCTGCCATTCCATTTCGGACATTATGGACTATTTTTTTGGCTGGCGTAAGACCAGCAACAAACCAGTCAGCCTAACGACCTGGCTGGCGCTTAACCCTTAACTTGTAACTTGTATCGTTCTGATTTGTTTCATCTTATTCAGTAGTACCGTACTAGTGACTATAAATAATGCTACATGTATGCTAGTGACAAGTATTAGGAATAGTGGGCTTATGGTGTGCTCTCCCTCTCTTCAAGTTGACAAATTTCTCAGACACTGCTTTTCCTTCGAGTATATGCGAATCGTATATCACGGTACGTATCTACACTTAGGTTCCAGTTGCAGACTCGATAGCCCTTAGCTAAGCGGCCCTTTCCTGGTAAATCCTGCTTTTCAACATTACAAATGGAGGCGTGAAGGATGATCCATGGCGACCAAACAGACATTACACTGATCATCTCTCATGAGTGAATTAGGAATAAATCACAACAAGACTGGGAGAGTTACCCACTAACTCCACAGCCAGCCGTCAGCACAGGCAGGATTTTTTTTGAGCTCTTTAGGAGCAAAATTACAGGGTGGGCATAACTTCACCCTAAAAACCTCTCACCCATAGAAATGTTTCTACCACCTGGACAGCTTGGCGCTTGCACCAGGTGCATGCCTTTCATTTGAGAAGTGTCACAGGACCAAGACTCCACTGGGGACCACTTTCCTTTGTTCCCTGTCCTCACCCTCAGGCTTTTGTGGCTCAACCTATAGAATGTGCCTAGATTGTTAGAGATTGCCTTAATTGTAAAGCTGAGAGGCAACTCTTTGAGATGTACTCTGCTTGTTTGACAAGTCCTAGCCCTGATTTCGAGGCTCAAAAGTTAATCTACAGGTGAAAATGCAAGTTGAGCGCGTCCGTCAACCTCATAAGGACGAATGTCAATAATCAAGCCATCCTGCAAGTACAAGGCATTACATCCTTGTCAATGCTCGATGGAATCGCCGCCAATTACAATGCAAGTGCACAGAATGAAGACATGCACATGATGCAAGGGCTTTCTTACCATGCACATGTGATGATGCTGGTGCAATTTAAAAGCTTAAATTGGAATATTTGGCATAGGCGAGGGGACATGCAAGCCCAAAGCAGCTGCAACATCTTTCAGAAATCAATAATTCCAACGTAATGGCTTGTAAGGGTGTGAAAGAATCATGCACGGCAGCTCATAGGGAAAGTCTCTGCAATGTACCAGAAAATCATCATGGACAAAAACTTGCTGTTTATACAACTGACCTCATCATGGACCATTAAATTGTATGCAGATATTCACACACCTGGCTTCCTTGGTTCAGCTCCACGTTTGCAAGCGTGTCAGCAAATGCCCGGCTGGAAGCAGGGCCAAACACATTACCCCACACCAGTAGCTCCTGAAGGCAGGTGTGGCAAGAGACAGCTTGCTCTAGCATACTTCAACTGCAACCACTGCATTAAATTTGCTCGCTAAGGAAATTGCTGTGGCAATCAAGGCGTACTTTTTGTCAATCTCCCCTAAATATTCTCAATGACCCAGCTGCAAAGAGCTCCTGCGACCGCCTTGCATGACCATTCAATTGGCACCACCCATTCCCAAATGAAACTGCTTTGTATCTTGGGTTAACGTTTGATAGTGACAAATCAACATGCTCCAACTGTCACACTAGCGCACATGGAAGTGACTGCATTCTTTACTAGGCAAATAAGGGTCTGTGGCACACTTGTACCAAAAGTGAGGCTTTCCCCCTGTTGTACCTGGATGTGAGGCGATGTAGAAAGGGCTTCAGCCACAGCAACCAATCCCTGAGAGCAACACAGGCAGGGATGTTGAGTCAAGAGCTGTAATCTCAGACGGTATACGAAGTGCCAGATGCCAGTGTTGAGCTTGTGGTACCAATCCAGGCAGCTGTCTTGCCATGCCGGTGGACCTTTCCAAAAGATATCTTACCATTCCCCTGGTTTGTGTGGAGAATCTATTGCACGCGCGTGGATGCATGCACAATTCATGTTCAAAGAGCTGCACTGTTGGAGCTTCCACCGCAGGAGCACAACAGGCCTTCTTTGTGCAGCTTTGTGCCAACTCAGCACTGCTAAGGCTTGCCTAAACAGATAAGTCTCAGCCCGTCCGAGCTTATGACGCCCACCACACAAATTTCTAACCACATGCGTGCCTTGCCCAGTTGTGGGCACACACGCTGGGCTCTGATTTCTTAAGCATAAGCTCGTGCACAGCACTGCCCTGTCCACAGGCAACAAGCCCACGTGAATAAAAGGCACAGGGAGGGCGTCTTACATGCCGAGAGCTTCACCTCATGCCAGCCTCACCTGCTCGCCAATATTGTTGGACCTAAGGTCTAGCGTCTGCAGCCAATGGCAGTACGGCATTGTGCGCGCCAAGGCCAAGGCCCCGGCATCCCCCAGCATGTTGGATGCCAGGTTCATGCGCGTGAGGTGCTGCGCTTCAGACAGCAGCCGTTCCAGCTGGGCACCTGCATGCAAGTAAGCGCAGGATGTGGTGGTGAAAAACGCACGCGCGGGGTATGAAATTGAAAAGCGAGCCTCTCTGTAGGAGCACATCAAGCCTGGCATTGTGGAGCACCCTTCACCATTGCCCGTGAAGCCACAAACCCCGTACGCCATTCAGGAGTAAGTTCAGTGGACGGCCACCGTGAAGAAGCTATGCTGTGGGCTGGTGCAAAGGCGATGTGCTGTTGGGCTGCAGTGCATGGGTACTTCACTGCAGTGTTCATAGTGCAGTGGATACTGCAGTCCACTAGCAAACCTTTTGAAAAGGTCAAGATTTGTTAAGGGATTAAGGTACATTGGAATGAGGAGGGGGAGGCTGGCAAGGGTGTGGTTGTCTGCTTGGCTGCATCATGCTGCACAAGGGAGGGAGATGCTTGCCGCCAAGCATCTGCCGGGGATGTTGAGGAAACTGCATGTGCACAGGTGGGTGCAGAAACCCACAATCTGAAACCCACAATCACCTGAGAATCCTGACAAGCGGTTGGCCCTCAGGTCTAAGGAGGTTATGGATGTGTTGCGCAGCAGCCCATACGTCACCTGCAGTTAAAGCATGCAATCAAAAGTACAAACAGCCTTTTGTGACTGGGCTCTCGTCCTTGTAGGAAGCCCCACACATGGGGAAGCTATCAGGTTTCATGGCTCCACACCTTGCCTTGTGCCTGGAGCATGTATGGCTTGCTGGCAGGCTCTGGCCAGGCCCGCATTAAGAGCGTCAAGCAGCGCAGCGCAGTGGCCCCACTCCAGGAAGAGGCTTGATGCAAGCCATTCTTTTGAAGTAATGCACGGGTGGTGCACTGCCGCAGCCCAGGGGCAAAAGACGCCCCCATGGAGCACGCAGAGTGCAGCGGCTTGGTTTCACAACAGCACCAGACAGTAGCTTCTGCAGCCAATGGACAGGTGATCCTACCATGGAGCATGTGCAGTGCAGCAGCTTGGCTTGGCTTCAGAAAGGCACCAAAAAGACACGCAGCAGCGCTGAGAAGTGCAAGTGCAGCGCCCGCCACAGCCATGCAGCCTGCTCTTGCTCAACACATGGCCTGGGGGTCCTGTGCGCGCCCTGGCTAGGCATGCTGTGCGCAAAATTGCCCACAAGAATGCATGCATAAGGCACACACATACACACACCAGCGTCTCCAGCTGGCTTTCCACCATACGGTACTTTCACACACACATGCACGCACATGCACACACAGATACTCACAAACACAATGCAGCCCCCCCCACACAAATGCACCAGTGCCTCCAGCTGGCTGTCCATGCGGTGCTTACACACATACACACACTCAGACGCACAGACATATATACACACACAAGTACACACACACAAGCGTACCAGCGTCTCTAGCTGGCTATCAACCATGCGGTGCTTGCTGAGGCCCAGCTCTGTGAGGGAGCTGTTGCATGCCAGCATGCGCGCAAGGCTGAGGGTGACGGTGTCCTGCATGGTGCCATGCATGCGCCTAAGGCTAAGGCGGTGACAGCATTCTGGGGGGTGCCACACACGTGCAGGAGGGGCTGCCTCCCTTCAAACAACTGGTGGCAAAAGCCTTGCATGTCACAAGCCAAGAACAGCTGGTGGCGGGCCTTCCATATTTGCGTGTGTTGCAGGTCACACCAGTTCTCTCGACATGTGCTTGTGCTGCCAAGTATTGTGACAAAGCGCCTGTCATCCTGCTGGTGAGATGCAAGGGTGGCAACCGCCTGGCAGCCAGGATCCACAATGACTGTGTGCCTGTACGCGTGTGCGTGTGTGCATGCCTACCATAGGCAAGTAGAATGAGCTGATCTCTTAGCCAAGCCTAACACATGTGTTGCTCTGCCGTCACGGCGTGGGTGGTTTCATGCCATAAGGAGGAGCTGTATGAAGATGGCATGGTGGCTAGTAGCGGGTGGGCAAATAACGGATCTTACCAGCTGTGCTTGGCGCCATTGGCCTCACTTGCATCAAGCACTCAGCTTCTAGAGGCATGGATAACTTTTAAAAACTGAGGAGGCTACTTGTGTATGCACCTGCTCACAAAGCCTGGCAATGCGTGCTCGCATTAACTCCGCCTGTAAGCTCCTCAATCAATGAAAATGCAAGGACACAAAGTATACATTGCTCCCTGAAAAAATGACTTCACCCCCTTTACATTCACATATTCACACCCACATACACACACAAACATGGCACAGCACCTGAGGTGCGTGGATGTTGTGCGCGCCAATGTCCAACGCCTGCAGGGTGCTGTTACACATTCCAGCCTCCCCACCGTCTGCCCCCAGTGCATTGCACATCCCAAGCAGGCCCTTAATGCCGGCATCTACATTGCTGACATCCAGGACTCGCAGCGATGTGTTCACCCTGTCATGCAAGGCAAATGGAACAGCCTGTGGTTAAGTAAGAAGACAGGGTAGCTTGCGAGGGTGGCTCATGTCATACGAATTGTCACTGGCAGTGCTGGAAGTTCTCACAACAACACGTAGTTTTATGTCAATGTGATATAATCTGCATGGGAGGCCTTGGGAGCCAAAAAAAACAGCAGGAGCCGTGGCAAGATGAGGTGGAGCAATGTGCGCAAGGGCGCATCACACACCACATTCATGAGCTCTCTCTCACATGCAAACGGAATGACGAGAGGCCGAAGGCATACCAAAGCAGGGGCTTCACCACATGACAGGCTGATGCCCCCACACGAGGGACAAGCTGCCTGCATGGCCTCTGTGGCTTTGCTTGCCTGCCATGAAGCTCGTCACCAACCTCAACATCTCAGAGACTGCAAGCATTCCCTCTTCACCAAGTGGATTGCTGCCCAGTGAGAGTGCCTGCAGGTAAACCAAGACGACAGGGGCCCTACTGTGCCGACAAAAAAAACGCAGTGCTTGCCACGAGAAAGCTCACGTTAAAAAGTTAGGTCAGTAGTCAAAACAAAGATCTCCCAAAAAACTGCACCTGATCTGCCTGTCTCTGTCAATGCCTGCCAGGCAGCCAGCCAAGGCATGTAAAAAAAGTTTAGAGCCCTTTGCTCTTGAGCTGCAGACTGTGCATGCCAGAGAATGGAAAAAGACCTGAGGTGTGCGCATTCCAGGCACAAAGTCCTGCGCTCTAGAGCTGCAGACTGCGCGCACCTATCATCACATGACTTTGCACCCGGAATGCACACATCCCAGGTCTTGCCCACTCTCAGGGCGTCAGTCGCATACTCTGCACATGAGCCTCGCTCCTGGATAAGCAGCAAGGCATGGCCGTCCACTCGAATAAACCTTGCAAATAGAGAAGTGCAAGCATGCGCCTCACAACAGCGCAGCAAAGGTACACACGCAGCTACACAGCCGCACCTGGAGATGGCAAGCAGGGGATGAGAGGGACTTGCATATTGCTTCAACCCCTTTAAGCCCAATTCGATTGCCGGTGAGGTTGATGCTCTGGATGTTGTTATCTGACTGCAATGCGATACAGCACGGGAGGAGGTGGTGTAAGGGGCCGGCATAAGTCTTTTTCTTGTTCGTTGGAGGACTCCATATGCGCACCCTTCATCAGCAGCAAACGCCTGCTCAAAGCAACCAAGCATCATATTGTAAACCGGTGAGACCTCCCATGTCCTCCTATCGCTAATCCTTCACTGAAGCTGATGCACGCTGCAAAGAACACAGCTGGCTGAAGGAGGCAGCAGCAGCAACAGTAACAGCAGCAGCAGTATGCACAAAGCTTGTGCAATGCCGAGGATGCATTTTATAAAACAGGTATGGTAGCATCTGCACGGTGATTCGATCATTTAAAGCATTCTTTGATCTATGAAACTTCTAAGGCTGACGCCTTGCTCACCCGTAAGAGACTTGCAACAGCCTGGCCTGCCAAGTCATCAAGGAAGTTGTTGCAGAGGTCCAGGGATTCAAAGTTGCTGTCATCTTGCAGAGCCTCACTCACAGCCAGTACCTGCGGTTGCACACAGTAGCTTAGGACATCATATTGAGCCACTCCTGCAGAATGCTGCTACTCCCGCGCAAACTGGTATCAGACAAGCTGGACTGAGGACTCATTGCTGCTTGTGTTCTCAAGCCCTCCCATTTAAACAGGGCTAGCTGTGGACATCACCTCGCGATCCATGCCAAAGCGCCAGGGACAATTTAAGAGCACGACCCAGTGGCACACTTTCTCACATGGCATTCGTCAAGCAGGGCAGCTTCCCCTGGAACCCTCGGTATAAGGTTTTTAACCTGATTCAGAAACATGCCTTTTTTAATCATGCCTGGCTGGCACGCTTGGCTAGCAATTATTTTGCTGCTTGGCCAGCGTCTGTTTTGCCCTGAATGCTGCGTCACTAATGGAGTCACCTGTCGCTTGCACGTGTCTGGTACATTTTTGCTGTGGGCTTTTGGCACTCCTATTACGCTTCACGATTACCCGCGCAACTCTCTTCCATCTTGTAAATACCAAGTGTGCGACTCAGTGCACGATGTAATTAACAAACTGCAAGCACGGGAGCTGCTGCTGCAAGGGTATGGCACAAAGGGCCATGAGAAAAGCACGAAATTGCTCTCTGATGACAGTGCATACAACATGGACCTGCGCCTTCTATTAGCTGTTACTGACCTGCATAGGCTGTATTCTGCAATTAAACAACTCCTTGCGGTTGCCATTGAGAGAGAGCTCATTCAGCATAAGCCTGCACCCATCCATCGCAACATTGTAATTGAGCGCTTTCTGCGGAAGTCGGGAAATTTATTTGGTGGGGACGCAAGAAAACATCAGCATGCTCACCCCTGCTTCACTGCAGCATCCAAATCCTCAATGAGCAAGTCAATAGGCTTGCATGATAGCTCTCTGCATTTCTTCAGGTAGGTTTCTTTGAAGGCCTCCATGTGCGCCAAATTTTTTGCTCTAAGCCCAACTCTAAGCAATCAGGTACACTCAGGCCTCCGGCACTTCACGGAATGCAATCCTATTTCATGTGCAACAGCTGGAGTGGGATGCACGCACATGCATCTTCCAAAGAATACAAATTATGACATGGAAGTGTGACGCGCTCCAGACGTGCTTCGTTTATTCAAAAAAACCATAATTTCCATCTTTTTACGGAACACTAGCTCGTCTCATGCGCACAGCCCTAATCATTTCCAGTAGGCAGGCAACAAAGAGCCTGTTGGATAGCATTAGCTTGGTGTCCCCTCAATCTATCACTAGCTGCCCTCCCATCAATGCGCTGGTCCTGAAATTCTCATGTGGTGCGTAGACCCCTTCATGATTCTTGTGCTCTGGTATGGTGTAAGCGGAAAAGTGACAGTGTTGATGAGTCCTAGACATCATTTCTTGAAATTTGAAGTATCTGATCAAAATATTTGATGATCTGTGCAGGATCACCCTCGCAAGGCTTGCAAGACCTGCAAGAACACCCCTCGTGCGTGAATGCTGCATCATGCGCTCAATTCCGGCACTATTCACGCAGATTCACTGATGATTACGATAGGCATCACAGGTGTGTGTATGCTCAGCGGTGAGGGATGGAGTCTGCTGCTTGCAACAAGCCAAACGGGCACGAGACAGACAGAAGGCTCCTGGTGTTGTTGATTCTCCCGGTTGATTGACAGATACTCATGAATTTCGCTCTCATCAGGGAAGTACATGGTTAAATGAGTGCATTCGCAGCAACACATGTCTTTTCCTGGGGCTTGCACCACTAACACAACAACAATCACGCATCCAGGGTGAATGATGCAATTTTTTGGCGCTGCCTCAATGTGATCTTTCCTGATGGACACACACAAGTGTTGAACCGTCGGGACGCCTTGAAAGCAGCAGCCGAGCAGGTACGTGCAGCAGCCAGCAATTTACACGCTAGGACTTCATGCGAGCATGTCTCTAACCTAAATGGCAACTTGACTTGCAAGAAAGCAATGAAGGCAACCAATTGGAATTCCCTCAGCATGGATTCAGCCTGAGATGGTTCAAGAATGGGCTTTTATGGTATACACTTGGTGTAACCTATCCTAACCCTTAATAATAAACACTTCTTCAAGTCAAGGCTGTGTTTTGAGGAGTTTCATCTTATGTCTGTCAAGTAATGTGCTGCAGCATCATTGCATGCGAGTAACCAAACATGAGTAAGCTTTCTTTGAGAAACTGCCTCACAAATGTCCAGTGCATTCCCTGTGTTCCAATTGTCAGGGCTTGGACCTGGTGGAGTTCAAGAGCGCAGGGACCTCGTCCAGTCCGCCCTTGGCGAAACTGGTGAATTATAGGCGGCTGCGGGAGGAACGTAGGTGAGGATGATCTCGTGATCTGACCCCATCTCCCTGCTGGATTCCCTGGGATGTTGATTTACGCACTGTCTTGTGTGCAGAATATTCATTCCCGTAAAAGCACGCAGCAAATCTGTTGGGCTGCGCAACCTTGCTGCACTTGCCAGTGCGCCATGCTGTGTTGCCATGCCTTGGGGAGAGTTTTTTAGTCAGTTGGCTTTACTGCTGGACTGGCATACGCTTCCAAGCAGCAGCAGCAGCAGCTGCAGTGTCAAGCCATACAGCCACTGTCTGGACCGGGGAAGTGGACCAGTGCCTGTAACAGAAAGGGAGGATCGAAGACTGTCTCATAAGCGTCCTGCTCTCGGCAGATCCTCTGCTGGTCTCGCCTACGCCCCCCCTTCCATGAGGGCTTAGGCAGGAATCCTCACCCCAAGCCTGCACCAGAGTGTATAACAGGCAAAGTTCTCAAGCTTGTGTTGCGGGCTTTCTGCAGGCAGGAGCACGAGGCAGCTGTGGAGCGGGGAAGGACTTATGAGACAGCAACATGTGCGCATCTTGTTGACAGCTACGGCGAGCAGACTAGATACCGTGCTTACCAGGCTGTGCCCTGCGCAGTGCTTTTTTTTGTTGCCTCTATGGTTCTTCATTCATTCTGCTTTACTCCCTTCTGCCGGCCATTTTTTTGTTGCGTCTGTTCTTCACTCATGCTGCTTTACTCTGCGCTGCCAACCATATGCCCAATGGTTCCATTCCTGTGGGGTTCCAGATACTGGTATAAACCCTCCTCCTCGCGCATGGGCACATGTGCGCTCATGGCGTCTCCCTTCTCGTGTGCTCCCCAGATTATGGCTCTTGCTGTGATCAGGCACTAACTGGCCTTTCAACCGTAAAGCCCATGCAAGATCCTTTGTGTAATTTTTGCTTGCCTGGCTCAATGGCTTGCCTCGGATGCAGATCCATTGCCGGATGTAAGTCACGGCGCAGCCAGCAGGCACGATCCTTTTCAGGTAAAAACCTGAGTCCTTGCATCTTGGAGGTGTGGTACAAGGGCGCCCGGTGCACACATCTGAATTGAATTGAATGTTCCAGCAAATATGCTGTACGTCTTTCCCTGGGCAGATGAAAGGATGACTGTTGTGCATGAAGGGGTCAAAAATCCGGAGCCATTTTGTAATGGAAGCGCTGCCTTTTCTCCCTGCAAAGATGATTACAGCACTGCGTCTTCACTTAAACAATCAATGTTTCTGATGAGTCAGACCAATACTCTGCTGTTGGATGGAGGCAGGCATGGCAAGCAGCCCATGGCAAGTAATCTTTCATAATAATGCGCCATGATCCAATGAAATATTTATAGCTACAGCAGCCCTGGTCCACAGCCTCCCGGCAATAACACCCCAGCATAATGGATAGCTAGGCATGCCTACATGCTGGATTGCATGTTTCAGCATGTGTGAGTTGGCATTTGTGTGTACGTCCCTGTGCATGTGAAAGCATGCATGCACATTAATGTATCTATGCCCTGCTGCAGCGACAAATGATGCCTCTTAAAGGAGCCTTGATGCACTCACAAACCGTGTGCTGCTTCCAGGAGCTGAGAGCTGCCATTGAGGAAGGTAGGCAAGTAGGTAGAGCGCATGCCTTGGGCAATGTGCAGGTGGGATCAAATGCAGCTGATCATCAATCCAGGTCTGCAGAGAATGGAGGCAACCCCGACGTCCAAGGCCTCTCCAATAATGGCCAATTCTCTGAGGATCAAGAGGTATGCAGCAGCAGCAGCAGCAGCAGCAGCAGCAGCAGCAGGGGTGGCGGAGTCACGGGGAAGA
>LFCJ01001319.1_pt1 | contig 17107 bp, 12 predicted proteins | sample 643141 | NCBI WGS metagenome assembly LFCJ01 (sample SAMN03766243, study PRJNA286221) | soda lake metagenome | biome: soda lake; feature: Kulunda steppe; material: water; isolation source: sample B1-Br-g2 brine of Lake Bitter-1 | place: Russia: Kulunda steppe | collected 2010-07
AGGTGGCCATGCTGGCGATTCCCACCCTGGGCCTGCCCAGCGGCGTGGCTGCGCTGACCTGGATCGAGGACCTCACCGAGTCGTGAGCGGCCCTGTCGCCATCCACCCGACGCAAAACGCCCGGCTCGCAGGCCGGGCGTTTTGCGTCACTGGCGCTGATCCGTGGCGGGTCAGGCCTTGCCTTCGGCCTTCAGGCGATCCTGCTCTTCGATCATCTTGTCCACCGAGGAGATGTAGTACTCGTCGGCGAAGCCGCTCTCCGGCTCCTTGAGCCAGATGTAGCAGACCACCCAGCTGAGGAAGGCGCCGGCGGCCAGGATGTAGAAGAACTGGGTCGGGGTGACGAAGGTGAAGATGGTCAGGTAGACCACCGCCCCCACGTTGCCGTAGGCGCCCGCCATGCCGGCGATCTGGCCGGTGATGCGGCGCTTGATCGACGGAATGATGCCGAAGGTGGCGCCCTCCGAGCCCTGCACGAAGAAGGAGGTAAAGATGGTGATGGCGATGGCCAGGATCAGCGGCCAGGTCTCGTTCATCATCGCCATCAGGGTGAAGCCGATGCCGATGCCGAACATGTAGCAGAGCATCACGAAGCGCCGGTTGCCCATGCGATCGGAGACCGCGCCGCCCATGGGTCGCGCCACCAGATTGACGAAGGCGAACGACGAGGCGATCAGGCCGGCGGCCGCCGCGGTCAGCCCCCAGGTCTGCTCGAAGAACATCGGCAGCATGGAGATGACCGCCAGCTCGGCACCGAAGTTGGCGAAGTAGGTGGTGTTGAGCGCGGCCACGCTGTTGAAGTGGTACTTGTCGTCTTCCGGCACGCCCTTCTTGAGGATCGGCACGTTGACGCGAATGATCTGCACCACCTGGTAGATGACGATGGCCAGGATGGCCAGGTAGGCGAGAACCGCCGCGGTGACGGACATGAAGCCCATGTCCTGAATGCGCCACACCAGGATGGCGAGACAGCCCACCAGCGGGATGGTCCAGAGGATCAGCTTGATCATGTCGCCCCAGCTGCTGACCTCCATGGCCATGGCCTTGCGGGTCTTGCGGTGGGAGGTCGCGGAGGGACCGTCGGTGATGGCGAACCAGTAGTAGATGCCGTAGGCGGCCATCACGAAGGCGCTCTGGGCGATGGCCCAGCGCCAGCCCTCGTCGCCGCCGTACCAGACGATGGCGATGGTGGGCAGGGTCATGGCGGCGGCGGCGGAGCCGAAGTTGCCCCAGCCGGCGTAGAAGCCCTCGGCGAAGCCGATATGCTTGGGCTTGAACCACAGCGCGGTCATGTGGATACCCACCACGAAGCTGGCACCGATGGAGCTCAGCACCAGGCGGGCGACCAGCAGCTGGGTCATGGTGTTGCCGAAGGCGAAGACCAGCGCGGGGATCGCCATGGTCACCATCAGGATCGAGAAGACGCGGCGGGGGCCGAAGCGGTCCAGGGCCATGCCGACGACGATGCGCGCCGGGATGGTCAGCGCCACGTTGCAGATGGCAAAGAGGCGGATATGGTCCTGGGTCAGCCAGTCCACATCGCGCAGCATGCTGGTGGCCAGCGGCGCCATGTTGAACCAGACGTAGAAGGTGATGAAGAACGCGATCCAGGTCAGGTGCAGGGCCCTGATCTCCGGACTGCGAACCTTGAAGAGGTCGGCGACTTTCATATGGGGGGCATCCTTTAAGCGCAGGACGTGGTGATACGGAGTAGCGGATCGGCCCTGGCGGACCGGGATCCGAAGACTAGGGGCTCGGGAAGATCAGCAGCGGGACCTCGGCGCGGCGGGCCAGAAAGGAGCTGACGCTGCCGAAGGTCATGTAATCGAGCTCGTCGACGAAGTAGCTCAGCGACTGGGCGATGATGCCGCCGTCGGGCTTCTGGCTGTGGCGGGCCATCACCAGCAGGTCAGGCTTGAGCTTGCGGGTGGCCTCCAGCAGCTGCTTGCGAGCGTCCCCCTCGGCGATGTGACTCTCCGCCTCGCAGCCCTCGGCCTCGGCGAACCGTTTGGCCTCGGCCAGGGCGTCGGCAAGCTCCCTGACCTCTTCCTGGAAGAGGTCCTCGTTGGCGTCGGTGGTGTCGCGAGGGTTCTCGGCAACGGCCACCAGCAGCAGTTTCGGCTGGGTGCAGCGGAACATTTCGACCGTCTGGGCCAGGCAGAGCTTGGCGTTGCGGGAGCCGTCGTAGGCAACCATGATCTTCATGAGACTCTCCTTGGCCGGAGTCGGGGCCTGTGGTGGGTGTCGTGGCGACCGGGCGGGCCGGTCGCCGGACGAAGGGTGTCGCCGTCAGGGGTTCTTCACGTAGGCGTTCTTGCGCAGGTAGAACCACCAGTTGATCACCAGGCAGATGGCATAGAAGATCGCGAAGCCGTACATGGCGAGCTCGGGAGTGCCGGCCTGGATCTGCTCGCCCATTACCCGCGGGGCGATGAAGGCGCCGTAGGCGGCCACGGCGGAGGTCCAGCCCAGCACCGGGCCCTTCTGGTGCTGATCGAAGATGACGCCGATGCTGCGGAAGGTGGAGCCGTTGCCGATGCCGCTGGCGGCGAACAGGATCACGAACATGATCATGAAGAGCGCGAAGTAGCTGTTCGGGTCGGTGGAGTTGTAGGCCAGCATCATCACGTAGCCGGTGACGGCCGAGGCGACCACCATGATCACCGAGATCACCTGGGTGACGATGGAGCCGCCCACCTTGTCGGAGATCCAGCCGCCGATGGGGCGGATCAGGGCGCCGACGAAGGGGCCGATCCAGGCCCAGGTCAGGGCGCTGGGGCCATCGGGGTTGGAGACCCGGGTGACGGTGCCGTCGGCGGCCACTTCCATCATGTTGCCGAAGATGACGTTGATGGAGAGCGGCAGGGCGGCGGAGAAGCCGATGAAGGAGCCGAAGGTCAGGATATAAAGAACGGTCATCGACCAGGTGTGCTTGTTCGAGAAGATCGCGAACTGCTTCTGGATATTGGGTTTGATATCCCCCGGGATCATGCGCAGCGCTAACACGGTAAGCACGATGGTCAGCGGCAGGGCGATCCACATGTTGAGCCAGACCAGCGCCAGCATGCCGATGACGCTGGTGACGGCACCCACGGCGTAGAGGCCGAGGATCTTGCCGAAGGCCTGGGCCGGGGTGCCCGGATCCGGCGTGATGGTGCGCAGATTGTTCATGCCGAACCAGCCGGCAAAGGCCAGCGGAATCAGGAAGACCAGCCAGATGAAGCCGGCGTTCTGGATCCAGGTGTCGGTGCCCGCCTCGATGCGGCCGATCAGGGTGCCGCTGGAGCTCTCCAGCGCCATGGGGCCGCCGGCGATGGCGCCGAAGACGCCCACGGTCATCACCAGCGGGATCAGGATCTGCATGGTGGTGACGCCGAAGTTGCCGAGCCCGGCGTTCATGCCCAGCGCGTAGCCCTGCTTCTTCTTCGGGTAAAAGGTGGAGATGTTGCTCATGGAGGCGGCGAAGTTGCCGCCGCCGATGCCGGAGAGCAGCGCCAGGGCCTGGAAGACCCACAGCGGCGTCTCCGGGTTCATCAGGGCGAAGCCGGTGCCGGCTGCCGGGATCATCAGCAGGGCGGTGGTCAAAAAGACGGTGTTGCGTCCGCCGGCGATGCGGATCATGAACGAGGCGGGGATGCGCAGGGTGGCCCCGGAGAGGCCCGCCAGGGCGGTCAGGGTGAACAGTTCACTGACGGTGAACGGAAACCCGAGGTTCTGCATCTGGGTGGTGATCATGCCCCACATCAGCCAGACGGCGAAACCCATCAGCAGGCTGGGGATGGAGATCCAGAGGTTGCGGTTGGCGACCCGCTTGCCCTCCTTCTCCCAGAACTCCTCGTTTTCGACATCCCAGTGTTCGATGTCGGCATTCTTTCTGGTCATGGCGTTTCCCCTTGAGATCCAGCGGTGTGTTCCGTGTGCCCGGATAGCGGTTGACCGGTATCAAGGCGGGAACTCTGGGGGAAAGATACGCCTGCCCATGAAAGGGGGAAACGTGACGAAATGGGCCCGAAAAGGCCGACATACCTCCAGGGAGGTACGCGGGGGTAATTGCCAGGATGCTGTTTATAAAGAGGTTTTTATGGGGAAGCTAGGATGGAGGGGGCGCAGGCGCCCCCCGGGGGGTATTTGGAGGTATCCACACAGAACCGCGGGATGGCCCGCATCGGCTCAGCGCTCGATCCCCTCCTGCACCGCCCACACCGCGGCCTCCACCCGGGAGCGCAGGTTGAGCTTCTTGAGCAGGTGCTTGACGTGCACCTTGACGGTGCCTTCGGTGATCTCCAGCTTGCGGGCGATCATCTTGTTGGAGAGCCCGCCGGCCAGCTCGCGGAGAATCTCGCGCTCGCGCTGGGTCAGGCTGTGAATGTCCGGCGCGGCGGGCTGGCTGCGCTGGCTGCGCAGCGCCTCGGCGAGCAGGGCGGTGAGGCTTTCGCTGATCACCATGCGGCCCAGCGAGGCCTGGCGCAGCTGGCGGATCATCTCGTCGGGGTCCATGTCCTTGAGCAGATAGCCGTCGGCGCCGCCCTGCAGGGCGGCCACCACGTCCTCCTCGTGATCGGAGACGGTGAACATCACCACCCGGCCGGCGAAGCCCTCGTCACGCAGCCGCTTGAGGGTCTCGATGCCGTTCATGCCGGGCATGTTGAGATCCAGCAGCACCATGTCCGGGTCGAGCTCCAGGGCCAGGCGGATGCCGGCCTCGGGTTCGCCGGCCTCGCCGATGAGGGTCATGTCATCCTCCAGCTCCAGCAGCTGGGAGACGCCGCGGCGCAGCAGCGGGTGGTCGTCGATGATCAGGATGCTGGCGGGGGCATCGAGGGTCTTGTCGGTCATCCTGGAAAATTCCTGTTGCCTTGACGGTCGGTGGCGATGGTGTCGTCCTGCGGGGCGACGGGGATGGCGAGCCGGCTGGCGTCCTCGACCTGCCGGTGCATCAGGCGCGCGGTCTGAGGAGGGAAGACCAGCTCGACCCGGGTGCCGCCGCCTTCGCGATTGCGCAGGGTCAGCTCCCCGCCGAGGGTCTCGGCGCGGTCACGCATGATCACCAGACCGTAGTGCATGGGCGGCGAGCTGTCGTCCTCCAGGCCCACGCCGTCGTCCTCGACGATCACGTGGAGCCGCGCCTGGCGGAAGCTCACCGTGACGGCCGCCCGGTGGGCGTTGGCGTGCTTGACCACGTTGGCCAGGGATTCTCGCACCACCTGCAGCACGTGGATCTCCTCGTTGGGATTGAGCAGGTGGGGCGGCAGGTCGAGCTCCAGCGCCACCGGATGCCCGAGGCGTTCGCCGAACTCCTCCACGGTCTGGCGCAGGGCGCTGCCCAGGCCCGGGCCCTCGAGCTTGAGGCGGAAGGTGGTGAGCAGCTCGCGCAGCTGGCGGTAGGCGCTGTCCAGGCCGGTGCGCAGCTCGTCGAACACCGGCGCCTGGGCTTCCGCGGGCAGGCCCTTGGCCTGCATGCGCTCGAGGCGGGCCACCTGCATCTTGAGATAGGAGAGCGACTGCGCCAGGGAGTCGTGGAGCTCCCGGGCGATGATGGTGCGCTCGTTCATCAGCGTCACCTGCTGCTGTTCCTCGATGCGCCGCTGCAGGTAGACGGCGGTGGCCAGCTGGTCGGCCAGGGCGTTGAGCAGGCGGCGAACGCTGTCGGGCAGCGGTACCCCCTTCGGGTGCCAAACCTCCAGGGTGCCCAGCATCAGCTCGCCCACGCTTACCGGCAGCAGCAGGCACTCGCCGGCCTCGGTCTCCTGAAGCGTCAGCGGCTGGGGGTCGAGCAGGCAGGCGTGGCAGTCGTGGTCGCGGCAGTACTCGGGGCGCCGCGCCGAGTGGGTGGCCAGTATCGGGATCTGGCGGTCGTCGTGGGCGTCGTGGAGCGAGAGGCGGATGGGCCCGACCTCCAGCAGCTCCTCCAGGCGGCGCAGCATGGGGGCGGCGCTGGCGCAGAGGTCGTTGCCGCCGCCGTAGAGGGCACGGCTGCCGTCGTGCATCACCTGCATGGCCCGGTTGCTGCGCTCGAGCTCCGCCTGCTTGCGCGAGACCCGCGCCTCCAGCTCGGCGTAGCTGGCCCCCAGCTCCTCGGCCATGGCGTCGAAGGTGCGCCCCAGCAGGGCCAGTTCGTCGCTGCCGGCCAGGCGGGTGCGGTGGCCGAAGTTGCGGTGGGCGGCCTCCCGGGCCAGCACCACCAGCTGGCGCAGCGGCAGCACCAGGTTGTGGCGAATATCGTAGAGGGCGATCACCACCACCGCGGCGGTAAGGACCAGGAAGAGGATCTGCAGGGCGCTGAGCAGCTGGATCTTCGACTCGCTGTTCTGCTCCAGCAGGGTGACCATGGCGTCGATGTCGGCGACCAGGTCGTCCAGGGCCTCGTGCAGCGCGTCTGAGGCCACGCCATCACCCACGGTGGCCCGGGCGACCCGAGGGGCGAGCGCCTCGGCCCAGCGCACCTGGAGTCGGCGGTGATGGGCCTGCAGCGGATGATCCTCGGCGCGGGGCAGGGCGCCGGTCAGCTCGTCGCTTGCCAGGCGCTGCTCGAGGCGTTCGGCCAGCTCGGCCACGCGGGCGCGCGACTCGGCGTCGGGCTGCTGATCAAAGCGCTGCAGGGCGGCCACGATCTGGTAGGTGTTCATGCGCAACGAGCCGGCCATGTTGATGGCGGCGGCATCCCCACGGTTGCCGGCGGCCACGGTCATGGTCACCACGATGCTGACCAGGGCCATGGCGCTGATCGCCAGCAGCGAGGCGGTGATCCGGGCCACCAGGGAGTGTCGCAGCAGTTTCATGGCGCCTCGTCGGTTTCGGTGCCTCGCCCCAGTCTACTACACCCATGGGGGTAGAACGTCTACCTCCGATGCTCCTTTGACCCCGGGGGCCGCGCTCCCGAGACTTCTCCGAGACCCACAGCGCTTTCGGCCCCGATGATGCCCGCCGCCCACGACCTCGACCAGGAACTCGACCAGGACCCGACCGGGGGCTATCGGCCGCTGGTCGTGGTGCTGCTGTCGCCGCTGGCCTTTGCGCTGGTGTTCGCCAGCTGGACCATCTTCGCGGTGCTGGGGGTGGAGCTCAGGGCGCTGCTCGGCTTCGGCGAGGGGCGTTTTGCCCTGCTGCTGGCCACGCCCATGGCGGTTGGCGCCCTGGCCGCACTGCCCATGGCGGGCCTGGCACAGCGCTTCGGCGGTCGCCGGGTGATGATCGCCTGCCTGCTGCTGATCTGCCCCTTCCTGTGGGGGCTCTCTCACGCTCGCGACTTCCACCACCTCCTGCTGGCCGGGGCCGGCCTGGGCCTGGGGGCCGGTTCGCTCGCCGCGGGGCTGGTCTATGTCGCGGGGCTCTGCCCGCGGCGCCACGCCGGCCTGGCGCTGGGGCTCTACGGCGCCGGCATGGTGGGTGCCGGACTCAGCTATCTGCTGCTGCCGCTGGTCAGCCAGGCCTACGGCTGGCGTGCGGCCCCGCTGCTCTACCTGCTGCCGGTGCTGGCGGTGGCCGTGCTGCTGTGGCTGTTCGCCGATGACCGCGCCGACGACCCCGCGGAGGCGCTCGTCGAGACGTGGCTGTTGGCCAGCCTGCTGCGCCGGCTGGCCTGCTGGCGGCTGTGGCGCCTGGCCCTGGTCTACAGCTTCTTCTATGGGGCCTTTCTGGCCCTGGCGCTGTGGCTGCCTGCCTACCTCAGCGCCCAGTACTCCCTTCCCCTCAAGGAGGCGGCCCTGGCGGCGCTGCCCTTCACCCTGGCGGTCGGCATGGGCCAGGTGGCGGGCGGTGCCTGGGCCGACCGGCGCGACTTCCGCGCCCTGCGCTGGTGGGTCAGCGCCTTCGTGCTGGTCTGCCTCTTTCTGCTCTCCTACCCCCCCTTCGTCATGCAGGTGGAGGGAGTTCGCGGCGCCATCGCGCTGCGCTACGAGGCGCCGCTGTGGGGCTTCCTGCTGCTGCTGTCGCTGATGGGCGCCGCCATGGGCGTCGGCAAGGGCAGCCTGATGCGCCTGATCCACCGCGATCACCGTGACGAGATGGCCCTGGTGGGCGGTCTGGCGCTGACCCTGGGCGGGCTCTTCGCCGCCCTGCTGCCGCTGGTCTTCGTGGTGGGCAACGAATGGATCGGCATCCGCACCGTCGGCTTCATGTTCCTCTACGGCTCGCTGGTCATCTGCATGCTGGTGATGGTCTGGGACCACGCCAGCGGACGCGGTGCGAGGGCCTGATCCAGAAGGTTTATCCCCTGCACTCGCGGGGTCTATCACCTTGGGGGTAGAGGGGCGGTATATGGAGGTAACCAGGCAGTAATCCGCGGATTGTTCGCCCAGAATCCTCTCCATGGTTCCTGTCTGGCGTGCGGCTCATTGCGCCACGCCGCACGACAGGCCGGGTGGCCCAGGGCGGTCACACCCACTTTTCACGAAGCCTGGAGATCGACCATGAGTCACTTCATTGATCGGCTGAACTTCTTCCGCAAGGCTCGCGAGCCCTTCGCCAACGAGCATGGCGAGACCCGCGAGGAGTCGCGGGGCTGGGAAGACAGCTATCGTCAGCGTTGGCAGCACGACAAGGTCGTGCGCAGCACCCATGGCGTGAACTGCACCGGCTCCTGCAGCTGGAAGATCTACGTCAAGAATGGCCTGGTCACCTGGGAGACACAGCAGACCGACTATCCGCGCACCCGCCCGGACCTGCCCAACCACGAGCCGCGGGGCTGCCCGCGGGGCGCCAGCTACTCCTGGTACCTCTACAGCGCCAACCGCCTCAAGTACCCGCTGATCAGAAAGCCCCTGCTCAAGCTGTGGCGCGACGCCCTCAAGGACAACAAGGACCCGGTCGACGCCTGGGCCTCCATCGTCGAGGATCCCGCCAAGACCAAGCAGTACAAGCGCGCCCGGGGCATGGGCGGCTTCGTGCGGGCCAACTGGGACGAGCTCAACGAGCTGGTCGCCGCCTCCAACGTCTACACCGCCAAGCAGTACGGCCCGGACCGCATCATCGGCTTCTCGCCGATCCCCGCCATGTCCATGGTCAGCTACGCCGCGGGCAGCCGCTACCTGTCGCTGATCGGCGGCGTCTGCATGAGCTTCTATGACTGGTACTGCGACCTGCCGCCGGCCAGCCCCCAGACCTGGGGCGAGCAGACCGACGTGCCCGAGTCCGCCGACTGGTACAACTCCGGCTACATCATCGCCTGGGGCTCCAACGTGCCCCAGACCCGCACCCCGGACGCTCACTTCTTCACCGAGGTGCGCTACAAGGGCACCAAGACCGTCTCCATCACCCCGGACTATGCCGAGGTCTCCAAGCTCACCGACGAGTGGCTGTCGGTCAAGCAGGGCACCGATTCGGCCATCGCCATGGCCATGGGGCATGTGATCCTCAAGGAGTTCCACCTCGAGAAGCCCAGCGCCTACTTCACCGAGTACGTGCGCCAGTACTCCGACATGCCCTTCCTGGTGGAGCTGGAGCAGCGCGAGGACGGCAGCTACGTGCCGGGCAAGCAGATGCGCGCCAGCGACTTTGCCGACGGCATGGGCGAGGACAACAACCCCGAGTGGAAGACCGTGGCGTGGGACGAGACCCGCGACCAGCTGGTGGTGCCGCGCGGCTCCATCGGTTTCCGCTGGGGTCAGGAGAGCGGCGAGGCGGGCAAGTGGAACCTCGAGCCCCGCGACTCTGCCGGTGACGAGATCAAGCCGCTGCTGACCCTGGCCGACCACCACGACGACGTCGCCAAGGTCGCCTTCCCCTACTTCGGCGGGCTCAAGCACGAGCATTTCGACCACGTCGAGAGCGGCGGTGCCAGCGACGAGCTGCTCTACCACAGCCTGCCCGCCAAGCGCCTGAAGAAGGCCGACGGCAGCGAGGTGCTGGCGGTCACCGTCTTCGACCTGATGTGCGCCAACTACGGCATCGATCGCGGCTTCGGTGAGGACGACGGCGCCACCTCCCTGGACGAGGTGAAGCCCTACACCCCCGCCTGGCAGGAGAAGATCACCGGCGTGCCCGCCGAGCAGGTCGCGCGCATCGCCCGGGAGTTCGCCGAGAACGCCGACAAGACCCAGGGCCGCTCCATGATCATCGTGGGGGCCGCGATGAACCACTGGTACCACATGGACATGAACTACCGCGGCCTGATCAACATGCTGATCATGTGCGGTTGCGTCGGCCAGAGCGGCGGCGGCTGGGCCCACTACGTCGGCCAGGAGAAGCTGCGCCCGCAGACCGGCTGGCTGCCGCTGGCCTTCGGCCTCGACTGGCAGCGCCCGCCGCGTCACATGAACTCCACCTCCTTCTTCTACAACCACTCCTCCCAGTGGCGCTACGAGAAGCTCGAGATCAAGGAGATCCTCTCCCCGCTGGCCGACCACAGCAAGTACAGCGGCAGCCTGATCGACTTCAACGTGCGCTCCGAGCGCATGGGCTGGCTGCCCTCCGCGCCCCAGCTGGGGGCCAACCCGCTGCGTCTGGCCAAGGCCGCCGAGGCCGCCGGCCTGTCCACCAAGGAGTACGCCGTCGAGCAGCTCAAGGCGGGCAAGCTGGCCTTCGCCGCGGAGGATCCCGACAGCCCCCAGAACTTCCCGCGCAACCTCTTCATCTGGCGCTCCAACCTGCTGGGAAGCTCCGGCAAGGGCCACGAGTACATGCTCAAGTATCTGCTGGGCACCCGCCACGGTATCCAGGGCAAGGACCTGGGCGAGATGGGCAACCAGAAGCCGGAAGAGGTGACGTGGCACGACGAGGCGCCGGAAGGCAAGCTCGACCTGGTGGTCACGCTGGACTTCCGCATGTCCTCCACCTGCCTCTATTCGGATATCGTGCTGCCCACGGCCACCTGGTACGAGAAGAACGACCTCAACACGTCCGACATGCACCCCTTCATCCACCCGCTGACCGCGGCCACCGACCCGGCCTGGGAGTCGCGCAGCGACTGGGATATCTACAAGGGCATCGCCAAGGCGTTCTCCAAGGTCTGCGTGGGGCACCTGGGCGAGGAGACCGATCTCGTCACCCTGCCGCACCAGCACGACTCGCCCGCCGAGCTGGCCCAGCCCGAAGTGCTGGACTGGAAGAAGGGCGAGTGCGAGCCGATCCCCGGCAAGACCATGCCGGCACTGATCGAGGTCAAGCGTGACTATCCCGCCACCTACGAGCGCTTCACCTCCCTGGGCCCGGCCCTGGAGAAGCTCGGCAACGGCGGCAAGGGCATCAGCTGGAACACCGAGTCCGAGGTGGAACTGCTCGGCAAGCTCAACTACCGCAAGACCGAGGGCCCGGCCAAGGGGCGCCCGAAGATCGAGACCGCCATCGACGCGGCCGAGACCGTGCTGACCCTGGCGCCGGAGACCAACGGGCAGGTAGCCGTGAAGGCGTGGGGCGCGCTCTCCAAGATCACCGGGCGGGATCATACCCACCTGGCGATCAACAAGGAGGAGGAGAAGATCCGCTTCCGCGACATCGTCGCCCAGCCGCGCAAGATCATCTCCAGCCCGACCTGGTCCGGCCTCGAGGATGAGCACGTCTCCTACAACGCCGGCTACACCAACGTCCACGAGATGATTCCGTGGCGCACCGTGAGCGGTCGCCAGCAGTTCTACCAGGATCACGCCTGGATGCGCGCCTTCGGCGAGAGCCTGCTCACCTACCGGCCGCCCATCAACACCAAGACCCTGGTGAGCTTCGAGGCGCCGGCGGACAACGGCTACAAGAGCAAGGCGCTGAACTTCATCACGCCGCACCAGAAGTGGGGCATCCACTCCACCTACTCGGACAACCTCTTGATGCTGACGCTCAACCGCGGCGGCCCGGTGGTCTGGCTCTCCGAGGATGACGCCGCCGAGGTGGGCATCGAGGACAACGACTGGGTCGAGCTCTACAACGCCAACGGCTCCATCGCCGCCCGGGCCGTGGTCAGCCAGCGGGTCAAGGTTGGCATGGTGATGATGTACCACGCCCAGGAGCGCCAGGTGAACGTGCCGGGCTCCGAGATCAGCGGCACCCGCGGCGGGATGCACAACTCCGTGACCCGGGTCTGCCCCAAGCCGACCCACATGATCGGCGGCTATGCGCAGCTCTCCTACAGCTTCAACTACTACGGCACCGTCGGCTCCAACCGCGATGAATTCGTCATGGTTCGCAAGATGAAGCACATCGACTGGCTGGATGGCGAAGGCAATGACACCGTGCAGGAGGCCGTGAAATGAAGATTCGTTCCCAGGTAGGCATGGTCCTCAATCTCGACAAGTGCATCGGTTGCCACACCTGTTCGGTGACCTGCAAGAACGTCTGGACCAGCCGCGAGGGCGTCGAGTACGCCTGGTTCAACAACGTCGAGACCAAGCCCGGCATCGGCTATCCCAAGGAGTGGGAGAACCAGAAGAAGTGGAAGGGTGGCTGGATGCGCCGCAAGGACGGCAAGATCGAGCCGAAGATCGGCGGCAAGTGGCGGGTGCTGGCGAACATCTTCGCCAACCCCGACCTGCCGGAGATCGACGACTACTACGAGCCGTTCACCTTCGACTACGAGCACCTGCACACCGCCAAGATCGGTGAGCACCAGCCGGTGGCGCGCCCGCGTTCGCTGATCTCCGGCGAGCGCATGAACAAGATCGAGTGGGGCCCGAACTGGGAGGAGATCCTCGGCACCGAGTTCGCCAAGCGTCGCAAGGACATGAACTTCGAGAAGGTGCAGGCCGATATCTACGGCCAGTTCGAGAACACCTTCATGATGTACCTGCCGCGCCTGTGCGAGCACTGCCTCAACCCGACCTGCGTGGCCTCCTGCCCCAGCGGCGCGATCTACAAGCGCGAGGAGGACGGCATCGTCCTGATCGACCAGGACAAGTGCCGCGGCTGGCGGATGTGCATCTCCGGCTGCCCCTACAAGAAGATCTACTACAACTGGAAGACCGGGAAGTCGGAGAAGTGCATCTTCTGCTATCCGCGCATCGAGGCCGGTCAGCCGACCATCTGCTCCGAGACCTGCGTGGGCCGTATCCGCTACCTCGGCGTGCTGCTCTACGATGCCGACCGCATCGAGGAAGTGGCCAGCTCCCCGGACGAGCGCGACCTCTACCATCGCCAGTGCGAGATCTTCCTGGACCCCAACGACCCGGAAGTGATCGCCCAGGCGAAGCAGGACGGGATCCCGGATAACGTCATCCAGGCCGCCCAGGAAAGCCCGGTCTACAAGATGGCCATGGAGTGGGGCCTGGCGCTGCCGCTGCACCCGGAGTATCGCACCCTGCCGATGGTCTGGTACGTGCCGCCGCTCTCGCCGATCCAGTCCGCCGCCGAGGCCGGCAAGATCGAGTTCGACGGCGTCATGCCCAAGATCGAGTCGCTGCGGATTCCGGTGCGCTATCTCGCCAACATGCTCACCGCCGGTGAAGAGGCCCCCGTGGTGCTGGCGCTCAAGCGCCTGATGGCCATGCGTCTCTACATGCGCGGCAAGCACGTGGACGGCCAGCCCAACACCGAGGTGCTCGACGACGTCGCGCTGACCGAGGCCCAGGTGGAGGAGATGTACCGCTACCTGGCCATCGCCAACTACGAGGATCGCTTCGTGATTCCCACCAGCCACCGCGAGATGGCCACCGAGGCCTTCCCGGAGCGCGGCGGCTGCGGCTTCACCTTCGGCGACGGCTGCCACGGCGAGAGCAAGGCGAGCCTGTTCAACGGCAATCCCCAGACCGCCACCCTGGTCAAGCCGGTGGAATCCTTCGATCCGAAAGCCGAGGAGGCTCGTCATGGCTGATGCCGCTCTCAAGATGGCCGAGCCGGTCGTCGGCATGCGCAGCCTGCGCGTGCTGGCCAGACTGCTCGACTACCCCACCGAGGAGCTCCAGGCCGCGGCCGGCGAGCTGATCGAGATCATCGACCAGGAGCGCCGCCTGCCGGCGGCGCTGCGCACCGCCCTGATGGACTGGTGCCAGCGCATCTTTGATGCCGACCTGCTCGAGCTGCAGGCCGAGTACGTGGCGCTGTTCGACAAGGGGCGCGCCACCTCGCTGCTGCTCTTCGAGCATGTCCACGGCGAGTCACGCGACCGCGGCCAGGCCATGGTCGACCTGATGGCGGAGTACCAGGCGGCCGGCTTCGAGCTGGATGCCCGGGAGCTGCCCGACTACCTGCCGATCTTCCTGGAGTACCTCTCCACCCGGGACGAGGCCGAGATCGGCCGCTGGCTGGGCGAGATCCGCCATATCCTCGGCCTGATCACCGCGCGCCTCGAGGAGCGCGGCGCCGATCACGCCCTGGTGCCCCGGGCGCTGCTGGCGCTGATCGGCGCCGAGGCCGAGGCCGATGCCCACCGCGAGGAGGTTATGGCCGAGGCCCCCGATGACACCCCCGAGGCGCTGGATGCGGTCTGGGAGGAGGAGGCGGTGCGTTTCTCCGCCGAGTCCGATCAGGACTGCGCCCTGCAATCCGCCGAAGGCCGACGCCTGGCCGAGCGCAAGCAGGGCGTGCAGAGCGAGGCCGTTCGCATTCTCTCACCCGAGGCTCAGCCTCCGGTGACGGGTCGTTAACAGGAGAACTACCATGTCCGCAATCGGCACTTATTTCGACCACCTGATCTACGGCTATTACCCCTACCTGGTCGGCACCGTCTTCCTGGTCGGCAGCCTGCTGCGCTATGACCACGGGCAGTTCACCTGGAAGACCGGCTCCAGCCAGATGCTCTCGTCGAAGAACATGCGCCTGGCCAGCAACCTCTTCCATGTCGGCATCATCGTGATCTTCTTCGGTCACCTCTTCGGCCTGCTGATGCCGCACTGGATGTATTCGCCCTTCATGCACGCCGGCACCAAGCAGCTGATCGCCATCGTGGTGGGCGGCGCTGCCGGGGCCGCCTGTCTGGTGGGCGGCGCCATGCTGCTCTATCGCCGCCTCTTCAATCCGCGGGTGCGCGCCTCCTCCAGCATCATGGATACCCTGATCCTGGCGCTGATCGTCTCCCAGGCGGCGCTGGGCATGGTCACCATCATCTTCTCTCTGGGCCACATGGACGGCGAGATGATGATCACCCTGGGTAATTGGGCGCAGTCCATCGTCTTCTTCAGCGGCGGGGCGGCCGAGCACATGGCCGACGTGTCCTGGATCTACCGCGCGCATATCTTCTGGGGGCTGACCATCATCCTGCTCTTCCCCTTCTCGCGCCTGGTGCACGTGTGGAGCGTACCGTTCGGCTATATCGCCCGTCGCTACCAGCTCGTACGTAAAAGAGGCTAAGGGGCCATCATCATGCAGAAGATCGATATCGAGATGATCCCGGGGGGCGCGAGCCCCCCTCCCGTCAAGGTCGGCGCGGTCACCATCGAGGAGGCCGACATCGCCCAGGAGATGCAGTACCACCCGGCGGACTCCGCCGGTACCGCCCAGCTCAAGGCGGCTCGGGCGCTGGTGGTGCGCGAACTGCTGCACCAGCGCGCCGCCGCGCTGGGTCTGGCCGAGGTGGCCGGCAGCGAGCTGGATGAGGGCGACGCCGCCATCGCCTCCCTGCTCGAGCAGGAGCTCGACATTCCCGAGCCCTCCGAGGAGGACTGCCGCCGCTTCCACGCCGCCCATGCCGAGCGCTTCAGCGAGCCGACCCGCCTCAGGGTGCGCCATATCCTGCTCCCCGCGGCGCCGGATGACGCCGAGGCCCGGGATGCCGGCTATCGCCAGGGCGAGAAGCTGCTCAAGGAGCTCGCGTCCATTCCCGAGCGCTTCACCGAGTTCGCCATGCGCCACTCCGCCTGCCCCTCGAAGGAGCAGGGCGGCGAGCTGGGCTGGCTGGCCCCGGGGCAGACCGTGGCCGAACTGGACCGCGCCCTGCAGCACCTCCCCGAGGGCCTGCACGACCGCCCCCTGGCCTCGCGCTACGGCTGGCACCTGGTCGCCATCGACGAGCGCCTCGAGGGGCGCGCGCTGCCCTATGAGCAGGTCGCCGAGCGCGTGCGCCACAGCCTGCGCGAGCAGTCCACTCGCCGCGCCCTGCGCCACTACCTGCTGGTGCTGGAGTCGGAGATCGGCGTCGAGGGTGTGGCCCTGGATGACGACAGCGCCAACTCGCTGATGCAGTAGCGGGCGGGCCGTGCGGCCCTGCCTTCCGCGATTCCCTTTTGTATGCCGCCGCCCGCATCGCGGGCGGTCAGGAGGACCTCATGGCTCACGTCCACGCCAACACCCCCTTCGCGCCCCTCGGCATCGCCGTGCTGACCGTCTCCGACACCCGCGGCTTTGACGAGGACGGCAGCGGCGACCTGCTCAGCGAGCGCCTCACCCTGGCAAGCCATGCCCTGGTCGAGCGGCGCATCGTACCCGACGATGTCTATCGCATCCGCGCCGTGGTCTCCAAGTGGGTGGTGCGTGACGATATCCAGGTGGTGCTGGTCAATGGCGGAACGGGCTTCACCCGACGCGACACCACCCCCGAGGCGCTGATGCCGCTGTTCGACAAGGCCGTGGACGGCTACGGCGAGCTGTTTCGCCAGCTGTCGCTTTCGAGCATCGGCACCTCCACCATTCAGTCCCGTGCCGTGGGCGGGCTGATCGACCGCACCCTGGTGTTTGCCATGCCCGGCTCGCCGAAGGCCTGCGCCACCGCCTGGGATGGCATCCTCGCCGCTCAGCTCGATGCTCGCACTCGGCCCTGCAACTTCGTGGCCATGGTGCTGCCCGAGGCGGCGGGGGGGTGCGCCAGCCGTCAGGCGCCCGGGTCGGCGGTTCGCGCCGAGGAGCCCCCCGAGGGGGTGGCGTCATGAGCGGCTGCGGCTGTGCCGAGGTTGCCACGCCGGGCCTGCTCGATCTCTTCGCCGTTCGGGCGCGCCTGATCGACGCGGCGCGCCCCGTCGATGGCAGCGAGACCGTCCCGCTGGATGAGGCCTGTCGGCGGGTGCTGGCCGAGGATCTGCTCGCGTCCCTCGACATGCCGGGTGTCGACAACAGCGCCATGGACGGCTATGCCCTGAGCCTGGCCGAGCTCGTTCCCGAGGGCCTGCCGGTGTCGCTGCGCGTGCCCGCCGGGGCCGGCGTCATGCGCCTGCCTGCCGGCGGCTGCGCGCGCATCTTCACCGGTGCGCCGGTCCCGCTGGGCGCCGACGCCGTGGTGCCCCAGGAGCGGGTGTGCCTGGATGCCGAGGGCCGGGTTCAC
>LFCJ01001320.1_pt1 | contig 17100 bp, 13 predicted proteins | sample 643141 | NCBI WGS metagenome assembly LFCJ01 (sample SAMN03766243, study PRJNA286221) | soda lake metagenome | biome: soda lake; feature: Kulunda steppe; material: water; isolation source: sample B1-Br-g2 brine of Lake Bitter-1 | place: Russia: Kulunda steppe | collected 2010-07
GGCAAATGCGTACGTCTCGTCGGTGTCATACCCCGAAATAAACGAGTCATCGGCTGGCGAGCGCCACTCACCGTCATGTCGCCACACACGCAGTGAGGTCTCTTCGATATCACCGAGTGCGGTCGAGTCGTATGAAAACTCGAGATACTCGAGTGTCGCCGACTCGCTCGTTCCCGTAACCTCGAGGTAGTGGCCGGTCGGGTCGACGCCATCGGGCAACTGTGCTGGTTCGTCTGTTGCGTTCAAGCGCACGTCGCTGCCGTACCCCGAAACGGTCGTCTCGCCGAGAGTAACCGACTCGAGGCGATTCTCGTCTGCATTGCCGAAACTGACACCCACGTCGGCCGCCGTCACCGTCGCTTCAGTGATCGTATTGTGTGACCCGCTGTCGAGGGAGAGCGCCGTTCCCTCTAAGTCGGTGATGGTAATCGCTGACAGCTCGTTGCCTGTCGCCTCACCACCGATACGGATTCCAGTCCCCTCAAAATTCTCGACGGTGATATCGGTGACCGTGTTCTCGCTGCCGCCGGCTTGCGCACCGCTTACCATTCCAGTCGAAACGGTAAGGGCCGTTCCAGCGCCATCGCTGACGGTGAGGCCCGAGACGGTCGAGGATTCCCCAAGCAGGCTCATCCCACCCTGACTGTTCGTGATTTCGATATCCTCGAAAGTGTTGTCCTCGTTGTCAGGGCCGACCGAGAAGATGTTGCCACTCATCTCCGTTGCAACCGCGTCCGTCACCGTATTGCCACTCGAGCGGCTTGTAACGTCAATCGCACTGCCGGTGTTGTTTTCGAACTCGAGGTCACGCAGTTCGTTGTTGTCCGCGTTCGAGAGACCGAAACCGTTTCCGTCGTTGTCGGTCACCGTCACCGACTCGAAGACGTTGTTGGTCGTCGCGGTGCCCCCTCTGAGGTCGCCGACAAGGTATATTGCCGTCCCGTCGTTCTCGGTTGCCACGACGTTCGTCAACTCATTTCCCCTGGTCTGGCCGAGTCGAATCCCGTGCCACCCGTTTTCGGCAACGTGGACATCGTCGAACGTATCGCCGTTGTTCGACTCGAGGTTCAAGCCATAGCGGCTGTTGTCGTTTGCAACGACATCAGTGAAGGTATTTCCTGCGGAGCCACCAGCCGTCCACACGCCCGCAACACTTTCCGAAGCGGTGAGCCCATTGAACTCGTTGTTGCTCGCACCCGAGCCGAGATATACCGCACCTGGATTGAACCCGCCGCCGCTGCGTTCGTTATCGATTGCAGTGATGTCGGTGAACGTGTTGCCGGTCACCGAACTCGAGAATCCTGTTCCGACTGTGAGCGCCCGGTTCTCGTTGTGTTGAATCGTCAGCCCAGAGATGTCGTTGTCGTGTGCATTGTTGAACGCCGCTCCCGTCCCCCCGTTTTCGATGATAACGTTGCTAACCTGCCCGTCGCTCGCATCCCGATAGTCGAGGCCGGTGTCCCAGCCAGCAAGCGTCAGGTTCTCTACGACAACGTTGTCAGCCCCGTTGACCGAAACACCGACTCGAGTGTCCTCGCTCTCCCCCTCACTCGAAACCGTGTACCCCATCCCGTTGAGTGACACGTCGTCTGCCGTGATCTCGAGACAGGTTTGGCTTCCCGTGAGGTCACCCGTCAGAACATAGTCGCCGGGGGTGTCGATGACGGTACACGCATCGATTTCGGTTGGACCGTCTGTTTGGCCGATGTCGCCTTCAGTATCACTCTCTTCCTCCTCATCACTCTCCACTTCATCTCGGTCCTCGTCTGTATCCCGCTCCGCTTCATCTCTATCTTCTTCATCCCGGTCCTCGTCTTCATCACTCTCCGCCTCATCTCTATCTTCCTCCTCATCACTCTCCACTTCATCACTTCCAAACTGTTCTCCTTCTCCGCCATCGTCACCATCAGCCGTCAATACCGAAGCGTCAGCCGGCGACGCACCAACCACCGCACCCGCCCCACTCATCGCCACCATCGAAGTAACTAACAAAATAGAAACACAAATTACCCGCACCTGTCGCCACCGCCGCTCAAACCGACCACATCCGGCTCTCTCACTCATTCATGAAAGTCTGCTTTCCACATATAACATCTCACCCCCTGTACGCTGTTCACGTTCTGTACACCGTTCGGTCCCCGAATATATCGAGAAATTATATATCAGGCTCCCGCTTCCACTATGGTATTCCGTGACCGACCACAGTGACTCAAAAGCGCTCCTCGAGTTCGTCAGGCGTCACTCGACGTTCGACGCATTCGAGCGCTACCCCCTCGACAAACGAGGGCTCGCCGATGAGCTCGAGGTGTCGCGCCCGACTGCCCACCGGATAATCAGTTCGTTCGAGGAAGCCGAACTGATTACTCGAGCCGACGGCAACTACGAACTCACCCGCTACGGTGAGATTGTCGGCGAGGCCGTCGAAGAGTACATCCAAGCGGTCTCGACGGCAACCGCCCTCAAGCCGCTGCTCAACGAACTGCCAGCGGATATCGGGTTCGACCACCGGTTGTTTGCAACGGCAGTCGTCACCGACGCCACCTACGACGACCCGTTTCGGCCCATGAACCGATTTATCGAACTGTTCAAAGGGGCGACAGAAATTAAGGCGTTCAACAAGAGCTTTCTCGAGCCGATGTACATCGACCTTGCCTACGAGCAAATCGAAGGGGGCATGCAGTCCGATATCGTCTACGACCCGAAGGTGATCGAACTCGTCTTGACTGAGTATCCGACCATCGCCGAAAACGCCTTAGAGAACGAACACATGGTCGCCTCGGTACACGACGACCTGCCCCTTGCACTGGCGATCTTTACGGACCGAATCGGCATCGGCGTCCACACCGAATCGATGGGAACGCCCATTTCGTGGATCGATACGGACAATCCCGAGGCAATCGCCTGGGGCGAGGCCGTCTTCGAGCAATATAAATCCGAATCCCAGCCGTTATGAACGGAGGCAGCGACCATTTTACGCATCGAAGCTAACAACGAGTCATGAGCGAGTTTGAGGACTCCGAACCCGCCGAAAACATAAGCGGTGGCGTCGCCGGCGGGGGCCACCCCGCCGAATTCGACCCCGAAACGGCAGACACCCGCGCCGAGGCCGTCGTCGACCGTCTCGGCGGGCGTTACTGGCAGAAAACCTACGGCGGCCAGGAGGCTTTTCGCTGTCTCGTGCGGACGATTCTGAGCCAGAACACGAGCGATGTGGCGAGTCAACCGGCATACGACGACCTCCTCGAGCGGTATGAGGCCGAACCCGAACACGAAAGCGACGAGGACGAGACCGATCTCGCCGCCACCCTCGCGGCCGCCGACCGGACCAAACTCGCCGAAACCATCAGTTCGGCCGGCCTCTATAATCAGAAATCAAAAATGATCGGTGGGGCGGCCGAGTGGGTCATAGAGGAATATGGGTCGGCACACGCCTTCGACGCGTTCGTGAAAGACGAGGATCCTGACACAGTTCGAGAGACGTTACTCGCAGTCCACGGCGTCGGGCCGAAAACCGCCGACTGCGTGTTGCTCTTTGCCGGTGGACGCGATGGCGTCTTTCCGGTCGACACCCACGTCCACCGGATCGCTCGCCGACTCGGAGTGGCTCCAGCCGACGCCAACCACGAAGGCGTTCGGGACGCACTCAAGGCGGCCGTCCCCGCTGAAAAGTGTGGTTTCGGGCATACGGCCATGATTCAGTTCGGTCGTGAGTTCTGTACGGCACGAAAGCCAGCGTGTCTCGAGGACCCCGAGGCGTGTCCGATGGCCGACCTGTGTGACCAGGTTGGGGTGTATCCTGAGACCGGCAAGATTGTCGATCCGAGTGGGGCACCCTGAATTAGACGGCTGGCTCGAGGACCCGCTTCAGCGCCGTCGAAAGCTCTTCAAAGCGCTCCATCGACATCGAGTCAGTGGTTACCCAGACACCGTGACTATTGGCGACGACACGTGCCAGATAGCCGTGTTCGAACATCCGAATCGTCGCCTGATACTCCCCGAGTTGGGAATCTCTGTACATCTCGTCGGCATGAAAACCGGTCCGCTCGAGTTCGGCGAACCCGAGGAGATCGGCTGTTCGCTCTAAGTCCGAACGGAGATACAGTTGTTCGACGTCCTCAACGTTGAAGTAGGCGATACTACGGAGTTCATCGCCGATTACCGTGCGGCAAACACTACGAAGTTCCTCAGCAAACTCGGGGGAGAGGGGAGACTCAGCCATACGACCAGTAGAGGGTTGGTACATAATAGCATGGCGATGTTGGATGCCACTCGAAGATACTCAACCGGTAGTGGGCAGCACGAAACGGTGCAATGCGACCCAGAGGCAGTATGGGACGATTCGATGCGACCCAGAGGTAGTATTGGACGGTGCGGTGGCGCGCGCTGAACCACGGCGAACGACCAGTGAGCCGTGGTTCAATACTGCGCGAGGGATGAGTGAGCGAGTGCAACGAGCGAACGAATCGGCTGGGGAGGGTGTGGAAATCCCATGTGTTTCGTGCAAGCAGGAATGGCTCGTGTTACTATTTCACTACAACTCTGAACAGACCGACCAACAACCACAGCAACCGACTACCCAACCCGCCACATCCAACCCCTTATATTTCCTCGGCGACTACCGAAAAACAATGATCACACTCGAGGGCGAGTACACCGACGCGACCATTATGGGCCTCGAGGAGTCGGAACTCGAGGCAGGCTGTCGCGAGCAGATTCAACGGCTCATCGACCACGAGGCGTTTCGCAATCCGGTGCGCGTGATGCCAGATGCCCACCGCGGCAAGGGTAGCGTCATCGGCTTTACGATGCCCCTTGGCGAGCGGGTCGTCCCCAACACCATCGGCGTCGATATCGGCTGTGGGATGGCCGGTGCAAATCTCGGCCCCGACCTGCCACTCGAGGGGGAGCCACTCGATTCGGCCATCCGGGCGCGGGTGCCGATGGGCTACGGCCCCGACGGACTGGACGCCCCCGAACGGGGGTACTACCACGTCAAAGACGACTTCCCGTGGCACAAAGCAACGGCGACACTTGAGGGCTTTCTCGAGGATGCCGAGGGTGGGTACGTCCCGAAAATGCAGGCCTTCCTCGAGGATGGGGGCTACGATATCGACTACTTCAAGGAACTCTGTCGGGAGCGGGCGGGGCAGATGAGTTCCTATTTCACCCTCAAAACGGCAATCAGCAGCCTCGGAACGCTTGGCTCTGGCAATCACTTCATCGAGATTGGACAGAGCGTCGAGACCGGTGACTACTGGGTCGTCGTCCACTCGGGGAGCCGTGGGATGGGGGCGAACACCGCCGACTACTGGCAACACCAGGCCAACCAGATTCACGACGGACGGGCCGACCGCGCCCGCCGGACGCTTAGGCAGTACCCCCAGTATCTCAAATTCGATCCCGACCCCGACGCCACTTCCGATGGCGACCTCTTAGAGTGGCTCCAGGGCGGCAAAGGCGAGGATTTCGTCGACTACAAGGCGCTGAAAGCCGACTACGCCGACAGCGAGCCAAGCGAAATCGAACGCATCAGCACCCAGCTCAAGACGGCCGTGCCAGATCCCGGAGACAGTGGTAGCGCCAACGGGAACACACTCGACTATCTCGAGGGCGATCAAGCCGCTGGCTACCTGATCGATATGATTTTCTGTCAGCGCTACGCTTCGGAGAACCGGCGGATCATGCTCGAGGCCGTTGCCGATGTGTTGGGGGTCGAGCCGACCGACCGCATCGAGTCCGTCCACAACTTCATCGACTTCCGCGACCATATCATCCGGAAGGGGGCGACTCGTGCCTACGAGGGCGAGCGGGTGATCGTCCCGTTCAATATGCGCGATGGGACGCTCATCTGTGAGGGGCGATCAAATCCAGAGTGGAACTACTCCGTTGCCCACGGGGCCGGTCGCCTCATGAGTCGCACACAGGCTCGCAACGAGTTCGACGCCGCAGCCGTCGAAGCCGACCTCGAGACCCGCGGCGTCCATACGAGCGTCGTCCCCGTCGACGAAGCGCCGGGAGCGTACAAGGAAACCGAGCGGATCGAAGCGGCGATTGCGGACACCGCACGGGTGGTAGATCGACTCGAGGTCGTCCACAATCTGAAAGCGCCGTAACGTCCGAGCGAAGCGCTGACCGGTTTCTCCTCGAGTCCCATTTTCACCCCTGATCGGTAATAAGGGGCCGGCAGGCTCAAACAGTCCCGATATTGCGGCCGGAGGTGTAGATATATTGTCACGGTGTGGGAGGATAGCGTCGGTCGGTAGCGGACCGTACGTTCCAGTTTCAGTAGGTGAGCCCATGATACTCTATACACTCGAGCGTCCATTTATGCGCAAGACTTACGAGTTGATCGACCGCCACGTAAGCGACGAGAGTGCGTATCTACCAGTCGGTCCGGCGGCACAGGGGTGTAGTGAGTCGATTCGGGAACTCGAGCCACCGGCCTACGATGTCGAGACGATCGACCGGACGATTCGGGAGTCACAGCCGGAGGTCATCGTTCGCAACCACCGCAACCGGCTGGGAGAGTACACTTTTGACGCCGAGTACCCACTCGTACATATTCGTCATGGTGCTTCGGTTGGGCGTGGAGAGATTGCAAACACGGTTGGGCCAGAAATGCAGGCGGTCCTCGATGTCGCGTTAGCACCAGGGGAACGGTGGGCTCGCCGATATCGGGAGGCGTTTCCCGATTCGGTTCGCGTCTCGACCGTTGGCATTCCGGAAGCTGACGACCTTGTAGACGCCCCCACACCACACTCACGCTCAGTTCTCTACGCGCCGACGAACCACAAGTTCGGACAGGGCTGCTATCTCAAAACGGCCGAAGCAATCCTCGAGTTGTTCGCCCACACCGACTACGAACTCCGATTTCGGCCCCATCCGCTCGACCGACGGGCCGAACCCGCTAAATCGGTTACCGAGCGGTGTCGCCAGCAGATTCAAGAGATTCCCAATATCGTCTTCGACCAAAACTCTCTTCCGTCGACGAGCCTTCGGGCGGCCGACCTGCTCATCTCTGACTACTCCGGGCTCGTCACCGAATGGCTACACACCGGCCGACCATTGATTCAGTTGACCGACCTTGCGACCACGGAGCGAACGGTTCCCGAAATCGGCTACACCACCTCGATTACCGACCTCGAGCTGGGAACTATCGATACGCTCTATCGGCATGGCTATCCCGAGGCAGTCGACCGCCGGCATGAGCGATTTCTCGAGGCACAGGGGATTCCGATGGACGGACGAGCAGGCAAGCGGGCGGCTCAGGAGGTGCGTCAATGCACGCGGTGATCCTTGCAGCCGGCGAAGGGAGCCGCTTGAATCGCGAAAAACGCGTCCCAAAGGCGTTTCTCGAACTCGGCGGAAGAACCCTCTATGAGCGCCAACTCGAGGCGCTTGCGCCACACGTCGAGGCGATAACCGTCGTCTTGGGCTATGGTTCTGAGCACGTACTCGAGGTCGTCAATCCCGAACAGGCCATCATCGTCGAACACTGGGACCAGTATGACAACGCCGAATCGCTTCGGCAGGCGCTCTGGGATGAGACGGTGAGTGGCGATGACGTGCTGATTATGAACGGCGATGTCGTCGTCACCGCGGCGGTTATTGACGGACTCATCGCCCACCACAGTGCGATTGCCGGAGCCTACAGCGTGGTCGGTGCCCTCGAGCCGGTTGCCGGCGACCATACCGCCCTCCAGTGTGGGAGCGACGGCACTGTCACTGACTACGGATTGATTGAGGGCTACCGCCATGCGGGTGTGGGCATCCTCGACCGAAGCCATATCGAACGCGCCCGAGCCATCCTGTGGGAGCACCGAGAGGGATGGTATCCGGTTATCTATCCGGAACTCGAGACGAAACTGGTCCGGGTTCCCTCGGCTCACCACCTCGAGATCAACCGACCGGAAGATAGCACTCGGGCAAAAGAACGGCTCCCGTTGCCGTCGATGGGTGGTGCCGAGCGCGGAAGCTAAGCCCTCAGTAGATGTGCTGAGCGAGAAATATAAGCGGATATCGTCCCACCGATGAGGACTATATAGTACTCAGTATGACAGGTTACCACCGTCCGCCGATGGGCCGACAGGTTAATCACTCATTGGTCGGAGTACCAGCTAATGGAGCTGATCGGCCACCGTGGTTGTGGCGACTGCTATACGGAAAATACAATCGATGCGGTACAAAAGAGTGCAACCCATCTCAACGCCGTCGAAGTCGATATCCGGCGTTGTGGCTCGGGCGAACTTGTCGTCTTTCATGACGAAACTGTCGACCGCGTTACTGATTCGACCGGCGCAATTTCGGACCTCTCGTGGGAGACCCTCCGAACGCTCGAGGTGCTTGACAGTGGTGAGTCGATTCCCCGACTGCCAGCGGTCTTGGACGCGATTCCGTCCGACGTTCGCCTACAACTCGAGTTGAAAGAACAGGGGTTGGCTCGAGACGTCTACGAGCACGTTGCCGACCGGTCGGTGACGGTCGCGCTCTCGTCGTTTATGCCCGAAGCCTTAGCTGAGGCACAAGCCCTCGAGTGGGAGGTTCCGACGGGCTATCTGTTTCGCGAGCGGCCAGTCGAAAACCTCGCAGTTGCACTCGAGTACGGGTGTGAGACGGTCCATCCCTACTACGATCTATGTCTGGAGACGGATATCGTCGAGCAGGCTCATGCGGCGGGGCTTTCGGTTATTGCGTGGAAAGCAGCGAAGACACGAGAGGAGGTGGCGGCCCTTCGGGCGGCGGGTGTCGACGGCGTCACGGCTGATCGGTGGGACATTGCTGGACAGCAGCCGTCGCTTTCACACTGATCGAAGCCCCTGAACCGTGGATCGTCGGTGCCCCCTCGAGTGTCGAAGCATCAGTTCCCGTCCTATAGGAATCGGAACGTCTCTAAATTCTTTGGCGCGAAGGTTCGCATATTGAACTCGTGATAGAGCGCCGAGGAGAGGTCCTGTGTCGAGCGTTCGTCACCGTGGACACAGAGGACTTTCTCGGGGCGTGGGTTCATCGTTTTGACGAAGTTCATGAGTCCGGCGCGGTCGGCGTGACCGGAGAAGCCGTCGACAGTTTTGACGCCCATATTCAACGAGAGAGTACCACGGCCGCCGTTGCCGTTGCGGTCGTTCATCGGAATCTCGTCCCAGCCGTTCTGGATACGTCGTCCAAGCGTTCCTTGGGCCTGGTAGCCGACGAAAACGAGGTTCGAGTCCGGGTCGGGACCGATATGGCCAAGCCAGGACATGATGGGACCGCCGGTGATCATCCCGGACGTCGAGAGGATGATGGCGGGACCGCCGTCGGCAACTTCCTGGCGTTCCTCTTCGCCGGCGTCGATATGGTTGAACTCCTCAGCAAGGAAGGGGTTTTCGTCCTCGTGGAAGATCCGGTCGCGCAGATCATCTCGGAGGTATTCCGGATAGGTTGTGTGAATCGCTGTCGCTTCCCAAATCATCCCATCGAGATGGACCGGCATCGAGGGAATCTCACCTTCGCGCATCGCTTTTTCCAAGACGAGCATAATTTCCTGAGAGCGACCGACCGCAAAGGCCGGAATCAGCACCTTCCCTCCCTGGTCGTGGGTCTCGTTGATGATCTCGATGAGCTTTTCTTCGGAATCTTTCTGATCGGTCTGATAATCGTTTCGCCCACCGTAAGTCGACTCCAACACGAGCGTCTCAACCCGCGGGAAGTCGTTGGTCGCCCCGTTGAACAGTCGGGTGTCTTCGTAGTGAATGTCACCCGAAAAGGCAACATTGTAGAGCCCATCACCGATGTGGAAGTGACTCACCGCGGAGCCGAGAATGTGCCCCGCATTGTGATACGTGAGTTTGACATCCGGGGCGATATCGGTGACATCACTGTACTCGAGTGGGATGGTGTGTTTGATCGCTTCTCGGACCATCTCCGATTCGTACGGCGGCGTCCGGCCCTCTTTGGCGGCCACGTCGAGGTAGTCGAGCGTGAGCAGGCCCATCAGGTCCCGGGTTGGCTCCGTACAGTAGATGGGGCCGTCATAGCCGTATTTGAACAGCAGCGGGATCAGCGCCGAGTGGTCCAAGTGGGCGTGAGTGAGGACGACGGCATCGAGCGTCTGTGGACCCGATCCGAGCGCTTCGGGAACGTGAAGGTAGGGCACTTCGCCTTCGGCACCGGGTTTATCACCGCAGTCGATTAGAATGCGCGTTTCGGGCGTCGAGAGAATAAAGGAGGCCCGACCGACCTCACGGCAGCAGCCGAGGGTGGTGATGCGGACCCACTCGTCGTCGGACATCTCCTCGCGGTGGATCTGACGGCCGACGCGTTCTAAGATGTCCCGACGCTCATCGCGTTCCTGTTTGAGGAAGTTACGGACGTTCGAGACCGTTGAGGATTCAATCGGCGGCGTCCGGACGACTTCGGGCGTCCAGCCGACCGTCTTCGTGATTTCCCGAAGCGTCGAGCCATGGCGACCGATCACCATCCCCGGCTTCTGGGCCTCGATAATTACCTCGCCAGTATCGACGTGGAAATCGAGGTCGGTGACGCCAGCCTCCTCGGGAATGACCTCCATGATTTCGGCTCGAGCGGTGTCGGGCCGGGAGAGCACCGAGGGGTCAGGGCGGATGGTGATCCGCTTGCGAAGTTTGCTCGCAAGCTTGCGCACGAGGTCACCTTGCTCGGCAAACGCTTTCGGGTCGCGTGTGTAGACGACCAGTTCGGGGCCTTCGTATTTCACCGACGAGATCGACACGTCGCCCGGCAGTTCGTCAGTGATCGTTGCTTTCAGTTCGTCAAGTTGCTGCTCTACAGTGCTCATAATCGGCAGAATTTACTCGCATGGAATCGTCAACGGACGGGCGGGTGACCGCTGCCAACCGAGTGGATTGGGGATGACACCCGAAACGGATGCAGCGAGGGTGGTCGAAACCGACGAACGGAGACTGCAGCCTTCGCTGGTGTCACCCACGTCGGGCGACACGGTGTCCATCCTGTATCGAGTACTAGCCCAAATCATCGTGTGACAGTAGTCCGCGCCGTGACAGGCACGCCCAGGTCGTCTGCTCCTGGCTCGTGCGGGAAGATTCCAGGGAGAACCCGCTTACCCGTGGCTATTCCGTGCGTGATATAAAAGCCTTCGCAAAGATGAGGGTCATCCACCCCAAAATGGACATATGAGCCTTACATTGACGCCAAAACGTGTTGCAACCGAACGGGAATGGGTTGCCGACCGTGCACCGATCGTTGTGCCGATCATCAATGAGATCCGTGTCGAGTTGGGAACGATATTTGAAACAGAGGTGACACCCGTCACGGAGACGCAGTATCGGACGGAAGTTGACGCCATCTTTGCCGACGGCGACCTCGCAGTCAACGTCGCTGCAATGGTCGCCATCCTCCGCGATCTCGATGTTCAGGACGACTATCCCGGCTTTATTGTCGACGAGATTCTCGGTCGCGAACTCGCCGCAACGATTTCCGGCACCCAACCGCTTCGGACGCTCGGGGAAGCAACGTTTCACTACGCAGATGTTCATGTCCACGGTGACGAGGCTGAAAACGCCGGCGTCGACGATCTCGAGGCGGCGCTCGCGGCCGGGTTTCAAGAACGGATTCCAGGCTGGCCCTGGACCGAGCGCGAAAGTCCGTTCAGTGTCGAGTGAGTGGGTTGAAAAAAGCGAAGCTTACGTTTGCGTCTACGGTTCAGGCTCTGGCTCAGCTTCAGCCTCTGGCTCAAGCGGTACTTCTTCCTCTTGCTCTTCTTGTTGCTCCTGTTGTTCAAGCGCAGTCACGAACTCCTCGCCAGGAAGCAAGCCTGAGACAGCACCCTCGTTGAGGATTTCGATAAGGCGGTCAGCCTCGGCGTCGAGAAGGAACGCCCCCTGTTCTGGGAGTGCGTGTTCGATCGTTACTGAGTCGTCATCTGCATACTCGCTTTCGAACGCCTCAACTTCCGCTTCAATCAACTCGAGTTGAATTTCCTGACTCTCCTGTTGGAGGACCTGCTGGGCCTCCATCTCTTCGATTTCTCCGTCCTCGACTTGCTGTTGGATCTCCTGTTGTAGCTCCATCTGCCGGGCCTCTAGCTCTTCAGGATCCGGCTGAAGGAGAGCCGTTACCATCGATCCGGTGAGCGAAACGTCCGAAGCCTCGACGTCTTCATCTTCGAAATCGCCGTCGGCGTCGGCGTCGTCGTTGGTTGAACTGAGGTCACTACAGCCAGCAACTGACACTGCTGCACCCGTCCCAGCGAATCCAAGGAACTGGCGACGGTTGGGAGCGTACTCCATTGTGTACGGAGAGGATAACCGAGAGAAAATAAGCCTTTATACTACAACAGACCCTGTGAACAGGGCTCACGATTCGAAGCAAAAACACCCAAATGCCGGAGTCCGCGGACGTTTTATTCTCCCGGCCACTCCCTTCAGGCAGTGACGAACCGACCTGAACCACGAACGGTCACCCTCGAGCGACCGACACTCGCCGATGCCTGCGAGGCAGTCCAATCGGGCTTCGACCGGGGAGCGCTGGTGACACTCTTTGGCCGCTGTACCGTCGACTACGATGGACGGGCGGCAAGCTATCTCGAGGCCGGCGACCGTCACGTCATGTTCAAACCCGACGGCTCGGCACTCGTCCATACCGCCGAAGGCCAGAAGCCGGTCAACTGGCAGCCACCGGGTTGTGACCACAGCGTCGATATCGCCGATGGGCGACTCCGACTCGAGAGCCACCGGTCGACACCGAGAGAACAACTCGTCGTGAGCTTCGAGCGGGTCGATCAGGTTTCGACCTTTACCATGTCCGCTCCCGAAGACCTGGCGGTCGTCGGCACCGAAGCCGACCTCCGAGACCGACTGCTCGAGGAGCCGGACCTCCTCGAGCCCGGCTTCTGCCCGCTGGCAACCGAACGGGAAACGACGGCCGGAGCGATCGATCTCTACGGAGAAGACCGGGAGGGCCGGACGGTCGTCGTCGAACTCAAACGCCGCCGGGTCGGTCCCGATGCCGTCAGCCAACTCCGACGGTACGTCGATGCCGTCGAAGCTGATCTCCACACTGAGGCAGTCATCCGTGGCATCCTCGTGGCACCCTCCGTCACCGACCGTGCCGACCGGCTACTTAGGCGCCACGGCCTCGAGTTTGTGGCACTCGAGCCAGTATGACAGCGTGTGTCGTGGGCGGTGTGACGGAACGTTGTGGCCGGCAACGGAGCGTCGTGTTCGGTGGGACACAACGCCCTGGCAAGGTCAGATCACGAGATGCATACTACTCGAGCAGCCGCTGTAACCGATCTAACTCCGCAAGCGCCTCGACCGGCGTCAGGTGGGCGATCTCGAGCGCCCGAAGTTCGGCAGCGAGGTCTGTTGGGTCGTCGCCGCCGTCAGCAGTTGCGGTTTGGGCTGTCAACGTATCGGCGTGAGAGGGTCCAGTCACGTCGTCGTTGGGCCCCTCGAGCAACGCCCGCGAGCGCTCGAGTACCGCTTCGGGGACGCCCGCCGCCGTCGCTACCTCAACGCCATAGGAACCAGTGGCCGCACCGGGGGCAATCGTGTGTCCGAAAACGACCTCGCCGTCTTCCTGGCCGGCTGAAAAGTGGAGTGTAAACGCCGCCCCAAGGTCGTCGGCCAGTTCCGTAAGTGGGTGGTGATGGGTTGCAAAGAGTGTCATCGCCCCAACCTCCTCATGGAGGTGTTCGGTAATCGCCTGGGCAATAGCGAGTCCGTCGGCCGTCGATGTTCCACGACCAACCTCATCGAGCAGCACCAACGACCGCTCGTCGGCCTCCCGGAGAATCGTTGCCAACTCATCCATCTCGATCATGAACGTCGAGCGCCCGCCGGCAATATCGTCGCTTGCGCCGACACGGGTAAAAATCCGCTCGAGTGGGCGGATCGTTGCCCGCTCGGCGGGCACAAAGCTCCCGATCTGGGCCAGCAGCGTGATCAGGGCAACCTGACGCATATACGTCGACTTACCGGACATGTTCGGGCCCGTGATGATCGCCAGTCGTTGGTCGTCGTGGCCGTCGCTGTCGCCGTTATCCATGCCACCAACACCGGCACCGACACCAACACCGACACCAACACCGGAACCGAGTGCCGTATCGTTCGGGACGAACGACGACTGGGTTCGTTCGACAACGGGGTGACGACCGGCTTCAATCGTCAGTTCCGGTGCGCCGTCGACAATGGTTGGCCGACAGTAGTCATACTGGGCGGCAACTGTTGCAAGCGAGCAAAGGGCGTCAAGCGTTGCGATGGCATCCGCAAGCGCCTGAACGCGTTCAACCTCGTCAGCGACCGCGCGACGAACCGCACAGAACAACTCGTACTCGCGTTCGTCAGCCCGACCCTCAGCCCCAATAATCGCCGACTCACGTTCTTTGAGTTCGGGTGTCACAAACCGCTCGGCGCGTTTGAGCGTCTGGCGGCGTTGATACTCTTCGGGGACGGCCTCGAGATTCGGATTCGTCACCTCGATATAGTAGCCGTGGACGGAGGTGTAGCCCACTTTCAGCGAGTCGATCCCCGTCCGCTCGCGTTCGGTCTCCTCGAGGGTCTCGATCCACTGCTTGCCGTCTCGAGCCGTTGCCCGAAGGTCGTCGAGGTCCCCATCATAGCCCTCGGCGATAATCCCACCCTCGGTGATCTCGGCTGGCGGGTTGGGTGCAATCGCCGATTCGATGAGCGTTCGGACGTCAGAAAGCGGGTCCAACCGCTCGTGGAGTTCCTCGAGTCGGTCGGCGTCGTCGCTGATATCGCACAGTGTTTCCCGAACCTCGGGGACGACCAACAGCGTGTCGCCGAGTGCCTGGAGGTCGCGGGCGTTTGCCCGCTCGCGGGAAATGCGGCCAATCAGCCGCTCTAAATCGTAGACCGCACGCAGCAGTGTTGTAAGCTCTTCTCGACACTGCACCGCAGCCCGTAACGTGTCGACGGCATCGAGGCGGGCCTCGATTTCGGCGGGCTCGAGCAACGGCCGACGGACCCAATCTTTCAGTTGCCGGCCGCCAAGCGCACTCGCCGTCTGGTCAAGGACGCCGACGAGCGTCGCCTCCTCGTGACCGTCAACCGACCGTGGCTCGAATAGCTCGAGGCTGCGAAGGGCAACGGCATCGAGCAGCAGGTATTCACGGGGGTCATACCGAGTGAGGTGAGTGAGATACTCGAGGGTGGGAGTGTTCGTCTCGAGCGGAGTGTCTGTGGCGGGATCAGTGTCGGTACCCGCACCCGTGTTGGTACCGGTATCCGCACCCACACTTGTGTCCGTGCCGGTATCGGCACCCATCGATTCCTCATCAACATCCTCAGCAATCCCCCCTCGAGCGTACTCCGCATACGACAGCAACGCCCCACAGGCCGCGATTTCAGCATCACTCGCCAGCAACCGGTCGGGATTGCCAAAATAAGTGGCAACATGCTCGGCTGCCCGCTCGAGATCGAACGCTGCCTCGTCATATGGGGTGACCAGACAGTCCTGTCGAGTCCCATCGCCCTCGAGCAATCCAGCCGGGGCATCGGGACCGACAACCGCCTCCGCAGGCGAGAACCGACTCAACTCGTCGGCAATCGTCTCTCGGTCGGTGGCACTCGTCGCGAGGAAATCACCAGTCGAAACGTCAAGAAAGGCAAGCCCAAACTGCGCCCCGTCACGAGCCACCGCCGCCACGAAATTATTGTCGTCACTCGAGAGCAGTTCGTCTTCGGTGAGCGTTCCGGGCGTGATAACCCGCGTAACAGCACGCTCGACCACCCCCTGACTCTCGCCAGGCTCTTCGACCTGCTCGGCGATCGCCACCCGGTAGCCGGCCTCGAGCAACCCTTCGACGTACGAGGCAGCGTTATCCACAGGGATGCCAGTCATCGGATACTCACCCGTCGAATCCTCGCGGCTGGTGAGGGTCAACTCGAGGAGTCGGGCGGTCCGCTCGGCAGCGCCACAAAAGGTTTCATAGAAGTCCCCAACCTGAAAGAGAACGATCGCGTCGTCATAGCGCGCACAGAGATTGTGATACTGGCCCATCATGGGCGTTAGCTCCTCGCGTTTGTCGGCCATCGCTTCGGGTGGGCCACACGCCGAATCCATATGCGTAGGGGATCGGCGAAGACAAAAATAGCTGCTGACTGCAAGTCGGTGTCCGAAGAGCCAACGCAACCTCGAGGGGAAACGGAGGCGAGCGGTGAAATCCTGACCTATTCAAACACCGTCGTATCGCCACGCCGGTAGCGGTTAAGCCGACTATAGCCATCGATGACTCCTTCCTCATCGAGGTCGACCTCGTATCGGCCGATGACGTCCTGGGTGTCAGGGATCGACTTGCGCTCGACTACTTCGACGACCGATCGCCAGCCGTCGTCGGTGGCTTCGATTTCGCTGACGCCGTCGAATTTGTGGCCAATAAGCGAGCCAGCCGTCGCCTCGACGCTTTGACGGATCGCAAGGATCCCTTCGATCGTGTTGTCGGCGTCGACGTCGCTCGAGTCGACAGCGCTTGGTTCTGGTGTGTCGGTTTCGTCAGCTTCGTCAGACTCCCCGGCGCTATCGCTATCACCGGACTCATCGGCCTCGTCAGCCTCATCGGTCGATTCGCTTTCGGACTGCGATTCTGACTCGCCCTCAGATTCCTGTTGGGATTCCGATTCACTCTCAGATTCCGTCTCGGACTCGGAGTCGCCTTCGGACTCCGATTCGGACTGTTCTTCGGCGTCGTCGACATCCGCTTCTGCGTCCGCGTCCGAAGACTCACCCTCCTGCTCGGACTCCGTTTCAGTCTCACTCACCGCGTCATCACCTCACACAAGCCCGAGACACCGACGGGAGGCCCGAAAGCGGGCACGGACACGGATACGGGTACGGGTACGGGTACGGGTTCAGGTAACTGGCTCATTATTCACCTTACGAGGACTGTTGCATTTGGGCCGTTACCGGCGAGGACTCCGGACGCGTCTCAATCTCGAGTTCCTCTAGATCCTCGAGATCACCCTCGGCGGTCGCCCGTTCGATTTTGGCTATCTCCTTTGCGTAATGGAGGAAGGTGTCGACGGAGGCGATGACGATCCGTGCCTCAATTGTGATCAACTCGATGCCGACAACCGAGATACGGGCCCAAATGTCAATGAC
>LFCJ01001321.1_pt1 | contig 17076 bp, 16 predicted proteins | sample 643141 | NCBI WGS metagenome assembly LFCJ01 (sample SAMN03766243, study PRJNA286221) | soda lake metagenome | biome: soda lake; feature: Kulunda steppe; material: water; isolation source: sample B1-Br-g2 brine of Lake Bitter-1 | place: Russia: Kulunda steppe | collected 2010-07
GACAAAGGGCGTGGGCCCCACAGACGTGCGGCGGCCCCAAGGTGTGGGCATGCAGGCACATGCTGCTCGCGCCCTTGGTCAGAGGGGAGCACGAGCCGAGGCGCGTGGGTGCAGCTCGACAACACCTTACCGCACCCTGGCGCAGGCTGCCTGCGCAAGGCTTGGCTGGGCTGCACTCCTCTGGTGTGGCCCTGAGGGGGCGCGGCATCGTCCCATTACGCCCACGGGATATCTTTGCAATTTTTGCGCGCGCCTCAGACACGCTCGCAGCATATGAGGCATGGCATGCCCACGGCTTTCTCTGCCGCATTATTGCTGGACCCATGGCTGCTGTAGACAGTCGTTGCGCAGCAGGCCGTGCTCGGGGAGGGTGACATGAGGATTGCTAGAGGAACCAAATTCCCTTGCGTCCAAGTCTGTGCACCGCAGCACTTCCAGCACTGTGCTGCGGTGCTGCAGACAGCTCCATGTAGTGTCATCCCGCCAGCTGCGATGCCACAGCAGGCTAGCTTGGCGTGCTTGTTCGAGAGCATCCTCACGCTGCACGTCAGGATGGACCATGGCTGTGACCGCCGGGGGTACGGCAGAGCCAAAAGAAAGGGCCTTACAGACTGTGTGGGTCGGTGGACATGTGCCTGGCGGTCATGTTGCTTGGGTGATGCTGCAGCGCACCCCACCTTTGCCGAGGTGCCAGAACAACTGTGGAAGTGAACTGAGGGTGAAAGGTCTTCGCCCGCCCCTTGCTCTGCTGCTGTTCTGGCCTGTGCAGCTGGCGAGCCAGCAGACAGCGGGCCTGCAAAGCGAGATGCCTTGGGAGGCGACCTGTACGCCTCTGTGATGGCCGCGGTGCGTGTCCTTGCCCACCTCCCACCGCCCATCCACGCAGACCTGCATCCACACCGCTTGCATGCTAAGTGTGCATGCTACAGGAGCTGCACCTCGAGCTTGCTTGAATGTTGGAGTTCTTCCTGTGACAGGGTGGTGATCAGAGGGCAACGCACAGGGGAGGGGCACGGCTAAGAGTGCCTTATGGGGGCGCCTCCTAACTTTGTGGGAAGGGGCAGCTGACAATGACCCTTGTGCACAACCCTGCAGCTTGACAGCTGCCTTGTCTGCGACAGCTGCCTCGTCCGTGACGACTGCCTTGTCTGTGACAGCTGCCTCGTCCATGACAGCTGCCTTGCCCATGACAGTGCATCCTTGAGTGACAGGCTGTCACTGATGGTGCTCTCTGCAATTGGCACCCATCTGTCTACAGGCCAATTTCCCATTGCCGCATCCTGCTTTTAAAGCGATGAATGCTCATGGTCACATCTTTGCAAACGGGGGCAGTCTCGTGCAGCTGTCAGGTGAGTTTGCAATGCACAAATGGGGCATTTTGCTTTCTCTGCTTCGAGGTTAGGGCCCAAGGCAACAGGAAGCTGTCCAAGCATGCGCTAGTAGCTCCCAGTTCATTCGCAAGGTGCATTCTTAGTGTCCCATGCCCAATCCTTGACCTCCCTCATATAAAAAAGCAACCTAAGGTTTTTGGATGATGGCAATATCAAGCCAGTTGGCTGTACATAGAACCACCCTTGCCATTGGTCAAGGAATTAATTTGAATTTGAAAAAGCTGCATGCACCTCGTGGAGAAAAGCATGGATCTGTGCTTGCCCAATTACGTCATCTTCCTGATATCTTTGGCTTTTCCACCACATCGCAGCATGACTTGGTGACATGCAGGCCACACATAAGAGGCCTCCTCTCAAGCCAAAATGCAACAATACTGTTATTTCTCTTCATTGTGAATTAACTAAGAGGTGGCCAAGAGCGGTAGAGCAATACCATGCAGCTTGCATGTTCCCCTAAAAATATTTTGATGAAAACATTCCACATCCTTGAAATTTTATGAGCATTATTCAGGTCGTCCCCACCACTGGACCCCCCCAAACATGGCCAAATAGCATTTCCGCCCACTTGCTGGCTCCATTTCCAGACCCAACCATGCACAACATGTACATACGTCATAAAAAGTCAGGCTGTGTGAGAAAATGCGAGGCGGGGGCTCGGCGTGTGCGCCTTTGGCCGTTCTGGCACCATATGGCACCCTTTTGGCAGGCAAATGGTGCATCCCCAAACTTGCTCCGATCCTGCCGCTTTCCAGGACTTAAGCTGCTCTTGCATGATGATTTGATGCTGCGAAGTTGGATTAGGGGTAGGCGGTCGGGAAGGTGTATTCCGTGGGTGACTCTGTCGCGACCGGATAAGGGTTCAATCACAGGAAATGCGATAATTCCGCAACACATGCATGCTTTCAAGCCAGACCAAGTCTGAGGGTTGCGGGCAATCAGATCAAATCTAGGAAACTTAAAATGGAGGAAATCAAGGGTGTGGGTGGGAAGCGGCGGGCCAAAACGTTGCGTAACATTTGCCTCTTTTGAGTGCATAGCTCAACGGGAGAGCTTCCCACACCCAAATCCACACAAGATGCGCGGGCCAATTTTACACATCTGTAGTCATCTCAAGCTTTGAGTTTAGGGCTGGGAGTGGGAAACAGCGTGCACTCTTCCAACGTAACATACCATTTTTCCAAAATTGCCTTCCACTTACCGCACCAATTTCGACTCCAAGACCAGCATGAGAATTGGAAAAATATAAGCTATCCAATGGTGTGCTCAGGTCAGGAAACGGTGCGGTGGATGCAAAGTTATGCCTTGAGAGGCCTATTTGGTAACGTTTGCCTTAGAAAGGGGTGACCCAGTGGTGGGGACGACCTTCAGGGATATGCCTCCGCGCCGTCTTTGAGAATTTTGACCGTCTAAACGGTACGGCAGATGGTATGGTGCGGTTAAAATCGTGAAAACACGGCCAGGAGAGAGAGAGACGGTGGCAAATCGACCAGTTCAGTGGCACCGTCTGCCAGCTTGGCCCAGCCAGCGTGCTTGCGCAGGCTTGCGGCTTCAATTCCGGGGGCGCCTGCCCATCGAACTGCTTGAAATATGAATTATACAAAGAACGTGCTGATGTTAAGTAATGGAATATGAGCACGGCATGCTTTGGCGGGGTCTAGCTTGCCCCCCCAACTAGCCTGACAGGCCCTCCCCCAAGCCTGAGGGCTCCCCCCACATCAGACCTGGGCATAGGCCTTCCCAGAAGAAAGAGTAAGGTCAGCGAGATTAGGCACAGCAGCAGCAGCAGCAGCAGCAGCAGCAGGGTGCTGTGCAGCCCAGTGGCTGAGAGCAGCAGCAGCAGCAGCAGCAGTAGGGGGGTTGTCCATGGAGCAGCTGTAACAGTTGGGATGGGCAGTGACCAAGGAGGGGTGGAGAGGGTTGTTTGCGGGGGGGAAGGAATGGGTGCTTCCTTTACATTAATGTCTTAAAAACACCCTTTATTGCGTCTTCAGCTATGTTTCAATGCAGCTAAGATATTTTCCCAAGCCAGCATTCTCTTGACCGAACCGTACACCGAACCGTTTTTCACCGCCTAGACGGTCCAAAATTTGAGAAATACTAGTAAAAATCGAAGGACGGTACCGTCTCGTCCTAATTGTACTAACTGACAGAACCGTCTACCGTCCTGGCACAACCCTGGAATTATTGTCCACAGAATAATTATGTACAACCGATTTGACTGCAATGTCTCCAAATTTACCACAGGTGTTCATTCATCTGTGTCGCAACGCATCCGTGAATTTGGCAACACATGGAGATGGTCTGTGGGGGCAGGGGTAGTTTTTCCCACATGGGTCGGACGCTTCGAAGCCAACTATGTGGCGGTGCTTTCAGCGCAGGTAAGTGCCTGCAATCGCTAAGGGCTCGCAAGGCATGAGTGCGAATGCGTATACAATGGCATGCAGCTCCTCCAGGCCTCCGTTGCTGTTGGTTCTTTTTATGCTTTCACTATAATGCGTTGGTGCTGCGATTATTTGGACTTGGCTTGGTCACTTCAGTCCTAGCATTGGAGACCCCTTTGTACTCAATCAAAATTCACCATGAGAGCTTGTCAATTGCTGTGCAATTGTTTCTCAAATTGCACACTCATTGTGCTGTGTCATTTAATGTCAAAGCCTTTCTCCTATTCCTGTCACATTCAGGAGCATGATCGCATCAAGAGAGGACTGCAGCTGGGCTTTGCAAGCAGTATATTTCTGTGAGGTTTTACTCGCCAAGTATGGGGGGTTCTCTGAAAGGCCCTCATCGTCCAACTCTACATGCTGCCTCATAAAAAACTGGCATCATCCACCAGCGTGGCTCAGCGCACGTTTGTGTCAGAAATTACGTGCTTCAAGCCGTGTTGCCATTTGATCTTCGCCCTCCTCCATGACTTCTGTTTGGATCAATTTGTACTGACTCAAGGGTCTCTTAGCTGTACCTGCAAGCTTGAGTAGTGTTACCTCTTCTGTCACCAGTACAGCATAGGCTGCACTAGGATAGTGTACCCTACTAGGGGTAGTACATGGCTGTTCCTGCCGAACAAGGGCAGCTTAGCTGAAGCCTATCAGGCTTGCAGCCAAAAAAAACTTCAAAAACAAGGGCACAAGACGTAAGGTGGTGTCTGAAATCCTAGGCTGACAGGCTGTGATATTGCTGCATGCAGAACAGCCTATAAACATAACAAATTGTTGACCCTCTAAGGGTAAATAAGGGCATGCAAATTTGGGCTTTCGGTAAAGAAGTGAGACTGCTAGCCTGCTTGTAAAAAGAAAAAGTTCAGGAAGGAAAAAACAGAGCTTGTTTGTTTTGGCTCAAAGGTACATCATGGGAACCCGTGGGAGGAAACAGACATGCATGAGTCCTGCGGAAGGATACCACATGGGGGCGGGTTCAATAGAAAAGGAATGCTGCTCATCTTGGATATCATTAGCATTGCACAGGTAGTGAAGTTGTTATGGTTCCAGGCCATTGTTTCAACTCATATCATGTGTACATGAAGTCTCAAGCATGCCATGCAGTGAATAATGTCGCACGCAAGGTCAAAAGACTTGTATGCTGGCGGAAAGCTTGAAGGTAAGGTTACGTAGCTTCACCTGCTAAACGAGGGTAGCTTAGCTGGCCCGCAACTTAAAACTGTTTTTCAGAATGCCTGAAAACAGCCTGACAAGAAAGAAAAGAAAAACTGCGCAGGCAGTGAAACCACTCCCCACATCAAAAAAGGAAAACGAGACATGTTGGCCCAGAGAGCCGTGAGTCTCCTTCACCAGGGAAAAGGAAGAGAAAGTGTGGATCAGGAGGGTAACAAGCAGCCCCCTGCTCCAGACGAAGACCTTGAGAGCAACTGGATTTTTTAAGAGCGCGTCAGTTTGTGTGCATAGGGCATGGAATGAGCGCGTAGTTTGAGGGCAGATTTATGGGCTTTGTGTGTATCAAGGCCGAGCTCTTTAAGATGATTTTAAGAGTGTGAGTTATAGATACAACCTCCTTCACCAAGAAGAAAAATGTGAAGGATAAATTTCTTGGCTTTCAAGCACTTACTAAGAGCTTCATGTTGTTTTCTAGAGGCCTTGGTGTCCAGGCCGTGTATCTTCGCAGTATTTAATGTCAACGAGGTATATCTTCCTCTTGTTGACATCGAGCTCCTGAACTCCGTATACATGTCTGCCGTGTTGTCTCAAGCGAGGCACCTGGTGAAAATGAGGAGTGAGACAATTTGTGTGTTTTTAGTAGGTACTACCTGGCACAGGGCTACAAGAGGTGAGTTTATCTCTAGCAGATGAACGAGCATCAAAAAGCCAGCTGGGTAGTGTCCTGTTATTAACATACTTGGGGATTTGAAGGTTTTGTAGGGCCAAACGGGTGGTACTGCCGGCATCCAAATGGACCAAACAGCCTGCCAGAGAGCCTTTGCTGATGGCTTTCATAATGAGCCTGCAGGCATCATTATGGCGTTCAGTGATCATACTCGAGATGATTGTATGTTGACACCCTGAGAGAATATGGAGAGCACTATCTGCTTGCTGACAGAGTGAACACTGAAGGCTGGTAGACATTTTAAAGCGGGCAGCGTGTTTTTTATCAAGAAGGGTGCCTGTGTGGTAGTGGAAGATATTGCGCTTCATTTGGAGAGAGAGAGTTTGGACATGTTCCAAAAAGCGTTGCTTTTTGATGGCTACAACAACAAGGCTAGCTCTACATAGAAGGTTAGCCCACAAGCTCTCCTTAAGCAAAACAGGATCAAAATCATCTCCCCTCTGGCCACCCTGGCCATGTCCCCTGCGGCCCTTCCTCCGGCTTGAAATTTGGACAACCTCAGATCCTCTAGAGCACAGCAACCTACCCCCGTCAGGATGCACGAGCTGATAGGCTTGGGAGCCATCACGGTGCTCCGGGACCTGCTCACTTGCTGCTGCTGCTGCTGCTGTTGCTGATGCAGTTGCTGACTCTACCGTGTCAATATGGGGGGAGTGGTAGCTTTGCACTTGCAGAGGGTTTCTGTCGCCCCACTTTGGCAGCTATTGCCCGCAGGAAGGCCTCCACAGGACTTGGAAGGTGCCTTATTGGGAGGATTGGATTTAAAAAGGATAAGGGACAGGCTTACCTATCCCAGGTTTTGTGTGGATGACTAAGCACTTGGCTAGCACCACCAGCTCCTCCCCAAACCCACTGCTGGCCGCTGTCTGCCGACAGACAGACACACATGGTCAGGCTGAAAACCTACGAAACAGATTCATTGCTGCTTGTGTTTAGGGTGTGCTCCCGCACTTCGGAGCACAGTCGCAAGGCTTTCACATGCCTGCCAGAGGACTTCGCGTATACGGTTCTCCAGGGAAGCTATGAGTTAGTCTGCTGTGGGCAGAGACAGGTTTGACCTCATCCTGCCATGCCTCAAATTCATGGATACGTCTAGGAAAGTGGGCAATGTGTCTTTTAACTCCTCTGGTTCCTAAGTGAGTTCCCAAGTGAGCCGTGTAAGCTCTTTGACAATGCATTTGGATTGTTACTTTCATTTGGAAAGTGAGCACAGCCAGGTCAGGCCAAACTTTCACACCCGTCAACTTCCTCTCCCTGCCGTTCCATGTAATTCAGAGTGTGTTTTAAAGGCACACCCAATGGTAAGTCTGGTTGCAGATATTAATCATTTACATGTTTGTAAAGGGGGGCACATTTGTTTCAGGTTGAAGGCCAAATCTATAGAAGCAAACCTCGCAGCATGCGTACTCATAAGCAAAGCGTGTCTCTCTCAGGTATGAAATCGAAGATGAGAAGTGCCCTATTTTTATGATCATGGGCGCAAAGCAGGTGTAGTATTGCTTCTGTTGGTGGGGTTCTTGACCAAAATGGTCATTTGATTTGCAAATCAATAGGCTGGGACAATTCTCCAATTGTCTATGGAAATTACTTCCGTCGTAGAAGTCTGTGGTGTTTACAGCATCTGAGGCACTGTGTGAGTGAGCTCTGTTTCTCTTTTAGTGCCTAGCACACGAGCCAGGGATGCCATGTCTAGAGGGCAAGGGCCTGGGCATTCCAGGTTCGTCTTGAGCTGGAAGAGTCTACTCCTCTTTTGCTTAGGGGTGCTTTTGAGCAACAGCTCAGAGTTGGGAGGACAACCAGTGCAGGAAGATCAAGTTGTGTGGAGGGGGTGTCAGGGATTTGTTGGGGGGCCATATGACTCGGGCAAGTGTAGCATCTGGAAGTATAGTGAGAGCGAGTCTCTTGCTGGGGGGGCTGTTATGTTGTTATGTGTTTTAAAACGTGCTTTGGGTGTCAATATGGTTGGTTGAGCAGTTGAAGGGGTCCTTTGGGAAGCTGCTGTGTCGGGTGTGTCAAGCGTAAAAGGTGTGCCAAGATGGCTGGGTAGAGGGTCTTAAAGGACATTTTGAACGTGTCCTTTTACTGGGGGTCCATCATGTTGGTGTTCAATTTATGGTGCGGTTTGCGTTTCCTTCCATTGGTATGGGAGACAAATCTGCTGTGTCAATCGGTTCTGGGTGGACTTTGTGTGTGTCAGTAAGGCTTACAGTTTGGCTTAGGTAATGTTGTCGTGGGCAATTTGTGTGCATTGATCCTGCGTCGCCTTGTCTAGCAGCAGATGTGGATGGAGTGGTGGAAGTGCGAGAAATAGGTGTCCAGTAACTCCATGTCTGAAATGAGTTGCCAAGCGAGGTTGATGTGTTGGAACTGCCAGTGTGGTCGGTATATTTTCGATCTGAGGCTGTGTAGTCGTTGTGGATGGGAGGAGTGTTGCATTCAATGCACTTCAAGTTGCAGCAGGTGTTCGGTAATCCGCTAGTGTGTGCATTGCTGATTTTGCGAGAGGCAGCAAGGGCACTGGTTTTGTATTTTTATGCCCCAAAAGCTTGTCGATTTTGCTGGAGGCGAGGTCTTCTGACTGAGGTTGTTTAACAAGGACTGCCAGTCTGTGATGTGCTTTTTTCTTCATGCATTAACTTCAGAGAATTTTGTTTCAGTCGGGCCTCTGTGATAATGTGAGTCCTGTGCGAGAAATAAAATTGAAGTGCCCTTTTAGTTCAGGTCTCATGAGAGGTTGGATGATAAAGGTGATGAGAGTAGAGAGGATATAGGAGTGAATTTGCGGAGGGAAAGAGCTTCATTGATTTTCATGGGACTGGTCATTGGGGCATTTTTTCATGCTTCGAGGGCTTTGCTAAAACGAATGCTAAGAAGCGGGTGGGTCTGCATGAAGTAGTTGAACTGACGTCTAATGTGCCTCTGATGATGAAAAAGGTATGAGGGATCAGTAAGATTGGCAATTTGCTCAGTGATCAGGTTGAGGCTTGTATTGCAGTCTAATTTATGGATTGTCTAGGCTGCATGTTAGGGCTGCATTTAAGCGTCTGTGGTATTCAACACAGATAGAAGGTGCCCCAAGTCCCAAAAAATAGAAATATCATTGCTTTTGCAGAGCTTTTCCAGAGTTAAAATTTGTGCTTGATAGCTCCGCCTAATATGTTGTCCCAAATTATCAAGTTTACTGGGGTGTGAGGGGTTACAGCAAAAGCATAGGCAAGGCTGGGAATGATGGCGGTGCAAATGTTTTTCAGAGTTTCGCATGAAGAGGCACCAAGGGCTTCCAGCTTATTTTTAAAGTTACGAGTCATGTGAATTTGGTGTTGCCAGTCGAGGTCCATGGTGAGTTCAATTCCAAGGCATCAAAATGGTCCGTGAGGCGCTATAAATTGAGCTTTTTGCTGCTTAACTTTTTTGTTTAAGTTGATGGCAGAGGGCCTGAGAGGAAGATGAGCCATTTTTGTCTGTAGGAGGTTGACTGTGTTGGATGCTAGTAGCTCAAGTCTTGCCGCCAGAGGTTATCAAGGCAGCCCAATCAGAGATGATGGTGAGCTTCCGAGCTTGAACCTTAAGGTCTTGAGTAGTGCTTGTGGAGCAGAGCAGGTCGTCAGTAAAAGCAGCACTGCTCAAGATGTTGGTAAGGTGTGTGACTTCTAGCTGTTGAGCTCCCCGACCTAACCCCTGCCTCGGAGGTGCTCAAGCCAGCAGGCCCGAGTATCATTATGTAGTTCCAGAGCAGGACCTACAGGAGTATCCTCAATTGTGTAGGCCTAGAAGGGATCGTTTGACAATAGGGCTTCCAGTAGGCCATCATGAGTAGCCATCACCTCTCATGTCCACCAGGTGCAGCTCCCAGTCCTCTGCTGCTTAATTGCTGTAAAGCATGCGCAGGCTCCTACCCTTGCCCAAGCCTCTTTGCTACCAGCCTTGCCTTGACTCGCACCCAAGATCAGCGCCTGGCAAGATCCATTGAACCTGCCATAGCCCAATGAATTTGGAAATCCTGGGTTGAAGTCTGCATTGCTCTGCATTTTTAAGTGGCCTGGGTGCATAGGTGATGCTGTGTGGCATTACATCCTGCCTGCAGAACTTGTGATGTGAGACAGAACTTGAGAGGTAAAATCACAAAGTTCGATGGATGCGTTTTGCTCCATCGATGTATTATTATATGGATGAAGTAATGCGTGCAGCTTCTCCCTTCCCGAAGTGCCAGGTCTTCAAGATGTAACCCCTCCCTTTGATTCGAATTAGATACAAGGTGTGTGCGTTGGAATGATACGCATAAGGAGAAGCGCGTGCTGTAATTCGTCCTCATTCACCACCTCATTGGGTTTGGCACGGTGGTTACTCCCATCAGCAGGCGGGAATGCACATCTTGTACAGCGTTGCTAACCCTCCTTGATGACAAAGCATTGAACTTAAATGAGGCCTTTTCTGTTAAAAGAATATTGCTCTGTGGTATGGGGCTGGTGTGGACTGTGAAAGTCTGCTAGCCCTTATACCGACCCGCTCTCTAACTCAGAGTTCTCAAATCTTCCTGGCTCAAGCTTCACATTGCACATTATATTAGAAATTTGCATTCCCTCTGTTGCGCTAAGTCGTTTCAGTCAGGGCACCCAGTGACAGTGGATGTCTTGTCATGTCATCAATTTTTGAGACTTCCCTGTGGCTACCTATGTTACGTCTTGCAGGATGGCATCACAAGACCCTATACCGGCAGGATATGTCCCGTTCACCTACGTGCCTGCCCAAAGCGATCATCTCACAAACGAGCGGCACTGGCCACCGTACCAGCCCCTAACACAAATGACTCAGAGCGAGATGGATCTGCGCGCAAGCAAAGGGGTCTATGAGCACTTTCATGTGCCTTGGAACACAAGCAACCGCTACCTGAGTACCTTCAAGTAAGAGCATGCGGCTTGCTGCGTGATGAATGCGACTCCGCTTAGCAGACATGAGATGGCAAACACAACCCAAGCCACGCATGGTGTCGCTATCCACACCTTGCAGTAAGGCAGATTTGGCGGCATGCAGAGATATTCCTCGCCGCACCCCTCCACCGTTTGATAAAGCAGGTGGGTTGCTTGGACTGTTGCGTGATCGCTGTGCTCGGGCGCACCTGTGTGGTGCATGATTGCTGTGCTGCGGCGCACCTGTGTGGTGCATGAGACTTTGGAGATTCAGAGACGGAGCATGTCCTGCTCTGCTGAAGCAGGCGAAGTGCAGACGGCAAAGGCACCTGCTCAAGTGGAACCCCCCGTCTGGGGTTGTAGGTGGCCCCAGTGATGTGCAGCCCATCCACGGCCTACCTGGGTGGGGGCCGTCCTGGGCCTTACTACAAATACCCTCTTGTCCTTTGTGCCGGCATGGGTGTGCTGTTTCAGCAGCGTGAATGCCAACCTGGCCAAGTACCAGTGGTGCTGCCACATGTGCTGATGTGCGCAGCGACGGGCCAGGCTGATTGCGGCGCTGCCAAGGGCGCACCACGTCAGCATTGGTCCCTCAGCTATCACGGGCGCGCAGAACACGCCCTCTGGCGCCCTTTTTTTTCAACTTTATCTTGAGGAATTGCGCTGTGTCACAAGCCACTAGGACAAAGCAAAAATTTCCTGCCCCCTTTGCAGGCTTGGTTCCAGCCTCTAGCATACGCCCCGCCACAAGTGATGGTGTGCAAGGCTCACGCGAGGAGATGGCAGGCGCACAGCTGGCACGACCTCAGACAGCCAGTCCTTCTAAGAAGCAGCTCGTGCGCGAGAGGATGCGGCAGATGGAGTACGCTGAGGCGGCGAGGCGGCTCATGGTCACGCAGACAGGTCAGGCTGGATGGATACGCAGCCCCTGCCGGCGTGCATCGGCTTGATGCTTTGTGGGACAGTGTAGAAAGTTTCAAGAGAGAGTGAGGTGTTTCTCCCTCTAACCCTCCCCCTCCTATTAGTCAACAGGGAAAAAAGGGTGGAGCGCTGGCAGAGATGAGTGCGCACTGTGAGTTGCGCACACTGCGCATGCTGTGTGCGCGTGAAGGACCATGCAGCCCAACTGCAGCGCTGGCAACCCACAAGCAGTCTGCCCTCATTGGACAGCTAGGGTCCCAAACACCAGAGCGGCATCAAGCAGAGCTGATGTTGTTGGCAGCGTGCTCACTGGACAAGGCACAATAGAGGCACTGCATTGGGCACACAGCCCTGACGATTGGATTGAATAAGGTTTTATTGACCTTTCTTTATTTGATGTGCATTGCTCTTTGAGAGCAATTCGGTGAGCATGCACACTGTGTTAATTTGTGCTTACACATCAGGGCTTTTGCCATGCAAGCCTTGCCCGGGTAGGCCTTGACTTTGGCGCTGCACACTCCCATTTGCACGCGCGTTTGCTGCAATTATATGTCAAGCTAGCGTGCGCTTGCTTGGATGCATGCTTGTGTACACAGTGCAGACACATGATCGCAGCGGCCTGCGCAACATCCATCCGCCCCCTCGCTTGCGCACATTTGCATGTATGTGCACCTGCAGCTGCTGCTTCACTGCAAACCCCAGCCACAGCCACTCATCCGCGGCGCGTTTGGACTTGTGCCTTGCCTGCGTGATCTCCTAAGAGGTGTCATTGTGAAATTCTTGTTTGACTCGCCCATTGGTGCACCCTTGCGATGTGGGTGCAGCTTGTGATGGTCAAAGGTTGTGCTGATATGATGCAGGCGTACCCTGCTACACTACCTCTGCCCTCATTGGCGCGGACCTTGAGCAGTGTGTGCCGCTGGACGGCCCTCTGCCCGAGGGAGACGCTTGGAGGGAATCAAGGTGAGGATGCTGACAGGCTGTTGCAGGCGGGAGAGGTGGGGAAGGACTGGGATTAGCGGGGGGGGAGGGGGGCGGAAGGAGGGGGAAAGTTTGCTGGGGCAGGCGGTAGGGGTGGGGAGCGACAGGCAAGCCCACACTGCATGCACTCTGGGTCAGTCAACATCTTGTGCGGCAGACCTGGCTTGCACAGCTCAGAGCTGAGGCTACACAATAGTGCACCTGTGCGCACATGCAACGTTCTCGCCCAGTGGTCATGCGTACATTAGATGCATGCATATATACATAAGCATGCATAAACGTGCACCCTACACGCACGCAGGCACGCATGCATGCGCGCACACACATGCATGGGCGCTCTGGTATTGCATACCAAAGACATGGTTTAACGTATCAACGGCATGGTATTGTTGAGTTGAAAAGGACACTGCTTTGAAGGAATGATATGCTGTGCCCCCCTCTGATCTCTTGACTGTGCACGCACACTGAGGGGCTGAAGGGCACTGATGCGTCGCCCCACATGCGCAACATACAAAAAAACGTGACAAAGCATAAAACGGCATCAGGCTGATCATACCTAAAAAGTCTGACCAAGGCCCACGCATGCTGCCCTTGCACAGGGTTCAGACCTATGCCCTGCTGCCCTATGCCCTGCTGCCCTTGCACAGGGTTCAGACCTATGCCCTGCTGCCCGCAAAATCCGGCTGGGCTGAGGGCGGGGTGCGGCCCTTTCACCAGGTGCGCCTGGGGCCTATGCGCTGGCTGTGCTGCTTGCAAGGTTCACAATCAGGGGCTTGCCGTCTTTGAGGAGTGCACTGTCATGCATGGCTGTGCTGCTGTAATCAGATCTAAGAGGTGCTCATTGGGATATGTGGAAGCAAGTTTAACCAGTGCCCAAGGGCTGCACCTCTGAAATGGGTGAGAAAGCAAATACAGGCCACAGTCCTGAAGCATTGCCCAGGTGCTCAGCCCTTTGCCAGACTGCTCAGGCATAGCCCATCGCACCTCAGGCTGCGGAGAATTCTGGGAGCTTAGGCAGACGACATGACCACAGCGTTGCCAACACATCTAGTCTTGCTTTGCATTTGCCTTGCACCACCATCATATCTTTTTGTGCTGCTCTTGTGCGTGCGCAGGACTACCGCCACTATAAGTACTATGGCTTTGCGGGTGAGGTTCCAGTCTGTGCCATCTCATTGCAGTAGCTTGGGCAGTGTGTCAGGCATTCCTCTTGTTTTCATTGTTCTCATGGAAGCAGGGCCCTCAATGGATGGTTGTTCAAAAAACCCTTTGAAGCATTTCTGTGGCCCCCAAGCTTGCACCATCTTGCAGAGCCCAGTGTTGTCGTGGCCTGGGCCCTACTGGTCTACGGGTGGGCGTGCAGCATAGTGCAAAGCAAACGAAGCTCACACGTGTGCAGAGTGAGCCAGACCCTCAACCTGCAACTGCTTCCCCCTTTGCGCTGACAGGCAGGGGTGCCAAGACCAGCTGGGCGCACAACCCAAAGTGAGTATGCATTCTCAGCTTTGTGTTTTTTATATATGAAAAAGGATTGGCACTATCCATTGACCCGGGTCCCTCCCAAGCCTGCCAAGTCTTGCGGCTCGATGGGTATGTACACACACTCGCACAGATACACACATGCATACAAAAGCACGTGCACTACAAGGCGACTATTTCAACACTCAGATGTTTGGTGCACACCTCTTCAAGGCTTTGCCTGTGTCTTGCGGCCAGCAGCCATCATGAGCATGGCGCCTCAGGAGCTGTGCATTCTCTGAAGTCCTATAGGGAACTTTGTGGGTTGCGTGCAAGCGATCACTGCTTTTAAGTATTGCGGTGGGTAGGATGCTCTTGAAAGGCAATCGTGCGGTCTCCTATGGAAGTGGCTCTACTGCCTTGTACAAGCGACTCGTGTGTGACTGCCTTGAAAGGCAATCATGCGGTCTCCAGTGGATTTGGCTCTTCTGCCTTGTGCAAGCAATTCATGTGAGTTTGCAACAGCAGCAGCAGCAGCAGCACCAGAAGCAGCACCGGCGGCGGCCGCTGCGGCAGCAGTGGCAGCAGCAGCGGCGGTCCTGGAAGCCAGGCGTGCATGGACATGCTTCTGTGGCTGACCCTCCAGGACCCAACGGTCGCTCAGCATATGCTGTGTTGCGGTCTGCATGTGGCCGCGTATGTGCTGCAGTTGCTCAGAACATGTGTTGCAGCCGCTCAGCATATGCAGTGTCATGGTCTGCATGAGGCCGCATTTACGTTGTAGTCACTCAGCTTATGTGTTGCAGTCACTCAGCATATTTGTTGCAGTTGCTCAGTGTATGTTGTGTAGGGGTCACCACAGCCCCTTGGGAAGCCCTTGCTAAGCCACAGAAGGAAATGAATTTTTTCTGTGTGTATGCCACAGTACTATGGCAGCTCTCGGCACATGCCAGCCTGGTGTGCCTGCAGCAGGTAGCACACGCGTATCCAACACAGCAGGCCTGCTCTGCTCCTCTTCCAGGTACAAGCAGGTAGCACACACGCATTCAACACAGCAGGCCTGCTCTGCTCCTCTTCCAGGTACAAGCAGGTAGCACACACGCATTCAACACAGCAGGCCTGCTCTGCTCTTCTTCCAGGTACAAGCAGGTAGCACACACGCATTCTACACAACAGGCCTGCTCTGCTCTTCTTCCAGGTACAAGCAGATGTACCAAGAGACCATCCGTGACGCAGCCGATGCCAACCCCCCAGAGATCTTGACGGGCCATGCTGAGGTGCGCAGCAGCCATGGCTTATTTGCCGCACCAGGAGGAGCGTGCAGCCATGCCTGAGAGGCCCACCTCTGGCTGCCACCACCACGCCTGAAAAGCCCACCATTGCATCATTTCATTGACTGCCATGCCTATCTGTCCTGCGGCACATCAGCCCCTTGTCGTCCTCGACACCCTTAACACAGCCACAGCCATTTCCCATAGGGCCTGAACTTAAATTGGCTTGCGCTGCTGCTGCCTGGGCGTGAGTATGCACACACACATAGCCAAGACTGCCGGCAGTGCTCAGCAGCTTAGTACTCAGCTCACGACTCAGTGAGGCTCCTCGGCGGTGTTAGGGCTCCTCCTCGGTGTCTGCTGGCAGTGCGTGCCTGACCCATATGCCACCCATGCCACCCATGCCCCCATGCCCTGGTCACTGCGCATCCCCACTCTGAACCGGCCACTGCGCGCATCACCGCATGTGCGCCAGAGTCCTGTGACTGGCAGTCAGCACTGTTGCAGGCTTGGTGGTATGTTACGCCCCTGTGCTCGTGTGCACCTCACTTTGTGTGTAGGGCGCCTGCCTGCACCTCTGTCCCCTATGCGTTGCCCATCACACTAGAAGCTGTGTTCTACGGTCCTTTGCAGCCACCGCCCTTGGAAGCAGGGCCCGGAGGCCCCAGGCGCCCGCTCACCCCCCAGGAGCAGAAGCTTGTGTCCCAGTTCCCAGAGCATGCCTATGCAGCAGAATCGCCCATATCCCCCCCTTGTCCAGGTGCGCATGCATGTGTGTCCAAGCACGGGAGGCAGGCACTCAATGCATGCATGGCACTCAATGCAAGCATGGGAGGCAGGCACTCAATGCGTGTGTGTCCTGTCGAAGCTTCTTACGTGCTCCGGAGGTCACCGAAGTCGAGTTGGAAGGAGGTGATTCCGGGGGTGCGAACGATCTACCTAGACACCAAGGGCGCCGTCGAACCGGAACTGAAATGGGTGTACCGCAAGCACCTCAACGACCCCTGGACGCCCACCTTCGATCCTCAGGCCACGCACGTCCTCCAGACCGACGATCAGGGCCGTGTGCCGTGGCGCACCCTCGGTAAAAAAAAGGGTTTAAGTCCAAGCACCTAAGTCCAAGCACAGGAGGCAGGCACTCAATGCATGCATGGCACTCAATGCAAGCACGGGAGGCAGGCACTCAATGCATGTGTGTCCAAGCACAGGAGGCAGGCACTCAATGCATGCATGGCACTCAATGCAAGCACAGGAGGCAGGCACTCAATGTGTGTGATGTCCAAGCGCCGGAGCTTGGCTCGGCATGGGTGCTTATGAGGGACGTTCAATCATCCCTGCTTGCCACTCGCTGTGTATGCGCAGGTGCAGCCGGGGTTAGACAGAGCTCAGCGCCTGCAAGGTGGAGGCAGCAGAGCTGGCAGAGCAGCCCCACTAAGCCCAGCACCCCACCGGTTGAGATCATTGGTGAGTCTGTACGTGATCATTGGTGAGTCTTTACGTGCTTGTATGCCAGGGTGTGTGCCTGAGCCGGTCTGTGGGCCTCACCCTGATGCTAGGTTGTTTTGAGGTCTCATGACATGCCCCTTGATTGGAACTAGCCATTGTGCCCCACGGACAAAGGCACATGCACCCCTATTGTGGGCAGATGCTTGATTGGAACTAGCCATTGTGCCCCACGGACAAAGGCACATGTACCCCTATTGTGGGCAGATGCTTGATTGGAACTAGCCATTGTGCCCCACGGACAAAGGCACATGCACCCCTATTGTGGGCAGATGCTTGATTGGAACTAGCCATTGTGCCCCACGGACA
>LFCJ01001323.1_pt1 | contig 17070 bp, 22 predicted proteins | sample 643141 | NCBI WGS metagenome assembly LFCJ01 (sample SAMN03766243, study PRJNA286221) | soda lake metagenome | biome: soda lake; feature: Kulunda steppe; material: water; isolation source: sample B1-Br-g2 brine of Lake Bitter-1 | place: Russia: Kulunda steppe | collected 2010-07
AGCCCATCATGCCCTCCCCACCCCACCCCCACCCAAAACACGCGCCCACCTGCTGGCGCTGCTGGCGCTCAGGCTGATGCGCGACTCCTCCCCCCGCAGCCTGTCCATTCTGGTGCTGGGCATGTACGCAGGCGGCTGCAGGCCGGAAGTGATGCGCGGGGAGGAGCGGCTGCTGCCGACGGCGCCGGCAAGCCCCGTGCGGAGCGCTGCCACAGCCGACAGTGTCAGCCTGGAGCCGGCCTCCGCCACGCCCTCCCGTGATCCGTACAGCGGCGGCTCTTCCACTGCGTGCAGTGGCTGCCGGTGCATGTCCCGGTCCTGCAGGGTCATGGCCACCGTGTGCTGCTTCGCCGGCAGGTGGGGTGGCAGAGCGTCAATGGACGCGCGCTGGGGGGGGCGCGAGAGCCCTGCTGGAGGCAGCGTATTGCATGTTAGGTGGTCAGCGGGGAGGGGGGGGGTAGAGGTTGTGCGGCCCGCATAAGCAAGGGAGGGCCCAGGGCCAAGGGTGGTGGAGTCGTAGCTGGCTCTGGGGAAGTGGGGGCTGCCGGCGTAGGAGACATCATCAAGGCGCCTGGCATTCAAGCCCTTGGAGGTGATGGAGGGTTGGTGGAGGGTGGACGGGTTGAACGGGTGGACGGGTTGGCGCGAGGCCATGATGGTCTGCACACGTACAGGCACGGGCGCGAGCTTGCGAGTGTGCGCCTTGTGTTTGTGCGAGTACACAGGCACAGTGTGCTCGTGGGTGTGCCACAGCATATGCACGTGGGTGTCCACGTGGTTGTGCATGCACATGGTGCAGCAGCGGCTGCCACAGGTTGACACATGCCCAAGCAGCAGCAAGGACGAGCACAAGAAGAGTCTTGGCTGAAGATAATGTGAAAGCTTGCCAACTCTCTTGCAGCACAAGCGCATGCATACAGGGTTGTGGAACATGCGTGCTCACAAGTACGCCCAAACAACGCCCGCAAATGCACTCACAACATGCACATTTGGGGCAAGTGTATGTATACAACATGGACATGCACAGGCTTAAGGTTGTGGGAAACGGCACTTGTACATGAGAAGTGTACGCGCACGCACAAACACACACACAAACACGCACAAGCGCACGCACCGGCTGCTGGGCCCCAGGGCGGGGCATGGGGCCGATCCCATTGCTGTTGGGCTGCTGTAGCACCACTGTGCCCGCATGGTTGGGAACCAGGCCTCTGCTGCTGCTGCTGCTGCTGCTGCTGCTGCCCCCGCCCAAGCTGCCGTTCTGGCCCAGGGCTGCATGCATGCGATGCCCGCTGTTCAGCTGCTCATCAGGACAGGAGGAAAAGCGGGGCGAGCCGCTGGTGCAGTTCAGCCGACCACTGGCTAGGTTTTCCAGCTCTCTTAAAAAGCTGGAATCCTGCCTGTCTGTGCCCCAGCGCTTGTTGGCAGTGGCAGGGGCGGCGCCGCTGCCATGACGGGAGAGGGGAATGCTTGTGCTGGGGGCGGCTGAACTACCGGAAGGGATGTGGGAGCCATGGGGTAAGGCTGAAGGGAGGGCAGGCCGCCGCTGGGATGAGGACCTAGGGTTGGAGGCGGAGCGTGAGTAGCTGCGTGCAGGCGCGTATGGAGACAAGAATGCACAGGATCGCCGACCAGTCCATCTGTGTGCCTGTGCCTGTGCCTGTACCTGTGCGCCTGTGTGGTTGCCTATGCCTGTGCTGTGTGTGCTTGTGGGGTGTGTATTGTGTGTGCCCGTGTGTGTGTTTGTAATTGGAACGCTCAAATAATCATAGCACAGGTACCAGGTCCAGCTGCAGTGTTTGCATCTTCACAAATTTTGTGGTTTTGCACATCGCTCTGTGCAGAATGCTTGCAGGGATACTTACAAGGCACCTTATGAGAACTTGCGGAGGAGAGGTGATGCGTTCAATTTGGGATAGAAATTGTTTGTCCTGAAAGAAAGGCTCCTGGGCAAACCTAATAAGTTTTCTGGTAAGTCCCACCCACCTTTGCATTAGTGAGCTGCTGCTGCTGCCGCCCAAGCGCAGACTCTCCGATTGGGGAGCAGTGTGCTTGACCCCATATCCATTACCAGGGTACTCGTGCTGCAAAGGGGAGAAACAGGGCATGGAAACCGATGCATGCACCCATTCAAGGGTTTCCACATGCGCACTGACTGACTATGCAGTTGCTGCATGGGTCCTAAACTCACCATGGCGGGTGCGAAGCCCCCATTGTGGATCTGTACATCATGCCTGCAGGGTCGGAGCGAGTCTGAGCTTAGTTGGGCACAGGAGCACTCGATTCTTCGAAGAGAGCCACTGAAATGGCAGCTATTTTTCGTGAGAATTGCAGTTCGCAGGGAAGCATTGCGAGAAAGCCCCTCCCGGTCGTGCAAGCACCCATTGTCAACTGGGAGCCTGTTGATAAGTCTGGTATTCACCTGGACTTCGTGTGCATGGGGGCATTGGATGGAAGCAAATCACGTCGTGCAAGTTGGTAGGGGGGTGAATCACATCGTGCACATAAGGAGTGGAAGTCCACTAGATTATTGTTATTACTTGGAACACGGTATTTCTTCTGCACGTAAGGAAATTTTGCTTTGCAAATTGACCACACACGCAAGCAAGCATTCTCAAACGAGGATTTGTGTGAATGCTTCATGCTGGATCCCCATCCATGCAAGTTGCCAGAATTAGGAGCTTTCCCCTCCTTGGCCCTTGGTGCTTTTCGCGCCGCTCTCTTAGTCCCTCAGGTGCGCAGGCAGGGATGTTTTGTCTGTATTGTGTCGTGCATCACTCAATACTTCTTTTGTGTGTTTGCTCCATCTCTGCGGTTTAAAGCTGACAGCAGCCCCCAGCAGCCATTCAGCATCCATTACTCTTCATTTGTTGTTTGGGCTGCCTTAATGTTTATCCAGTCATAGCAAGAGGTGCAAAGGGAGATGTATTGATAGTTGCGGATGAAATTAGCTTGACACACGATGGGGAGAAGAAGTTGTTTGAGGATCTCACCTTCTCTGTCAAGTAAGTGTTTGCTTGCTTTTTTTTGCTCGTTCGTATGTGTTCGTGCATGAGCACCGCACAGTAGATGTCAGGGCGAAGCCAAGTGCACGCCCTGCTTTTTGTTACCAGCCATACTTGGCTGCTTAGCCATAAGGAGAATACCCAGAAACACCTCCTAGGATCGGCTGGTTGCAGTTTGCAGCCTGCAACATAGACTGCCTGCCCTTGTTGGCGCTGCCGCCCTGCAGTGCTGGAGACAAATTGGCTGTTATTGGACCCAACGGCAGTGGCAAGTCCAGCCTACTGAAGCTGCTCTATGGCCTGGACAAGCATGACTCCGGCAATTTGACACGCAACAAGGGTGCGCACAGGCAGCAACTTTACAGGCCCTGACTGGCTCAAATTAGTGCATTTGACGCTTGTTCGCGTTTATTGTGGTTTGTGCTTGGGTGGATGAACCTGATCGGCCTGAGTATTGTGGCTGAGGCTAGGCCGTGTCAATGATTTTGTTGGCTGCACATGCTGAAGTGAGGGGGAGAGGAAAAGAGAGAGAGGCGGGGGGGTGTTGCAAGTAGATGAAGAGATCTGGGAGGAAGGAGGGGCCTGGCATTGCGACTAACAGACCATCTTGCATTGAGCAGCTGTCTAACAACTGGCCCTTGAGACTGGGGCTACAGGACTATGTGCTCATTTGTGCGTATGTGTGCGAATGTGTGCGTGTGTACGTGCGTGTGCGCGTGCGCGCGTGTGTGTTTGTGTGTGTGTGCATGCGCGCATGTGTGTGTGTGTGCATGTGTGTGTGCACATGCGTGTGTGTGTGCGTGCGCGTATGTGTGTTTGTGCATGCGTGTTTCAACTGCCAAATTTGTACTGATTTGTGCAATGTGGTCAACAGTAGGGAAGCTACGTGGGGTATGTGATATTTTCGGGTTGTCCGAAACATTTTTGAACTCTTCCAGTTTCCCGGAAGCCTAGTGCCAATGTTTCCGGTTACCCCAAGAGGGCTAGGGAAAATGCCCGGAGGGGTGCGCACCCCTGGCCAGGTGATTTGCTGCGGGTGATACAATGTAAAGGATAACAAGCACTTGCCTTCAAAGTGGTTGCCATGACTCGGTGTTTCCTTGGTCTGATGGATGTCTTTATTTTCAACAAGCTTAAGTTAGCAGTGGTTGGGGAATTGTTTGTTTTGCACTCTAAGGCAGAATCAATATGGCTGCTGGTCCAGCAGTGCTGGAAAAACTTGTAGGATGATTTCAGGCACTGTGCATGTAAGTACTCTGGGTATGTAAGATTGAATTGTATTGGCTGGCGGTTATTCACCTTCAGCTCTTAATTTGCTGCAACCAGGCAAATTTAGTCTGTAAAAACGTATGCATGCAAATACGTATACATGTACGCATGCTGTAACACATGCAAACCTACAACTTACTGTAGGTGTTAAAAGCCAGACCCCATCAGGACCAAACTTTTTTCATCACGAATCTACTAAGGGTTACATAAGACTCCATGATGCGTTTTTGGTGCAAAAAATGACCACCTGTTTGGGCTCCCTGGGCCTTCATTTCATGCAAGGTGTACAGCTTGTGCAAGCTCCCAGCCCTCCTGCCTCTGAGCCAGGGTTTTTCAAACTTTTGATAAGCAAAGGATCGGAAATTTGGAAAAGGTGCAGGCGCAGGGCTACAGAAAAGTGTGGCACAAAGGCAAATTCCCTAAATTGGCCTAGCAATGCCCCCCGGGTTGTGCTCATACAGCCAGACACAGGTCATCAATAATTAACGCTCCCATGTTTCTGGAGCATTTGATTTTAAATTGCTTGTGTCGCAGACTTTTCATTTAAGGATGTCATCTGTATTCAATTAGCAGCGTCCTTGTGTTGACGGACACAGAAACTTCTAGGAATTTGTGCGCACAAGCACACCAAGGATAACATGCATGGCATGCATTTGAGTCGCTCACACGCGCATGAATTGCTCTTTTTGCTGCAGGTGCAAACATCGGATTTTTGCCTCAAGAGCCCCAGCTTCCTGTGGGTGTCACAGTGCTGCAGGCAGTGCTGCAGTCTGATAATGCTGTGACAAAGGCAGTGCAGCAGTACCAGCAGGCAATGCAAGCCAGCACTACTAATGGGGGCCAAGCCACTAAGGTACGGATGGGGAAGAGTGTGGTCGTGCATGATTATGGGTGCATGCACTAGTGTGCATGAGCTTGTGTACTTCTTCCACGCTCAGATGCATGCGTGTCTCATGAGATGTTCTGAGTGTTGGCGTGGCTCTTTGCGCTTGCATTAGAGTGCAGCACAGCGATGGACGTGGGAAAGAGTGCCCGCACCAGAAACGTGAATTTGGGCTGGACTCCAAAGACCACCATCTCCCATAGCTGGATTGATAGCAAGGCTCTTATTCGCAGGCCTCAACTTGAGATGTGTATGCTCTATGTTGCTTGCAGGAGCTGGAGGCCGCCATTGAAAAAATGAACACTTTCAATGCCTGGTGGGTTCTGCTCACATTGGTGTGCACATCTTGGGAAATTTGCATGTGCAAGGCATGGCTTTCATGTTTCCAGTTGTATGCATGCGTTTCCTGTGCTAGCCTCTGGGCAGCTGTATTTCTAATCCTTCTCTTCAAGCATGCTATGGTACTGAATTGGGAAATAAATGCTCACAGTCTGAAAATGGTGTGATGAACACGGTTCGGTCCCTGCCTTTTGGAGTTTCATGTGAGTTTGCAATCCTTCTCCAAGAATTAGCAATTAGTCTAGCACACATGTAATGTGCCTTTTTGCCCACCTGGTATTCAGGGAAGTAGATGCTGAAGCCAAGCGAGTCCTGGAGGCTGTCGGCATAAAGGAAGAACTCATGGGTGAAAAGGCAAGGCATGCAAGGACAGGCGCATTACTTTAACCTTTGCATGGCATATGGACCCCTTGTGGAACCTCAGCATGCATGCAAGCCACGTACATAAGCTCAACCTGTATTTACGCACTGCACATTAAGAGCATTCCAAAGCTAGCTCAGGAGCTTAGACAATGCTCACTGACACACACAGCTTGATAATGTTCATCTCGAGCAGCTATGTGAAAGTTGGTTCCCTGGTTGACTGATGCTGGTGTATGATTTGCACATTGCCAGCTGGAAAGGCCATGCTCAAGGCCCCCTCTGACTTAAACACTGGGCCACACTAGAACAGACGCTCATCACAATAGCATGCTGAACTTTGGCTTGCTTGGACGCTTTTGCACCTCCGCAGGTTGACAATTTGAGTGGCGGCCAGAAGAAGCGCGTGGCCTTGGCAGCCACATTGGTAGGGCAGCCTGACCTGATCATAATGGACGAACCCACTAACCACATGGTGAGGAACAGGTGGCCATGGATACCTTGAAGGCTATGCAGCCTGACCTTATGGTCATGGGCAAGCTTGCAAATGAGGAGTTAAGTCCACGCTAGATTTGGGAAGCACTTAGGCGGAGGATCTGCCAGATGGGCCCACAAATCATTTACCTAACAAGCAAAGCTGGTCAACCATGCATGTGTGCAACGACAAGTGTCTCCTTCACAGCGCTCAAGATGGCACAGGGTGCATTCAAGTCTTTACTTTCACTGAAGGTCATACTGCATACCTTGTGTTCATCATATCTCTTATCAAGAGTCTTCAGTAATGTTTGTTACAGAGGAACGCTAATAATGCGAAATGTCTTGTTGAAAAGCTGTCCAGCGCTTTAGTTGTGCGCTCCACTTGTGTCTCTCTCTTTGCACTGAACCAGATAAACAAATGGTTGGTGGCTTGAAGGGGTAGATGACTCAGTATTGTGAAGCTACATCTAATAACTTGTGTATGCTGTGCGTTTGTGTGTGTTTCTGTGCTTGGCGTTTGGTCCAGTGCAGCAAAAGCACACCACGACTTGAATTGCCTCTGAGGAAGTTCCTAAGCAAACTAGACACGCCATTACAGACGGTGTGTGTGTGTAGATTGCACAGTTTGCACCTGCTGCTGTATGTACGCATTGTATGTGCAGGATGTGGAAATGATTGGCTGGATGGAGCGAGAGTTGAAGCGTAATGAGCTTGCAGTGGTGCTCGTGACACACGACAGGCACGTATGTGCACAATTGTGAACTGAGCAGGAGTTTTGGCTTGCTGTACATTACTTTGCCACATGCACTTGTCCTTGTTGTAGGATGGGACTTGCATGACACACCTAGAAAGTACGCATCCATGCATTGAATGCTATGGAACATACGCTCCCACGAGTACCATGCCTGTAGCTACAGTCGACATTGGGCAACCACTGATCTGCAGGTACTTCATGGAGAACGTGTGCGACCGTATGCTTGAGCTGGACAAAGGACGCTGCTTCATGCACAATTTTGGAGGACCTGGTTCGTACGAGCTATTCAAAGAGGTAGGTAATGCTCCCGCTTTCATGCTCAACCAAAATGTGCTACAGTGCTTAGCTGCGGGGTCATGCACAGCAAGTTTCATCAACGCATTTGGGCTGTCCTCAATTGGCATCCATCCATTCTTACATAGGCATTTGTAACTGCAGTGATTGCTCACGCGCACGCACGCATTTGCAATTATGCGGCTCAATGTTTACCCGGACACATGTGCAGCAAGATGTATAAGCTTGAATGCACATGATACTCATTGGGTGCTGCAGGCTCGTGCATTCCGTCGGATGGCTCAAGCAAATGCTGCTGCGGATGCAAAGACGCTTGAGAGGAAAGAAAAAGAGTGGGTGCGCAGGCAGCCCCAGGGACGCCAAGCCAAGAGCCAGGTGCGAACGTGTACTTGCGTATCTTTCAAAGTCTGTCTGAAACAGAATGTCTGTATCAGATTCTCTGTATCAGACTGTTTCTTTTTTTCTCTTGTGCGTACCTCTGGCGGTCTGTCCGTCTCAGAATGTCTGAATAAGACTGCTTCTTTGTCCTCTTTGTCCTTGTAGTGGGCTTGCTTTTGTCTGATCGTGCGTGCACATGTGTGTAGCGTCGTGTCCACATTCTTTTTCTGTTTTGTGCATGGGCTAGGCCAATGCGTATGCACAAGTCTGACAGCAAGGGTGATTTTTTGGGTTACTTAATTGGATTTAGACAATACGTGGACAACCATGCTATTTTGAAATTTTTAAGGCCCGTATATAGAAGCTTTGGTGGTGTACAAGCAGCAACTTGCGCAAAGCAACTTTGTTAATTTGTTTTTACTTATGCAAGCTTCACTCACTCTTGTGTCAGTGCTTGGTCCATGCCAGTCTTTCACTGCTAAATTTTATGTCCTTGAACACACAGCAGGATTGGCACTGATGCTCGCTTGCTGCTAAGCTGCTCAGCATAAGTGTGTGCCGGAAAGTAGAGTTGGCGCACAACGCACTTGCCATGCATGTATGCACTTAAGGTGCAAGGATGCTTTTGATAATAACTTACCTTGGCAGGCACGAGTGCGCCGTTACTACGAGCTGGTGGATAGGAGCCGAGATGTGCCGGATGCAGACACAAAAGTGGACTTTGCGACTTCAGGCATGATGCGCCAGGGTATGTTTATTCATAAGCAGTTAAAATGTATAAATGGCATGGGCAATCGTTACTGTTTACATTTGAATGGCTCAATTTTGCTGCATGCTTTCTCAAATTTTAGTCACTTATGGGATATTGAGCATTCAAGCCACTTGTACATGCTCAACACTATTATTTCCTTGCTCGAGTCATGATTTCAATTTTATGCAGCAGGGCCTCTCTGCTTACTCCCACGTCATCTGATGCGATCAGTAATGATGCCAGCAACAAGGGCGCCATTGATTAACAAATGCTTATTCCATGGAATGTCCAGCTGGTCCTTAGCAATCCCATGGAATTAATGTCTTGCACCATGCACTAGAGTTGGTATATCTACCAGACACCCTGCATGGTTTATTTTATGCACTAGATTCAATTGATTGCATGGATGCTACAGCGGAGCCAAGTACAACCTTTTGTGTGACCGCTGCCTGTTTACGTATGTGAAGTTGTGAAGAACGAGCCAATCTGAAGTCTATTCTTAAATATGTTATTTAAAACACTTTTATTCACGCGTGCATGTCTTATTCAGGCAACAAGGTGGTGAACATGGAGAATGTAGGGGTGGAATTTGATGGCAAGCAGATCATCAAAAACTTCACTTACAAGTTTATTCCTGGTGAGTTCAGGCAGACACAGTCTTGCATGCTGAGTCGGCAAGGTAACGCCAGATTGTTTTTCTGCAAGGCTGTGTGTGCAAATTGTTTATGTGCGCTGTCTGTGCTGAATTCATAATTGTGTTGCTGAATTGTCTGCGCGGGATCAGGAGCGTGAACCCGGCTGTGTGAAGACTATTCCACGCATTTGTAAAGCAAAGATGGTGCTTGCCCCACAGGTTTATTGCACATGGCACAACAATGTATTTATGTTATTGCACATGGCACAACAATGTATTTATTTTATTGCACATGGCACAACAATGTATTTATTTTATTGCACATGGCACAACAATGTATTTATTTTATTGCACATGGCACAACAATGTATTTATTTTACTGCACATGGCACAACAATGTATATATTTAATTGCACATGGCACAACAGACGTGTATTTACTCATGCATACTCGGGTGTCACGCCGCCCCAGGGATCCATTTGCCAGCTTACGCAGCGCACCCTGAGGCGCCCTATCTCTTGTGTGTAAACAAGCATGTAATGAAGCCTGCATGATAAAGCCCGGGTAACCACTTGCAGTAAAGGTCTCCAGGTTGTCTTATCTTCAGACATGACTGCCTGCCTGCCTGCCAGCCTGCAAACAACGCACAGGCAACAATTACCATCAATAGGTGTATGATGCTTATGGTAGACCCTGAACCCTTATAGTCCAAAGGTGTATGATGCTTATGGTAGACCCTGAACCCTTTTAGTCCAAAGGGCAGCTGAAGTGTGGACAAGTGCCCGCAGTTCTTTCCGGCCCACTTGCGAGCAAGCGCAGGCGAGCGCATGGGCATTGTGGGCCCAAATGGCGCGGGCAAGTCCACGCTGCTCAACCTCATAGCAGACAAGATGCCGCCCACGACCGGAAAGTGAGTGTGGTTGTGCATGGGGCCTGCGGAGCGCATGGGCAGGGAGCTGACATGGGGTGCTTGACATGGGCAGGGACCTGACATGGGGTGACATGGGGTGCGAAGCACATGGGCAGGGACCTGACATGGGCAGGGACCTGACATGGGGTGACATGGGGTGACATGGGGTGACATGGGGTGCGGAGCACATGGGCAGGGACCTGACATGGGGTGACATGGGGTGCGGAGCACATGGGCAGGGACCTGACATGGGGTGACATGGGGCGACATGGGGTGCAGAGCACATGGGCAGGGACCTGACATGGGGTGCTTCCAACAGGAGAGGTAGCTGCACAAGCCAAGGGAGCCAAGCTGGGGTAGGTTGCAACCCCGCCAAAGAGGATGTGAGTAGGGATACGATGGCGTTGCCCTCTCACCAGGCCCTACGCCTCTGGTTCCTACAGGGTTGGCAAACAGTCCTGATGGGTGCCAGGCTAAGATTGGCCTGTGCAAAGCTCCAGTTGATGCTCATCCCGAGCAGCAGTGCAGGTCTGCTGGCCATTGAAGCCCTTCCTTTTGCAAGCATAAATGCGGACATGGAAAGCCCGCCTTGGAGCAATGCTGGCTGCATGCTATTTGGACAATGCATCTACCCTAGACCACTTTCAGGTTGTATGTATTGTGTGCCATCATGCGTACTCCCCAGGCGCGAGATGGGGGAGACAGCTGTGATAGGGTACTTCACGCAGCATACGCCTCCTGTGCCAAATGATATGAAGGTCATATCCTACATTAGGTGAGCGCTACCTTCTTCTGCACTGTTCTTATGTCAGAAGTAGCACTATCATTTGCATCATGCAATTGGTGATGTTGATGATACGGTCTGGGGTACTGCATACCATTAGCATCATGCAACGACAGTTGGGGGACAGAATCAATGGTCGAGGGGTAAGGGGCGAAAATTTGGTTGGGGATGGCAGCTATCCCAGCTAATATTCATTACCTCTAGTTGTTGATGTGCTTGACTCGAGAGAGACATTTACTGTTTAATTTGATGAGTGTGTGCCTAGCTCCAGCTTGATATAGGCTTTCCGACATGTTGCTTGCGCAAGAAATTCCATCTTTGGCTGGCTTGCGTTCATGTGCAGCAAGAATTGCTTTTATCGGTCCTGTTCCCAGTCTTAGCTAAATGGGTGGATCAGTTGTGCATGAAGCACCTGTTTTGTACAAATGCCTCTAGGGGAGGTCTCTGCATTGGATTGGACACTCATCAGCGAGAAGCAGAGGAGCACATGCATGGGTTGCAATCTTCACTGCTTGCAGGGGCCATGCTAGTCTTCTCTATATTGTTCCATTTTACAAAAAAGTGATTTTGTGGTCTCCAATGCTTTATTAGGGAAGTGGCTGATATGCGCAACGCAAGGAAGGCTGGGCTGGAGGAGGTTGTGCAGTCGCCGGAGGTAGGTCGTAGGACTCGTAGGTCTCTGAGGGAGGCAATAAACATGTTCTGTGCATGGTAACATTTGGCATGAAAGACGATGGGATGCACTGTGAAGCACGATGGAGCTGAATGTGATTGACACCATGTATACAATAAGCTACACCTGGCTTTATTGTCGGTGGCTTGTTGCACCATGCTTGCCGGCTGACTGCAGCCCACATAAGGCGGCATGGGGACCTTATTGCTTCCTGGGATTGATGGAGCATGTAATCCAATTGACCATCCTTCCTAAACACAACATCTGCTCCCTGCCAGCCTTCCACAAACTTGTGATACCCTTTAGGACTTGCTGGAGAAGCTTGGTTTCCCTCGTTCGAGGCAGTACCAGCGAGTAGGGGACCTCAGGTGGGCACCCGCATGTTCTGATACTTAGGTTCAGCAAACTTGAGACATGAGAAGGTGATCTGTTCACTGGCTAGCATAATGTGTGATATGCTGGACCGTAAGTCTGACCACAGGTCATATCTGCAAGGCATGGAGCCACAGCCTCATTAAGAGACTTGATCATATTGAATAAATGTCATGTTTGATGTTGACTGATCTTGAAATGCCCATCTCATGTTTTTTAGGAACGTTTGTGTAGCACTTGCGCTCATGCAATTTGTCTCCCCAGCAGAATCTGCATGCGTCGTTTCATCAGGCCATTGATTGTGTACAATCTCATAATTGTACAAAACACGCGCCAAAAAACCCACTGATAACTTCATTTCCATCTGGCATGTTGCCTTTGCTGAGATCTTGCTTGCATGCCCAGCGCATTCGCCGTTCATGCCCCAAACATGCGCTCACGTGCAGTGGAGGAGAAAAGAGGAGATTACACCTTGCAAGCGTGCTCATTTCTAGACCCAACGTCTTGATCCTTGATGAGCCGACCAATGACTTGGATTTGTCTACAGTTGAGGTGCGTTCATGTGTGCCTAGCTCGTGTTGAACAAGAACAGGCTGGCTTGGAGGAGCAGGTTACACACCGCAACTTTTGACACAAAGATTACACACCGCAACTTTGGACACAAAGGTTACACACCGCAACTTTGAACACTAAGGTTACACACCGCAACTTTGGACACAAAGGTTACACACCGCAACTTTGGACACAAAGGTTACACACCGCAACTTTGGACACAAAGGTTACACATCGCAACTTTGGACACAAAGGTTACACACCGCAACTTTGAACACAAAGGTTACACACCGCAACTTTGAACACAAAGGTTACACACCGCAACTTGGAATACATTCTGGGGGTGGAAGATAGAGACATGCCACCGTCGTTCATGTACTCCTGTGCTTGTTGCTGACTGCCCGTACGTTATGCCTTACAGCCTTGGTAGTTGTGGTACATAGTAGAAGGGTCCCTTTTACCTTGCTGGCTACTCAAAGGTCAGGGCCCTTGCCCCAGTGTGATGAGCAGTCATGTGTAAGGTCCTTGCACCTGTATTCCATTCTCCCCGCGGACCATATACTTTGCACCTGTGGTATATTGTCTTGATTTGCTGCCAATGGTGCACCAGTGCCTCACTTCCAAATGGCTGTGAATGGTAGTGGGGTCAGACTTACAGATCTTGGTGCTTGGACTTCAAAAGTGTAAATGAGCCAACACCAAGGGTATTTTAATGAGCTGGCCAGGGAACAATCCTTGTTAAATTGGACCGGCCAATCTCTCTTGTCCATACTCGGCCTGGGCCTGCTGGTCGGTTTGATAGTTGGTATTTGTCTACTTAAGGAAGTAAGCCTTTGTTTTGTAACACAGACTTTCCCATCTTAACAGCTCTCACAGTGAAGAGTTGCCAAAAGTTTTCCTGTATCCACCAAACAAGTGTCCGCTCTACCCCGACATTACATGCAATGCACCCCCACCAACACACCCATCTGTGTGATTTCATTTATGGACCTTAGCACATCAACTCCCTTTGCCTCATCACCCACACACCATAGTACGCAAACAGAGTGCAACCCACTCCAACCCTCATCCCAAAAGCTCCCATGCATCACCCTTGCATATCCTGACAGGGTTCCTCGTGTTATCAGCCCACATTCTCCAACACATACGTGCTGCACACACACTGCCCGCGTTTTTTTATCTCCCTGCAGCCTATTTCTGCCTCCATGCTTACACGCCTCAGGTTGTGGAAGATCTCGTGCGGTCATACAAGGGCGTGCTCTTGGTGGTCTCGCATGACAGGTGCCGGCTTTGAAAGTCTCGCACTATAGGTGGTTTTGCGTGGAAGGTGCCAGCTTTGAAAGTCTCACATGACAGGGGTCTCGCATGACAGGTGCCGGCTTGATAGTCTACAAAAACCGTGCAAGGTGATACCTGACTTGCACATGCTCCTTGCCTTTGTTCTCACGCCCTTCACACTCCTGCAGATGCTTCTATAGATTGTCAATTGGTGTAGAGGTGGAGGCCCTGGACAGAGACCTTGTTTGCAGATTTGTGACCCTTCTCCAGGCCTTCATAGAATGTCTACAAGCCATAAACACATTGCTTCCTCTGTGCCTTCTGTCACCCATACAGAGATATAATTGACACAAGCCAGCAGCAGCATCACGTTATATCTGCCCCCTAATATGTATCCTCCCTGTGACCTTCCACCTCCCATGAAGGGCCTTCATGGACAACGTGGTGGATCGACTTATGGTTGTGAAAGGGGACGGCCTGGTGCGGCTGTTTGAAGGCTCTTATGGAGAGGTGTGTGTGCGCAAAAAGGGCTCAGTGGAAGATGCAATGCTTTGGTGCATTATAACGCTGAACATGATTGATGTGCCCTTGACGCAATGCCCCGAGTATGAGTGTGGGTAAATCTGCACTAGAGCATGACACTACCACTGGGTCCTGTGCAGTACTTGGAGATGCTGGCAGAAGAGAAGCAGAAGGAGGACGAAATCCTGAGGCAGCTGGAAATCCAAGACGCCAGGAAGCATCAAGCAACACAGGCTAGCAGCAGCAACAGCAGCAGCAGTGGTAGTAAAAAGCAGAGTAGCAGCGGGGGGGGTAGCGGCAGCAGCAGTAAAGGGAGCAAGTCGGCAACTGCGATCTTGGACACTCCTTCATCAGGTCTGCGAGGGGTTGAATTGATGCATCCGCTGCCTAATTCCCTGCATTTTGCTGTGTGGCTGCGCGTGGAATGCGCGCGGTTCAGCTTGCAAAATACGTGTGTTGTTGGGAACGTATGTGCAAGCAGTCAATCGTATGTTGGGGAGGGGCCTGCCCATACCAGAGGCGCCCATGCTTGCTGTGGCTCATCAAGTCCTGCTTCTGTGCAGTGTATGACGTGGTAGCCATGAGGTGTATCCTCTCACATGCCCTGATAAAGCGCATGCTGTGGCACATTTTTTACTGCATCGATGCATCTGGGATAGCACCCAGCATGTAGCAGGTGCCTACCCAAAACAAGTAAAAGCTGGCTCCCATGCACTCCCAAACCATTCAAAATTTTGCTACCGTTTTGGATGGAACATACCGGAGCGCCGCATGCGCTCTTCATGTAGAGGTGCCCCTGCGCCGTCTGGCCATGCACAGGTGCCAAAGCCACCGCGCCCAAGCCCGGCCGCAAGCTGAGCTGGGCAGAACAGCAGGAGTACCATAAGCTATGCAAGCGCTTGGAGGAGCTGGAAAAGCAGAGGACCTCGCTGAACGAGAAGATTGTGGCGCTCGCTCAGGTGCAAGCAATGGGGTGCTGTCAGGCACAGTCATAGAGGCATAGCCAAGGGGCATAGAGGCATAGCTTAGGGGCATAGAGGTAAAGCAAAGGGGTGCAAGCAAAGGGGTGCTGCCAGGCGCGGTCATAGAGGCGAATGATGTAGAAATGGGTGTCTTGCGCATTTTGGGGCAATGCAGCGTCTGAGGGACATGATATCTACATTCCCCCCATTCAGCAGTAAAATGCAAGCACAAGGTGCTGAATGTCAGTAAAATTTGTTCCAAGGGGAAAAAGTGAAGCATGAACACAGGGCGAGTTTACACACGTGTACACCAATAAGGCAATAGTTGTTCGAGCAATGCAGCTTATCAAGACACAGCGAAAATGCAACACATTGTACTGGAGTTGCAAGGCCTGAAGCGTACAGCATAACAAGCAGCATCCTGTCCTCCCCAGTCCTCTTGCTGGATGCACCAAGTCCCAACCTTTCCCCACCTCTCTGTGGGTTTAGCAAGCATGTCTCAGTCTCAGTCTCAGCTTAGTATCTTGGCCCTCTTGGCCAAACTGTATCTTGGCCTCAGCAACTTTCAGCAGCAGGCACATCTCTATGCACCTCATGGCAGCACACGCTGGTGCTCTAAGTCTAGGCCCTCATGGCCTCTGACTGCTGCTTCAGGTCCATGCTCATCTCAGCATGCATCTGCAAGGCATGACATCAAAACTGCACTTCATAAGCAATGTTGTATTTTACTTCTGGCCTATCTTTCTGCGTCCGTCTGATCTCTGCACCAAACAGGCTCTGTGCATCCCCCTTGCTCGGAATGTCTAGCACGCAAAATAACATATTCATTTGCTACAAGGTCCGGCCAGCGAGCAGCAGCGGCAAGCACATGAAATATCTGGGTCCTGTTCACCGAATCTGTTACATACAAAGCAATCTCCGTGCTGCTGCCCGCTGGGCCTTCCTTCCCCCCAGCCACACGCCGGTTTTGTGCGCATCTTCCTGCAAATAGACGTTTGCTCACTGGGTCTGAGCGAGAAGCATGCCTGCCATACACGCTTCCCGGATGGTGCACCAAAGATGATGCCGGGGAGGAGAGGCGGTCTCGCGTGTCCAGAGTAGCCTTGAACCATGCTACAAAGGACCTCGATTCAACTCTGTACATACTAGCTGGATCTGTGCCAGGGCATATGATGCTGCTGCCGCCCATCCATGTACATCCCACAGGTGCCTATGCCTCTCTGCTCTTATCCTTACTCAGACCCAACCAGGCTTGTGTCGCATGGGGACGCCAGGCCCCTGACCGGGCGGCCAGCGTCCCTGGGGAGTGCTCCGGGCTCAGGAAGGTTACAATTAATGGAAGGTTAGGTTAGGTTAGGAATTCATGGAAGAGAGATCCAGTCACAACAACAAATATCAACCAACCAACTAACCGCAATGGACGGTGACACTGATTCGGCAATGACACTAATCTGGCACGATAGGTTGCTCCAAAGCTTTGTATAAGCAACCCCTGCTGTCGGACTCTCATTGAGAGCCTGACTCCCCTCATGCCCCTGCCATTGTGCAGAGCGGCTCGGATCTTGCGGAACTGGAGCGCTCATCCTTGGCCTTGGGACAGTGCAGTGATGAGGAGGACCATTTAACAGAGAGATGGCTGGAGCTCGCAGAGTTGGCAGGCGACTTGTGACCTGTCAGGCTGCCTTCCCTGGGCCTACCCATATGGCCTGTGGCAATGGACAGGTATATTTTAGTTGAACTTGTCGATTTTGTAACAATGCAGGTTGCAAATAATATGAGAAATATCTGAGGTAATAATGTGCTAATTACCAACATGTGAGTTCATACGAACGAGACTCACAGTCCAAGATAAGTATCTGATACTTAACAATTCGTC
>LFCJ01001324.1_pt1 | contig 17063 bp, 17 predicted proteins | sample 643141 | NCBI WGS metagenome assembly LFCJ01 (sample SAMN03766243, study PRJNA286221) | soda lake metagenome | biome: soda lake; feature: Kulunda steppe; material: water; isolation source: sample B1-Br-g2 brine of Lake Bitter-1 | place: Russia: Kulunda steppe | collected 2010-07
GTCGCCGTCCTCGAGTGCGTGCCAGGACAGCCGCGGGTTGCGTGCCGCGCTCGTCTGATCGATCCGGCCCGCAGCGGTGTGGTTGGGTGCGGTTTCGATGGTCTCGTCGTCCTCGCCGACGACGGCGTTGAACGCCGCCGCGAGCTGGTCTAGGGTCCCCTTGCTCTCGACTTCCGTCGGCTCGGTCATCAGCGCCTCGGGGACGATCTCGGGCCACTTGGTCGTCGGCGGGTGAACGCCGAAGTCGAGCATACGCTTTGCGACGTCGGCGGCGTCCTGCTCGCCCGCACTGGCGACGAACTCGTGGTGGAACGGGCCGTATGGCACGTCGTACTCGATCCGACTGGCGAGGTAGTTCGCGTTGAGGACTGCCTTCGCGCTCGCGTCCTCGAGGCCCTCGTCGCCCAGCCGGGCGATGTAGGCGAAGGCCTTCACGAGCACGAGCCAGTTGCCCTGGAAGCCGTGGACGTGGCCGATGGTGTGGTCGGGGTCGAACAACTCGAACGGCCGCTCGCTTGCGCTCGCGCCGTCGCCCGCTCCGTCGTTATCAGCCCCCGTCTCACGGGACCGTTCGGAGGCGCGCTCGCGCCTCCTCACTCGGGGAGCGGGCAGGAACGCCTCGAGGTCGGAAACGACGCCGACCGGCCCCGCACCGGGTCCACCGCCACCGTGGGGGGTCGCGAACGTCTTGTGGACGTTGTAGTGCATCACGTCGAAGCCCATGTCGCCCGGGCGAGCCTGGCCGAGCAAGGCGTTTAAGTTCGCCCCGTCGTAGTACAGCAGTCCGCCGACGTCGTGGACCATCTCGGCGATCTCGACGATGTCGCGCTCGAACAGCCCCAAGGTGTTGGGGTTGGTGAGCATCAGTGCCGCCGTATTTTCGGAGAGGGCGGCCTCGAGGGCCTCGAGGTCGACTCGTCCCTCCTCGTCGCTTGGCAGGGAGACGACGTCGTAGCCACAGAGGGCTGCAGTCGCGAAGTTCGTCCCGTGGGCGCTTTCGGGGACGATTACCTCGTCGCGATCCCCCTCGCCGTTGTGGTCGTGGTAGGCCGTGGCGACGCGGATACCCACGAACTCGCCCGCTGCGCCGGCCGGCGGCTGGAGGGTCACGGCGTCCATCCCGCCGATCCGACCCAGGTAGTCCTGGAGTCGGTACAGCAACTCGAGGGTGCCCTGGATCGATTTCTCGGAGCGGTCGGGGTGGACCTGCGCGGAGGGCAACGCCGCGACGTCCTCGGTGAACTTCGGGTTGTACTTCATCGTACACGAGCCGAGCGGGTAGGGGCCGACGTCGATGCCGTAGACCATCTGAGAGAGGCGAGTGTAGTGACGGGCCAGTTCCGGCTCGGAGCGTTCGGGTAACTCGAGGCCGTCTCGAGTCAGTTCGTCGGGAAGCGGCGAGTCGTCGCCGATCTCGACACGCGTCGAGTCCTTCTCCGAAAGGAGGGGTTCGTACTCGCCATCCGTCGTCCACCGAGCCTGGTCGTATCGGGTCCGCTCGGTCATCGTGTCACCTCCGAAAGCGCCTCGAGGAACCCGTCGAGTTGCTCGTCGGTCGCTCCCGCGACGCAGATCTGGATCTCCTCGTCGTCGACTGCGTGGACAGCGTAGCCCCGGTCCTCGAGGTCAGTTCGGATCGTCTCTGCGTTCCCGTCGACGCGGGCGACGAACTCCCGGAGGTGTCGGCGATCGTCGACCGGGGCGGTGACGCCCGGAAGGTCGTCGATCCGTTCGGCCAGACCCTCGGCGCGGACGACGCCGCGTTCGGCCAGATCGACCATCCCCGAGGGGCCAAGCGAGGCGGCGTGTATCGCCGTCCGCAGGGCGACCCACGCCTGGTTCGTACAGATGTTACTCGTCGCCCGCTCGCGACGGATGTGCTGTTCGCGGGTCTGTAGGGTCAGGGTGTAGGTCCGTCGATCGCTCGAATCCTCGCTTACCCCCACGAGCCGGCCTGGGACCTGCCGGAGATACTCCCCGCGGGTGGCGAAGAGTCCGAGTCCCATCCCGTAACTCGTCGGGAGACCGAGGACGCTCGCGTCGCCGACGACGACGTCCGCGCCGACGTCCGCGGGGCACTGGAGCAGCGACAGCGCCACGGGGTCGGTCCCGAGGACGAACAGGGCCTCGGCGTCGTCTGCCAGGGCGCCGATCGCGTCCAGGTTCCCCTCGATCGCACCACGGATCGTCGGGTTCTCCGCGTAGACCATCACGACTTCCTCGTCGATCGCGGCCTCGAGGGCCTCGAGGTCGACCGTCGCGTCCGCCGTCGGGTAGGTCTCGACCTCGAGGTCCGTGCCGGCGACGTAGTTCTCTACGGTGCTTCGTCGACCCGGGCGCAACAGGTCGGGAACGAGCACGCGAGTCCCACTACCCCCCCGGAGACGGTCGGCGAGCGTCGCCGCTTCGCCCAACGCCGTCGACGCGTCGTACATCGAACAGTTGGCGACCTCGAGGCCCGTCAGTTCGACGAGCAGCGACTGATACTCGAAGAGCACCTGCAAGAACCCCTGGGAGGCCTCGGGCTGGTACTGTGTATACGAGGTGAGAAACTCCGATCGGTCGGCGAGGTGGTCGACCAGCGAGGGGACGTAGTAGCCGTAGTGTCCGCGACCGAGCAACTCGACGAGGTCGTCGTTTTCCTCGAGGATCTCCCGGGTCAGGCGCCGAGTCTCCCGTTCGCTTCGCTGTTCGATGCCGAACTCGTCGGTAAAGCGTACCTCCTCGGGTACGTCGAAGAGCTCTTCGACCGAATCGGCCCCGACGGCCTCGAGCATCGTCGCCGTTTCCTCCGCTGTGTGGGGCGCGTACGGGCTCCCCGTCGTGTTTGCTCCGTTCATCGTAGAAGTGATCCGCACCCGGACCCCCGCCGGAACGAGCACAACCCGCGCCAGTGTGTGTACGGAGATCGATCCGGGACACGTTAGCCGTACTTAGGGATTGAAGCCTAATAACGCACCTCTTTCTATCAGTCCATCGCGATGTACGTCTGTGTGTCCTCGACACCCTCGATACCCTGGATCTCTTCCGCGGAGATGGTCTTTACAGCCGCCGGGGTCTCGACGCGCGCTTTCGCGATGAGGTCGACGTCGCCGGCGACGATGTGTGCCGATTCGACGCCCTCGATCGCCTCGATGTCAGTTCGTAGCCGATCCGCCTCGCCCGTGTTCGCTTTGATCATGACGAACGCAGTAACCATCAGTTGACACCTCCAGCACCGGCTTTCGACCCCGCGAGTTCCGGGGGCTCCCCGACCAGAATCTGGCGAACGTCGCTCAACACCGCGAAGTCCGCGAGCACCACGACCCGATCGCCGACCTCGAGGGACTCATCGGCCGTCGGGATCTCGAGGTCGCCATCGCGTTTGCCGAACGCGAGCACCGTCGCGTCGGCTGGGAGCTCGAGTTCGTCCATCGAGTACCCCGTGACGGGGGCGTTCTCGGTGACGGTGAGTTCCACGATCTGTAGGTGCTGGGCGATGTCGGCGATCGCACGGATCGTCCCGCCGAGCAAGGCGTTTTTCGCGCCCATCGCGCCGAGGCGTTCGGGGAAGACCACCTCGTCGACCTCGCCTGCGTACTTGTGGTAGATCTCCTCGCGGTGGCCACGGTCGATCCGCATCACCGTCCGACAGCCGTGGTGTTTGGCGATCATACACGCCGCGAAGTTGACGTTCAGGTCGCTGGTGAGCCCGCCGACGGCGTCGGCGTCGACGATCCCGGCGTCCTCGAGGGTCGTTTCCCGGGAGCCGTCGCCGGCGATCACCGCGAACCCCTCGTTTCGGGCACTGCGGACTCTCGGTTCGGCACGTTCGACCAGCGTCACCTCGTGGCCTTCCTCGCGGAGGACACGCGCCGTCCGGAGCCCGACCCGTCCAGCACCTATGATCACAAACCGCATGGGAACTGGTACGCCCCCACGCATCAATAACTTTACCCCGGAACCCGGGCAAAGGCTTTAGTCGTGACAGAGTGTACCACACTGTCGATAGCGATGGTCCATGCGTTCATCATGGTGAAGACGGTCACGGGAAAGTCCGAAGGGCTCCTCGCCGACATCCGGGAACTCGGGTCGGTCAGTGAAGCACACATCGTCGCCGGCGACTACGACATCATCGCGGAGGTCGACGCGAGCGAGGTGTACGGCGTCCTCGACGTCGCCTCCTCGGGGATCCAGGGCCAAGGCGGTGTGACCGGCACGCGGACCTACATCGCGATGGACTGATCACTCGAGGTCGGCCCCGGAACGCTCGCGGTCCTCGAGGACGGCCTCGAGTTCGCTCGGGACGTCTTCGATCCCCGTCCCGAGAGCGCGTTTCGCCCCGAGAGCCGCCCGCTTTTCGACCGTCGCCCGCTCGATGGCGGCCGGCCCGACGGCGAGTTCGATCCGGGTCAACCCCCCACCGGGGTTCGACCGACCACACACCGTGACGGGGCCGATCTCACGGGTGTTCCGGACGTGTGTCCCGCCACAGGCCGCGACGTCCCACGGGTCACTCGAGCCGTTTGCCGATCCGTTGTCCTCCGGGCCGCCGATCGTGACGATCCGGACCCGTCCTTTGTGGAACGCCCCCTCCGTGTCCTCGGTAAAGGCGATCTCCTCGCGCTCGCGTGCCTCGGCTTGCTGTATCGACTGCCAGGAGACGGGGCGTGACTCCCAGACTGCCCTCCGTACCAGACTCTCGAGTTCGACCAGCAACCCGTCGTCGATCTCGGTGGTGGTCTCGAGGTCGATCCGGACACGGTCTTCGTCGATGTCGAACCCGCCGTAGCCGAGCTGTTCACACAGTCTCCGGGCCCCACCGTAGAGGACGTGACTCGCCGTGTGTGCGCGCATACAGTACATACGGAACGCCCAGTCGATCGAACAGAGTACGCGGTGGCCGACCCGGAAGGACGGGTCCTCCGCCAGCAGGTGAACCGTCTCGTCGTCGACGAACTGGACGTCCTCGACCGAGTGGCCGTCGATCGTCCCACGATCGGCCGGCTGACCGCCGCTTTCCCCGTAGAAGTGGCTCGTCTCGAGCCACACCTGTCGGCCGTCGATCGCCGTCACTTCGCTCTCGAACCGCGTCGCGTACGGCTCCGCCGCCGCCCGTTGCCCGGTCATCACTCCTACTCTTCTCCCCACAATCAAAAGCCTACTCGCCGATCGGTCACTCGGCGAGGTCGACCTCGAGGAGTTCCTCGAGGGCATCGATCAGACCGCCACCGACGCCGGCCTGGGTCGCCCGCCCTTGCTCGATCGCGAGTAGGTCCGACTCCTCTGCACCTAGCTCCTCGGCGAGCTCCTCGCGCTTGTAGCCCGCCTCCTGGCGGGCCTCGGTCAGGACGTCACCGTACCCGGAGACCAGGTACGGCAGCGGGTCGTCGTCGTAGCTCGTTCCCTCCCGTTCCCAGTGTTCGGAGTCGCCGTCCCAGACCGGGGTCGCCTTCGCGACGTTTTGGGCCGCACGCTTTTTCCGATCCTGGTCGTCGCGTGAGCCGTCCGATCCGCTCGTGTCACGGCCCGTCCTGGTGGGCGTGTCGTCGTGGGGGGCACAGTCAGGACAGACCTCGAGGGTCGCGCCCGCGACGGTCGCCGTCCGCAACGCGTCGCTCTCTGCACCACAGAGTTCACAGGTGGTCCCGCCGCCCCTCGATGACGAACCCGTCGAGTATTTGGCCATGCCATCGTTTGGCCCCAGCGACATTTCAATACACCGCCCGACCGCGAGAGTGTGACTGTGAGCCACTGTGAGAGAAAAGGAAAGGGCTTTTATAATCACACTGGGTACGATTGAGTGCGGAAAGAGAGAGCACGCGAGCGTGGGTAGCCAAGCCAGGCCAACGGCGCAGCGTTGAGGGCGCTGTCCCGTAGGGGTCCGCCGGTTCGAATCCGGTCCCACGCATCGTTTGCAAACCCCGGGGAGTTTGTGAGCCAACGAATTCCCGGTTTGCGCTACGTTCGCGGCGATACCCGCCGTGAGACGCTCGACGGTTCACCGTAGAGCGACACGATGCAGGTGATGACGCCCCCACGAAGGGACATCACCCACGCACAACTTACTTCGGAAACGACACCGCAAAGGAGCGGCGACATCGGACAGTAATCGATTTGTCCGAGGAATTCTACCCCCAGAGTATGGAGTACGTCCCTCGCGAACGCGTTTCGGTGCTTACCGGTGTCCTGACCGCCGTCTCGCTCGCACTCGTCTTCGGTGCGGTCGGCGGTGCGATCCCACAGTCGATCGTTCCGACGCCACCCGAGTGGGTCATCACCGCGATCCCCCACCTCAACGTGGCCATCAGCCTGACTGCGATCGTGACGATCTCGCTTGCCTGGCGGGCGATCCGCCGCGGTGACGTCCGCCGCCACCAGTTGCTGATGATGACCTCGGTCGTGCTCTTCGTGGCCTTCCTCGTGTTCTACCTCTACCGGCTGATCGTCATCGGCGGCTCGGCGTCGTTCCCCGGCCCGGCGACCGTAGAGCGCTTTGTCTATCTCCCAATCCTCGGGATCCACATCCTGCTCGCCGTCGTCTGTATCCCCCTTCTGTACTACATCCTCCTGCTCGCGCTCTCGAGGCCGGTCGCCGACCTCCGGGAGACGAGCCACGCGAGGGTCGGCCGGATCGCCGCTTCGCTGTGGCTCATCTCCTTTGCCCTCGGGGTCGTCGTCTACGTGATGCTCTATCACCTGTACTGACGGACGAAAATCCTGCGGAGTTTCGCCGCCAGTATTGCTCTCGGTAACTCCGTCACTCGAGGCGGCCGTCGTCCGCCCCGGTCAGAAACCACGTGACGACCCGCCCTTCTCCGCGTCGCAAGACGCCACTCGCCGTCGACTTGTCGACCTCGAGCTCCGCCGCCAGATCCGCGAGCGTACACTCCCGTGGCACCTCGAAGTAGCCGTTGCGGACGGCGGCCTCGAGGACCTCCCGCTGTCTGGGCGTGAGCAGGTCCGCCCGGCCGTCGCCCTCGAGGATCGAGAGGAGTTCGTAGGGGATCTCGAGGTCCTCGAGGCCGGCACGAAAGCGGTCGAACTCCGCTCGCGTGCCGGTGAAGTCGAGTTCGTACCAGCCGTTGCGGACGACGACGGGGAACTCGGGCGGGAGCGAGGAGTCTTCGACGAACGCATAGAGGTCGGTGTCGGTCGTCTCGTATTTCGACAGTGAGCGGTCGTCGGTCACCTCGAGGCGTTCGTGGTCCAGGATCGCTGGATGGGCGGCGACGGCTTCCGAGACGGCTTCCGGGTCGTCGGCGCGGATCTCACCCAGTTCGACTGCGGTCTCGCCCGTCCGGACGCCCGAGAGGAGCCGGAAGGTCGCGTCCGGATACGACTGTGAGAGCTGTGCGACCCAGGCGTCCTCGGGAAGCCGGATGTGAAACGAGGCGGTGATCATCGGTCCCGGCTACGCGGCGGGGATACCAACATGTTGGGGATAGATATTCGCCGGATACTCACGAGCGAAGACGTATGGAACGACTCTACGCCGGCCTGGAAGCTGCCACGAGCGATCCGCTGTTGACGATCCACGTCCTCACAGGGGCGATCGCGTTGCTTGCAGGGCTGGGTGCGATCGTGACTCGAAAGGGAGGGAAGCGACACAACGGGGCGGGGCGGGCGTACGTCCTGGCGATGGGTGTGGTCGTCGTCACCGCCGTCCCGCTGTCGATCCGGATCGGGAGCCGCTTTTTGCTCGCGATCACGGCGTTCAGCGGCTATCTGGTGTTCGCGGGCTACCTGGGGGTGAGACGGCGCCGCGCCGGCCGAACCTCGCTCGCGACGAGCGACTACGCCGTCCACGGCACGATGGTCGTCGTGGGCACGGCGATGATCGGGTTTGGCGGGTGGGAGACCATCACCGGACGGGCCGAGTTGGCACCCGTCCTCGTCGTCTTCGGGCTGATCGGCGCGGGGCTCGCCGGTCGGGAACTCGATCGGCTCCGCGGGGGCACGGATGGACGGAGTGTGTGGTTCGAACGCCACGTCGCCTTCATGGGTGGTGGCTACATCGCGACGGTCACGGCCGCGGTGACGGTGAACCTCGCCATGATCCCACCGCTTGCCCGCTGGCTTGGCCCGACGGTCGTCGGCGTCCCGCTGGTTTTCTACGCGATCTCGAGGTACCGTCCCGTCTTCGGGGCACCGAATCGGGGCTGATCAGGCTTCGCCGTAGACCGGCACCGCCGCACCGCTCGTGACGGCGGCCCCGTCGGTACAGAGGAAAGCCATCACCCCGGCGATCTCGGCGGGGGAGACCCAGGCGTCGTGGTTGGCGTCGGCCATCATCTCGCGGTTTGCGGGCGTGTCGATCACGCTCGGCATCACGCAGTTCGCTCGCACGGTCCCTGTCTCTTCCTCGGCGATGGTCTCGGTCAGCAGGCGAATACCCGCCTTCGTAATCCGGTAGGGACCGTCGCCCTCCCCACCCTCGAGCGAGGAGCGGGCGCTCACGCTGACGATCGCCCCGTCGGTCTCCCGGAGGTGGGGGATGGCGTGTTTCGAGGCCAGGAACGCGCTCTTGAGGTTCACGTCGACCAGCAGTTCGAACTCCGAGAGGTCCGTCTCGGCGACCGGGTCGCCCCCACGCCAGGTTCCGGCGATGTTCAGCAGGTGGTCGATCCGTCCGTGATCGTCGACGATCGAGTCGATCAACTCGCGAACCTCGTCCTCGTCGGTCAGATCCGCCTCGTAGAAGTCCACTCGGTCGTCCTCGAGCATCGCTTCCCCGTCCTCGGGGGTGACGATGTCGACCGCACAGACGGTCGCACCCGCCTCACTGAACCGCTCGACTGCGGCGCTGCCGAGTGCGCCACTCGCGCCGGTGACCACGGCGACGGTTCCCTCGAGGTCGTACGTGACTGTCGATGACATACATCACGGTTCGGGCGCCGGAAACATAACTACACGGTCGACGGCCAACTACGAGTACAGTTACACGTACTGTGAGACGAGGTTCAAGACGTCGTCTAACTCCTCGCCAGAAAGCGAGTACCGCTCCTGTGCGTACACCGCGCGGAGTTCGTCTCTGTCCTGTGGAAGCAGGTTGACGATCTTGTAGGCCGTGGGTTCGTCGACTTTCTCGAGTTCGACCAGGTCCTCGACGAGGTCTTGGGCTTGCTCGGGTTCGAGGACGGCAAAGCGGTTCGCGTGCTCGATCGCTCGGGCGACCTCGTAGCTGAGGTCACGGTCCTCCTCGAGTGCACGTTCCGCTTCGACGTCGGCGAGCAGTTCCTTCACCTCCGAGACCGTCAGGAACTCCTCGTCGACGATCTCCTTGAAGATCGTCATTCCTGAGCGCGCATGTGGGCGGCGGCGACGATCAGCGTCTTCTCTTTCCCCCGGTCGGTGATCTCGACTTTGAACGCCTCGCCCTGTTTACCGACGACCTCACCGGTGTGGCCGTCAAAACGGGGGTGATAGCGTCCTTTCGGGACGCTCGGGTCGATCTTGAGGTGGACTTTCTGACCGTCGTCGTACTCCTGGATCGCACGTTGGGGCGGTGAACTGCCGCGGTCTCGGGGATCGTTCGCGAGTTTGTTCCGGGTTCCCTTGCGAGGTCCGTGGGACTTGGGCATAGTCGTACGACCCCTTGTCCGGTGACGGTTATAAAACGCACGTTCTCTCCCCGTCCGTGAGTATCACAGCACGCCGACGACCTCGGCGTCGGCCATCCGTGCGGCCACGACCCGGTCGACGTCGGCGCGGTCGTGGACGACCTCGGCGATCTCGGCTGCGACGGCTTCGTCCGCCGTGTCGTCGACTTTGTTGAGCAGGGGGATAACGGTCGCACTCTCCGGAACGCCCTTGAGACCACCGCCGTCACTCGAGAGCACCGTCCCGACCGCTTTCGGTGTGATCGTCTCGCCGACTTCGAGGCCCGCGATCGCCCCGGCGCGTTCGGGACGGTGGACGTATTCGTCCGTGAGTGGCTTCCCGACCGCGTGGACGCTCGCGATCGGAACGACGACGTCCGCCGATCGGGGGAGTCGTGGTTCGTGATCGCCCGGCGCTTTGAGCTCGCGGGTCCGTGCGCCGTCGGCCTTGACGAGTACGGGGCCGTCGTGGGCGTCCGCGATGGCGTCGATTGCCTCGAGGTCGTAGCCCTCATACCGATCCTCGCGGTCGCGGTCGGCGACGAGTCCACGCGGGAAGGCCCCGGCGGTTTCGAGGGCCACGACGGGGTCGTCGGTCACGGACACGTCGGTCACGTGGGGATCGAAAATCGGGATCCGGACCGTCGCGGTCACGACCGCACGCTCGAGCCCGTTTGCGAGGGCGTACAGCGTCGTCTTCTTTCCGCCCGCGCCGACGACACAGAGCGTTCCGGTCTCGGCCTCGAGGGCGTCGACGACGTTCATCTCTCCGGGCCGTCGGGGACGTGGACCGACGCGGCGAGGCTATACCCCGGCGAGAGTTCCTCGAGATCGAGCCCCAGCCCGTGTGCGTCGGCCTCGAGGACGCCCTCGAGAACCCAGCCGACCGCCTCGTAGAAGGGGTGGTCGGCGACTTCCCGGACGTCGGCGGCCAGGTCCGGGAGCCACCAGCCGTGGGCCTCGAGGAACGCCCGTCGGGAGTCGTCGTCGCCGTCCCGGGCGAGGATCTCGAGGGCAGCGAGGGAGACGGCGGCGTGGTCGGCTTCCTCGCGGAGCTGGTCGGACGGGAAGATCCCGAGGTCGCGATAGGAGCTCTTGACGGCCGCGAGCGGTTTGCCGAGGTAGTCGTCGGCGTACCACGACTCGTGGACCTGGAGCCTCGGGCGTGGCCCGACGAACAGCCTGGTGTGGACCCGCTTTAGCTCCTTGGCTTCCTCGGCGGGATCGTCGACCGTCTCCCGCCACTCCTCGAGTCCCTCGAGGCCGGTGTCGAGTGCCTGTGGTGTGGCTGACTCGGGGAGCGGTTCCGCTGTGAGTCCCTCGACGGCCGCCTCGTCGGGTGCGTCCGCGAGCACGCTCGAGCAGAACGCGTACAGTTGCGCGATCTCGGCTGTCTCGTCTACAGTTTCGGTCATGGCGTGTGACAACAATTATAACGGGGTCGGGTTAAGTCGGTTGATTCGGTCGATGCTACATCGGGAGCACGATCGGCGTGAACTCCCCGGCCAGCAGGTACGACAGCGTCAACGCGACCTTTCCGACGATCACGCAGACGGCTGCGAGGGCGTACGCCGTCGTCGCCCCGGAGGGTGCCAACGCGTCACGACGCTGACCGAGGGCCGCGCCGGCCGTCAGGGCGATCGGAACGACGACGCCGACGACGACGCCGACGCCGACGAACAGCCAGGCGTAAGAGCCAACCAGGTTGTCGACGCCCGACTGTGCCTCCGGGACCTGTGCGGGCAGGGCGAGGACCGTCACGACGAGTGCGATAAGGGCCAACACGAGCAGTCCGGCACCACTGAGCGCGGCCGTCTGGAGCTCCCGGCCGAGCGAGCGTTCGGTCACGGCCGTCAGACCGACGGCGGCGACCAGTCCCGCACCGAGCCCGCTAAAGATCTGGACGGGGAGCAAGAACGTCTTGTCCCACAGCGGGACCCGGTCGTAGGGGCCAGAGCCCAGGGCCATCGCCGAGTAAACGAGGACGCCGGCGGCGAAGAGGCCGAAGAACGCCCCGAGTCCGAGCCGGGCGGGGCCGGAGGGACGAGTGGTGTCCGCCACCGTGTCGATGGTATCGAGGAGGCCGACTCGAGAGACGATTCCGCGGACGCCGCCGACGGTCCGATCCCCGGTGGCCGCCTTGGCGGACCCACCGTCGGTTGCGACCTCCGGCGCGCTGGGCCGGGCCTTCCCGAAGGAGGTCCAGGCGAACATCAGGACGGTCCCGACGGCGAGACCACCGAGCATGTACGCGCCGATGGTCATCCACGAACCGAAGTTCGTCATCGACAGTGGGACGAGCATCGCGCGAAACGGCGTCGCGAGGTGGGAAAGCAAGATCGGCGGTCCGATGAGGATGCCGGCCAGCCCGATGAGATACCCCGAAGAGGCGAGCCGGCCGTATTCGGGGGCGTTCAGTCGATGTGAGAGCACGTCGGCGACGTAGGCGGTCAGGTACGCGCCGCCTGCGAGTCCGAGCAAGGCGACGTAGACGGCGACTTGCCAGTCCCACTGCGTGTACGGAAGTTCGAACGTGACTTCCACCGACATCGTTAGCTCCCTCCGGTGATTTTCTCCGCGTCGTCCCCGAAGATGATCTGTGCAGCCTCGTCGGTAAACGGCATCTCGATCCCGTCCTGTTCCATCTTCTCCTCGAGTTCCTCGGGGGTGCCGAAGATGAGCGCGTCGGTCGGACACTCCGAGGCACAGGCGGGCTCGAGACCGTGTTCCTGTCGGGGCTCACAGGTTGTACACTTGTCCATGAGCCCGTCGCTTTTCGCGCCTAGTGGACTGCTCTCTTCGGCGTCGGGAACCGTCTCGTCCGGGTACTGTGGCGCGCCGAAGGGGCACCCGACTGCACAGTAGTGACAGCCGATACAGGTATCGGCGTCCACCCGGACGGTGCCGTTGTCGCGGTAGAAAAGCGCCTCGGTCGGACAGACGTCGATACACGCCGCGTCCTCGCAGTTGTAACACTGCATCGGCTTGCTCGTTTCCTCTTCGGTCCCGTGGGCGAGGGCGACCACCTTGATGCGGTCGCTCTCCGGTGGGAGGTCCCATGTTCGCTGGCAGGCGACTTCACAGGCCCCACAGTCGATACAGGAATCCCAGTTGGGGATCACTCGTGCCGTTCCTCCGTCTGACTCTTGTGTACTCATTGGTGTTCACCTATCGCTTGTGGCGGTTCATGCGCTGTTCTTGCCACTGCAGTTGTCGCTCCGAGAGTTCGGGGACCTCGTCGTCGTCGGCCACGCGGACGTTACACAGGGTCGTCTTCGTCTCCTGCATCTGCGTCTCCCGGTCGTACGCCGGCGCGGTCCCGCAGTTGATCGTCTCGCCGATCACCAGCGGCTCGAGGCCGTCCGGGACGTTCTCCATGACCCTTTCACCCTCGAGGATGCCCGACCAGTGGTACGGCGCGAACGCGTGATCGCGTGCGACCCGTTCTGTCACCCTCGTCTGGACGAACATCTCCGCGTGGGGTGTCGTGACGGCGATCCAGTCGCCGTCCTCGACGCCGAGTTCGTCGGCCCGGTCGGGGTGGATCTCCAGGTACATCATCGGCGCGCGCGAGGCCGTACCGAGCGTACTCCGGGTCACCGCGCCCGCACCCTTGTGTTCGACCTGTCGTCCCGAGGTGAGGACCAGCGGCTCATCGAAATCACCCACGTCCTCGAGTTCGGTCATCGCGTCGATGTTGTCCTGTTGGACGGCCGCGTTGTCGAGTTCGACCCGCCAGTGGTCCTCGACGCGTTCGTTACACGGGAAGTCATCGACGAGGTCCGGTCGCGGGGTCACCGCGGGTTCGCGGTGAACCGGGAACTCGTCGGTGAGGTTCCACGCTTTCGTCCGGGCACGGCCACGGCCCCACGGCGAGTCGGGCTGTGGGTTGTCGAACTCCTCGTACATCTCGGGGTCGACGTCGTAACCCTCCTCGGCGAGCGCCAGGGCGGTGTCGTAGACCGACAGGTCGTCGTCCTCGGCGTACTCCATCGGAATCGTCTTGGCGGCCGGCTCTTCCGGATCCGGGAGTACGGTCGAGAAAAGCGGGTACTGCGGGACGCCTTCGATCTCGTTGTCGCCGTCCCACCAGTCGGGGTCAAAGGAGTCCCGAAGCTGGTAGTTGTCCTCCGGACTCTCCCACCAGCGAGCACGGAAGTCCTGTCCGCCCTCGGCGGGATGTTTCGAGGCGTCGTAGAGGATCGGCGTTCCGGGGTGATCCTCGTGCCAGCAGGGCCAGGGCAGGCCGTAGTACTCGCCGTGAAGCTCGTGGTCCTCGTCGACGTCGGCTTTGAGGTCCGTGGGGCTGAACAGTTCGGAGTTCTCCTGGTGGGCCTTGAGTCGCTCGGGGGTGTGGCCAATGTAGCCGACCGATCGAACGCCGAGGTTCCACTCGCGGGTGACGTCCTCGACCTCGTCGTAGTCGAAGTGCTCGCCGAGACCGAGGTGTTCGGCGAACTCACAGAGCAGCTTCCAGTCGGCTTTCGAGTCGTGGCGGGGCTCGATCGCCTTCGAGCGCCACTGGACCTGCCGGCCGGTGTTCGTGACGCTGCCCGCCTCCTCGATGTTCGTCGCCGCCGGCAGCATGTAGACGTCCGTGTCGGTCTCGGCGAGTTCGGCGACCTGGTTCGGGAAGACGTCGACGTTGACGATGAAGTCCAGTTCGTTGACCGCCTCCCGGACCTTCCCGTACTCGGTGAGCGAGGCCAGGCCGTGTCCCCAAAAGATCGCCGCCCGGAGCGGATCGGGCTGGTAGATCTCCCACTCGTCGTCGAGGACGCCCTCGTACCAGCGGGCGACGGTGAAGCCGTTTTTCTCCATGAGCTCCTGGCGTCCCTGGAAGCGGTCCTCGAGTAGCTCCTCGTAGCTGATCTCTCCGGAGGTACTCGGCGTCTCCGACCAGACGTTCGCCCAGTGTTCCCAAGCACCCTCGTCTAGGCCGTAGTAGCCCGGAAGCGTACTCGAGTCGACCCCGAGGTCGGTCGCGCCCTGGACGTTGTCGTGGCCACGGAAGATCGGCGTGCCCCCGCCGGACTGGGCGGCGTGGCCGAGCGTGAGGTTGAGGATCGCGTACGCGCGGGTGTTTCCGGTTCCGTTGTTGTGCTGGGTTCCACCCATCGCCCACTCGACGCTGCTGACTTCGGCCTCGGCGAGCTCTTCGGCGAGTGCCTCTAGCTCCTCGACTTCCGTCCCACAGACGTCCGACACCGTCTCGAGGTCGTACTCGGGGAGGACGTCCTCGCGGAACTCCTCCCAGTCCAGCACGCGGCTCTCGATGAACTCCTCGTCGTGGGCCTCGAGGTTTTCGACGATGTGGTAGACCAGCCCGTAGATGAAGGCGACGTCGGTTCCCGAGCGAAACCGGTAGTAGTCGTCCGACGCAGCCGCGGTCTTCGTATAGCGGGGCTCGGCGACGATGTGTTTCCCGCCACGTCGCTGGGCCTCCTGGAAGAACTGCCAGGCGACGGGGTGGCTCTCGAGGGGGTTGTGGCCGATGATGAGGTTCACACCGACGTTTCGCATGTCGTTCGAGTTGTTCGTCATCGCGCCGACGCCCCAGGTGTTCGCGATCCCCTCAACCGTCGTCGAGTGGCAGATCCGGGCCTGGTGGTCGACGTTGTTCGTCCCGTAGATCGAGGCGAGTTTCCGGAACAGGTACGCCGCCTCGTTGGAGTGTTTCGCCGAGCCACACCAGAACGTCCCGTGTGGGCCGGTCTCCTCGCGGATGTCCTCGAGGCGGCCGGTAATCTCATCGAGAATCTCGTCCCACTCCATGGCGACCCACTCCCCGTCCTCGAGTTTCAGTGGCTCTTTGAGTCGCTTATCGGAGTTGACCGACTGGGTGAGCGAGGCGCCTTTCGAACAGACGCCCCCGCGGTTGACCGGGTTGTCCTGCCACGATTCCTGGCCGACGACCGCGTCGTCTTCGACCGACATCTGGACACCACAGCCGACCGAACAGTGGGTACAGACGGTTTTCACCAGGTCGTCGCCAGCGTCGGGATCGACGACGGCGTCCTCGTCGTCGTCCATCCGCTGGAGGAGTGTTCGCCCACCGACTGCCGTGGCGAGGGCGCCTCCTGCGCCGGCCTTGATGAACCCCCGCCGGTCGAGGTCTAATGATGAGTTTGCCATACGTCAGGATTATTAAGGGGCTTAATATTAAATCATGTGTTTTATTTCTGAGGCGTAGACGTGGCTGGCAACCTACATGTAAAACCCTTAACTATAACTACCGGGACATTTAACCCGTGCAGTGACCGAAACGCCCTCAATGCCCATCGTGGACAGGATACTGCGAATCGACCTCACCGCGGGGAGTGTGACGAGCGAGGAGATCCCCGAGCCGTGGCTCGAGCGCTACGTCGGCGGGAAGGGGATCGGTGCCCGCTACCTCTACGAGGAACTCGAGGCGGGGGTCGACCCCCACGCGCCGGCGAACGTCCTCGCGTTCGTGGTGGGACCGCTGACTGGCTACACGCCAGGGGACCAGCGATACGCCGCGATCACCAAGTCCCCGCTGACAGGCACCTTCCTCGATTCCTATGCCGGCGGCACGTTCCCCGCCCGCCTCGCCGGTTCCCTCGGCGAGCACATGGGCGTCCTCGTCACCGGCGAGGCCGACGAACCGGTCGTCCTCTCGATCGAGGACGGGGAGGGGTACCTCGAGGCCGCCGACGACCTGTGGGGGCTCGACGCCGCCGAGACCTGCGAGCGGTTCCCCGACGCCGCCGTCGCCTGCGTCGGTCCGGCCGGAGAGGCCGGCGTCCAGTACGCGACGATCGCCTCCGACGGCGGCGACCACCACGCCGGCCGGGGTGGGGCGGGGACGGTGATGGGGGCGAAACAGCTCAAGGCCGTCGTCGCCCGCGGCCGCGAACCCGACCCCGACCGGCTCGCGGACCTGCGCGCGGCGTACGTCGACGCCTTCGCCGACAGCGACGCCGGCCGGTGGCTCGCAGCCAGCGATACCTTAGAGACGGTCGATTTCGCGAACGAGGTCGGTGCCCTCCCGACCCGAGGCTGGCAGGAAGGCCGTTTCGAGGGTGCAGATCGGATCGGTATCGAACAGGCCCGCGAGCGTGCGAACGAGCGCGAACGACCCGACGATCCAGTCCCCGGTGGGTTCCGGATCGACAGCGACGAGGGCGAGAGCGTCCCACGCGGGGCGACCCCCATCTCCCTCGGGGCGGGCCTCGGCATCGACGACTTCGACGCGGTGGCCACGCTCGGAGCGGTCTGTGACCGACTCGCGATGGACGTCATCACCGCGGGCAACGCCGTAGCCTGGGCGATCCTGGCGAGCCAGGAGGGGTTGATCGACCGCGACCTCGAGTTTGGCGACGAGACGGCCGCCCGCCGGCTCATCGAGGAGATCGCCCACCGTTCGAGTCCACTCGGGGACGCACTCGCCGGGGGCGTCGGGGGCGCGGCCGACCGCTTTGGCGGCGACGAGTTGATCCCCACGGTCAAGGGGATGGA
>LFCJ01001325.1_pt1 | contig 17053 bp, 22 predicted proteins | sample 643141 | NCBI WGS metagenome assembly LFCJ01 (sample SAMN03766243, study PRJNA286221) | soda lake metagenome | biome: soda lake; feature: Kulunda steppe; material: water; isolation source: sample B1-Br-g2 brine of Lake Bitter-1 | place: Russia: Kulunda steppe | collected 2010-07
GCACACCCTCATCATCGCCGAAGAGGGCTCGGAAGTCCACTACATCGAGGGCTGTTCCGCACCCAAATACGGCGTCCACAACCTCCACTCCGGCGGCGTCGAGGTCTTCGTCAAAGAGGACGCTCACGTCCAGTACTCGACCGTCCAGAACTGGTCGAAAAACACCTTCAACCTCAACACCAAGCGCGCAATCTGTGAGGCCAACGGCACCATGGAGTGGGTCTCGGGCAGCATGGGCTCGAAAGCCACCATGCTCTACCCGTGTACCATCCTCAAGGGCCGTGGCGCGACCGACACCCACATCACGATCGCGTTTGCGGGCGAAGGCCAGAACATCGACACGGGTGCGAAGGTCTACCACAACGCCCCCGATACGAGTTCGACGATCGAATCGAAGTCGATCTCGAAAGACGGCGGCCGGACCAACTACCGGGGGCTCGTCCACATCGCCGACGGTGCCGAGAACTCCTCGACTGCGGTGGAGTGTGACGCACTGATGTTCGACAACGAGTCGACCTCCGATACGATGCCGTACATGGAGATCGAAGAGTCGAAAGTCGACGTCGCCCACGAGGCCACCGTCGGCAAGATCGGTGACGAGGACATCTTCTACCTCCAGAGCCGCGGCCTCGACGACGATGACGCCAAGAAGATGATCGTTGCCGGCTTCATCGAACCGATCACGGAGGAACTGCCGATCGAGTACGCGGTCGAACTCAACCGTCTCATCGAACTCGAGATGGAAGGGAGCCTCGGATAAGCGGCCGCAATCATGGCACATGGCACCCACCTCAGCTACCGCGGGGACGGCGGGGACAACGAGCGACGGCACCCCCAACCCCGACCCCGGACGGGTGATCGGCCGTGAGTATCCACGAGTTGCAGTGCTACCAGTGTGGGGCCGACTACGGCTATATCGGTGCTGACCCCCACCCGGCCCAGTGTCCGGCGTGTCAGTCGTCTTGCGTTCCGCCTGTGGGGTCACTGACAGTCTTCGATCGATCGTGCTGGCAGAACGCCAACGGCAAGCTGGCGAAGCTCTGGATCCACGCGGTCGACGAACGCGGTCGCTCGTTCGAGTTCACGATCGCTGCTCGCAAAACGGAGAGCAAACTGGTCACGCTCTCGATCGACGACGTCGTGCTCGATCATCCAGCGGCCACACGCTGTCGGATCCCTCCAGCGATCGCCGACGAGATCGCAGCAGCCGGTATTACTGTCCCCGATACCGGGACGATGTGTGCATAACGGCGATCGACCATCTCGATGCGAGCCTCGATCTCTCGAATCGTAGGCTCGCGGTGTGCAGACGATCGCAGTCTAGAACGGTGACTTCCTACCCGAATATCTGCTCGTGTGGTTTCGCATTCACAACCGCAACCTCGTACTCGACGATATCGTCCTCGAAGCTTTTGATCTCGATCGGCAACTCGTCTTCGTCGTCCATACCGCCGACATTCGTCGAGTTCTCGTCGACGCGATCGCCGTCCGCGCCGTAGAACGCGGCAGCAACTTCGATGGCTGCGAGGTCCTCTCCGGACTCGTTGACGATGGTGCCGACGACCGACGTCGAGTAGCCGTCTTCTACGAGCGCATCTTCGGTGACGCGGAGGCCCTGGATGGGCGGTTCGCTGTCGACGTCGAACGGTTCGTCTTCGGTCTCAGCCTCGTCATCATCGATATCATCATCCTCGGTCTCACTGGCTCCGTCTTCATCACCCTCGGTCTCAGCCTCATCATCATTGGCTCCGTCTTCATCACCCTCGGTCGCAGCCTCGTCATCACCTGCTTCATCTTCGTCATCACCGTCATCCTCCGTCTCGGCCTCACTCCCGTCGCTGTTGTCGGTTGCGTCGGTTCCCGACCCGTTGGTCTCGCTGGCGGTTCCGCCGTCATCTGGGCTCTCTTCGCCGACGCAGCCAGCGATAGTCGTCGCTAGAGCAACGCCTGTTCCGAGTACCACCTGACGTCTACGCATAGCGCGAGCGATTCCGTCGGAGTGGTTAGTCATACGTCTCTTACACCGGTGTACTAGACCAGTACCCACGCCGGGGCCCGACCCCTGCTCATCGCACGTTCGTCCAGTGCCTGCTCTGGCACGATCCGGAACGCAGCAGTCTGACAGCGTCCTCGAACGTAACCGTTGTTTCTGCTGCGTCGAACGTTCTGTCCCGGCTCGTCCGTCGTGACGCGACAGCTGCGGTCCGCCTGATACGATGGGCCTACTCCCAGTGGCGACTGCTTACAGTCGGCCGAAGACCGGCGCGATCGGCTGGACAGTCCCGAACGAATAGACTATCCCACAGACAGTTCGAGAGTGGCCGAGAAAATAGAGCACCCACGAGCAGGCAAGTCGCCCGTCGCTACAAAATCAGGCCCGGATAGCGTTAGTCGCCCGACCCGGCGGCCGCGACCGCTTCCTCGTCAGCATCCTGGAGTCGCCGTTCGGCCTCGTCACGGTCTTCCGGATAGCCGACGTCGATCCGCCAGCCGTTCAGTCCGATCGCATCGATCGTCCGGCCACTCTGGATCAACAGGTCGATCGCCTCGCTGATTTCGTACTCGCCACGATTCGATGGCTGGACCAGGTGGCAGGCGTGGAAGATTGCGGGCGTGAACGTATAGAAGCCAGTCATCACGAGATTCGACGGCGGCTCCTCGGGCTTCTCTACAACATCCGTAATTTCGCCGTACTTGTTGGTATCACAGACACCGTATCGCGAGGCTTCATCCCACTCGACTTCTTCGACGAGGAACGCCGCATCCGCGCGATCTTCTTGCTGGCGACGAACGACGTCCTCGAGATTGGCCTCGAAGACGTTGTCGCCGAGAATCAGCATGAAGTCGTCGTCGATGTGTTCCTCGACGGTCAACAATGCGTGAGCCAGCCCAGCCTGCTCGCGCTGGTGGGCGTATGTGATCGGTATTCCTTCGTACTCGTCGCCGAAGTGGTCGATGATCTTCTCTTTGAGATAGCCAACGACGACGACGAGTTCGTCCGCGCCAAGCTCAACGAGTTGGTCGAAACAGTGGGTGAGAATCGGTTCGTCGTCGACTTCGACCATTCCTTTCGGTTTGTCGTCTGTGAGTGGCCGAAGCCGAGTTCCTTTGCCTGCTGCGAGTACGACTGCTTGCATTGCTATCAGGTATCCGAACGGAGCTACATAGACTTTCTGGACGCCGGGGATCGCCACTAGTGCGATCACAATATTCATGCGGATCGCCACGAGCACGTAACCCAATGCAGATCACCGTCATTGGGAGCGGCTACGTGGGGACGACGATCGCGGCCTGTTTTGCAGAACTGGGCCACGACGTCACGGCGATCGACATCGACGAGGAGATCGTCGCGACGCTGAACAGAGGCGAGGCGCCGATCGACGAACCCGGCCTCGAGGACCTGCTCGAAGACCACGCCGGCGATCGACTCACCGCAACGACGTCCTACGATGCGGTTCCGGAGTCCGACGTGACGTTTCTGGCGATTGGCACGCCGTCGAATGACGACGGGAGTATCGATCTCAGTGCACTAGAAGCGGCTGCCGAGGCAACCGGCGAGGCTCTCGCGGACAAAACGGACCGTCACCTCGTCGTCATCAAGAGCACGGTCGTGCCGACAAGTATCGAAGACGTGCTCGAACCGGCAGTCCGCCGCGGTGCAGACGACAACGACCACGTCGACGTCGGGATGAATCCAGAGTTCCTTCGTGAGGGGAGTGCCGTCTCCGACTTTCTGCACCCGGATAAGGTCGTCTTCGGCTCGAATACTGAGTGGGCGACCGATCGGCTCCACACTGTGTTCGAGCCCTTGCTCGACGATCACGACGCCTACGTCGTCGACACCGATCCCCAGACGGCCTCGATGATCAAGTACGCCAACAACGCCTTCCTCGCCTCGAAAATCAGTCTGGTCAACGATCTGGGGAACATCTGCAAGGAGTTCGGCCTCGATGCCTACGAGGTGATGGATGCGGTCGGCCTCGACGATCGGATCTCCGAGCAGTTCCTTCGCAGTGGCGTCGGCTGGGGTGGCTCCTGTTTCCCGAAAGATGTGAACGCGATCATCGCCGCCGCCCGGGAGGCGGAGTACGATCCGACCCTCCTCGAAGCGACCGTCGAAGTCAACGATCGCCAACCCGATCGACTCCTCGAACTCCTCACAGAGCACGTCGAACTGGACGACGCACGAATCGCGGTCCTCGGATTGGCATTCAAACCACAAACGGACGACATCCGAAACTCCAGGGCGATTCCCGTTATCGAGGCTCTCCAGGACGGTGGGGCCGAGGTCGTCGCCTACGATCCGGTGGCGATCGAGCCGATGCAGGAACGGTTCCCCGCGATCGAGTATGCAGACTCGGCGGCGGCGGCCCTCGATGGGGCCAACGGGGCCGTCGTCGTCACCGACTGGGACGAGTTCGCGACGCTCGACGAGGCGTTCGAGACGATGGCAACCCCGGTCGTGGTCGACGGGCGCCGAATCATCCAGAACCGTGACGGGATCACCTACGAAGGGCTGACCTGGTAGCGAGGTCGATCGCCTCCTCCGACACCCTGCAACACCGATCGCTACTTCTGACTCTCTCCGCGATACGAATTGCTATCCCTGACTCTCGTTCTGCCCGATCGGTCGGTGCGCCGACAGTCAGCACAGCATTCATATGGTAACACGTACCATTTAGAACGGATAGCCGTGAACCTCCGTCAGGCAGTGGGCCAGGAGACGGCCGAATCGACGTTCGAAGCACGGGTGAGCGAACAGGCAGCAGCGCTCCGCGAGGCGTTCGCCGCTAGCCAGTTCGAGGGTGGCTACATCCTCGGTCTCGAGCTGGAGGGGTACGCCGTCGATGCCGAGGGCCGACTCACCGAGGCCCCCGAAGCGGTCTTCGGAGCGGTCTGTGAGCGCGAACTCGGGCGACACAACGCCGAGGTGAACACGCCAGCGACGGCGTTCGACGCCGAGGGCCTCGACGATCAAGAACGCACACTCACCGCGCAACTCGACGGCGTCCGCCGCGTCTTCGAGGCGTCCGACTGCCGGTTCGTCACCGACGGGCTGTGGACGATTCCGCCCGCGGAGGGGTCGCTTTCGTACCTGACCGCGATCGACCACGACAGCGACCAGCCAGTGCCGGCGAACATGGCCCCAAAACCCCGGTACCACGCACTCGACGCTGATCTCATCGCCCACGGCCCGATCGAACTCGACGTCCCCGGCTGTTCGCAGGTGTTCCCGACGATCCTCGTCGAGTCACTCGCGACATCGATGCAGGTCCACCTGCAGGTGCCGACCGACATGTTCACCGAGTACTTCAACACATCCCTGCGCACCGCCGGGCCGGTCCTTGCGCTGTCGACGAACGCGCCGTTCCTGCCGCCGGATCTCTACACCGACGCGACGCCAGCGACCGTCCTCGACGGGCTGGCCGAACTCCGCATTCCGATCTTCGAGGCGATGAATGTTCGCGAGCCGGGGAAGGTGCGATTCCCCCGCGATATCGACACCCCTGCCGACGTGATCGATCGGATCGTCGACGATCGGACCTGTGTGCCGTGTCTGCGCGAGTGGGTCGAGTCGGGACCCCGCGAGGGGTTCGCCGGCGAGTACTGGGAACTGTTGCACAAACAGGGGACCTACTGGCGGTGGATCCGCCCGATTCTCGGTCCCAACGGGCCACGTATCGAGTACCGGCCGCTAGCTGCCCAGCCGTCGATCGGCGACGTGATCGGGTTCCAGGCGCTAGTCGTTGGCCTCCTCTACGGGATCGTCGCGACCGACCACCCCCTGCAGACACTCCCGTGGGCAGCCGCCGAAGAGTCGTTCTACGCGGCGGTACGCGACGGTCTCGACGCCGATCTCGCCTGGGTCGATCGCGACGGGAACCGGACCGCGGAGTCGGCGGTCATCTACGACGAACTGTTCGCTCTCGCCCGGCGGGGGCTCCGCGATCGAGGGTTCGATGCCGATCGGATCGAGGCGCTGCTCGGACCGATCGAGGCACGCTGGGCGGCGAAAACGACCCCGGGACGATGGAAGCGCCAGCAGGTTCGCGATCGACTCGACGACGGCGACGATCTCGCGACTGCGATCACCGACATGCAACGGGCATACATTCAACATGCCGACTCGGGCGTTCCGTTCGTAGACTGGCCCGAGTATCGGAGCCACTGAAACGTACTCTACAGTTTCAGCTGGTGCTGTCCTGTCGGTCGATCGTGGTCTCTGCTTGGGTGTGAATCCGCGATCGACTCCCTACGATTCTGCGTCGACGAGTTCTGCCTCCCCGTACGTGTCGTCGACGGACAGCACACGAACGGTGGCCTCGACCGCCGCCGTGTCGGCCTCCAGAAACAGGACGAAACCGCTATCGGTTTTGCAGACGAGCGTCCCGTCGTGTTTCTCGTCGACGATATCGACGGTTAGTTCGTCGCCGGGCTGGGGTTTCCCGCCCAGAGACTCTCCACACCGCCAGCACGTCGTTTCGTAGGCGACCGTCCCCTCCGGCGCGTTGTTCGCGCCACAGCGGGGCGTCTCACACTTGATGAACGAGTCGTGTTTACTCGGCTGGTAACGTCCCACAGCGTAGCCACACCACTGTAGGGCAAAAGGATAGCGTTCCGATCGGCGACGTAACTCCGTCGATGGAGCGACGGCGATCGAACCTGCTCCTCGCGGCGTGTCCGAGAGGGGGCCGCGACCGTCGGTCACTCTTCGAGCGGACGGAGATCGGCGGGACGAGCGGGGATCGGGGACGTCGGGAGCCCTTTCAGGCCGGCACTGTCGATCCAGACGCCGACGAGCCACGCTGTTGAGTCGCCGTTTCGATCGGCGACCACTTCGACGACGGTGCCGGTGTCGCCGTGAAAGCTGTGAAACTCTGCGTCGGGATCCTGGGCGTCGATCGCGACCCGATCGCCACGGTCGAACGGTGCTTCGAGATGCATCTGTCACCAGCTTCAACGCCCGCGACAAAATACAAGGTGGCGTCTCTACCGGCCTGCGAGAGTCGCCGCCAGATCCTCGATCGCTCGACTCCCCAGTTCGGATCTCGCCGTTGCAATCATAATTTGAATCATGTCATTCACAAAACTTATATCTCAGACATGAGAACGTCGGGACGATTTCCGATGAGTGAGGAGGAATCGAACGAGCAGACGAACGGTCCCGACACGACACTCACCGAGGCGACCCAGTCGGAGGTCGATGCAGCAATCGAAGCGATCGAGGACTCCGACACGATCGTCATCGGTTCGTAGCCCTTCGAGTTATACCGTTTTGACTCACACTCCTTCGAGTCATACCGTTTAGATTCACAACACTTCGACCTCCAATCCAGTCGACAATCACCAGTCAGGACGCTCCAGAGGGATCGGAATCGGCGACGATCACGAAACTTATAGGATGTAGCCGCTTCGTCACCATCATATGTGGCCACTCGGACACGTTGCGATCGCCTATCTCTTATATACGCTTGCGACGCACACTCGATTTGATGCACCGCCGGCACACATTCCCGCGCTGATACTTGTCGTCGGTAGCCAGTTCCCCGATCTCGTGGACAAGCCTCTCGCCTGGTATCTGGGTGTGATACCAACTGGTCGGAGCCTCGCTCATTCGTTGCTCCTTCTGGTCCCACTTTCGATCGGGCTCTTCCTCATCGCTCGCCACTACAACCGCAGCGAGTATGGGATTGCGTTCGCGATCGGGGCGCTCTCACACACGTTAGTCGATGCCCTCCCGGCAGTGTGGGGCGAGACGAACCCATCCTTCCTGCTCTGGCCTGCGCTCCCGGTCGAGTCCTACGAAAGCGGTGCGCCGACCATCCTCGGCCTGCTCCAGAACTCGATCGGCGAGCCCTACTTTCTCGCGGAGTTCGTCCTGGCGGCGTTTGCCCTCGTCGCCTGGCGACGGGATGGGTATCCAGGCCTCGAACCGATTCGGACGCTTCTGAGCCGTATCGCGACGCTCCGATCGCGGCCGGATGCCTGAGACGAACTGTTGTACTCGCGTCTCACTGGCGCTGACACGGAACGCTATTCGACTGTTACGCTTCTCGCCAGAGTCCACGGGTTGTCGATCGATCGGCCTCTCGGGTCGCCGATCAGCGAAAGTTCGTAGCGGCGGTCCTATCAGCGGCATGAATTCCGAAAGGGAGTGGGCGAGGAGACGAGCCGACGAGGAGACGGGAGTGCTCGTTCCCGGGAAACGAGCAGTGCGACGGGCCGGAGCGACGCGCAGTGCCGGTCATGGCGTGAAAAGCGCCTGTGCCGGCATGCAGATCGAGGGGGGCCGATGATAAAAAGTCAGCGGTCGGTTGCAGCCAAGCGGACGCCGCGATCGCACACCTACAGTCGCCGATCGCGAAGCGCCGGGAACTCCTCGCGAACCGACGCGACCGCGTCGGGATCGAGATCTGCCATGACGAGCGTCGGATCGTCGCCGCTCGAGGCGATCGAGACGCCCCATGGGTCGTAGACGGTCGACCGACCGAGTAGCGTCGCGTCCTCGAACTCGCCGCTACCGTTGACGGTCGCGACGAACGACTGGTTCTCGATCGCTCTGGCCCGAGAGAGGGTTTCCCAGTGTTCGATACGTGGATACGGCCAGGCGCTTGGCACGAGGACGAGATCGGCTCCTGCGTCGACGAGCCGCCGATAGAGGGCCGGGAAGCGGAGATCGTAACAGGTGGTCACACCAACAGTGAAGGGGCCGAAAGAGGCGGTTTCGATGCGCTCGCCGGGAACGAGCAGTTCGGATTCTGCGGAGTCGTAGCCAAAGAGGTGGTGTTTCCGGTACACGAGCTGGAGGTCGCCGCGGGCGTCGAACAGCGCCGCAGTGTTGGCCAGCCCCTCGTCGGCCGGCGTCGGGACCGATTCGGTCGCCCCGAGGTCCTCGACGATCGATCCCGCGAGGACCGCGATGTCGTTGTCGGCGGCCGCCTCGCGGAGGCGAGTGAACGTCTCCCCTTCGAACGCTTCTGCGGTTCGTTCGTATCGATCGAACGCGAAGTAGCCGACAGTAAACAGTTCCGGGAGGGCAACGAGATCTGCGCCCCGGGCCGCTGCACGCGAAACCGCACTGAGAGCGCGATCGACGTTCTCGTCGACGTCTCCAGCCTCGATCTCCAGTTGGGCGAGTGCGAGCGTCGTCGTCTCGCTGTCGATCGATGCCGTCGAATCAGTACTCATTGATTAGTCGGTGGTCGCAAGTCAGCAATCGTCGGTCCCTATCGAGGTGCAAGTCAGCGATCATTGGTCCCTATCGAGGTCCGTCTCCAGTGCGTCGCGGAGGTTTTCGAGTTCGTCGTCGAGATTTCGCTTGAAGAACTTCTCGACACCGGGGAGCTTCCCGTCGACGATGAACTGGACATCGAGTCGGGTGCCGCCATCGACCTCGACGATCTCGTGTTCGCCGGTGACGGTCATCACTTTCGATCGGCCGGTGAACTTGACGTAGTCGGGGGGTCGTCGGTCGACGTCTTCGGTATCGACGGCGATCGTTTTCCGCACCAGCGGGATCGGCAACTCGACGTGCCAGGTGGCCTTGTGTCCAGCCTCGTCTCTCACGGTGTAATCGGTAACGACACTGATCGCCCGTGCCCGATTCTCCGGCTCTGAAATGAATTTCCACACCCGATCGGGCAGCGCTGACACCTCGAACGATCGGTCGACCCGTACAGTCATGCTACTACGTCAGCGCGACACCGATAAAAATGCCGTGGACCGAACGGGCGACGCAGTGACTCACACTCGGGAGACGTGTTACAAGCCACGCTGAGTCACGACTGCGAGTCGGTCTCCCCGACTCACCCGAGCGTCACTTTCCAGGTCGTCGATCTGGCCCGCCCCCACTTTTCGATATCGACCTCGTCGGATTTCTCCGCGAGGTGTGGCAGCCGTACACCTACCTGCTTCGACGAGAGTCCGATCGCATCCGCGATGTTCTTCGCCCGGAAGTATTGCTCACCACGGGCGGCGCTCTCGCGGAGATACGAGAGGATTCGCCGCTCTTCGTCGGAGTAGTCGGTCATCGTCACCGGGTACTTGGTCGTCGGCAGTCTTAACTTTTATCGGCTCCCAAAGCTGTGAAAGCGGCAACACCGGCCTCTGGACGGGTGCGCCGACAGTCTGTTCGGTTGGAATACCCGGGCGGTCAGTCCCAGTACAGATGGATCGCGACGATCGCCAGCGAGCTAAAGATGATAGCGGCGCCAAAGCCCCAAGCTGCTTCGAGATCCGGTGCACCGACCAACATTAACACGGCACCGACAACTGCGATCGCACTCAACGCGAGTGCGAGTCCAACGCCTTTGTCGGTCGTCGACTCCTGTTGCGTGGCCATGCGCGAGAATTTCGAGTCGGCGTTCTTAATTCTACCCGTTCGAGCCACCGACACGCAGACAATTCGCAACGACCTCCGATCGGTCGCTCAGTTGATTGTCGTGTACTCGGACTCCTCGTTCAGCGCGAGGTTCGCCGAGATCTCTGCGTTTCGCATCGCGTACTGGGCCGTCTGCTGGAGGCTGACGAGTACTTCACGAACGCGCAACAGATCCTCGTTCGACATCTCCGGCAACTCCGCGAGGATCTCTTGCTCTCGATCGGAGATCTCGTGGAACAGGTCACGGACCTCGTTGGACTTGTCGTAATCACGTTCGACGGCCGCCTCGACCGCTCGGGAGGTGATCTCGCCGACCAGTTCGTTGAGTTCACGGATCTCTCGCATCACCGAGCTGTCGATGTTGAGGCTGTGACTCTCGGTTTCGATGACGATCTCTGCGATGTCCTCTGCGTTATCGGCCGTGAGCTCTAGGTTCTTTGCGATCGATCGGTAGCCGATCAGCGGAAAGCCGCTGTTGAGCCCCACTGCACGCGCGAGGTTGGGATTCTGGTAGGCAGTAAAAATCAGTCGCAACAGGAGCACGAAGATCTTGTTCGCCTGGCGCTCACGGTTGAGCGCACGCTGTGCGAGATCGGGGTTCCCGTGTGCGATCGCCTTGATCGCCTCGCTGCGCATCGTCTGGCCGGTCCGTTCGAGGCGTTCGAGCAAGTTGTCGAGTGTGAAGTCTTCCGGATCGACCGAACACCGGATCGAAATGCTCTCGGGAGTCTCCTCGATGACGCCGAGTCCCATGAGTTGGGTCTCTGCCTGGTACACCGCGTTGATCGTCGCGGATTCGAGCGCGCCGTCTGCACACTCGACACGAATCACTCGTCGTCCCAGAACGTACTGGGCGACGATCGCCCGTTCGACGGCAGCAGCGTCCAAATCATCCGAGTGGATCACCGCTTCCGTCTCTTCGGAGCTCGCCGATTCAGGCATCACCGTCAGCGTCCCTTTCCCACTAGTCCGAAGTGAGACCTCGTCGCCTTTCTCGACGGCGTGTTCGGACGCCCACTCTGCAGGAAGCGTCATCGCAAGCGTCGACGGACCGAGTCGTTGCACTTTCCGCGTTTCCATACCGCTCGGTAAGGAACAGTAGACCTTAATCTTGACTATATGGCCAATACATTTGGCCGAGATAATTATATCCTTGTCTGTCAGCTCCACTACTGCGCTAACCTTATATACTGTTCAGACGACGTGTTACAGTTCACATTGCTGATGAAACGGGCCACAATACGGCCACTATTGGCTGTGAGCGAACGAAATAGACAGTACAGGCCCGCTTATCGGTAGTACTAGGCGACGACACATCTGTCGATCGATTCGAGCTGGCGCTCCCATCAGTATCGGATCTCGAACCCGTCTTCGCCCTGTGGCTCCTCGTACTCGACTGTGACCTCGTCGACGTCGGCTGCCGGACTCCCCTCGTGGCAGAACTCGATCATCGACGCGACGGCGTCGTCGGGACCCTCGAAGACAGCCTCCACACGGCCGTCAGCTAAATTTTTCACCCAGCCGTCGACGCCGTGTTCGCGTGCTGTATCGCGCGTCGTCGCCCGATAGTAGACGCCCTGTACTCTCCCGGAGACGAACACGTGTGCGCGGGTTCGATCTATCATACCGTGGGCAACGACTGCGATCGGCAAAAATCCCGGTCGTTCGGACCAGCCTGTCTCGAACACGACACCAGACGGCCCGCTCACTCGCCAGTACGGAGGTGATGGAAGACGTACGTCTGAGCGTAGCCTGCGTACTCGCCACCGAACCGATCGCGGATAGCCTCGGACGTCGCCGCGTAGGAGCCCCGATCGCAGTCGGGGTAGTACTCCTCGATTGCCGATCGGATCCAGGTATCCAGCGGGACGGCTTCGTCGAACCCGAGCGAAAACAGCAGGATGCAGTCGGCGACCTTCTCACCGACGCCGACGAACTGACACAGGTACTCTCGGGCATCCTCGTACGCGAGGTCGCGAGCTTCGTCCGGGTGGGCCTCACCGTTTGCGACCATCTCGGCCGTGCGGACGACGTAGGGGGCACGATAGCCGAGTGCGAGTTCGCGAAGCTCAGCCTCGGTTGCGGCTGCGAGCTGGGGCGGCGTCGGAAAGGCGTAGTACGTCTCACCGTCGAACTCGATCGCGTCGCCGTACTCGCGAGAAAGCGTCGACACCATCCCGTGAATCCGGCTGACGCGCATCTGTGCCGAACAAATGAACGAGACGAGCGTCCCGAACGATGGGTCCTGAACGAGGCGCATCCCGCGGTGTGCGTCGTAGGCCTCCTGGAGGAGCGGATCGTCGGGAGCAGCCCCAGCGATCGCGTCGAGATCGTCGTCGAGACAGAGGAGCCGGCGGAGAATCGATTCGGCATCGATCGTCGACTCCCACTCGAGGTGGCCGTCCCGCTGTCGGACGCGGATCACGTCACCCTCGACGACGGTCGAGTACCACGCGTCAGCTGCCGGCTCGCCGCTGTACATCCCGTCGTCCGATCGGCGCCAGAGGTAACTCTGGCCGCTTTCGAGCGTACGATACAGGTCGAGTCCGCCCGGGAGGTCGGCAACTGGAATGGCACCCGTCTGCATTCTGTCGTGGGTTCGCGAGGACAGGCTTGGGCCTTTCGAAGCGAGCGTCTGCGCCGGCCATACCGCGTACTGCTAGCCAGTTCGGAAACAGACGGTTTCCCGGCTCTTGAGAGACGCCCAGCCGAGGCGCTGCCCTGGGGAGGCGAACCTTCATACCGCTTGCCACACAATGTCTGTGTATGAACTGCAGGGTTGTCGTCGAAGCTGCGGTGCCGGTATTCGACGTTGAAACGGAGGACGAGGCGATCCGGATCGCCATCTCCAAGACAGGCGAGATGTTGAACCCTGATCTGAACTACGTCGAGATCAACATGGGCGAGCGCACCTCTCCATCGGGAGAGGAGCTTCCGCCTGCGTTCATCGCGGCAGACGAGGCGCTCGTTGCACTCGAACTCGAAATGACCGTCTTCAACGTCGAACGCGAGGAACACGCCTCGCGCATCGCACGCAAGGAGATCGGTCAGCGGCTCGAAAACATCCCACTCGAAGTGAAAGTCGTAGACGTACTAGAGGACGAGGGTGACGACGAGACCGACGACGAGTCAGACACTACCGAGGCGGAAGCCGACGACGAGGACGACGATGACGACGAGATCCTTCCCGAGTTCGAGGATCTCGTCGAATAACCGTTCGGTTTACCCCACTTCGAAACTGTTTCACTCAGTTTGCGGATTTTTAACTGGATAGAATCAACTGATAGAGACGGCGATCTCGACGCGATCGCTGGATGATATCTGGCGATCAGCGTGACCCGTCGCTCGGAGAATAGTACCGTCAACACCAGTGTTGCACACGATCTGTGTGGCTGCAGATAGATGTCTCTTGTCGAAAATGTCTGTCAGAGGATTCGACAGTAGATTCAGTCGGCGGTTGGAGCGACAGTTTCTGGCTCTTCCTCTCGCATATTCATCGTAATTCCGCCTGCGAGTGCAAAAACAGCCGCTTTGTGATCTGTTTTCGATTTGTGGATCGATGTCGGTCGAATACCCCGCGACTCGTACTCTTCAAGATCGATCTGACAGTTGTCCCATGCTACACACTGATTGGAGACCTCCGCGAGAAGGCCGTGAAGGTGAATGAGCTCCTGTTTCTTCATAACCATCCAATGCTATCCACTGCAGGGTTATATTATTATCTTGAGTCGCGTTAACACGCACCCCGTGTACGGTTACTGGTATGTCAGTGGCTACGAGCAAACGAAAGGAATCCCTACGCCGTTAAAACGGTTCAGTCCGGAGTACAGGACCGAATTTAAGAGCGTACTACAGCGTTCAATACATCCTTTCTCTACAGATTCTGACAGTGTCTCACCTGAGAGATAAACGGTTGCTAGAACGGGAATAAGCAGGCGGAGAAAACGGTGCGCGTCGACGACGTTACCCAAGCTGTTTCAGTGTCTGGAGATCACGATCCGTCCGCATGAACTCCGACGTATGCCGTGAGGCATGACAGTTCGGACAGTGAAACATTTCTGACGGCGTCGGGAGTGCGTTCGGAGCAGTCTGCCAGTCTTTCGCACACTCAGGACACAGCAGTTGAACGGTCGTTTCGTCCATGCTATGCATGTTCACACCAGACGACAAAACGTTACCGCACGATGACGGAGTCCCGACACGATGACAGGCGACAACAGCGACGATTATGCCGGTGCAGCCGTGTCAGAGGCCTCGAGCAGCTCTTTGTATCGGTTTCGGATCGTGACTTCCGAGATGCTTGCGACTTCGCTGACGTCGTTCTGGGTGACCTTCTCGTTGGTCAGCAGGGCTGCGGCGTAGACGGCTGCGGCAGCGAGGCCGACCGGCGACTTCCCGCTGTGGACGCCTTTCTGTCGTGCCGATTCGAGCAGTTCACGGGCCATCCGCTCGGTTTCGTCCGAGAGATCGAGATCGCTGACGAACCGCGGAACGTACTGTTCCGGATCCGCCGGCTTGACCTCCAGCCCGAGTTCACGGATGATGTACCGGTAGGTGCGGGTCAGCTCCATCTTGTCGACGCGGCTGACCGCGGCGATCTCGTCGAGGCTCCGTGGCGTTCCCGCCTGGCGTGCGGCGGCGTACAGCGAAGCCGTCGCGACACCCTCGATCGATCGGCCTGGGAGCAGGTCCTCCTCGAGTGCGCGACGGTAAATGACGCTTGCGGTCTCGCGGACGTTCTCCGGGAGGCCGAGTGCGCTCGCCATCCGATCGATCTCGCCGAGTGCCTGCTTGAGGTTGCGCTCTTTCGAGTCGCGCGTACGGAAGCGCTCGTTCCAGGTGCGCAGGCGCTGCATCTTCTGGCGCTGGCGACTCGAGAGTGCACGCCCATAGGCGTCTTTGTCCTGCCAGCCGATGTTCGTCGAGAGCCCCTGGTCGTGCATCATGTTGGTCGTCGGGGCGCCGACTCGCGACTTCTTGTCCTTCTCGGCGGCGTCGAAGGCGCGCCACTCGGGTCCACGGTCGATTTCGTCCTCTTCGACGACGAGGCCACAGTCCTGACAGACTGTCTCGGCGTGTTCCGCATCAGAGACGACCTGGCCGCCACACTCTGGACATCGCTCTTGCTCGTCCGCTCGCGTCGTCGTTTCGTTCTCCTCCTGTTCCTCTGTGTAGGTTCTGATTGTCGTATCTGTCATTGTGTATCGGGTGGGTTACTCAGGGCTCCCGGGTGGGGTATCCAGAAGAAACCCGGTCGCCTCAGCTAACTATGGGTAAGGCCGGTAAGGTTATAAAGATTTCGCCTACTTTATAAACTACTCGGTTATGCTGTTATATATGTTTTGGTTATATAGCTAATAATCATGTGGGTTATAGCGGCCGAACGCCAGCATACTACGAGTTCGCCATAGCGTATTTCGGGCACGATACCGGGACGGCATCGAGCATGATATCGAGCCCAATCGTCGGGCCCCTCACCTCGTCTCGTCGACAGTAAACAGGTGACCATCAGTCGGGACATCGAACAGGCCTACCCGTGCACCGGCGTCGAGCCACGCGTGTCCGTAGGAAAACGATGCTAACGCATTGACCGGGTCATCGTTCTCTCGGAAATGTATCCCGTCGGATAGATACGACTCGGCCATCTCCTGGCAATCAGCCGCTGCCGCGGCCATCGGCGTTCCTTCGGGGGGCGCGATCGTCGCCGCATCAACTGCCTCAGTGAGTAACTGCCCGTAGCGATCGGTCTTCTCTTCGAGATCTGCAGCCATGCGTGCTGTCTGGTGGGTCACCCTCGTAAGTGCGTCGTCCGAGCAGCGGACCGACGGGGTGAGTCGGTTGCTGCGTCGCCGATCGTTGCTGTATCCAGTCCGGTGACGAGAGCAACGGCGATCCCAGATGCAGTCCGAAATCACTCACGGGGATAGTAGTGTACTCACCGCGTCGCCCGTAGCAGAACAGAGCCACCCGAAACCGGCGGGGACCCACTCAGTCGAGCGTAATCCACAGCAGAAACGTCAGCCCGACCGTCTGGGCGACGTTGATCACCATCTGCGTCTGCCAGACGATCGGCGGCACCAGCGACTCGTCGTGCCACCACGCCGAGAGCGTCGGATCGATCAGATAGTAGTAGAGGACGAGTCCGTTCTCGAGCAACAGAAAGAACGCAAAGACGAGCAGCCCAAGGGTGTGCTTCGATCGGAACGTTAGATAGTTCCGACCCCAGATGTAGCCAAGCCCAAGCAGTAAGGCGACGTTCAGTACGGTCGCAGCCTGGGCAACAGTCGTCCAAAGGCTCATCTATTCCTCCGTTTGCATCCAGTCCGGATATACACTTTCCCAAATTCGTCCATAATTACTCCACCCGCTCGATAATCTGCTCGACGGTCTCCCAGTGATGGCGCGTGCGATCGGTCGGCAGGTAGATCGCACCGTACTCGTCGCCGCTTTTCGTGATGATGTCGTTCTCGACGAGGACGTCCAGATGGTGACGGATCGTCTTGTAATCGAGATCAAGCGCTTCTGCGAGCTGGTTTGCGTTTCGCGGCTGCTCGTCGAGCGCGTTGAGGATGCGTACGCGGTTCGTGCCGCCGCGGGTTCCGGTCAGCACGTACCACAGGGCCGCCTCCATTGGCTGTTCCAACTAACTCCACACTCTTAATGTCCTATGAA
>LFCJ01001327.1_pt1 | contig 17043 bp, 19 predicted proteins | sample 643141 | NCBI WGS metagenome assembly LFCJ01 (sample SAMN03766243, study PRJNA286221) | soda lake metagenome | biome: soda lake; feature: Kulunda steppe; material: water; isolation source: sample B1-Br-g2 brine of Lake Bitter-1 | place: Russia: Kulunda steppe | collected 2010-07
CACGAAGCTGCGATCGAGCTTGAGCTTGTGGGTGGGCAGGTCGCGCAGATAGCCGAGGCTCGAGAATCCCGTGCCGAAGTCGTCGAGGGCGACCCTCACCCCCATCGCCTTGAGGGTCTCCATCAGCTCGATCACCGGCTCGGCGCCATCCAGCAGGACACTTTCGGTGACCTCCAGCTCCAGCAGCTCGGGCGGCAGGCCGGAGGTTGCCAGGGCGTGCCGCACCTCCTCGAGAAACCCGTCGCGACAGAACTGCAGCGACGAGATGTTCACCGCGACCGGCAGCATGCGCCCGGAGTGGGTACACATCTCGGCGATGTCCTGGCAGGCCTGATGCAGCACCCGGCGCCCCAGCGGAATGATCTGCCCGGTGCTCTCCGCCAGGGGGATGAAGTCGCCGGGGGAAATCATCCCCCGGACCGGGTGGCGCCAGCGCACCAGCGCCTCGACGCTGCGCATGCGGCTGTCGTGAGCATCGACCAGAGGCTGATAGTGCACCTCGAACTGGTTGTCGCTCAGTGCCGTGTGCAGCTCCTGGCGCATCAGCACGCTGTGTCGCGAACTCTCGGTCCGACGCCCCCGATACCACTGCCAGGTGTTGCGACCCTGCCGCTTGGCCTGCTCCACGGCCAGGCTGGCCTGCTGGATCAGCTCGTGGGCGTGAGCCAGCGGCTGGTCGTTGGAGGCAATGCCGATGCTGACGCTGAGCTGAATCAGCTGATCATCCACCCCGATAGGCTGAGCCAGGGCCTCGAGAATGCGCTCGGCCAGCCGGATCACCCGCGTGCGGTCACCGTCCACCAGCAGCACACCGAACTCATCGCTCACCAGGCGTGCGACGACATCATCCGGGCTCAACAGCGTCTCCAGCCGCCTCGCAACGCTGTCCAGCACCTGATTGCCGGCCTGATGCCCGAGGCCGTCATTGATGGTCTTGAAACCGTCCAGGTTCAGGTAGAGCACCGCCAGCCGCTCCTGCTCGCGCAGGCTGCGCTGACAGGCCGTGTCGAGAAGGCGCGTGAAGGTCGCACGGTTGGGAAGCCCGGTCAGCAGATCATGCGTCGCCTGGTGGGCCAGACGCGCTTCCTGCTGCTTCTGCTCGGTGACATCCTGCTGAATTCCGATGAAATGGGTGCAGACACCGCCATCGTCGACGACCGGACTGATCACCAGGTAGTTCCAGAATGGCGTGCCGTCCTTGCGATAGTTGAGCAGCGTGACGCTGACGTCGCGCCGCTCTCGGATACCCGCGCGCACCTCGGCAACGGCTGCCGGGTCGGTGTCCGGCCCCTGCAGAAAGCGGCAGTTCCTGCCCATCACCTCCTGCTGCGCATAGCCGGTGATGGCCAAGAAAGCCGGATTGGTGAACACGATGGGCATATCGGGCGCCAACGCGTCCACCATCAGCATACCGCTGGGGCTGGCATCGACGCCGCGGCTGAGCAGCCGCAGTTTATCCGTCTGTCGGTTGCGTTCGGTGACGTCACGGCAGATGCCATAGACGCCGACGATCTCGCCGTCCAGCGTCACCGGAAAGTTGGTGATCTCCAGCTGATAGGCGTGGCCGCGTACCTGAACGCCACGTGCCTCATAGGTCACCGCCTCGCCGCGGCGTGCGGCATTGAAGCCTGACAGGGTCCTCTCGTGGGAGTCCGGCTCGATGAACTCATTGAAGTGCCGACCGATCAGGCTGCTCTCCGGCCGCCCGGCGATCCGCTCCAGGGCGGCATTGCAGCGCAGGAAACGCCCCTCCAGGTCGAACGCGTAGACGCCGTCGGGATGGTTGACGAACAGGGAATGGTGCCACTCGGAGAGCTCACGGTGTCGGCGATCATCGCGATCACGCAAGAGGGCCAGCGAGATCAGCGCGGCGGCCTGGCACAGGCGTCGCCTGCCACCCGGGGTGGGAACACGGGGTACCCGATAGTAGGTGCCGAAGGTGCCCAGCAGCTCGCCGTCCGGGCTGAGCACGGGGCTCGACCAGCAGGCGCGCAGGCCCTCGGCCAGGGCGGCGTCACGGAAGGAGGCCCAGCGAGGATCCCGGGCGATGTCCTCGGTGACCGCCAGGCTGCGGCCGTGAGCGGCGCTGCCGAAGGAGGCGCTGTCCGGCCCGACCGGAACGCGCTGGAGCCTCGCCGTGAAGCGCGTCGAGAAGCGCTCGCTGGGCAGCAGGCTCAGGGTGTCGTCGCCGGGGTCGTAGCGCATGAAGGCCACGATGGCATCGGGCAGCAGCTGCCCGACCCAGCAGGCGATGGCCTCCAGGGTCTGAGGCAAGGGGGCGCGCCGAGCGATCCGTTCGTGGATACCCTGCTGGGCCTCCAGTAGAGGAAATTCATCGTTCATCTGTCGTCCTTGGGGGATGAAACCGGTCGTCCTGCAGCATGAGTGGGGTGGCCATTCATCAGTCGAATAATGGCCCCTTAGGACACTCTCGACAAACGGAATCCTGCTCGGAACGCTCCGGAAGCAGCGCGCCAGTTGGGGAAGCCTTTTTTTGCTACGCTTGAGAGGCTTGACATGAATCAAGCCGACAACTGACAAGCCAACGAAAGGAGCTCGTGATGACCGTGACTTTCCGCCCCCTGCTCGCCAGCCTCGGCCTCTCCGCCGCGCTGCTCGCCTCCGCCTCCGCCCAGGCACTGGAGGTCGACAAGGCAATCGAGTATCGCCAGGACGCTCTGCGCGTGATGGCCTTCCAGACCGGCCCGCTGGGTGACATGGTCCAGGGTGATATCGACTACGATGCCGAGGCGTTCGCGCTGCGTGCCAACAACCTCGCGTCACTGGCCCACCTGCCCTGGGAGGCCTTCGTCGAAGGCTCTCTGCAGGGGGATGACCACGGCATCGAGACCGACGCGATGGCCGCCATCGCCGACGACATGGACGACTTCAACGCCCGTGCCGAGACCCTGGTCGAGGAGACTGCCACCCTGGCACAGATGGCCAATGACGGCGAAGAATTCAATGCCCTGCGTCGTCAGATGGGCAGCGTGGTCAACACCTGCCGCGGCTGCCACGACAACTATCGCGACAACTGAGCGTGCCCGCTGCAGCATCGCGATAGCGCGCGGTCGTCGGCCGGCGCCATGACCAATCGGGGCGGCCAGAAGCCGCCCCGCTGGTTGCCGCATGTTCTAGGCGTTCCAGAGCCACATCACCGGCAGCGCCGCGATGACGATCACCACCAGTGCCAGCCAGGGGCTGGCGGTAGGCCGGGACAGCCCCCCGGCTGGCTCATCCTCCGGCGCCCCCTCCAGCGGCTTGCGGCCGGTAAACATGGCGCCTACCAGGCGCTCCCCCTTCAGGCGATGGACCAGCAGCGCCACCAGGTGAGCCGCGATCAGCCCGATCAGCAGGTTGGCATTGAGATGGTGCAGCCCCGCCAGGGTGCGAGCGGTACTTCGCTCCACCAGGCCATGCAGGGGCGCATCGAAGAAGATATCGTCGCTCAGGAAGAGGCCGCTGACGGCCTGGAACGTCAGCGACAGCAGCATCACCACCACCATGATGCCCCCCAGAGGGTTGTGGCCAGCAAAGACGGGGGGGCGCCCGCCGATCAGGCGTCTGGCGTAGGTCAACATGCGAGCCGGAGAATAGAGGAAGCCGCTGAAGCGGGCGTGATGACTGCCGACAAGCCCCCAAAGCCAGCGGAACAGCAGCAGGCCGACCAGCACGTAGCCAGCCCGCGCGTGAATATCGATGGGGAAGACGAAGGGCGCCCCGTCGGTCTTCATGGTGTAGAACGCCAGCGCCACGCACCCGACTAGCCCCCAGTGAAAGAGTCTCACCGGAATATCCCAGACCTTCAGTCGTGTCATCTTGCCTCCTTGCTGATTACAGATGGTTCATCTGGCATTAAGCTGCCATTTCCGACGATTTGCCTTATCATTACCGGTCCTATGGAGAACGCCCACCGAGTGGGACATTGAAGGAGTCTACCGCTTGTCTTCCGCGAACGCCTGGCGTGAGGCCACCACTCTGACCCTGCCGGTGATGTTCGGCTACCTGCCCCTGGGAGCCGCCTTCGGCATCCTGGCCGTCGAGGTGGGAATGCCCATCTGGGCCGCGCTGCTCATGTCGCTGCTCATCTATGCCGGCGCCGGCCAGTTCCTGGCCGTGGCGCTGCTGGCCGCCGGGGCAGGCCTCGTCGAGGTGGCGGTGGCAACCCTGATGCTCAATTCTCGCCACCTCTTCTACGGGCTCTCGCTGCTCAAGCGCTTCAAGGGCGCCGGCTGGCGCAAGCCCTACCTGATCTTCTCGCTCACCGATGAGACCTACTCGCTGCTCACCACCCTGCCGCCGGAGCGTGCCCGGGACCACGCCCTGGCCCTGCGCCTCGGCCTGCTCAATCAGGCCTGGTGGGTGATCGGCTCCCTGGCCGGTGCACTGATCGGCACCGCCCTGACGTTCGACAGCCGCGGCATCGAGTTCGCCCTCACGGCCCTGTTCATCGTGCTCACCCTTGAGCAGGCCCGTCGGCTGCGCCAGGCCCTGCCCTTCGTGATCGCTCTGGCGACAGGCGTCGCTGCCCTCCTCCTGCTGCCCGATCGCCATCTGCTGCTCGGCGCCATCGCGGCAGCCAGCCTGGTGCTGCTCGTCCACTACCGCTTCCAGGCACCGGCCCGATCCGGGGAGGGCCACTCATGAGCGATACGCATCTGGTGGTGTTTATCGCCACCTGCGCCCTGGCCACCTTCGCCACTCGGGTGACTCCCTTCGTGGCGCTGGCCCGTCAGGCCGAACATCCGCTGATTCTCCACCTGGGGCGCTACCTGCCCCCCGCAGTGATGATGATTCTGGTGATCTATGCGCTGCGCGACTTCCGCCCCCTGGCGGAGGGGCAGCTCAACGCGGGCGCCACCGGCTGGCCGATGATCCTGGCCTCCCTGGCGGTGGTGGTACTGCACCTCTGGCGGCGCAATGCCCTGCTCTCCATCATCGGCGGCACCGCGGCCTACATGACCATGGTGCAGCTGGGCTGGACGCCGTGAGCACCGGAAGGAATAAGCTTAAGGTGACAAATCGCCCCGCCCGGCGCAATGGAGTGTTGAGCTGGCGGCGCTGAGAGGCGACCATAAAAAGAAATTTCGAGGAGATTTCCATGACACGCAAGATCGCCGATATCCGCCGCGACTATGAAGGGGGGCAGCTGGATGAGTCCCAGGCCATCGAGGACCCCATGGCGCTGTTCGAGGAGTGGCTGGCCCTGGCGCTCGAGAGCGAGGGTGATGACGGCAACGCCATGACCCTCGCCACCGTGGACAGCCAGGGGCTGCCCCATGCCCGCGTCGTCCTGCTCAAGGGGATCGACGAGCAGGGCCTGGTCTTCTATACCAACTACCACAGCCACAAGGGCAGCGAACTGGCCAACGTTCCGCATGCCGCCCTGGTGTTCTGGTGGCCTTCACTGGCGCGTCAGGTGCGCGTGGAGGGCAGCGTCGAACAGGTCAGCGCCGCGGAGTCCGATGCCTACTTCGCCAGCCGTCCGCGGGGCAGCCAGCTGGGCGCCTGGGTCGCGACCCAGAGCGTGGTGATCCCGGGCCGCACCTGGATCGAGGAGCGCCAGAGCCGCTTCGAGCAGGCCTATGAGGGGCAGGAGATTCCCCGCCCGGTGCACTGGGGCGGCTACCGAGTGGTTCCCAATATGATCGAGTTCTGGCAAGGTCAGCCCAGCCGGCTGCACGACCGGATCCGCTACGAGACCCGCGACGGCCGGTGGCAGCACTTCCGCATGGCGCCCTGACCCCCTGGCCGGGCACGGGCCGCCGTCCGCAATCTCGAGCCCCTCGCCACCGGCGGGGGCTCGCACCGAGAGGGAAGAGGAGCGGGCCGGGCACCCTCAGTCGGGCAGGCTCTCCAGGCGATGGCGCTGCCATTCGCTCTCCGGCTCGTTGAGACGCAGTACCGCATCGACCACCTGCTCCTCCATGTTGTAGCGCTGCTTGAAGCCGAGGTGCTTCATCAGTGCGCGCATCGGGTGGTTATCGACCATGATCTTGCCGATCATCTCCAGAGTGCCGACGCTTCGGCAGTAGTCGATCATCTTGTTCATCAGCAGGCTGCCGATCCCCAGCCCCTGGAGGTCGTCGCGGATGATCACCGAGAATTCGGTGCGGATGTTGTCCGGATCGTTCCATACCCGGACCACGCCAAGCATCTCCTTGCTGCCATCCTCGAGCAGGTACTCGGCGATGAAGGCCATCTGCCGGTCATAGTTGATCTGCGACAGCATCGAGAGGTCGCGCTGGGTCAGGTCCGACTTGTTGTGGAAGTAGCGGAAACGAATGCTCTCCTCGGAGAGCCGCCGGTGGAAGCTGGTGATCAGCGGCGCATCCTCGGCCCGGATCGGACGCACCTCCACCTCCCAGCCATTCTTCAGGGTTACCCACTCACGCAGCTCTTCCGGGTAGGGCATGATGGCAAAGCGTGCCGGCGTGCCAAGATCCATGGCAAAGTCCACCGCCACCATGTCGTCGCGGTTGAGCAGCAGCGGATTGATCTCCATGCCCCGGAGCTCCAGCAGGTCGCTGGCCATCTGCGACAGCTTGACCAGCAGCTGGCAGAGCCGAGTGATATCGCGCTCGGGGTCGCTGGAGTGCTCATGGATCAGCCGGGCCACATGGGTACGATCCACCATGTCCTCGGCCAGTGTCATGTTGAGCGGCGGCAGCGCTACCTGGCGGTCGGCCAGGATATTGACCTTGTAGCCCCCGATGCCGAACACGATCACCGGGCCGAACACCGGATCCCGGGTGATGCCGGCGCAGGTCTGCAAGGAGTGCTTGCCGCGCTGCATGGGTTGCAGGCAGTACTCGCGGACCTTGAAGGCGGGATACTTCTCGTGCACCTGCTCGCCGAGCAGCGCCACCCCCTCGACCACCTGCTCGGGACTCCTCAGGTCCTGCAGCAGCCCCGCTGAGAGCCGATGGGGATGCTTGCGGTAGCGGAATGGCCGGCAGTTGCCCTCGTGCACCACCTTCAGCGCCATGGCCCCCTCGAAGGCCTGCGCGGCGGCAGCCCCCTCCTCCGGCGTGGTCACGTAGCGACTCGGGGCGACCGGAATCCCGTAGGCCTTCAACACCTGGGCGGTCTCGGAGTGAGAAAGCGATTCGCGCCCCTCGGCCTTGGCCTCCTTGATCAGGGTGCGGCAGCGGGCGCGGATGTCCGCCGTGGTGGTAAACGGCAGGCTGGGAGGCGTCTCCTGCAGCAGCGCCTGGACTCGCTGATAGTCGACCATGTGCATGAAGGCGTTGATGGCCTTCTCGGGCGACACATAGGTGGGGATGGCCGCCAGGCTGCACTCGTGGCGTGCCGAGAGGGCCTCCTCGAGCCCCATGAAGCTGGTCAGCAGGTTGCGGCGGAAGCGCTTGCGGTTGGCCACCACCGCCTGGGCGGTGGTCTTGGAGGGTGCCAGGCGGGTCGGCGCATGCACCACCAGCACGGCGTCGACGCCGGGGTCGGCGGCGACGATCTCGATGACATCCACGAACGTCTCGGGGGTGGCGTTGCCCCCCAGGTCCACCGGGTTCTCCCCGGGCTTGCTCATGTCGAAGTCGCCGCGCTCGAGCGCCGCCCGGGTCTCCTCGCTGAACTCGGCCAGCTTGCCGCCGGCATGGATCAGCTTGTCGATGGCCAGCATCGCCGGCCCCAGGCCATTGGAGACGATCGCCAGACGGTCGCCGCGCAGCGGCTTCATGAGCGACAGGGTCATCAGCGCATCGAACAGATCATCGGAGTCGTGCACCCTCACCACGCCGGCGCGGGAGAAGGCCGCATCGAAGATCCTGTCGCGGTTGGCGACCCCCGGCGTGGGCGGCAGGCCGGTGAGATCCGACTCGGGAGTACGCCCGCTCTTGATGGCCAGCACCAGGCGGTTACGCGAGGCGTCGCGCAGGGCCGTCATGAAATGCTGGGCGTCGAAGATCTTCTCGAGATGCAGCAGGATCGCCTGGGTGGGCGAGAACTGGTTGATGTAGTCGAGCAGATCGGGAAGCATGACGTCGACGCTGTCGCCCAGGGTGATCAGGTGCGAGAAGCCCACCCCGCGCCCCGCCGCCCAGTCGATCATCGCCGTGCCGAGCATGCCGGACTGCCCCAGATAGGCGACCTTGCCGGCCTTGATCGGCCGGTTGGCATAGGAGGCGTTGAGCTTGCGCCCCGGCACGATCAGCCCCATGCACTCCGGTCCCAGCACGCGAATCCCCGACTGGCGAGCGGCATCGAGCATGCGCTGGCGAATCGAGGCCTTGCCGTCGCGGGCCTCGTCGAGGTGAGAGCCGCCGGAGAGCACCAGCGCCGCATGCACACCGATACTGCCCAGCCGCGCGATGCGTCCGGGCACCGTGGCCACCGGAGAGCAGATGACGGCGAGGTCGGGCGCTTCGGGGAGCTGACCGATGCGGGCGAAGGCGGGCTGACCGAAGACGCTATCGTAGCCCTTGGGGTTCACGGCCCAGAGGGTCCCCGGAAAACCGGCCTCCTGAAGGTTACGGATCACCAGCCCGCCCAGGGAATTGGACTTTTCCGATGCACCGATGACCGCGATGGTACGGGGTTCGAAGAAGTGACGCAGGAAACGGGTGCTCAAGAGTCTCTCCGGCAGTGGATGACGGGAATGCCTGACTACTGTGTACGACCTATTGACACTGTCTGGCAAGGGATTGGGCAAAGTAAAGTGATCGCAGTCAGCCTGGAGGCACCGATGATCACCGGTTACATCACCCATCCCCATTGCATGCTCCATCACATGGGGCCCGAACATCCCGAGAGCCCGCTGCGACTTGAGGCGATTCGTGCGCGCCTGTCGCTGTCGGGGCTGCTGCAACAGACCATGCAGTCTGACGCTCGGGAGGCCACCGAGGAACAGCTGGCCCGGGTTCACCCTCTGCGTCACCTGCGTGCCCTGGACAAATGTGTTCCCGAAGAGGGCATCGTGACCCTGGACAGCGACACCATGATGAACCCGGAGAGCCTCAGCGCCGCCCGGGTGGCCGCAGGCGCCGTGGTTCGCGGCGTCGATCAGGTCTTTCGCCACCAGGCCGACAACGTCTTCTGCGCCGTGCGCCCCCCCGGCCACCATGCCGAAGCCGCCGATGCCATGGGCTTCTGCTTCTACAACAACGTGGCCGTCGGCGCCGCCCACGCTCGCGCCAAGTACGGGGCGCGGCGGATTGCGATCCTCGATTTCGACGTCCACCAGTGCAACGGGACCATCGACATCTTCAAGGATGACCCCGATGTGCTGGTCTGCACCAGCTTCCAGTATCCCTTCTACCCCTGGCGCTACCTGCGCAGCGAGTGGCAGAACGTGGTCAACACGCCGCTGGAGGCGGGCACCGACAGCGCCGCCTTCCGCCGCGCCATCGAGAATGACTGGCTGCCCGCCCTGCATCGCTTCAAGCCGGAGCTGGTCCTGCTCTCCTCCGGCTTCGACGCCCACCGCGAAGATGACATGGCGGAGCTCAACCTCGAGGAAGAGGACTTCTACTGGGTCACCCACATGGCCCTGGAGATCGCAGCCCTCTACGCGGACAACCGGCTGGTCTCGGTCTTGGAGGGCGGCTATCACCTGGAGTCTCTGGGCCGCTGCGTCGAGGCTCACCTCAAGGCCCTGCTCGGCCAGCCCTTCAGCAACGCGCCGGCACCTTCGGCCTGACGTTTCCCGATGGCCCGGTGGCGGCATGATCGCCACCGGGCGTGGTAAGCTTGAGGAAACCTGTTTCCGATAGTGAATCTTTGCCGATGACTGCCACCACCGACCAGGAAGCCGCTCTGCGCATCGCCTCGGGCCGCAAGCCGCTCGTCGAACCTCTGCGGCTGGGCGAGCGGCTGCGCGAGATCCGTCTGGCCAACCAGTGGACCCTGGAAGACGTCAGCCAGCGCACCGGGCTCGCCCGCTCCACGCTTTCCAAGATCGAGAATGACCAGATCTCCCCCACCTTCACCGCCGTCCAGAAGCTGATCGGCGGGCTGGGCATCGACCTCCCCCAGCTGCTCAGGCCACCCCGCCAGCAGAGGCGGACCATGGGGCGACGCGACCTGACCCGCAGCGGTCAGGGACAGCAGCACCCCACGCCCACCTATGAGCACGAGCTGCTGAGCTGCGAGCTGGCCCAGAAGCGCATGATTCCCTTCAAGACCATCGTCCGGGCCCGCAGCTTCGAAGAGTTCAGTGAGTGGGTGCGTCACGACGGCGAGGAATTCCTGATGGTGCTCGACGGCGAGATCCTGCTCTATACCGAGTTCTACGAGCCCCTGCGTCTCGAGCAAGGCGACAGCATCTACTTCGACAGCGACATGGGCCACGCCCTGGTCTCGGTGAGTCCGGAAGATGCGGTAGTGCTGTCGGTCTGTACCCGGGTCGACGCCGCCTGATTCAGCCCCGGCGGTTGGCCGCCCGGTCACCGGGGCGACGTTGCGGCACCGCATCCAGCACCAGGCGACCCCCGGAGTGGATCGCCTGGAAGTGCCTTCCCTTGGCCCGGGCGATCAGCATGACCCCGAATCGCGCGGCCAGCTCGACCCCCTTCTGGGTCACCCCGGAGCGCGAAACCAGCACTCCTATCCCCATCTGGGCGACCTTGAGCACCATTTCCGAGGTGAGCCGCCCGGTGGTGTAGAAAATATCGGCACGCCCCGACTCCGCCTCCGCCAGCCACTGCCGCCCCGCCAGGGTGTCCACGGCATTGTGGCGCCCCACATCCTCGACGAAGTCCAGCACCTGCGCCTGCTGGCACAGTGCACAGCCGTGCACCGCTCCAGCGCTGCGGTAGGTCTGGTTGTGCTCGCCCAGCGTCTCCAGCAGCGCATAGAGCGTCGACTGGCGTAACGGTGTCTCGGCCAGGCGCCGGCGCGGGACGGCATCGAGCAGCCGGCCGAATACCGTGCCCTGACCGCAGCCGGTGGTAACGGTGCGCTGGCCCAGGCGCTCCTCGAGGTTCTCCGGCAGGTGGCGGGTCAGCACCGCCGCGGCCTCGACCTCCCAGTCCACGTGCACCGCCATCAGGTCATCACAGGACGTCAGCAGCCCCTGGTTGCGCAGGTAGCCCACCACGAGCGCCTCGGGGTCATCGCCCAGGGTCATCAGAGTGACGATCTCGCGCCTGTTGAGGTAGAGGGTCAAGGCCCGCTCGGCGGCGATGGCCTGACGTCGGGGCTCTCCAAATTCATCGAAGACCTCGATCTCCACGGTGGCGGGCAGGCGGGCGTGGCTGCGAGTCAAGGACATGGCGCGTCTCGTCTCTGGTGGGTGGGCGCCGACGGCGACCTGGTCATGATGGCATCCGGGCACCTTGCTGTCTGCAGCCCCTGCTGCCGTGCAGCGGCTGGCAGAGTCGTGACACCCTGCACACGACACCGCCCACGGGCGGTGTCTTTTGTTATGCTGACCCGACTGCCACGCCAACCCCTGAGGGAGACAGAGCGACCATGGACCACCTCGACGACGCCACCCGCACCGAACTCGAAGCCGCCGCCTTCCGCCACCTGCTCAAGCACCTCGATGAGCACAAGGAGGTGCAGAACATCGACCTGATGATACTGGCCGACTTCTGCCGCAACTGCCTCTCCAAGTGGCTGGTCAGCGCCGCCGAGGAGCGCGGTGCCGAGCTCGACTACGAGGCCGCCCGCGAGTACGTCTACGGCATGCCCTACCCCGAATGGAAGAAGGCCTATCAGCAGGAGGCGACGCCCGAGCAGCAGGCTGCCTTCGAGGCCCGCCAGGCGCAGAAGTCGGGGAAAGCGTAATGAGCGAACCGATGCACCCCCTCGCCGTCGCCGTGCTGACCATCTCCGATACGCGCACCGAGGCCACCGACCGCAGCGGCCAGTCGCTGGTAGAGCGGCTCACCGCCGCCGGCCATCGCCTGGCCGACAGACAGATCATCCCCGACGATATCTATCGGATCCGGGCGGTGGTCGCGGCCTGGATCGCCGATCCCGAGATCCAGGTGGTACTGACCACCGGAGGCACCGGCTTTACCGGCCGGGACTCCACCCCCGAGGCGGTCAAGGTGCTGCTCGACAAGGAGATCGAGGGCTTCGGGGAGCTGTTCCGCCAGCTCAGCTGGGAGGAGATCGGCAGCTCCACGGTGCAGAGCCGCTGCCTGGGTGGGCTGGCCAATGCCACGGTGGTGTTCTGCCTGCCCGGCTCCACCGGAGCCTGCCGCACCGGCTGGGACGGCATCCTCGCCGAGCAGCTCGATAGCCGGCACAAGCCTTGTAACTTCGCCAACCTGGTGATTCCCGAGCGGGGCCAGCATGGCTGATCTCAAGCCCGTCGAGGCGGCTCTTTCCGCACTGCTCGAAGGGGTATGCCCGCTGCCCGCGGAGCGCCTTCCCTGCGAACGGGCGGCGGGCAGAATCCTTGCCGAGGCGGTGGCGGCAACGATGGATGTACCCCCCTTCGATAACAGCGCCATGGACGGCTATGCGCTGCATCATGGCGACGCCGGTAACTGGCTGGCGGTCAGCCAGCGTATCGCCGCGGGCGCCGCCGGTGAGCCGTTGAAACGCGGGAACTGTGCGCGCATCTTCACCGGCGGTGCCATCCCCCCGGGCGCCGACTGCGTGGTGATGCAGGAGCGCTGTGAGGCTGAGGGCGGCCGCGTGCATGTCCCCGAGGGAATCCCGGCCGGCGACAATATTCGCGCCCGAGGGCGGGACGTCAGCGCCGGCCGCGAGCTGCTGCCGGTCGGCCAGCCCCTCGAGGCCGCGGCCCTCGGCCACCTGGCCGGTCAGGGGATCACCGAGGTGTCGGTGCGTCGCCGCCCGCGGGTGGCGCTGCTCTCCACCGGTGACGAGATCATCGACCCGGGCCAGCCGCTCGGCCCGGGGCAGATCTACAACTCCAATCGTCCCATGCTCAGGCGGCTGCTGGAGCGTTTCGGCGCCGAGGTGACCCGCGCTACCGCGATTCCCGACGCTGCCGAGGGTACCCGCCTGGCCCTCGCCGCGGCGGCCCGGGAGGCAGACGTGGTCATCACCACGGGGGGCGTCAGCGTCGGCGAGGAGGATCATGTGAAGGCGGCGGTGGAAGCGCTGGGCCAGTTGGACCTGTGGCGTCTCGCCATCCGGCCCGGCAAGCCGCTGGCCCTGGGGCGGCTTGCCGCCGGGCATCGCGAAGCCCGCTTCGTGGGGCTGCCGGGCAATCCCGTCTCGAGCTTCGTCGGCGCCTGGCTGTTTCTCCGCCCGCTGATGGGCGCCCTGCTCGCTGCCCCCTCCCTGGCCGAACTGCCCCGTCTCACTGCCCGCGCCGACTTTGCCACCCGGACCGGACCCCGCGCCCACTACATGCGCGTTCGCCTGGCGTTCGGCGCGGAGGGCATCAGGGCTTACGCCTTCCGCGATCAGAACTCCGGGGTGCTCAGCTCCTGCATCGACGCTGACGCCCTGGCGGTGATCCCGGCGGAGACTCGCATCGAGGCGGGTGAGCCCATCGAGTGTCTCTGGCTCGGCAGCGGCTGAGGCCCTCTTCGCCTCAGCGCCCTTCCGTCAGCTCCAGCGCCCGTCGCACCTCAGGCCACAGGCGCTGGAAATCCTCCTCCAGCCGAGAATGTTCCGCTGCCAGCCAGGGCACCAGTTCGGCCAGACGGTTGGGGCCGGTGAGGCGCTGGCCGATGCCGGCGATGGCCCGGCAGGTGAAAGCAAAGTCGGCATAGCGATGCAGCCAGTCCTGCTCCACCAGCAGCGGCACCAGCCTCGCCAACCGCGCCGGCGCCGGCCGGGCAAGCAGCACCCGGTAGGTGCGTGGAATCAGCAGCGACGGCCGCGCCTGGCGCTGGAGCTCCCGTGAAATAAAGTGATCCCACATCAGGTCCAGGCCGATCCCGGCATAGCGACGCTGGCGGTTCGGTGATCTTCGGCGTATCGCCACCACCACCGGATGAGCATCGACGAAGGCGTCCACGCGGCGGTGGTGGCGAATGCCGCTCGCGACCTCGGCGGGCCAGGACGACAGATCGCTGCCCTTGACCCCGTCAGCGATCAGATTGCCCCACAGGAAGTCATCGCTGCCGCCGCGGGCCAGCCAGGCGTGGGCGAGGAAATTCACGCGGGGCTCACAGGCAATTCGTCGGCTTGGGCAGACCGGCGATGCGGGCGGCGAGTTTGGCAGGGCTGCCGGGGAAGAGTCTCATCAGGTGAATCGAGCGGCCCTTCTCCTCGCCCAGGGCTCTGGCCACCGCCTTGACCAGCGGGCGCATCGCGGGAGCCTGCTCGAAGCGCTGGTAGAAGTCGCGAAGTACCCGGATGATTTCCCAGTGTTCATCGGTCAATTCGAGGCCCTCCTCCTTGGCGATGGCCTCAGCGATGTCTGTTGACCATTCTTCCAGGTTTATCAGGTAGCCTTCCGCATCCAGCGCCACCCGTTTATTTGTCAAATGAAGATAACGGTATATTTCTGTCGTCGCCATCAGAACCAGCTCACCGTCTTCCGGGCCTCTTCGGTCAGGGTCACGAAGCCCTCGACGTCGACCCGCACTACCGAGTCGTCACAGAGCGGCTCGAGACCGCGGGCGGCAAGGTCCTCCTCCAGGGCCAGGAGGCGACCTCTCACGTCGCCGAAGCGGCCAACCAGCCCCTTCAGGGCGCCCTGAACGCCATCCTCGATCAGCAGCAGGCGATCGTCCGGCCCCATGGCCGCCAGGGCCTGCCGATAGACCTCGCTGGTGGCCGGCGAGCGATTGAGAATATGCAACAGCACAAGGTATCTCCCGAACGGCAACGCCGTCCTCAGAAGGTCAGTACCAGCGAATGGCAAGCGGTAAGCCCGGGCAGCGCCGCCGCCTCGACCCTTCGCGGGGAAAGCATGAGCTCATCCCCATCGAGGCCGAGGCGCGACAGCGCCTCCGCTTCCACCAGCAGGGAATCGATATCGTACATCTCGAGCATCTCGAGGGTGGGCGCGGTGCCCTTCTGCCCCAGGGGACCGCGCTGCTGACCGGGCACCAGGGCGGTGACGCCCTCTCCCATGAACAGCAGCGTCACCCGGCGCCCGAAGGCCGCCGCCACCAGGGCCGCATCCAGGCCCTCGCGCAGCCAGCTGCTGCCGTGGGGACCATGGCGCAGGATCACCAGCAGATCGCCCGCGACGTCTTGCTCCTCGTCGTTTTCCATGACGCCTCCTCAGGGTCCGAATGTCACCAGGCGATCGCAGCGCAGGCCGAGATCCACCAGCTGGCCGAGGCCGGTCAGCTCGAAGGGCGGCTCGACGCTGTGGCCCTGCTTGCCATGGCGCGCCGCCTCCCGCTCATCGAGCAGACCGCGACGCAGGGCGGCGGCGATGCAGACCTGAAGGGGCACGCCATGGTCGGCGGACAGCGCCGCCCAGCCGTCCACCAGATGGGGTTCATCCTGGGGCGGCGCCGCGAGCCGCGCGGCGTTGTGAACCCCCTCATGATAGAAGAACACCGCCTCGAGCCGGTGGCCACGACCCGCCACCGCCCGCGCAAAACGCAGGGCAGAGTGGGCGGCCTGGCTGCTGTAGGGGGCCCCCATCAGTAGAATCCCGTAGCGCATTATCGACTCTCCACAAACAGGCTGGCCCCGCCGAGGCGGGGCCAGCCGAGATCCTCGCGACCCGTCAGGATCAGTCGTTGCTCATGAAGCCGAGCAGGGCCAGCAGGCTGACGAAGAGGTTGTAGATCGAGACATAGAGGGTAATGGTGGCGAGGATGTAGTTGGTCTCGCCGGCCCGATGCACGATCTCGCTGGTCTGGTAGAGGATCGCCGCGGAGGCGAACAGCACGAAGCCGGCAGAGACCATCAGCATCAGGGTGGGAATCTGGAAGACCAGGCCCGCCACCATGGCCAGGATCAGCACGATGGCACCGGCCATCAGGAAGTTGCCCAGGAAGCTGAAGTCCTTCTTGGAGATCAGCGCCACGGCGGAGAGGCCGATGAAGGTCAGGCCCGTCATGGCCAGGGCGTTCATGACCAGGGCCGCACCGTTGGGCAGCGCCAGGTAGGCGTTGAGGATGGGGCCAAGGGTGAAGCCCATGAAGCCGGTGAAGGCGAAGGTGGCCAGCAGGCCGGCGGCCGAATCGGCGGTCTTGTGTACCAGGAACATCAGGCCGTAGGCACCGATGAAGAACACGAAGATGTTGAGCCGCTCGACGCCCATGGCCATGGCGGCGCCAGCGGTCACCGCCGAGAACATCAGCGTCATGGCAAGCAGGCCATAGGTGTTGCGCAACACCTTGTTGGTGCTGACCGTCTGGCTCTGACTCTGTTGACGGGTAAGCTGGGTATCTTGGTATGCCATGGATCCAGTGCTCCCTGTGTATTTGGTAGGTCTTGGCAGTGGACCTAGAATGCCGACTCGAGGTTCCCCGCGCAAGCCCCTGCCCCCGCGCACTCAACGCTGATTCTCTGCACCCAGTAGCTGCAGGGCCACCTCGGACGCCGTCGCGCAGATATCCCCTGCGGCCGCCGAGAGGGTCTCCAGGTCCATCCAGCAGGCGTGCGTGGCGTCATCCCCGGCGACCGGCTCGCCGGCTTCCCACGCCATGCGCATGACCACCACCACGTAGTGGAATCGCAGCCGACCCTGCGCATCGTGCTCGATCACATCGATGGCGGTGAAGGGGGTGCAGGCCCTGGCCTGCACGCCGGTCTCCTCGAACAGTTCGCGCCTTGCGGCCGCGGCAAGGCACTCCCCCGCCGTCACCTTGCCACCGGGCAGCGCCAGCCGTCCGGCGTTGGGCGGGTTGCGACGCCTGATCATCAACAGGCGCCCTTCTCTCACCACCGCGCAGGAAACCGCGGCGGCAGGAAAGGCGGTTTCGGCAGCTGATGATGATGGGGGCATGGCGCTCTCCTAAGGTTGCGAGGGCCAGTGTGCCACCCTGCCGGCCCTCTGGCTAACGCCTTGATCCAGTGGTCCTCTTGACCCGCTGGAGAAAGCTGGTAGTATTCACCGCCGTAAGCCGGAGGGATGGCAGAGCGGTTGAATGCACCGGTCTTGAAAACCGGCAAGGGTTAACGCCCTTCCAGGGTTCGAATCCCTGTCCCTCCGCCACCATATCCAAAGAATCAGGCACCTAC
>LFCJ01001328.1_pt1 | contig 17040 bp, 9 predicted proteins | sample 643141 | NCBI WGS metagenome assembly LFCJ01 (sample SAMN03766243, study PRJNA286221) | soda lake metagenome | biome: soda lake; feature: Kulunda steppe; material: water; isolation source: sample B1-Br-g2 brine of Lake Bitter-1 | place: Russia: Kulunda steppe | collected 2010-07
CTCGTTACCTCTGCCCGGCGGCTTGCGATTGGTGTCCAACAGCATTACGAAGAAAAACCTCGATCGAATCAAACTCCCATCACAGCCGGTATTAATGTCATCCGGCAGTTGGGTGATGGTAAAGAGCAAAAATACTGGAGAACACAGGGAGGGATTGGTCCGACTCTGCGTCTGAACCAAGCCGCATTGCGGTTCCTTGCACGGCTCTTCATCCTTGCCGAAGACGACAACCACTATGACATGTTCATACAATATTTAAAAAATCGTGGAATATACCTCGATTCGGAAAGCCAGAGCATCGCACTCAATGAACTCGAAGACATGGGTATGATCGACCGCCAAAGCGATAGTGGAGGTGCTGTCTATGTCCGGACAATTTGAACGCTACTTAGTTGAGCATCTCAGGGAATTTCTGGTCTCACGGCCCCCCAATCCAGGACAAATACTACTTGCCAAATTCGACAGCACGTCTGTAACAGACCGGTTTGCAAGTATCTTGGCTGAAGAGCTTGGCGTTGATGGGCCTCCTGTAGAGGTCGACGGCAACGAGATCTCGTTGCCGGTCTATATGCCGGATGATGGCGTTCCTACGTATATTCTCCGCGTCAAACCGGAAATTAACACTGGTGATCCAGACGATCATGAAGTCGTTCAGGGCTTTGCGACCCAAATGCGGAATCTGATCTCTGAGTCAGTAAATTCGTCAGAACCCCGGGCGATGCTGATGATCTTGGATACTGACTCGAGTTTGGACACACTGGAAGCCTCTGAGGACCTTTTCGCAGAGAACGGGCCAATAAATCTCGACTCGTTCAAGAGCAACTTGTTAGACCCAAGTGGGATCGATTCAATTCAGGGTAGAGCCTTCCTCAAAGGTTTAGACAAGGTCATCAGCAGTAAATCGATTCAGACCAGCAATACAGATGTTCTCGATGTACTCTGTGAGATTAGAGGTGCAGCAGAGAACGAAGAATTCGATCAATTCTCTGATCTAATCGGTCGGCTACCGCAGTTCTTGTACGACGACATGCTGACCGAGCAGTTCCTCAGTGACAAAGAAAATGAGGATGATCTCGTCGATGCGATTGAGCAAACACTGAATAGCAACTACCAGCATGCAGATAAGCTTCGCCGTGCGCATAGAGCAGGGATTGACACAGAGACTCGACTCAACAAAAATTACGACGACACATTCACTCAGGAAGTCCTCGAGTTAGGCGAGTGGTCACGAGCTAAGCATTCACAAGCTCGAAAATACGAAGCGACTGATAATATCCGTCGGTTTTTAGATCTGGAAATCACTGCCAAACGAGAACGGATCTATACTCCCCAAAGCGATTCTTCGAAAACGCAGCAAGCACTTCTCTTAGTTGCCAAAGACGGCGATGTAAGCATTACCGCAGAATTCACCGGGGATCTAGGAGATACTCCATATGAGTGTATTGACTCAAATGGGGATGATATTGGTAGAGTATCAAAGCGGAAAGAGCGTGTCACAGCCTCTATTGAGAATTTGGATCCAGAGACGCCTTACTTTGCTACCTTCCAGTTCTACGTGGGGAAAAAAACAACGAACGGAAAGCCAACACACCAATTCGATCTTGCGATTGTGCCAGAATGGTTTTTCCTCGCTACGGATGGTGATAGTTTCAATATCGATGTTTCAGAAGAAGTGTTGTTGCTACCTCGGGATCAGGAATTGCACCTCAATCAATTGGAGCGTATCGATTTCAATTTCGACATCAAAGAAGTCGAGATCACAGAAAGCGACCAGACCGTTCGCTTCGATAGTGAAATCATCATTAAATCGAATCCCTCTGAGGTAACTGATCGACTACCATTCTATATCGCCCGCCCGGAGGGAGTGCCTGTTAAAGTAGCCTTCCTTACTGAACCTGAATTAGTTGAAACTGAAGAGATTGTCCTCCCACTGATGTTGAGTGCTATCGTCAATCCAACACGATGGACTGGTGAACAGTTGATGCTGCCGGAGCAATTCACGATCGACTCTGGTCGTGGCGAAATCTATCAGACATCCGGTGAGAGTGTCCGATTAGAAGACTCGGATTTAGAGCTCTTACAAATTGAAGAGCAGTTCTTAAACGGGGGCTCGCCTCTCGGACGAGAGGTCCAAGAGGACTCACTTAGCTATGGCCAAAAAATCGAGCACTCCACTCCTATTCCTGAGCCGCTTTTAGAGGCCTATCAAAACCTATTCGACCATTTCAGCGACCGAAAGCGGACCCCGTCGACAGATACATGGGACAAACCCACTCAGGAGTTGGTTGAGGAAGTACTGGAAGCATATATTAATGCGGCCGAAGAGAAGGGCTCAAGCAAGACCTTCAGCCCATCAGCTCCACTGCGATCTCTTGGGACGATCCAATCGACAACTAGCCAAAAAATCTGGCTGACTCCGTTCCATCCAGTGCTCTTGGCATACGGGCTCCGGATTGCCGAGTGGCGAGATACCGAACTCCAAGGGACAACCGAGAAAGGCTTCCGACGCGATGAGTTCGTCGACAAGTTTAGCCCATCGGGAATCTTACCCTATCGCAATTCGGACCGCTCCGAGACTCTCTTGCGTGGCCTGAGATACCGTGACAACCCACTCTGGCAAATCTACTCACCAGTTGAGGCACCTGGCGCAGTGACACCGTCTTATATGGAGCGAGTGATCCGCGATAAGCTATTCACATTCGTACAGGCGTTTCCCACTCTCTTCTCGCTGCACTCCGAGCGCCATATGGTGATCAATCTGATCAATATGGGCGATCTCGAGTCAGTGATCAAGGGCCTGTTTAAATTCTACAAGAAAATAGCATCCTCAGACTTCGACTCACCGACGATTCTGCTCCGGATATACGGAGGCGATGGGGAAGGTGAATCTCTTGATCAGTTCTTCAATAACTCCTCAGAGTCACGTCTTCGGTCGACCCTGGAAAATAAAGACGACCAGCTTGTGGATACACTTCGACAGAAAGTACACTACATCCACGCTGGCGAGTATAAGGAAGACAATCAAAAGCCAGCCCACATTACGTTCTTTAGAGGGCTCTTAGAAGAACGGGCAGGCATCAACACTGAACTCGGTGATTTACCTTCTGGAATGCTCAAGGAAGGGCTCTTCTCACAGGAGTCGATCGATGTTGGAGATTCACCAGAAGGTGTGGTCTATACTGTCGGATTTAGTTGTGATGACGATGAAACAGAATTAATCCACAATGTGGCGCGTGTAGCGAACGCCTTAGAGGCAGGGGTTGCTCAAGACTCCTACCAACTAGGCCAGGCACCAAAGAAACGGATCAAGTCCTCACAGGATACGAACCTTGCGAAACTGTGGGAGAACTCACTGTGGGTGGCCCATGTCCAGCCCAATGTGGGTATTGAGTTTTATCTTCGGTCTGAAGCAGAGATGCACCGCCAGACTGGACAGCTGATGATCCATTACAGCGATCAATACGACCAGTCATCCCCGAACTACGACGTCATCACTTCGACTAACAAACGGGACCCATACCTGATGTCTCTGAGACGGGTTCTCAAAGAATCTGAGTTATCTGGACAACTGGATGCTGAGGATGTTTTGTCTACCCTTGTCGGGATTGACGGTGATCTCGCACTCAAACTGCAAAGAGCAAACGATACTGAAATCGTCGAGTTCATTGGCTTTGTAGGTGGGCTTGCGCTCAGTCAAGAACTTCTGGAACGGGACTTACCTGACCATGTGTGGGTCCCGATTAGTTTAAATGAATTGGCCCGACACGATCGATCATATCAAGGCGATGGTACTGGCCTCCTCCAGTTCGATTCACGCGGCAAGGCGAGTGATGATCTCTGTTTTGTCGGAGTCCCCGAGGACCCAGTGAACTCCACGCTGAAATTATGGCTTGTCGAAACAAAGGGAGGAACCTCAAAAATCAAGACCGGTCGTGAACAGATCAAGGGTGCACTTGAAAATCTACGTGAGTGGCTCCAGCCAGAGTCACAGCCGGCAGACGAGCAGATCCTACTCAGCCAGTTCGGTAAAATAATTCTAGATGTCGCACATCGACTCTACAACTACGAAATATTCTCCGATGAGGACTTGACTCATCTGGAAAATCGAAAGCGAGATCTTTTGCAAGGAGAGTTTAACATCTCTTTCCTCACAGATACGCAGGGCCACATCGGCGAAGTCATCCGAATCCGACAAAACACATTCCAATCTGATTTCGATACAGACGGTGAAGTGAGATCTATTGAAGCACCGATCGAAGCTCTTGGTGTTCTTTCTGGAGATGCCATCGAAGAGGTCTTACCGGATCTCAATTTAGCCAATCTGCAGTTCAATACTAGCGAACCCACTATCACACGAGATCGTACTGACGAGCCTGAATTGGAAACAGACGTCGACACAGAAGACTCTGATTCGGATAGTTCAGATGCTGTGAGTACTCAGTCAGAAGCAGAACAAAAACCTTCCACTACTGAGACTTCTCAGCCAGAACAACCCGAGGCCGACGATTCAGAAGAGGAGACAATAGACACCGTGAATGTGCATGACGACTCGAATTCATCTGAGGAATCACAACCCGATGAGAGCACTGAGGCTGCAGTAGACGAAACTGAACCGAAAGCTGATCAGGATGACTCAGACGGCTCTACTGCTCCCGAGGGCCAAACTATGGATTCAACCGATATCATCGAAGACCTCAAGGATAGCCCGACGCCTGAGACAGATGTCGACCCCAGTAGTTTGGTTAGTGATCTCAAACGTGCTTTTGACTCTCTTGATATCGATATTCACCCACCGAATCCTGGTTCTGTGTCTGTCGGTCCTCGAAAGGTCGGAGTTAATGTTATTCCCAAAGAAAGTCAAAAGACTGGCGGCATCCTCCGGAACTTGGATACTCTGAGTGTTCAGATACAATCACACGGGGATATTGTGGGTACAAGGGTTCCTGAAAAGGGGGCCGTACGTCTTGAAATACCACACGGCGATCCGCGGGACATATACCTCTCAGAGGGTCTCGAATCCCTTGGAGAGCGGATTCATGATCCTTTGGTCTTCCCGATTGGTGTCGACACTGACAACGAGCATCATTTGCTGTCCTTAGTCGACGAGCGGCATGCGCTAATCGGCGGTGCCACCGGGTCCGGGAAATCCAATTTCCTCATGACGGTCGTTACGGCGATCGCTGCCACCCACGATCCAGAAGAACTCAATATCAGCCTTATCGATCCAAAGGGCGTCGACTTTGGGGCGTTTGCGTCTCTGCCCCACGTACAGCAGGGCGGCTATTTCAATACGCCCGAGGAAGGAACCGATCATCTACTCAGTATGGTCGAGGAGGAATTGCAAAGTCGGCGTAACTATCTCGTCGACACAGGGGCGTCTTCGTTGGCTGAAATCTACGAAAACCAAGACGCGTTCGATGCCGACCCAATGCCATTCCACGTGGTCGTCATCGATGAGTATGCAGATCTTCTGATGTCGGTCGAAGACAAGAATGCATTCGAGGGATCGGTGACCCGTCTCGCACAAATCGGACGGGCACTCGGGATAGTTATTCTGTTAGCGACACAACGGCCTTCTGCAGATATTGTTTCTGGGAAAATCAAGGCCAACTTTCCATGTCGAATCAGCTTCCGCCTCCCATCGAATACTGATTCTCGTGTCATCCTTGATGAGTCTGGAGCTGAGGATCTGCAGGGCGCCGGCGACATGATTGTCCATTCGCAATCTGGTGCGAAACTCAACTTGCAGGGCTACTATCTAACCCCTGCAGATAGAATGGCGCTGATTAGTAGTATCTCGAATAAGCACGGGTAGTCCGCAACTCCAAATTATATCTCACCAGTTCGAGCTCGGATTCAATGACATTGATGCTAAGTATAAATAACACTTGCTTCCTAGATCAGGATTGCCATACCAATGGTTGCGACAATTGAGAAGTCTCCTAATCAAGAATCACTTTAACACTTAGAGTTCAATGTCGCAGCAGTCACGACACAACAGCCGTAGTAGTACTTGTCGTCGGTGTCGTCATAGTTCGGAGCGAGACAACGATTAGATTACATATGAATCGATGCCGTAAATTCTAATTAATGAGTTCAACTTATTAATATAACCCGTCAAAGACAGATATGCAAATTCCGACAGGTGAGGATGTAAGAGCGGCGAGGAATAATAAAGGACTGACTCAGTCAGAATTGGCAGAAAGTGCGGGTGTGTCCCAACCACTTACTGCTCGTATTGAGTCGGATGACGTTGATCCCACCATTGACACGCTCTATAGCGTTATTTCAGCACTCAATGACTCTCCTTCGAGAGTGGATCAAGAAGATGTGAAGATATCGATGCCGTCAGTTCTGAAGGATGCACGAAAACGGACGGGTTACACCCAAGGCGAACTGGCAGATGTTGCAGGTGTTTCACAACCACTTATTTCCCGTATTGAGCAGCAAGATGTCAATCCGAGAAGCTCGACTCTGCGGCTATTGTTTAGTCATCTCGATCCGCTCACAACATCGACCGACGCTGAATCGTCAACTCCGTCGACCACGGATTCTAGCATTCTGGAAGAAATCAAAAATGAATTCGAAACTATTCAGGTACCCTCGGATTTGTCGGATTCAAATGAGGATGACCGCAACGACAGGAAATAACTTTGTCCTAACTATGACTTAGATCTCAGTTCGTACTCCACGTAGATCGTATCTATAGGGGCTTTCCACACTCCTAAATAAGAGGGGTCGAGGATAATATATAGATCATACGTCGGGACAATCAGAAAAAATCTAGGGAATCTGGCGCATCCCTAGTCAGACCGTCCCGTTCGGTGGACTCGATATCATCCGGATCAAATGTTCCGAGGAAAATTGGGCCATCTTCCCCCATGGTCAGCATGTGATTTGCATCGTTGACCTTTACTGTCCCACCGCCTTTCAGCTCATAGACGTACTGTGCGACGTCGACCAGTTCTGGATTGGTGATATCCTCCGTTGTTTCTGTTCGCTTTATGATTGGGTCCGCATTTGAATTGACGGTGAATTCAAAACCCCTCCGTGGGCCTTCATACGGGTCTCCGCGATCAAGATTTGCTTCATTAGGGACTTCGACTTCATATCCGTCACCACCGGATGGCAACGGCTCGTCGGTCTCCCGAAGGTGACCATCGAGAACACCGTCGTCTGGTTCCCAATAGAGGTGATTGACCTCCGCACCGGATAGTTGCTCATCCCAATCATACTCCTTGAACAATCGCTCGTCGACCGTATCCCGAGCATAGAGGACATACAACTGCGACTGTTTCGATGGGTCATCTCCAGTTCGAAGGACCCGACCAAAGGTCTGTATCCGTTGTCGAATACTACTGTTCGAGACGCGAATGATACCGACGTCAGCACTTGGTACATCGACGCCCTCAATCAGGGCTTTCACACTCAACATGACGTTTGCAAAGCCCTCATCTCTGAACCATTCCATCGCAAAATCGTTCCACCGATCACGTGAATGACCCGAGTGATACATCACCGGCCAGAAGTTTGGATCGTCGAAGAGATCCTCAATAGCGAGATCGACGTCGTGGAGTTCAGGATACGTCTCATACAGTTCTTGTCGGGTTTCGCCGGTCCCCGTTAATTCCCCTGTTCGAGGGTTTCGGTCACGGCGCTCGAACGGGGCAATCAATTGCTCAAGTTGTTCGATACGTTCCTGGAAGACTACGGTCTGTTTGTCCTGGTCGATAGACCGCTGCAGCAACTCAAGAGTAATCGCTTGCCGGGCGACAGCATCTGCGATTAGTTCTCGTCGATTTTGCGTAAATTCGAAATAATCACTAATCGCTGGCGTTGGACCATCACTCTCGTTTTTCAGGACCTGCAACTTCTGTGCATAACCGCCATGGAGTTGAGAAAGGCGGTGGCCGTATCGTCTTTCGATGTCTCCGATAGCATTTGAGAGTTTCCGGGTATACTGATCGTACAGATTTTGCTCCCGATCGGTCAAGTTGAACCCAACATAATTCACCTCGAACGGTGAAATTAGCTCTCGGTCTAAGGCTTCATCGTACGTGAGTGAATAATAGATGTCTCCGAGTTCATCTAGGAGCAACTCATCGTCTGGCGTCACCTCATCCTCATCAGCAGTACCAAACCCAGCATTCGATGTTGGGGTCGCAGAGAGTCCAAGCTCAGCCGTTCGATGATACTCAAAGACATCTGAAAATGTGTCTCCAGTGTATCGGTGACACTCGTCTGCCACCAGAAGATGCGGTGGCTCACCTACAGCAGCTAGTTCGGACTGGAGAAAATCGTCTAATACAGCCGTATTGATGATGCTAACTACGATACGCCGATCGTTTGTAAATGCATCTCGCTTCCCATCGCCAGCCCAGCCAACATCCTCTGGCGGCACATTAAGCTTCGTCAGCAGTTCAGTCAGCCACTGTTTCATCAACACGCGTGTCGGGACCAGAATTGTGATGACGCCATCATCAGTGGTGGTAATCCAGTCCCGAATTATATCGAGTGCCATCACAGTCTTTCCGGCACCAGTGACAACCTGAGCGATGCCGGTATCGGAACGCCCGCCAGAAGACGATCGCCATGCAGATGCTGCCTCGCTTTGCCAGTCATACAGGGAAAGATCCTTAGGGAAGGTATACAATGGACGAGTCTCGTCGTGTAAGGTTTCGAGATCTGCCCGCGAGATCCCAGATCCCGATGCAACTCGAATACGGTGGGCTTCCTGATTTGAGTCTACAGAGGCAATGCGTTCGAGGGTTTCTGTTGAAAGACCCGACACTTCACTACTATTGAAATCGAATTTGTTTTTGATTTGATCGCGGAGTTTTTTCCGCCGCTCTTCAGCATTTAGGTACTGTTGGGATCGTTTGAGTTCTGGTCGACTCGTGTCACCAGACTGCGCTCGGTCATCGAGATATTCATGCCAGAACGATTTGAGCCAGCGGGTCTGTTTCCCCCACCCCTCTGACTCGCGGTACATGTAGTATTTCATCAAATCCCGCTTCGCCGCTTCTGTTGGCAACGAACCCGTTGTCCCTTCTTTCCGGATCCAACTCTCGAATTTCCGAAAGAGATCTGCCTCTCGAAATTTACTGAGATATGACTCTGCAGCCGATGTTGCTTCATAGGCGTGGTCAGTCTGAACTACCGCACCCATCAATTCGAGCAACTGGGGATAACCACGAATCCCAAGATCATTGAAACTGTAATCGTGGTTCGTCTCAAGTCTCGTTTCGATCTCAGACTTCGTGCAGGGTTCATCGGCATGCACTACAACATACAGAACCCGCTCGAGGGCCTCAATTTTTTCTGGGGCGTTCGCATTGATCACCCAGCCACGTTTCAGCGACCTCCAGAGAAACGTCTCAAACGAGATTGTTCCGTCAAGCCAGTCGTAACCGGTCGGCCACAGCGTTACAACCTCCTTTTGTTCGACAGCAGAACTATTCTCAACTTCTTCCGCGATCACCCACTTCGTCTCTGTGTCGGTGAGTTCTCCACGCCTTGGACGGACGGCTTGTGTTTGTTTGTGTACCAGCCCACTGCTTGCCATATCTGAGGTCAGGCGACGAATCCAGTGCTCTCCGTACCGCTCACCACTGTCCGGCTTGCGGATGTGTTCTTGACACTGGTTTCGAAATGTATCCCAAATCAACCGCCCTGATGTAGTAGCAACCAGTTCTAACACCGCTCGATACTGGGATTGACGTGATGGGAGACCAACAGCGCTAGGGGGGAATCTACGTGTCATAAAATGGGCTAATTGAATCCATCAGTGGGGTCACGGCTTGCATCAACGAAGTACGACTCATCAGTAACGACTGGACGCGGGATGACGCCATTATCGAATTGGCTCAAATTACCGATGTATACTGGGAGGTGTCCAGTTTCGGGCTCATCGTCTGGAGAGGTCATCTTGAGTCGACGTGTAACGAGTCGCTTTGCTGTGGTATCGTCTTGGCGCTCTACATCTTCATACCATCGATCGACCAGTGACTCGATCTTCTGTTCTTGGTCATCTGGCACTTCCGATCGAGGGACGTTGATCCAAATGTGGCCATATTCGTTGATATACAGTCGGCCAGCTGTATCTCGGTACTTTTGATAGCGTGTTATTAATTCGGGATGGTCAAACGCAGATTCGAAGCGATACCCTGGCCGCTTCCAGATGAGTTTGTCGTTGAGGCCGACTGCCCACCGCTCGCCATGGTTGAACGGGAATCCATCCCACATTTTGATTTCACCGGTCGGGGGCGAGGGATCAATGTTGATTTTATCAAATCCCAATTTTCCGTGCAGTCGACCCACATAGACAGCAATCCACCCGTCACTGTGGGCCGCTTGATCACTATGTACGTACGAAGCTGCGTTTACTTTGGTTAAGACCTCACCATCGGCAGTAATTCGAAAGCTGCCCTTTCCTGTCGAATCCGATTTTCCGATGGCCTGCATTGCGTCGAGAAGTCCGGTTGGAGGGGTACTGAACGCAGGCAGTTCCTTGTGTTGCCATCGGACTACCTGATCGCGGTTTCGGTCTTGGCTATCGAGCAAACTGTATTTCGAGCCACGATATGCAGAGGGCCATGGTTTGCCGGCCTCTATTGTGACATCACGCCCCCCTGCGATGGGTACGTTGGTAGGGGTCTGTCGGATCTCACCGGTCATTGATCCGATCCTCTGTGGAATCCATATCCAGATCGAGCCAGTCCTCCGGGTCATCATCGAAATCAGGGGGTACGTCGTCCTCGTCGCTCCCAGACCCTGAATTGGTCGACGATGAACGGTTGTCGTCCTGCCCTGTCTTCTCCGTTGCAGACTCTGTAGGCTGGTTAGCGGTCGTATGATCCTCTGCAGATGTCGGAGTGATGCTCCCAAGACTTGCTGCCCAGCCTTCGAGTGCGTCTTGTTCTTCAGCGCTCATCTGGTCGGTGAGGCTCGATAGAGAGTCGAGATCGATCGTCACGTCCCCGAGATCCCCAACATAGATTGGGAGCATCTCCAAGCCAGCTCGGTCCTTACGGAGTTTGATAATGTTACGGACGAGCGCAGGGAGGTCACTAAACTGGCTTTTGACTGTTTCAGTCGCTGGTGATTCGACGAGTGTAATCACGTCGTTTGATGGTGTAATCCGGAACGATCCGCCCTGTGGCTTTTGTTGGCGGAGGGTCGCCTGGATGGACTCTGGAAGCACTGTCGTTACCGGATGACGCTTTTTTGTCGCCGTGTTTTTCCACCACATTCGCCCACCAGGTGTGAATGAGTATCGGGCACCATCATACACAGACGGCCAGAGATCTCCAGCAGAGAGACCGGTTGGTCGAATTGGGATGCCCATCTCTGGAGCATCATCCGGAACAAGCTTGCCCGTTAGGTCGACGTTTCCAACGTAGATTTGTGAGTATTCGGCAGCGGTCTCTGCAGTATCGTCCTCATCAATCCGCGTCAATACATCACCGGATTCAGTAACTCGGATCCGTCCACCGAGCGGTTTGAGCTGGAGGAGATCGTCGATCGTCTCTTCCGGAAAGTCATCTACATATAGCCGATCCGTACCATTGTAGACCTGCCACCAACAGTCACGACTCTGGTTAATGTGCAGCGTGAGGCCACGATAATGGTCATCCCACTCATCTCCTACTGAGAGGTTAGCTACACTATATGTCATATGGAGTCTCGATGTTTGTTATCATACTTCGTTGTTTTACCTTTAGATATATTTGGGTAAATATTCATGGTTTTAGACAATTATAACTTGTACGTAGATTGTATGACTTCCAACCGAACGTATCCTGTCTCATTACTTTTCGATGGGCCGTTGTTTACTGACGAACTAAGATATCAGCCACAGCAATCATCGATCGACCAAGATTTTGAGACTCTTCGATTAGTACCCTCAAAATCTGCAGCGAGTGGCGTCTATACGATCTACTTTTTGCCTGAGCACCGTCAGTGGGCACTCGTAAGACTGGCTAATCGCTATCGCGGCCTTTTCGAAATAGAGCTTCATCGAGGGATGTCTGGGGAGTACCAACTACTCCGTCAAGGATTCACTTCAGAGGATCTTGATTTCCTATTCGATATTGTTCCTAAGCCTGCGAAAGAGTACAGCCCGGTCGTCTATGATATGTTGTGGCTTGTTGCGACGTACGATGAGTATTTCACACTGACCGAGGCAATGGTTGATCGAGATGAATTCACACCCCGTCAGATCCTTAAGACAATGGATAGCGAAGTACACCAAAATGAAGGATTCTTCAGACGATTTCTCCGAAGTCATCTCATACGTCCTAAATCGGACGATTCTGAATATGTGCGAAGTCGGTCAAACCGCTCGAAAACCAATATATCGGTTGATTTAGACGAAGTACACGAGATCACAGCAGAGGGTAAGGAAGCCCTCCAAGGAATCATCTCTGAGTACGGCCGAATTTTCCAACAGCGACAATTCGATCCGCTACTCATCAATTCAGAACTTGATCCAATCAACCATATCAAACAGTTTGATACTAGGTCCACGGATCCTACCCCAGAGATGTCTTTCGACGAAATGCGCGATGATGACGGGATTCTCGGTGAGATTGCAGCGTCATTTGTCGCGGAAGATGACCAATTTGACGAGATCGGTGATGAACCACAGACGAATTGTGAAGCTGCAGATGTTGAGAGCACCGATGAGTCGGTTCCGAGGCCAGAAGAGTCGATACAAACAGAGTTCTCGACATTGGATGACACATTGGAACAGCAAAAACTAGTCACGAGCTACTCAGAAAATACTACAGACAAAATAGAGCCTCAAGAGAATACTGAGGAACCGTTTGTTGGCGATTTCACAAGAGAGGACGTCTTACAGGCAACTGTAGCAGCTGCTGAGTTAATTATCGACCACTCATACATCCAGACCTCCAAAGTCAAGGAGGCGGTTTGGGAATCGGTAGATTGTCCCGATGAGAGTAAGAGTACCCTGTGGGAAGCCGTCAGTGGAGTCTTGCTAGCGATGGACATGGTTCAAGGCCGTGAGAATGGGTATATCTGGTGTGCAACAGCGTCCGACCAAGGCAAATAGCGAAGCTACGAGCTACTTACTCCCTGACTTGTTCGTATTCACAGACTGCTTGGAAGTAGGTCGGATTGTGCACGAAGAATCACACTATAGACCGAATGGAGAAATCAAACTCGCAATAAATATCAGTCACCAATCATGCTCTGATCGAAGCTGTCGACAATATTTCCTAAGATATCTCCCTGATCGGATTCACCACTGGGCTGTTGGTTTTCGATGAACGAAATAAGCCCATCACGGGGGGTACTCGCCGACTCACCGAACTCTCTGGCCAACCGTTCGACACCAGCCTTCGCATACCGAGCGAGGACTTCAAGTTGGATCTTCGGATCAACGAGTGCCTCTGGATCATTGGTGTGCTGATACGCAATAGAGGCTGCAACAGCACGGTAGGTTTGTTTGTTCGAGAGATGCATCCACAACATTTCTTGTTGTGTCTCTCCTTCTCCTGCGTACTCGGCTTCATCATAGCTGGCCGCCGTTGTTTTGTCGATGGTCGCGTAGCCGACACTCCCTGCGAAGACGAAAAAGTCGACGTAGGTATTGAACAGGTCCCACTCGTCGACCATCTTGTCATACAGCGGGTGGCGGTAGTAGTATTGCCGAATTGTTGAACTTGACATTGTTAGATCTCCTGTTTTGCGGTTTCATCCTCAATCGTCGTTCGTGGATAGTTGTCCATCCCTTCACCAGAATCAAAGGCGAGCCGATACTGCTTGCCAGCGCGGTCACCGAGTTCATTCGCAACGGGACCTCGCCACTGTGAGTCCGTTACAAGTATGACTACCTGTTCGGCCATCCGGGGGATGACGGCACTCACTTGGCGCCGATGATCGCTGTCTAAGGCACCGAATGGAGAGTCCATCACGATCGGGTAGATACCACCGCTGAAGTGTTCAGAATTGCTGCTCGATTCATACCGCTCACGAGCGATCTGTACGAGGCTTCCGATGAAGGTGAGACTCGCAATCTGCCGCTCGCCACGGGATTTCTCGACTTCCAGATACTCATCTTGAATCTGGTCTTTAATCCGGAGTTCGAACTCGTCGGTGATCTCGGCTTTGTACTCTTTGGTGGCGATCTCTGCGAAGGTGTCATCAACCAGTTTGTTCGACCATTTTCGAACCCGTGTTTGTAACTGATCGAACGAGGATTCCAACTGCTGGCGGACGGACTCGGTTGCACGCATCCGTTTCCGGGCCAGCTCAGCCTCTTGTTTGTCTTGGCGTGCTTCATCAATCTGTGTGTTGATCTCCTTGAGCTCTGCTTCGAGTTCCTCGATTTTGATCTCGTGGCGTACTATGTCTGCTTTCGCGTCCTCGAGTTCGTCGGCTTTCTTTTCTCGGGCCGCTTCTAGCTCGGCTGGCGTCTCGCCAGTCTCCGGGTCGACCACATCAATCTTCTCGAGTTTTCCACTGATCTCGCTCAATTCTTCTGCGATCTCTTGTTCCGAGTCCCGAAGTTCCGACCGCTGTTGTAGTAACTCGTCGATCGTTTCGAAGTAGTTGTCACGTTCCGAGTCCAGCTGCGTGAGATGGGAGATGATTCGGATCGCAGCCTGATCGAACCCCTCTGTCACGGCCTCGGATTTGTACGACGCAACGTTTGTATATGGCTCAGTACCCGGCTCAAGTGGCCGGCCACAGAGACACACCTCATCGTCTAGCAGCCGGTCGACAAATTGGTTCGAGACCTCAGATGGGATGGCACCCTTATCTCGGAGTTTATCGAGGTCTTTCGCTGTCTCCTCAACGGCGGGCATCGCGAAGGGAAGGTGGCCTTTGGTACTGATCGTATCCTCGATTTCCTCGTTGATCTCCTCGATACGCGTTTCGACCTGGTCCAGTTCGTCTTCGAGTTCCGTGCGGTCTTCTTCCAGACCAGCAGAGTCGTCAATCTGCTCGAGTTTCCTTTTAATGTCGCCTATTTCGCTTTTCAGCGTGTCACGTGTCTCTTCTGCTGACTCGAGGGCTTGCTCATGGTCCTGTTTTGTGCTTCGTAGTTCCGACCGTGTCTCCATCAATGATTTGAGCTCGCTACTGGCGGCGTTCTGTAATTCGTCTTCAAACCGTGCTTCGACGGTTTCCAGATGGTCGATCGACCGTTCGATGATTTTGAGACCCATGATATTCTGGATGGCTTCACGGATCTCGTCATCGCTCCGTTTCTCGGAGAGCTGGGTGATATACTCGCCATCAAAAAAGAACAGTGAACTCAACCGCTGTGGAAGTATCTGCTCGATCGAGTCCTGTGGGTTGTTCCGAGTTCCCCGGGTTCCATCCGGTTTGGTGAAAGTCAACGACAGGTCTTCATCAATGACTTCGCCTTGGTAATCGGAGGCAGATTGCTTCTGGTATTCTACCCAGCGGGCAAGCTCGTAGTCAATATCCTCGTCTTCGAATTCAAGTGCCACCTCTACCCGGACAGAGTTGCCTGGCTCGACTTCTGCAAACGCACCTTGGCTGCCAAGGTGGTTTGGCCGAAGGGTGAAATTTACGTCACCGTACAGCACCCAAGTCAATGCGTTTCTGAGTGTGGTCTTCCCGGACCCGTTTTGTCCGTGGATCACAGTGACGTTGTCGTCACCACCCTGTGCGAAGGTGATCGATCCCGTTCTAAACTGCCGGAAGTTCGTAAGGAGTAGTCGATGCAGACGCATGATTACTCGGGGATCTCCTCTTCGACGATCTCTTTGAGCTTCGGGATGAGGTTATGGACTTTCTGCATGTGGAGTTGCTTTTTTTCTTCACGAAGGGTTCGTTCACGGATTCGGGCGAGGGTCTCGGAATCGATTTTCTCAACGTCTATTTCTTCAGTCATGAATGTCTCCTCGTAATCGGCCGTTACCCATAGGTGTGTCTCTTGTTGCGCAGTAGCATCCTCCCGTGAGGTTGCTGGAGTACAATTCATCCATTCGGTGTGATTTTGTGTCTTCCATAGTGTTCACATCTGGCGCAAGTTGAATTCCCGTTTCAGGGAGCCGATGGCACCGGCATCGGTTGGTATTCCGTTCACGTCGGCATCTGGGTGGTTCCGAGCTGCTTCGGCAAACAGGTTCACTCGCTCTAGCTCTCGCCTGACGAGGTTCCGTTCGGTCGTGAACAGTGCTTCATCAACTGTCACACTGTTCCGGATCTCAACGGGAGGCACAACGACGAAATCGTGAATAACGGCGTGGTGTTTTCCAGGGTGTTGACGCAGGATACGTCCCCGACGCTGGACGAACTGGCGTGGGTTAGATGAACTGGCCAGCATGTAGGCGGTCCGAGTCGCGGGGACGTCGACCCCCTCGTCGAGACACCGGATTGCAACAAGGGCCTCGATGTCACCGGTCTCAAATCGTGCAAGTAAGTCCTGACGTTGGTCACGGGACTCATCGGCAGTGAATCGTTCAGCTCGAAGGCCGAGTTCGGCACGAAGTGTGGTTTCGGTGGCGTCGACATGCCGGCGGGTTCGATCTTCGATCTCTCCTTCGACCGTTCCGTCACCACAGTATACGAGCGTGTGTTTGATTTCGTCTTCTTTCTTCAGTAGATCCACTAAGCGCTCGATCTTCCGTTCGGCCGTCCCAATCAGTCGTGCTCGTTTGAACAAGGCAAATTGGAGGTCTTTGTTGTCTTGGAGATCGGTATCACCGAGATCGCCACCGCCGCGACTGGCCAACCGGGCGATCTTCCGCGAGAGTTTGAGATACGCTTCGGATTCGCCCTCGGTCAACTCGACGACGTGCGGAATGTAATAGTACTCACAGAGCGCTCCGTTCTTGATCGCCTCCGTGAGTCCATACTGATAGACGATCTCGCCGAAATACTCGAAGAGTTCTTTTGTTCCCTCGTCGTCGTAGAATCGTTCGGGTGTCGCCGACAGTCCCAGACGGAGTTGAACGGCCTCTGGAAGAGACTCTTTGAGATGGGGTGCCCCCATGTGATGGACCTCATCAGCGATCAGCATGAACCGGTCTCGGTTGA
>LFCJ01001331.1_pt1 | contig 17027 bp, 15 predicted proteins | sample 643141 | NCBI WGS metagenome assembly LFCJ01 (sample SAMN03766243, study PRJNA286221) | soda lake metagenome | biome: soda lake; feature: Kulunda steppe; material: water; isolation source: sample B1-Br-g2 brine of Lake Bitter-1 | place: Russia: Kulunda steppe | collected 2010-07
TAGGCCCATGCCTATGCCGCCACCGGGCCCGACAAGGCCGCCCTCGCCGGCGGGCGCGCGCCGCATCTCGGGATCGTGACCGCCTATAACGACATGCTCTCGGCGCATCAGCCCTTCGAGCGGTTTCCCGAGCTGATCCGCGAGGCCGCGCGCGATGCGGGCAGCACAGCGCAGGTCGCCGGCGGCGTGCCCGCCATGTGCGACGGTGTCACCCAGGGCCAGCCGGGCATGGAGCTGTCGCTGTTCTCGCGCGACGTCATCGCCCTCGCCGCGAGCGTCGCGATGAGCCACAACTGCTTTGACGGCGCGCTCTATCTCGGGGTGTGCGACAAGATCGTGCCCGGGCTGGTGATGGCCGCGGCCGCCTACGGGCATGTGCCTGCGGTGTTCCTGCCGGCCGGGCCGATGCCCTCGGGGCTGGCCAATGACGAGAAGTCGAAGATACGCAACAAGTTCGCGACCGGCGAGGTCGATCGCGACACGCTGATGCGCGCCGAGATGGCGAGCTATCACGGCCCCGGCACCTGCACCTTCTACGGCACCGCCAATTCCAACCAGATGCTGATGGAGTTCATGGGGCTGCACCTGCCCGGGTCGAGCTTCGTCAACCCCAACACCCCGCTGCGCGACGCGCTCACCGAGGCGGGCACGCGCCGCGCGCTCGAGATCACGGCGCTTGGCAACGACTATCGCCCCGCCGGGCGCATTCTCGACGAAAAGGCCTTCGTCAACGGCATGGTCGGGCTGATGGCGACCGGGGGTTCGACGAACCTCGTGCTGCACCTGCCGGCGATGGCGCGCGCGGCGGGGGTGCAGCTCGACATCCAGGACTTCGCCGACATCGCGGAGGTGGTGCCGCTGATGGCGCGGGTCTATCCCAACGGACTTGCCGACGTGAACCATTTCCACGCCGCGGGCGGGCTCGGCTACATGATCGGCGAGCTGCTCGAGGCGGGGCTGCTGCATCCCGACACCATGACCGTGGCGGGCGACGGGCTCGCGCACTATACCCGCGAGCCCCGGCTGATCGACGGCGCGCTGACCTGGCGGGAGGGCGCGCGCGAAAGCGCCAATCCGCGCATCATCGCCCCGCTGCGCGATCCCTTCCAGCCCACGGGCGGGCTGCGCGAGCTGCGCGGCAATCTCGGGCGCGGCGTGATCAAGACTTCGGCCGTGGCCGAGGACAACCTCACCGTCGAGGCCCCGGCGCGCATCTTCGAGGATCAGCAGGCCGTCAAGGCCGCCTACCGGGCCGGGGAATTCACCGAGGACGTCGTCGTGGTGGTGCGCTTTCAGGGACCGCGCGCCAACGGCATGCCCGAGCTGCACGCGCTGACCCCGACGCTGTCGGTGCTCATCGATCGCGGGCTCAAGGTCGCGCTGGTGACGGATGGCCGCATGTCGGGTGCAAGCGGCAAGGTGCCCGCGGCGCTGCATATCAGCCCCGAAGCCGCCGCCGACGGCCCGCTCGCGCGGCTGCGCGACGGCGACATGGTGCGGCTCGATGCGCGCGCCGGAGTGCTCGAGACGACCGCGCCCGATTTCGACGCCCGCCCCCCCGCGCAGGTCGATCTGTCGGCCAACCAGGTCGGGATCGGGCGCGAGCTGTTCGCCAGTTTCCGCGAGCATGTCGGCCCCGCAACGACCGGCGCGAGCGCCATCGCGCCGGTGGCGGAGGGCGCGGCATGAGCCCGATCGCCGATCTGTGCGCGCGCGCGCCGGTGATCCCGGTGCTCACCATCGAGGACGTCGCCGAGGCGCGCCCGCTGGCCGAGGCGCTGGTGGCGGGGGGGCTGCCGGTGCTGGAGGTGACGCTGCGCACCGAGGCCGCGCTCGACGCGATCGCCGCGATGGCCGAGGTCCCCGGCGCCATCGTCGGCGCCGGCACGTTGCTGCGCGCCGAGGACCCCGCGGCGGCACAGGCGGCGGGGGCGCGCTTTGGCGTCTCGCCCGGTACCACCGAGGCCCTGCTGACGGCCTGCACCCGCATCGCGCTGCCGCTCCTGCCCGGCGCCGCGACGGCGAGCGAGGTGATGCGGCTGATGGAGCATGGCTTTGAGACGGCGAAGTTCTTCCCCGCCGAAAGCTCCGGCGGCGTGGCCGCCCTGCGCGCGCTGGCGGCGCCGCTCAAGGGGATGCGTTTCTGTCCCACGGGCGGGATAACGGCGGCGACGGCGCCGGACTACCTCGCGCTCGATTGCGTGCCCTGTGTTGGCGCGAGCTGGGTTGCGCCGCCGGCGATGGTTGCGGCGCGCGACTGGGCGGGGATCGAGGCGCGCGCGCGGGCGGCCGCGGCACTCTGAGACGTCAGGAGCCGACCCGCCCGGAGCGCCCGCCGCGCCGGCGCGGGGGCTCTGCATCGCCTAGCCCCTCCTGCAGCACCTGCGTCATCGGGTGCCCCGCCACGTCCCCATAGGTCGCGAGGAGCACACGCAGCGCGGCGCGCTGGTCGATGCCCTCGGGCAGGCTGAGCGCCCAATCCAGGAAGATCGAACGGCATTCCGCCGCGGTGATCCCCGCGATGGCATAGCTTTCGCGGATCAGCCCCTTGGGATCGACATCCTCGGACCGCATCACTTGCCCCATCGCCCTCAGCCCTCCTCATGGTCGTCCAGCAGCGCGTCGATCACGGTGGCGGCCGCGGCCGTGCGCTGCGCGAGTGTCGCGCGCAGTTCCCCGATATCCTCGGCGCCGGTCTCGCGCAGCAGGAACGCGCGCGCGCCCTCGCCGAGCGCCTCGGGATCGAACGCGTCGTCGGTGATCAGCCGCGCCGCGCAATGCACGCGCCAGCACAACCGGTAAGCCGACAGCAGCGTCTCGGCCGCCTGCCGCCCGAGCCAGCCGTCGCGCCGTCCGGCCTGGATCTGCGCCTCGATGCGGCGAGCCGGCGAGCCTGCCCGGAGCGCCACGGTCTGTGCGGCGAGCTCGATATCGAGGATGCGCCCGGGGCCGAGCTTGGCCTCCCATGGCCCCTGCCCCGGCTTGGCGTTGCGAAGTCGCGCGCGCATCTGGGCGACATCCGCGCGCACCGTAATTCCCTTGCCCTTCTCGGGCAGAAGCGCGCGGCGAAACGCCTCGACATCGTCGCCGATCCCGCGGTCACCGGCCACGCGCCGCGCCCGCGTCAGCGCGAGATGCTCCCAGGTCCAGGCCTCGCCCGACTGGTAGCTGCGAAACGCCGCGAGCGCGGTGGCCACCGGCCCCTGCCGCCCCGATGGGCGCAGCCGCATATCGACCTCGTAGAGCTGCCCCTCGGCCATGCGCGCCGACAGCGCAGTCACGAAAGCCTTGCTCAGCCGCGCGTAATAGGTCGGCGTGGTCAGCGGCCGGGGTCCGTCCGATCCCTCGGCGCCGTCGGCGTCATAGATCACGATGATGTCGAGATCGGAGGCCGCGTTGAGCCGCCCCGCCCCGAGGCTGCCCATCCCGAAGACGACCGCCCCGCGCCCCGGCGGCTCGCCGTGCTTGCGCGCGAACTCCGCCACGACATGCGGCCACAACGCCGAGAGCACCGCCTCGGCAAGCTCGGCATACTGCTGCGCGGCCTCGAAGGCGTCGATGAGCCCGCGCAGGTGATGCACGCCGATGCGGAAATGCCATTCCTTGACCCAACCGCGCGCGACATCGAGGCGCCGCTCGTAGTCGTCGGCCGCATCGAGCCGCGCGGCCACGTCGTCAAGAAGCGCGTCGGGGCCCGGCCAGTCGGCGAAGAAATCGCCGCCGATCACGGCGTCGAACACCCTTGCATTGCCGGCCAGATACTGCGCCAGCCGCGGCGAGGTGGCGCAGATATCGACGATCAGGTCGATGAGATGCGGATTGGCCTCGAACAGCGTGAAAAGCTGCACCCCGGCGGGCAGCCGCGCGAGAAAGGCGTCGAGCTGCGCGAGCGCCTCCATCGGGTTGGCGGCGCGAAACAGCCGGGTGAGAAGCTCCGGGCGCAGCCGCGCGAAGATCCGCCCCGCGCGCTCGGAGCGCAGCGCCGGATAGCTCTGCCAGCGCTCCACGATCGCGCGGGCATCCTCGGGCAACTCCGGTTCGGCCTCGGCAGTGTCGGGGGAGAAGAAGCCCTCGGTCAGCTCGGCGACCCGCTCAAGCCGCCCGCGCAGCTGCGCGCACAGCGCCGCGGTGTCGCCCTCGCCCATGAAGCGGGCGAGCCGGTCGAAGCCCTCGGCACTCCCTGGAAGCTCCTGGGTCTGCGCATCGTTGATCATCTGCAGCCGGTGCTCGACTTCGCGATGGGCGCGGTAATTTTCGGCAAGCTCGTCGGTGACCTCGCGCGGCACCCAGCGCTTGCGCGCAAGCTGATCGAGCGCCTCGACCGTGGCGCGCGCGCGCAGATCCGGGTCGCGCCCGCCGGCGATGAGCTGGCGCGTCTGAGTGAAGAACTCGATCTCGCGGATGCCGCCGCGGCCGAGCTTCATGTCGTGCCCCTCGAGCACGAGCTTGCCGCCGAGCTGCCGGTGCGCGCGGATGCGCAGGCGCATGTCATGGGCGTCCTCGATGGCAGCGAAATCGAGATGCCGGCGCCACACGAAGGGGCGCAGTGTCTCCAGGTAGCGCTCCCCGGCGGCGATGTCGCCCGCGCAGGGGCGCGCCTTGATATGCGCGGCGCGCTCCCAAGTGCGGCCCATGCTCTCATAGTATTGCTCGGCCGCCTCCATCGACATGCAGACCGGCGTGACCGAGGCATCCGGGCGCAGCCGCAGATCGGTGCGAAAGACGTAGCCATCGGAAGTGCGATCCGACAGCAGCGCCGCCATGCGCCGGGTGACACGGATGAAGGCCGCGCGCGCCTCGAGATAGTCATCGGCGTCGAAACGGCTCTCGTCGAAGACACAGATGAGGTCGATGTCGGAGGAATAGTTCAGCTCCTCCGCCCCCATCTTGCCCATAGCGAGCGCGACGAGCCCGGCACCGGTGGCGGCGTCCCCGGGTGCGGCGCCGGGCAGCTTGCCGCGCCGGATCTCCGCGCCGACCAGCGCGGTGAGCGCGCAATGCACCGCCCGGTCGGCAAGCCGGGTGAGTGCGCCGGTGACATCCTCGAGCGTGAAGGCACCGCCGAGATCGGCCAGCGCCACCATGAGCGCCACGCGCCGCTTGGCGCGGCGCAGCACCGGCCCGAGATCATCGGGCGCGACGTCGTCGAGCCCGGCGAGTTCGGCTGCGACCGCGTCCTCGGGCGAAGCCGAGAGCGCCGGGTCGAGCCAGTTGGCCTCCTGCGCCATCAGCGCGGCGAGATGCGGGCTGCACCCGGCCGCGCCGGCGATCAGCTCGCGCAGTTCCGGGGGCTGGTCGGGAAAGCGGCCCGCCGCCTCGCGCCCGCGGTCGGCGTCAAAGGGCAGCGGCGCGCGGCGCAGGCGGGATGCGAGGGTCATGGCCGCAGCATGACGCCGCGGCGCGGCGCGGTCAACGCCGCCGCACCGGGTTGCCCTCGCGCGGCGGCGCGGTCATGTTGCGCGTAGCGCAGGCGGGAGACGGGCATGAGCAAGAGCCTCAAACGAGTGAATGACGCGCTCGCCGCAGCCGGGATCGAGGCACGGGTGCTGGAGATGGAAGGCTCCACCCGCACCGCCGAGGAGGCCGCGGCGCAGGCGGGATGCGCGCGCGACCAGATCGTCAAGTCGATCCTGTTTCGCGGCGCGGACTCCGGGCGGCTGCGGCTGTTCCTGACGGCGGGCGGCAAATCGGTCTGTCCCGACCGCGCCGCGGCGCTCGCCGGCGAAGCACTCGGCAAGGCCGATGCGCAGCAGGTCCGCGCGGTGACGGGCTTCGCCATCGGCGGCGTCGCGCCGCTGGGCCATCTGAGCCCTGTCGAAAGCTGGATCGACCCGCGGCTTCTGGAGTTCGACCTGGTCTGGGCTGCGGCGGGAACGCCGCGCCATATCTTCGCCGTCGCGCCGCAGGCGCTGCGCCATGTCGCAGGGGCCGCGCCCGCGGCCTTCACTCTCTGAGGTCGTGATGCTGCACAGCGCCGAGAACCTGCCCGATCCCGAGCTGCAGCCCGAATACTACGCCGATGTTCTCGGCAAGCGGCTGTTTGCGTGGGTGGTGGACAGCATCCTGCTGCTGCTCCTGACGGCGATGGTGATCCTGTTCACGCTGTTCACCGCGCTCATCGCGCTGCCGGTCGTGTTCATTGCGGTCAACCTCGCCTACCGGACGGTGACGCTGGCGCGCTACGGGGCGACGCCGGGGATGCTGCTGACGGGGATCGAGCTGCGTGATGCGCGGGGGCGCCGGCCCGACCCGGTCACGGCGCTCCTGCACACCGCGGGTTTCGTCGTCGCGAGCGGCTTCATCATTCCGCAGATCGCGTCGATCGCGCTGATGCTGGTGACGGCGCGGCGGCAGGGGCTGGTGGATCTCCTGCTCGGCTCGACGGTTATAAACAGGCCGGGCGCGACATGACCCTGTCGAAAGCGGGACTTGGCGCGCCGCGAGGCAGTTGCTAGGTTCCGGTTGAACAGACCCGAGGTCGAGATGCGCCACACGCTCCCGCTGGCTCCTCAATTCTATGTCACGGCGCCGCAGCCCTGCCCCTATCTGCAGGGCCGGATGGAGCGCAAGCTGTTCACCGGGCTGCACGGCGACTCGGCGTCGACGCTCAATGACGCGCTCTCCAAGCAGGGATTTCGCCGCTCGCAGAACGTGCTCTATCGCCCCGCCTGCGCCGATTGCGCCGCCTGCATGTCGGCGCGCATCCGGGTGGCGGATTTCCGCCCCAGCCGCAGCCAGCGCAAGGCGCGCAACCGCAATGCCGGGCTGCGCCGCCAGCCGGCCCGCGCCTGGGCCACGGACGAGCAATATGACCTCTTTCGCCGCTATCTCGACAGCCGGCATGCCGATGGCGGCATGGCGGACATGGACGTGTTCGAATTCGCCGCGATGATCGAGGAGACGCCGGTGAGCTCGCGCGTCGTCGAATACCGCCAGCGCGACGACGACACGGACCGGCTGACGGCGGTGTGCCTGACCGATCTGCTCGATGACGGGCTCTCGCTGGTCTATTCCTTCTTCGAACCCAAGGCCGCGCGCGCCAGCATCGGCACCCACATGATCCTCGATCATATCGAGATTGCCCATGCGGCCGGGTTGCCCTATGTCTATCTTGGCTATTGGGTGCCGGGCAGTCCCAAGATGGCCTACAAGGCGCGGTTTTCGGCGCTCGAGATCCACCATCGCGGTGAATGGCGCGAGCTTGGCGACCCGGCTGCGTATTCGAGCACCACGCACCCGCTGGCCGTCGAGCCGATCGCCGAGCAGGTCTCGCGGCTGCGCCTGCCCGACACCCTGCCGACGACTGTGGGCAGCCGCTGAGCGGTCCGGCCGCCCGGAACCCGTCGGGAATGCCTGGAAGCCGGCTCCAGGCAACATCGCCTAGAGCGCGTCGCGTTCATTCGCATTCACGCGCCGCCCTCTAACCTCTTGAAATCGCATGTCCGAGGAGCGCAAAACCGGTCCCCACTTTTGCGCGCCATGCTCTAGAAGTAGAGCGACACGTCGCGGTGATCGGCCATGCAGGCGGCGACCTCGAGCGCCTGATCGCGCGTCAACCGCGACTGCTCGCGCAGGCCGAGCGTCGCGCGGCTCTCCGACTCGAGCGCTTCGAGCGGTTCCAGAACCGCCTCCTGCGCCGCGGCGCGCCAGGCGATTTCCTCCTCGAGCGTGGCGACCGCGTCGGGAACATGCCCGGCCGCTGCATCGGCGTCGGGGGTCTCGCGGTCGAGGGCGCGGCGGATATCCTGCATATACGACTCCAGCACCTGCGTGCCGGCGATTTCGCGCAGGTCGCGCTCGACGATCTGCACCCGCTCGACGGCCTCCTCCGGCGCGAGCGATTCCTCGGCGAGGGCGTCGATCCAGTCCGGAATCGCCGCGACGCGCGACTCGATCTCGGCCAGATCGGCGCCTGCGCGGATTTCGGCGATCAGATCGCGCAGGGCGACGTAGCCCTGATCGGCGGCGCGCTGATAGGCGGTGCGGGCCTGCTGCTCGGCGTCGACAAGCTCGCGGAAGGCATCGCGCGCCTCTTCCCAGCCGTCGGGGCGCTCCGCCTCCAGCGCCGCGCGCTCATCCTCGAGGTCACTGATGCGCGCTTCGAGCCGCGCGCGCCCCGCCACGGCGGCGTCATCGTCACCGCGAAAATCGCGCATCTGGTCGCGCGCGGCGTCGATGCGGGTATCGATCGCGGTGGCCTCGCGGCGGATCCGCGAAACCTCGCGATGCAGTGGCCGGTATTCCGGCGCGGCGGCGTTTACGGCGTCCTTGGCCGCGATCAGGTCGCGCATGTGACCGAAGCTGTCGTCATAGCCCTCGAGCGCCTGCGCGACATCGCGCGCCGCGTCCTCCGGCAGCACGTCGTAATCCGCGGCGTCGAGATCGGCCATGGGGCCGCGAAGGGAGTCCTCGCGCCGTGGCACCTCGCGCATCAGATACTCCTCGACGCAGGGCTGCAGGCGCGGGTTGCGCGGCGGCGGGGCCTGCTCGGACAGAAGCGACATCCGCGTCGGCAGGTAATTGACCATGCCGGGGTTGAACCCCACGATCACCAGCGCAAGGAGCTGCAGCGCGATGAAGGGGATCACGCCCTTGTACATCGACAGCGTCTTGACCGTCGAGCTTGCCACCCCGCGCAGGTAGAACAGCGCGAATCCGAAGGGCGGCGTCAGGAACGAGGTCTGGATGTTGAGCCCGATCATCACCCCGAGCCAGACGGCGGTGACATTGGCCTCCGGGTTCATCAGCAGGATCGGCGCGACGATCGGCACCACCACGATCGCGATCTCGATGAAGTCGAGAAAGAAGCCGAGCAGGAAGATCACCACCATCACGACGAAGAACTGCGCCCAGAAGCCCCCCGGCAGCGTCGAGAGATACTCCTTCACGTAGATTTCGCCGCCGAAGGCCCGGAACGCCGAGATCAGCATCGCCGCGCCCAGCAGGATGATGAAGACGAGCGACGCCGTCTTGGCCGTCTCGGTCATCACGAGGCGCAGCGTGTTCTCGATGCGGAAGGTCCGCCAGGTGCTCCAGCCGAGCCCGAAGAGCAGCACCGCGACCGCGAGCCCCGCGAGCAGCACGCCGAGCACGTCCGCATCGGTCTCCATGCGGCGGACATTGAGATCGAAGACCTGCTGCAACCCGTAGATCGCGACGATCGCCGCAATCGCGATCAGCGCCGGCAGGTAGCGCGCGCGCCCGTCATGCAGCTTGTAGCCCGCCATCACCGTGGCCCCCGCCGCGCCGACCGCGCCGGCCTGCGTCACCGTGGCCACCCCGGTGATGATCGAGCCGAGCACCAGCACGATCAGCAAGAGCGGCGGCACCGTGTTGAAGAACACGCTGAGCCAGAAATCGCGGTCCATGCGCCCCTCGATGGGCACGGCAGGGGCGCTCTTGGGGCGCAGGAGCGCGAAGACCAGGATATAGGCGACATAGAGTCCGACCAGCACGAGCCCCGGCACCAGCGCGCCCATGAACATGTCGCCCGCACTCGTCGAGGTCACGCCGAACTGCGAGGGCATCGCGAATTCGCCGGTCGCTTCCTGAAACTCCTGGGTGCGCAGTTGCGCGGCCTGATCGACGGCCGAGGAGAGCTGATCGGCGAGGATGATGAGCACGATCGAGGGCGGGATGATCTGCCCGAGCGTGCCCGAGGACAGGATCGTGCCGGTGGCAAGCGGCTGCGAATAGTTGTTGCGCATCATCGCGGGCAGCGAAATCAGCCCCATCGCGACCACGGTGGCCCCCACCACCCCCGTCGTCGCCGCCAGCAGCGCGCCCACCACCACCACCGAGATTCCCAGCCCCCCGGGCAGCGCACCGAAGAGCTTGGCCATCGTCACGAGCAGATCCTCGGCGATGCGCGAGCGCTGCAGCATGATCCCCATGAACACGAAAAGCGGAATCGCGATCAGCGTGTCGCGGTCGGCCTCCCAGTATATGCCGCGAAAATTCGTCACCCCGGCGCTGATCCATTCGATCGCGCTGCCGCTCAGGAAGAAGCTGTTGGCGTTGCCCGTGAAGATCCAGCCCGTCGCCGCGGCGAGGCCGATTGTGAGGATCCCTGCCCCCGGCAGCGCGAAGGCCACGGGAAACCCCACCCCGAGCGCGGCCACTAGGGTCAGCACGAGAATGCCGAGGAACACGAGCTCCATGGATCAGTACCCCATCTCGGCCTGGCTCCGGCGGCGTTCGAAATCGCGCAGCGCCTCGGGCTCGCCGCGCCATTCCGCGGCCGCGCGCAGCACCATGGCGGCGAACTGAAACAGCATCGTCACCGCGAAGATCGCGAGATAGACGGCGAGCAGGTATTTCGTGAACATGCCGTAGCTCTGCTGACTCTGCTCGAATCGCAGGAAGGGGCCGACGATCTGGCTCGCGCTCGTGGCGGTGCCGTAGATCAGGATGATCCAGCACATCGGCATCCCCAGAACCACCGCGCCGATCCCGTTGACGAGCGCGCGGCTGCGCAGGCGCATCGCCGAATAGAAGATATCGACCCGCACATGCCCCTCCTCGACCAGCGTGTAGGCCGAGGCGAACAGGAACAGCGCCGAATACCACATGCGCACGAGATCGGTCATCAAGGCCTGCTCGTAGGAAAAGACGAAGCGCCCGATGACCAGTGCGAGCTGCGCGACCACCACCAGGAGCGCGAGCCAGATGAAGCCCAGCGTGCGCGTGAACAGCGCCACGACGAAACCCGCCGCCACGAGCGGCATGTGCAGATAGGCGCCGCGAAAGCTCGTGCGCCCGAGATCGGACGCGATCTGCGACCCGACGATCCCGGACAGTGCCTGCTCGATGCGCAGGAAGGACACCAGCGCATCGCCGATACCGACGAAAAGCACCGCGAAGAACGCCCCGCGCGCGATGTAGCGCACCAGCGCCGAGATCAGCTCGCTCTCCGCGTGCAGGCTGCGCATCCGCCCCTGCGCCGCGACGGCGACGGCCGCCACGAGCGCCACCGCATAGCCGAGCGCCGCCGCCGTGCCGCCCGCGCCGAGCGCCGAGGCCCCGGGCAGACCAAGCCAGAAAACGAGATAGGTTTCGAGCAGGAGCGCGCCGGTGAGCGTCACCGTCGCCCATGCGAGCAGCCTGAGCACGAATGCCGCCAGTCCCTGCGCTGCCAGTGGCTGTGCCATCGCGCCGAACCCCGTCGCCCGCCCGAATTGGGCCGGGGTGCACGGCGTCGCCGCCGCGCACCCCGGTCAGCCCCGAACGGGGCCGGTTGCGCGCCTCAGATCCCGAGCACGCGGTTGCGCTGCTGCAGGAAGGCGGTCTCGGAGATGTTGAGCCAGCCGCCGGCATCGGCGCGCGCCGCGAGGAACGACTCGTGCATGCGGTTGGCAAGGTCGGAATGCTCGCGCACCTCCTCGAAGACCTCGTCGGAGGCCCGACCGAACGCGTCGAAGACGTCGTCGTTGAAGGTGCGCGTCTCGACGCCGTGATCCTCGATCAGGCGCGTCAGGTAGCGCCCGTTATTGGCGTTGTACTCGGCCATCATCCGGTCGTTTTCCATCAGGCAGCAGGCCTCGATCGCCTTCTGCTGCCATTGCGGCAGGCTGGTGAGCCATTCCTTGTTCATCGAAAACGAGATCGCCGCACCCGGCTCCTGCGGACCGGGATTGTAGAAGTAGCGCGCCGCCTCGTGGAAGTTGAGGTAGAAATCGTTCCAGGGCCCGACGAACTCGGCCGCGTCGATCGCCCCCGACACGAACGCCTCGTAGATCTCGCCGGCGGGCAGCGACACCACCGAGACACCCAGGTTGGTCATCATGTCGCCGCCGATGCCGGGGACGCGGAAGTTCAGTCCACGGAAATCCTCCGGGCTGTTGATCTCGGTGTTGAACCAGCCGCCGGGCTGGCAGCCGGTGTTGCCGGCGAGAAAGCCCTTGAGCCCGTACTCGTCGCCGAGCTCGTCCCACAGCTCTTGCCCGCCCATGTAGTGGATGAAGGCGTTCTGCTCGAGCGCGGTCAGCCCGAACGGCACCGAGGTGATGTAGGCGAAGGCGGGATGCACCCCCTGAAAGTAATAGTCGGCCGAGTGGTAGGCCTGCGCGTTGCCCGAGGAGACCTCGTCGAACACGTCGAAGGCGCCCACACGCTCACCCGCGGCGTAGTATTCCGTCTCGATGGCGCCGTCGGTGGCGTCCTCGATGGCGCTGGCAAGCCGCTGCGCACCCGTGCCGATGCCGGGGAAATCGCGCGGCCAGGACGAGACGATCACCATCGAGGTGCGCGACTGCGCCACCGCGGGCGCGGCCAGCCCGGTGGCCGCAGCCGCCGAGCCGCCGATGGTCGAGGTCTTCAGAAACGAGCGACGATCCATTCATGGTCCTCCCTGTGTCATGCAGCGCCGAAGGGGCCGCAAATGCCGGGAGTTTACACAGCCGCGCACAGTGATGAAGCTGCAAATGCGGTCACGCGTGCCCAAAATATGGGCAATTGCTGCGACACCCGTGCCGCCTGCGGCGTCTGGCCGCAGAGGTGGCGCACTCTCTCCGGGCGAACATTGCGCCGCTGCAGCGCCGCCGGCAACAATCGAAAAGCCGATGCCGGGCCCGGCTTGCGCATCATTGCCGGATTTGTGGTTGACGTGCCGGCCGGGCGGTTCTACCTCTCGAGCATGTTGGAAAGTGGCGACACAAACCTTGTGGTAATTGCGGGACCCCGGCGCATGGGACGGTGACAACCGACCAGCTCGACCCCCATGCGCCCCCGATGCCCGATCGGGGGTTTTTTGTTGCGCGCGAAGCGGATGGAGAATGACGCGATGACACGCGAGATGACCGGCGCGAAGATGGTCGTTCAGGCGCTCAGGGACCAGGGCGTGGACACGGTATTCGGTTATCCGGGCGGGGCCGTGCTGCCGATCTATGACGAGATCTTTCAGCAAAACGACATCCGCCACATTCTCGTGCGCCACGAGCAGGGCGCGGCCCATGCCGCCGAGGGCTATGCGCGCTCCACCGGCAAGCCCGGCGTCGTGCTGGTGACCTCCGGCCCCGGCGCGACGAACGCCGTCACCGGCATCACCGACGCGCTCATGGACTCGATCCCCATCGTCGTGATCACCGGCCAGGTGCCGACCTTCATGATCGGCACCGACGGGTTCCAGGAGGCCGACACCGTCGGCATCACCCGCCCCTGCACCAAGCACAACTGGCTCGTGAAGGATACCGCGCGGCTCGCGGAGACGCTGCACCAAGCCTTTCACGTCGCGACCAAGGGCCGCCCCGGCCCCGTCCTCGTCGACATTCCCAAGGACGTGCAGTTCGCCTCGGCCGAGTACACACCACCGCAGAAATCCAAGACCTCGCATTACCAGCCCCGCGTGAAGGGCGACACCGAGGCCGTCACCCGCCTCGTCGAGATGATCGAGTCCGCCGAGCGGCCGATCTTCTACACCGGCGGCGGCGTGATCAATTCCGGCCCGGCGGCGAGCCATCTGCTGCGCGAATTCGTCGATGCGACGGGCTTTCCCGTCACGTCCACGCTGATGGGACTCGGCGCCTACCCGGCCTCGGGCAAGCACTGGATGGGCATGCTCGGGATGCACGGCACCTACGAGGCCAATCTCGCGATGCATGGCTGCGACCTGATGATCAATATCGGCGCGCGCTTCGATGACCGCATCACCGGCCGCATCGGGGATTTCTCGCCCGGTTCGCGCAAGGCGCATATCGACATCGATCCGTCCTCGCTCAACAAGGTGATCCCGACCGAGCTGCCGATCCTCGGGGATGTCGCGCATGTGCTCGAGGACGCGTTGCGGATCTGGAAGGCGCGCGGGCGCAAGACCAACGCCGCCGGACTCGCGAAGTGGTGGGCGCAGATCGGCGAATGGCGGGAGGTCAACTGCCTCGGCTTCACGCCCTCGCAGACCGCGATCAAGCCCCAGCACGCGCTGCAGCGGCTCGAGGCCCTCACCAAGGACCATGATCGCTACATCGCCACCGAGGTGGGTCAGCACCAGATGTGGGCGGCCCAGTATCTGGGGTTCGAGGCGCCCAATCGCTGGATGACCTCGGGCGGGCTCGGCACGATGGGCTACGGCTTTCCGGCTTCCATCGGCGTGCAGGTGGCCCATCCGGAGGCGCTCGTGATCAATGTCGCGGGCGAAGCGTCCTGGCTGATGAACATGCAGGAGATGGGCACCGCCGTGCAGTATCGCCTGCCAGTCAAGCAGTTCATCATGAACAACGAGCGCCTCGGCATGGTGCGCCAGTGGCAGGAGCTGCTGCACGGCGAACGCTACTCGCATTCCTGGTCCGAGGCGCTGCCCGACTTCGTGAAGCTCGCCGAAGCCTTCGGCGCCAAGGGCATCAAGTGCGACCACCCGTCGGATCTCGACGACGCGATCCGCGAGATGATCGAGCACCCCGGGCCGGTGATCCTCGACTGTTTGGTGGAAAAGCACGAGAACTGCTTTCCGATGATCCCCTCGGGCGAGCCGCACAACAAGATGCTGCTGGGCGAGGATACGACCGCGGAGCGCATCGGCGCCTCCGGTGCGGTGCTGGTGTAGGAGAGCGCGATGTCGGCACTTCAGATCCGCAAGGGCGCGTCGCGCCAGTCCGCCTACGACCTGCGCGACCCGCATTCCGACCTTGTCGAGACTCACACCCTCGCGGTGCTCGTGGACAACGAGTCCGGCGTGCTCGCGCGGGTGATAGGGCTGTTCTCGGGGCGTGGCTACAACATCGAGAGCCTGACCGTGGCCGAGGTCGATCACGAGGGCCATCGCTCGCGCATCACCATCGTCACCACCGGCACGCCGCAGGTCATCGACCAGATCAAGGCGCAGCTCGGGCGCATGATCCCCGTCCATGACGTCCACGACCTGACGGTGGAGGGCGCATCCGTCGAGCGCGAGCTCGCGCTCTTCAAGGTTTCCGGCAAGGGCGAGGCGCGGGTCGAGGCGTTGCGGCTGGCGGACATCTTCCGCGCCAATGTCGTCGACTCGACGCTTGAGAGCTTCGTCTTCGAGATCACCGGCACACCCGAGAAGATCGACGCCTTCGGCGAGTTGATGCGCCCGCTCGGCCTGTTCGAGATCGCGCGCACGGGCGTGGCGGCGCTCTCGCGCGGCACCGCACCGGGCGCCTGAGCGCGCGGCGTTCATCCGCAGTCGCGCGCCGCGCGCCAGCTTCGAAGTCGCATGCTCAAAGCCCGCAAGGCCGGCGCCCGCGCTTGCGCAACATGCTCAAAGGCCCGGGCGGCGGCCACGCGATTTCGCCCTTGACGCGCCGACGCCCCTCGCCTAACGACGCGCTGTCTCTCGGGGCGGAGTAGCTCAGTTGGTTAGAGCAGTGGAATCATAATCCATGTGTCGGGGGTTCAAGTCCCTCCTCCGCTACCATTCGAAGCCATTGTTTATTATATATATTAATCCGTTCTGGGCGGAGAGGGACGTGTCGTGCCTCGCCGCGAAGCTACAAGCAAGCTACATTTGCTCGTTGCTCGCACTGCCCATGCTGTCGTAAAGTCATGGACACGATTCTGACGCAGCTCTTCCATTTCGGCCAATCAGAGCGGTTATGCTGACCAAGGAGGGAAGCAGGGCGCTTTGGCTCGGAGCAGAGGTGACCAGGAGCGCAGGCAAAGCAGGCAATGCGCCCACCTTACGCGCTTGCTCGAGCAAAACGGGAAGACGGATGGAACCAGTATATCTCACCATTGATGACGTCGCGAAGCGCTACAACGTTGACGGGTCAACGATCTACCGCTGGAAGAAGGCGGGGCGCTTCCCGCTGGCATGCTTGTTCAGTAATGGAACGACAAGGTGGCGTCTCGAAGATCTTGAAGAGTGGGAGAGAACCATAGAAATGGGTTTCATCACGGGGCTCGACTTGGGCGGTGAGAAGTAAGAGCTGAGTTCTACAACGCCTTTGAGCTACGCACTGCAACGTGCAGTGGTGAACCTGCAAAGTTGCGATGGGCTCCATTGAGGCGACGGTTCAGGCTGACGGTGCCCAAGTTGCAATCTATCCGTGAACGGAAGGTCGAGGCGGGTGAGCCCGGATATCTTGATACGCGCCTCCGTCAGCGTGCGGTGCCGCACGGGTTACGGTCCACATTTCGGGACTGGGCCGCGGAGCGGACCAGCTATGAACCGGACCTCGCGGAGCTCGCGCTCGCGCACAATGTCGGGAGCAAGGTCGAGCAGGCCTATCGCCGCGGTGACATGCTTGAGCGGCGCCGCTCGCTCATGGCGGATTGGGGCGATTTCGTGCAAAGCGGCTTGGCGGCCCACGATAACCCGGGGGCTGTGAAGGCCGCCGAGTAGACGTGCGGCAACCTCGCTCCGAGATCATACTTTGCTGTGGTCTCCGCGCCGACAACTCCGGGCGCGGTCAGTCATCTTCCGGCCCCTCGCTCAGGATCGCGAGCGCCCGCGCGTCAGGTCCCGGATCAAACGCGCCTAGCAGTGCCGCGAAGCCGGCCGCGCCCGATGGTGTCGTGGCGAGCCCGTGGTCGTTGAGGACTGCGTCGCCGGCGGCGGCCTCCGCTTCCGAGATAGTCACGAACAGATCCGCGTCCCGCGCAAGGCCCCGCAGCGCGATCAGCGAGGGTGTCTTGCAATCGAGCCGCCCCATCGCGGAGACCGGGCCCTCGGTCGTGACCACGCGGCCCGCGCGAATGCTTTCGATCAATGCGGGCGCGGCCACGGGCTCGACCACGACGATTTGCGGCGCATCGCCCCAGACCGTGCGCGCATGCGCCGCCACCGCCGCCGCAAGCCCGCCGACGCCGGCCTGTAGCAGGATGTGGGTGGGCGCGGCATCGATCTGCGCGGCAGCTTCGGTGGCGAGCTGAAGATAGCCCTCCATGACGCGCAGGGGCGCCTCGCAATAGCCCGGCCAGGAGCTGTCCGACAGCAGCGTCCAGCCATTCTCACGCGCGGCCTTCTCGGCGGCGGCCATGCTGGCCTCGTAGCTCGCGCCGGCGCATTCGACCCGCGCGCCCTTCGCGCGCAGCCGCGCGGCGAAGGCCTCGGGCACGGTCTCGGCAAGATA
>LFCJ01001333.1_pt1 | contig 17017 bp, 18 predicted proteins | sample 643141 | NCBI WGS metagenome assembly LFCJ01 (sample SAMN03766243, study PRJNA286221) | soda lake metagenome | biome: soda lake; feature: Kulunda steppe; material: water; isolation source: sample B1-Br-g2 brine of Lake Bitter-1 | place: Russia: Kulunda steppe | collected 2010-07
GATATATTATGTTTTTCAGTTCTTCATCTGAATTACTCTGTTTCCATCGCAATATTCTTTTGTAGTTAAGAATGTCAAAACGTCTTGTATATGCTTTTATTATAGGTTCTGCGTCCTCGGAGGATATTTTGATTAAGTGTTTCAGAGTATTGGAGAGATTCAGATTTATAGCACGCTCTATCAAGTCTGCGCCATTAAAATCCGAGCCAAATTTATTTATCTCAGAGCTATAGTCACCCTCTTCCATCTTTCTGGAGATTTCATTAACCTGCATCTTCAACAGGTTATCATAATCTTGTCTTTGGTATAGTTTTGCGTTTTTTGCCGAAACCCTTGCGCACATGTACGGATAATCTTTCATTCTTCGACCTCCCCAAACAAAGTCTGAGAAACCTTTCCTCTGTATCTTTTCTTATACTCTGAAACAACACGGTCGTAAGTAATGTTCAAAGACTTGGAACCATCACTATTCTCTAACACTAGGCCTTGATTCTCTATTTCTTCATATCGGTCATCTATCAGAGGCTCAAAGTCTTCTGAGGCTCTAATAGTTGTAACTTCGAAAGCTGCAGTTTCTTCCGCATTTTTGACTAGTTGTTTTTTCTCTGATTTTGAAAGATCTTCTAGTTCTTCGCCGAATTTTTCAAAGATTTTCTGCATTTCTTTTTGTTTTGTCTCTTGAACTTTCTTTTTAGAATCCATGCGGGCCTTAGAAACTGTTTTCTTTTCGAGTTCTTCTCTTTGTTTCTCTGCTTCTTTTTCTATTTCTTCTTCAATTTTTTGAGCTTCTTCTCGAGCTTCTTCCAGTACTTCATCCGCCTGTTTTTCAGCGTTTTCTTTTATTTCAACGGCCTGTTTCTCCGCCTCATCTAAAATCTCGTTTTTTACTTGTTCTAGTCCCATAGTATTGATTAAATAAAGTAGTGTCGAGGCCCTTTGCAGGGCCTCTTTCGTGTTTTTTTAAATGAATCCTGCAATCACTAGTGCAACAACCAATCCGAAGATAACGATTGTCTCTGGGATAGCTACAAGAATCAGTACTTTACCGAATAGACTGTCGTCTTCGGCTAGCGCTCCGACTCCTGCTATACCAATCTTAGCTTGAGCCCATGCTGTTGCAAGGGCGGCTACAGAGATTGCGATTGATGCACCGAGTGCTGCTCCAAGTTCTAGTGACATTGTTTTGGGTTTTCACCTCGAAATATAGATTTGACTTGAAAATACAGTCATTATTCTTTACCTCCGAAGGGACTGTATTTTCTTCCTCCACCGGTGTAGAACCATCCGAATTGCTCTACGTAGTGAAGTCTGATTCCTTGTAGGAATCCTTCCATGATTTTGATAAATGTCAATATTATGTGTCCTGCAATCAAGATTAACGTTCCTCCTGCAATACCCATCATTGTTCCTGATGCTATTGCTGGGACTGCGATGGCATTAACAGTTCCTGCTAATGTATATGCAGCCATACATACTCCGAACAATCGGAGGTATGACAGGATATTAGATACTAAGCTAGGTATTTCTACCAGTGCTTGAACTCCTTCTCCTTTGTACATCATAAGTAGTGTGGGCACCATCATACCCGCTGTTATGATAATTCCGGGAGTTGATCCGTATGTCGCATATGTTAGATAACCTGCTACTGCTGCGATTTGGAAAAATATCCATGAAATCTTTGCGAACACTGCTTCGAGCAGACCATGATGAATATATTCATTATATGCTCCAATAAGCAGCCCTAAATTGACGTGAGCTACACCTATTCCAATAGTCAGGTAGAATATTTCTGTCCACCAGTCTGCTCTATAAAAAGGCGATTCGTATATCTGGAATCCAAACATTTCTCCATAAAGCAGACCAAATACGAAAGTTGCTGCAGATGTCCAAAGTAATGCCTTAAACATATCTGATGCTGCAGGGAAAAGTTTCATCGCCGCATAGAAAACAACGGACATCGATAACCCATAGCCCGCATCTCCAATCATAAGGCCAAAGAAAAGCGGGAATGTTAGTAATATAAGGAAGCTTGGATCCAGTTCTCCATACTTAGGACGAGAAACTAAATCCGTAAGCGCTTCAAAAGGCTGTACTATACTATTATTATGATATTTTACCGGAGGATTTTCTCCTTCGGAGGATTCAAAGTGTATTTTATTATTTGTAGCTGTTTTTAAAGCGTTCTTCACAGCTTCAAGTTTTGCTGTCGGCATCCATCCTTCTACAATAAATGCCTTATCTGTTGTACCAAAGCTTAGCGGAGCCTCAGCTTTCTGTATTTTCTCAGTCAGATAATCTTCAACATAAGCTAGTTTTGGAGCCCATTTTTCCGAGATATTCGAAAAAGTCTGTTCTAATGCCTCTAGTTCTTTTTCAGTCTCCTTAATTTCAACTGATAGTCTTCGCAATACATCAGAAGGAGTTCCTTCTTCAATAAACGGAGCTTCTATTTTTTTGGCATTTAGCCTGTTAATCTCTTCATCAATAACTTGTTCTTCGGATTCCTTATACGCTATTAACGAAGCCTCACTACCGTGAAAAATATCATAGAACTTGGTACGGGCCCTGAACTCGTTTTCCTTCTCTATAATAACATAATTCAAAGAATCAATTTCCTTAAATTTGCTTAAATCAGTTTTAACGCCCTTTAACTTTGAATAAAACGTTTTTTTATCGTTAAGTTTGTGTTTAGTATTTTTCAGCGCATCCTTCTCTGCTTCATAATCTTTTAGCTTAGCTGATATAGTAGAAATACTATTTCTTACTTCGTCGACTGTTGCTTTTTGTCGTTCATCAGAGTGATCCATCTTCGACAATAATGATCTTATGTCAACCAGAAGCTCGGAAATATCCTCAGAGCCTTCCATCGGCGCCCCAGTTTCAAGTTCGCCTTCATAGACATCTAAATCCATAATACCTAATTCATATAGCTCATCAACAACTTCTTCTAGCACAGTATGAGGCGCTGTAATAGATATTTTTGACATTTCTTCGGGCTTCACAAAATCACCCTAAAAACTCATCTTCAAATTCTTCCATTAAGAAAGTTAAAGCTTTTTCAGTATTATTCGAGGCTCTATCCCTAAAATCTTGGGAATCATCTTCAGCTTTTTCAAGCATATCTGCTTCTTTTTCCTCTAACTCTTTTCTAAACGATTTTAGCTTACTATCCTTTTTTTCTAAGGCAGCCTCTTTAGATTCCGCTTTGAGATCTTCTGCTTTTGACTCAGCATCTCTAACAATCTCAGCCCGAGTTTCTTCAGCTTCTTCAATTATGGCTTTTGCATCTTTTTCCGCTCTCTGTACTTCTTGGACTACTTCAGCCATCGTGTAAAAACCAAAAACTTAGAAAGCTTATAAAACCACTCTCGTAAAGAGACGCGAGTTTGTTTAAAAAAGTTGCTATAATCCTCAAAAGTTTTCCACCGATTAAAACATTTAGACACACAACTCATCCAATATGGAAGAAAGAGGCCTAACAATATTTGCCCCATCGGGGGAACCCAAGAAAAGCGACAAAGTATTCTACAACCCTGAAATGCTTGAAAACAGAGATATATCCCAGATAGCCGCAGAAACCTTTTTCTCAAAAGTAACCATAGATAATCCTAACATCGCAGACCCTCTTTCGGGGACAGGAATTAGAGGTCTTAGATGCGCAGAAATAGGTGATTTATACCTCAATGATGCAAATCCAAACGCCGTGAAAAGCATTGAAAAAGGGCTTAAAGTAAATAATGTAGAAGCAGAGTTGCACAACAATGATGCTAATGTCTTTATGTCAGAAAGACCTAACTTCTTCCACTTCATTGATATTGACCCTTATGGACCATTCACAGATTTTTTAGATTCTGCGGCGCGTGCAGCAAATTACCAAAGTCTAGTAGGCCTAACAGCCACAGACAATTCTGCACCCACTGGCAGTTATCCGACAGTTTGTAAAAGAAGATATGGTTCAACGCCTTTGAAGAATAGTTTTATGCATGAGACAGCGCTCAGAATATATATTAAGGAAGCTTTCCGAAACTTTGCGCGTTATGACAAATGCTTCGAACCTAAAGTTTCCTTCCAACACCAACACTATGCAAGAATTATAGGTCGAGTAACAGAGTCAAAGAGGAGAACTAATAGAAACCTAGATAATATAGGTTATCTGTCCTACTGTTCTGAGTGTGGATGGCGAAAACTTGAACGCCTACAGAAATGCGAACACTGTCTTAGTACTGTAGAACATGCTGGACCCTTGTGGACCGGCAAACTAAGCGATTCAAGATTTACAGAGAAAATGCTAGAAAAGTTCCCTGAAGAATGGGAAACGTCTAGAAAAATATTAGAAAGAGTTCATAGAGAATCAGAAATCTTAACCCCATTCTATGACCTGCACGAACTAGCTTCACACCATGGCGTGTCTGTGCCAAAAAGAGATAATGTAATAGACCGCCTAAATAGAAAAGGTTATCCTGTCTCAAGAACACATTTCAGCCCTAGAGGAATAAGAACCGATGCCCCCATAGAGGAACTCATCAACATAATTGGTGAGAGATCTGGAACGTGAACGGTCGAATTAAACTTTTGACATATTGAAACTGCGAGAATAAAAGAAGAAGATATGTTATATGGAGGACGAATTTTTTAGGAAAATGTTCCTAGTTGCTTTTTTCTTCTAGTTCGTCTTCTAGTCCTAGCTTTTCTGCTAGTTCCTTGTATCGATTTCTGATTGTTACTTCTGTTACTCCTACAACATCTGCTACCTCTCTCTGAGTTCTTTTCTCTCCTTCAAGTACTGCCGCAATGTAAAGTGCTGCTGCGGCTAGACCTGTTGGACCTCTTCCGCTGAGTAGGTCTCTTTCTCTTGCTTCCTTTAAGATGTTTCTTGCTCTTGCTTGGACTTCTCCAGATAATTGGAGTTTTCCAGCAAATCTTGGTACGTAGTCTTGAGGTTTAGCTGGTAGAATTCTGAGGCCTAGTTCTCTTGCAACATATCTGTATGCTCTTCCGATTTCTCTTTTTTCGATTCCACTTGCATCGCTGATTTCATCTAGTGTTCTAGGCGTTCCTTGTTTACGCGCAACGATGTAGATAAGTGCAGAGATTATAGATTCCATTGACCTTCCTCTTACAAGGCCTTGGTCCACTGCTTTTTCGTATAGTCTTGCTGTTTCTTCGTGGACTGATTCAGGCAGGTTTAGATTAGATATCATCGAGTTTAGTTCACTCAATGCAAATCCTAGATTCCTGTCTTTACTCTTTGTAAGTCTTTTGTGCCATTTACGCAGTCTGTAATATTGTGCGCGTTTATTTCCGCTTACCTTGTATAGTTCTCCGCTTCCTTTCCCGATTTCTGTAGACATACCCATGTCGTGTTTAGTATATGTTAGTGGTTGTCCGGCTCGGGCTTTTTTCTCTTTTTCTTCTGCGTTGAATGCTCTCCATTCTGCAGATTCGTCTATTCGATCTTCATCTATGACTGTTCCACATTCTATACAAATTAGCTCTCCTTTAGCTGAGTCTTCTTCAAAGCGTTGTGCTCCACATTCTGGACATGTTAGTACTGTGTCGCCTTCTTCTGCTTCTTCTTGTACTACTTCGTAGCCTTCTCCCTCTCCTTCTTCTGGTGTTTCAGTTTCTTCTTGTTCTTGCTCTTCTTGTTTCCACTCATCAGGAATATCGTACTCATCGATCTGTCTCCGTGGTATATTTTCCTGTGCGTGATCTTGTTTTTGGTCATCCATTTTTAGAATCAGTCCTCGCCAGTAACCTTAAAAACTCCCCTAATCTTTATAAATGTTTCCCCGACTTAGATTACTCTTTAGTAGTTACGCTAAAAGACAAGGTTAATTTAACTACATACAAACAAAAAAATATATTATGACTAGCAAGGAGCATCTAAGAGCCAAACGCGAAACCTTACTGGTAGTACTGCTCCTTCTACTAGGCAGCATATTTGTAGTCTATCCATTTATGGACGCCATTGTTTTAGCAGCCGCAGTAGCATACCTGCTAGCATTTGGACACAACCAGTTAAACAAACACGTGAAGAACAACACATTATCAACAACTATTATCATATCAAGCCTCTTATCAATAATCTCAGTAGGCCTCTATTTTTTCATTGAAAATATTTTCGAAATAATAGACAGAATGAATATCTTTGTCCAAACTATCGAACAACAAATAATCAACAGTCTAGAACCATTAGATCTTCCACCATACTTCATAGACAGCATAAGCGAATTTTTTGGGCAAGCATCAGCATGGGTCACCAACATACTGCTAAATATTTTCACATCTCTCCCTTACTTCCTAATCCAAGTAGGAATCTTCCTAGTAACCGCAATATATCTTTACAAAGACCGGAAAAAAATCTACTCAGGCATAAATTCAGTGATAGAAGGCCTACCACAGACCGAAAAACGCATCATTAACTCGCTAATAACATCTATAGACTCAATTTTTAGAGGAGTCTTCTTAACACAGCTAATAGTTGCAGGCATGATGGGGATAGCAGCAGCTGTCGGATTCTATATAATAGGACTAATCACATCTCCAATACCATTAATTCCTATCTGGGCATTGTTTATAGCCGTATTTGCCATCCTCCCAATAATAGCAGCATTTATGGTATATGCCCCTCTAGGAGCATACTACATTGTTGCCGCAGAGCCATTAAAAGGCGGCCTAATCATACTATACGGCGTAGTAGTATTGCAAATACTGCCTGAAATACTTTTCAGGCCTTATGTAGGTGCTAAAAAACTAAACGAACATCCGTTAATCATATTCATTGGCTTCATAACTGGGCCTCTAGTCTTAGGAGTCAAAGGAATTGTATTAGGACCCCTATTATTGATCCTAACTAAAGAATTTATACTGAACTATACTGATCTCGTTTCCTCACAGGACTGACACCACAGTACTCACAGACGCTATCCATTTGTTTCCCACAACTAGGACACTTCATAACCCATGAAACCTTCCTACTAGTTACCTTATCAAGAAATCCTCCAACATCAACATTTAGATGATGGGCTAGATTTTGAAGCTCTTTATCATCAGTCACAACCGCTAAATCCTTATCAATAGCCAATGCGATAAGAGATTGATCTGCTTCAGAAGCTTTAGAACAAATAGCGTCTGCCTTAGTCTTTACTTTCTTCATAGATTTTTCGGAGGGCTGAACAGTCTCAATATCTAGAGCAAGGCTCCTAATCTTTGAAGAATCCGTCTTTAACTCAGCTTTTACATCAGGAGTAATTAACGCCTTTTCTTCAAGCCCCCTGCCATGGATTATTACATTCGCGTCAACTACTTTCACGGTTTGTATCTAAGTATAGTTAAAAAATCTTTTAGTGTAATTGTTTATTGTTAACAATGAAACTACCTAAAGCAGCAGTGGAAAGAATAATAAGAAATGCTGGAGCAGAAAGAGTGTCCAGTGATGCAGTAGAAGAGCTAAGAGAAGCCATTGAAGAACTCGCAGCAGAAATAGCGACAGACGCTTCAGAGATGGCTGATTACGCTGACAGAAAAACCATTGAAAAAGAAGACATTACAATGGCGGTGAACCACTAATGCCTAAACAAATAGAAGCATCTTCAGTTAAAAGTGGCTCCATGATTATACTTGACGGCGAACCTTGTGAAGTAAGATCAATGTCTAAATCCAGCCCAGGAAAACACGGCTCTGCCAAGTGCAAAATAAAGGCAAGAGGAATATTTGACGAAAAAGACAGACACGTTACCAAACCTGGAGACGCTAATTTAATGAGTCCTGATGTAGAAAAGAAAGAGGGACAAATTGTATCTAAAGACGGAAGCATAGCACAAGTAATGGACATGGACACCTACGAGACAGAGGAAATGCAACTTCCTGAAGATCTAGACGCGTCAGAAGGACAACAACTAAAATATTGGGAAATTGATGGCCGAGTTCTAGTGAAAGGTCTAAAATAACAGGCCATTTCCCTAACCCCTATTTTTTACATATCTACTAACTAAACACTTCTCTATGACTCTGGAAAAAGTCAAGGAAAAAATACTAGAATCACATTATCCTAAACAAAGTGAACTAGAAGAGTCTGCAAAGCTCTTTAAACGGATTAAAACTTTGATAGAAACCGAATACGGCTTGAAATCCCATTTTGCAGGTTCTGCCTCTAGAGGAACTTGTAGAGCAGGCGATAAAGACGTAGACGTATTTGTTCTTTTTCCTCAAGAAACTTCTAGAAGAGATTTAGAAGACAAAGGCCTTGAAATAGGTAAAAAAGTGTTCAACCAACTTGGGAGCGAACACCATATTGAATATGCAGAACATCCGTATACAAAAGGCCTAATTGATGGACATGAAGTTGAAATAGTCCCATGTTATGACGTTTCTGCTGAAGAAATCCAGAGCTCTGTAGATAGGACGCCTCATCATACCAGATGGGCAAAACAGAATCTTGACAAAAACCAAAGAAGAGATGTTGTAGCCCTGAAAACATTTTTAGATGCCAAAAATCTTTATGGTTCTTCTCTTAAGGTAAGAGGATTTTCAGGATATCTCTGCGAGGTCCTTATTGCTTACTACGAAAGTTTTGAGAAACTGATTAAAGCTAGCTCGTCTTGGGATAAGCAAAAAAGAATAGATTTCAAAGATTCTGGAAAAGATTTCGAATCAAACTTTGTTGTAGTAGATCCCGTAGATCCAGATAGAAATGTAGCTGCCGTCCTCTCGCAAGAAAACTATGCCAAGTTCATTTTTGAGGCTTGGCGATTACTTCAAAAACCGAGCATATCCATGTTTAAACAGCCTGATGAGTTCAATGAGTTTGAGCTTAAGCAGGAAATAGACAAGAGAGCAGATTTTCTCGTAATCTCATTTAGAACGCCCGACGAAGTAGATGATATTATTTACCCTCAATTAAGAAAATTCGAGCGACTTTTGAGACAAAAGCTTGAGAGATCAGGTTTCAGAATTTATGAGTCCGGAGTCTTTGCAGGAGAAAAATCGCGTGTATTCTTTGATCTCGAAAGACATCTTCCTACAAATGAGATAATTAAAGGCCCTAAAGTCTACCACAACGAAAATCATTTAGAAGAATTCTCCGGAAAATACTCAAACATCTTTGTTGAGAACGAAAGACTTTGTGCCAAAGTTGATAGAGAGTTTACTGATGCTAGAGAACTAATGAAAGATTTCCTAAAGGAAGATGTTGAAGGCCTGAAAGAAAATGGCGTACCTAATAGGATTGCCCCTCAATTAATTGATTACAGGTTTTCTGATGTATTGGATGGGGAGAACGAATGGTTAAAATACCTTTTCAATAAATTTCATGTGTGATCCTTAAATGAGTCTAAGCATTTTAACAGGTCTATCCGGAGTAGGAAAATCAACAGTATTAGAAGAAGCAGTTCTTCTATCAAGTAAGGAGTATGAGGTTATTAACTATGGTGACAAAATGTTTGAGATCTCAAAAGAGAGAGAACTTGTTGATACTAGAGACGAGATGAAAGAGATAGACACGAAAACATACAAAGAAATACAGGCTGAGGCTGCTGAAAGAATTTTTAAGCTTTCTAAGAATAAAGATGTGATTCTTGATACTCACGCCACGATTAAAACTCCTCATGGATATATTCCAGGGCTACCTAAGTGGAGTATTGAACAATTGAATCCGGATAAGATTATCATGCTACAGGCTTCAGCAGAAGAGATATTTGAACGAACTAACGATGATGATAGAAATAGAGAGCATAAATCTGTTGAAGGCGTGCAACAATATCTGAATATTGAAAGAGAAATGGCAGCAGCTGATGCAGTTCTTACTGGAGCATATTTCCAGATTATAGATAATCCTGATGGGGCTGCTGAGAAGGCGGCAGAAGAGCTTGTGGAAACTTTAAACGCTTAATTTGTTAGTTCAGCGTACATTTTAGGGCTTATGACCACAGTGTAAGTACCTACGATAGAAGATATTGCTCTTCCAATAACGAATCCGAAGAAGCCTATATTCCTTAAAGGCCCTGTAGAGAATGCGGCAATAGATAAAAGAACAAATGAAAAAATCATTACAGCTGCGACCTCAGCCTTATTATCATTTGAAGCCTTTGAGGAAGATAAAATGCTTTTGAAAGGGCCAGATTCTGTTAATGTTACTGGTAAAAAGTAAATTAAGAAGCTAAACGTTATTAGAATCGCTAATGTTGATAGCGCCCCGAATATTAAGAAGAGAATGTTATATCCTGCCAAAACCAGTCCTAAACCTGTGTATAGCGGAATTGATGCAGCAAGTGAAACTGTGAAAATTATTATAGTTGCAGCGAAGATTTTGGGGGTATTCTTTATAGTTTTGTTTATTGCTTGCTTAAGGCTAGAGGTATTTTTTACGGTTTCTGCTACTATTACTGGTGCAGCTAGACCTAAAAACATTATAATTGGAAAGAATAGCATTAGTGATACAGTGTTATTCAGGTTGCCTGATTCTAGGGCTAAAAAGATCGATATAATCCATATACTGCTTATTAGGTTCGTAAAAAGTTTTGGAGCAAATATTGAGGGTCTTTCTTTTAGAAGTTGTGCAGAGTTCCTCAGTAGTTGCAATAAGTTCATTTAAATCTATATTCTAGTCTATAGTAAAAATGATTAAAAACCCTATCCTTGTTACTACTAATAGGGAAACAATTTTCAAGTACTGTGGAGGCGTTTAATTGCCGAATCGGGAAACATTAATAAGAATTAGTTAATATACGACCTATATGGCGAGCCTCTGGGATATAGGTAAGAGTAGAAAGGAGAAACTCGCCGACCAATGGGAAGATAACGGAGTGTTGGAAGAAAAGGTCCAAAAACACCGAGATAAATTTGAGTCAAAGTTCAGAGACAATATGAACCAAGACGTACCAACACACCCATACAAAGTTTACAGAAATATAGTAGAATCAAATGAACTTTCGGATGAAGAACGTGTAGCCCTTGAACATATGAAAGATGAATTTTCAGAGCAATGGCAGATGCTAAAGCAAACACATTCCAACTGATCCCATAAGTCGGCAAGTATCTCAGGGGAGGGGAAACAAAGCCGAACCACTTTTTCTTTTTATTTTTCCCAAATCAGAAACAGTTCTTCATATGTCTCTAACCATATATGCTCCTTCCAATTCGTAGCCTAACTTTCTATAATATTCTCTCGTACCTACCGCAGAAATTACTGCAACTTTACTTTTTCCAAGCTCTCTCGCTTTTTTCTCAGCCTTATCCATTAGCGTTCTTCCTAGACCAGTGTGTTGAACATCATCTCCTGTTGCCCCTATATCCGTAGCAGAACCTAATACTTTCAACTGGCGGACAATTAAAGTATCTTCATCAATTTCAGATCTGAAAGAACCATCAGGGTCTCTAAGCCGTATAAACCCTAGTATAATGTCTTTATCTACATCTTCAAAACTCAAGAAATACTCATGACCTCCCGAAGCAGCATAGTCTCTCTCTACTAATTCTACCTCTTCCGGCTCCTCGCCCCTCTTATTTTTAACGTGGCCTACTTCACGACACCTAATACATCTACACCTCGCTCCTTCTTCTTCAAGTTCCTGTAATGCCATCTGTCTCATATTTGTGAGTTGAGGGCCAGCATCCACTTCAGTAGAAGGAATATCTCTCATAACACGCTTTACGCGGACGTGAGGCGGTATAACATTTTTCTGAAGATATTTTAGCCGCTCCTTTGCCTCATGATCAGTAATTGGCTCAAATTCTCCTTCTTCGTACTGTCGATAAAGCTCAGTACCCTGAATAACTTCACAAGGATAAATCTTAATCTCATCAGGCTGATACTCTTCCTTCGAAAATACTTGGCGGAACTTCTCAATATCATCGTCGTAATCTTCGCCCGGAAGACCCAGCATTAAGTGATAGCATACTTTGAACCCCGCATTCTTCAAGCGTTTAGTGGCCTCCTTCACAGGCTCCATCCCATGACCTCTGTTAGTTAGCTCATGAGTTTCATCAAAAACAGTTTGTACTCCCATCTCAACCCTAGTGCCGCCCATTTCCAGAATTCTATCAATATGTTTGGTTTCTGCTATATCAGGTCTAGTTTCAAAAGTAACTCCAACATTTCGAATTTTTGCTGTTTCATTCAACTTAATTGCTTCTTCAAGCGTGTCTGATTCCTCTAAATCAGACTCATCAGGATAAGTATTGAATCCATCGTATGCTCTTTTCAGAAATTCGCGTTGGTAATCCGGATCTTGGAATGGAAAAGTTCCTCCCATTATGATTAATTTCGATTTATCTATTGAGTGGCCGTTTTTTTCATATTGTCCGAGTCTGTCATGCACTTGGTCAAAAGGGTCGTAGCCATTCCTGATTGCTCTACGAGTGGCTGGTTCTTTACCCGTGTAGCTTTGTGGCGCGTTCTTTCCTTTTGGACAGTAAATACATCCTCCGCCACAGGGTGCTGGACGAGCCATTATAGCAATATTTGCAATACCCGAAATAGTCCTCATAGGTTTAGTCGTAAGTAGTTTCTTAGCCTTGTTCTCATCTTCTTTAGCAAATTTAAGTATATCGCTGTTTTTTGGCATACCTGGAAACTCGAGCTGCGAGCATAATCGTTTCTTCTGCCTTTCTATAGCATCTTTATCTTCGAGTTCTCCGGCCTCTATATCTTCTATTATTTTTCTTGAAAGCTTTTTGAGTTCAGACATAACTGTGTTTAGCAATAGAAAAGTTAAAAAGAAAAACTGGTCTTTATCTGAATATGAAACAATATGTCCTAATTTTAGTTACATTACTCATGATATCAACAGCAGCAGCCTTCTCTTTTAGCGACTTCTTTAGCGGATTAGAGGAAGAACAAGGAGATGTAGGCATCATAGATCTTTCTGGACCGATAGTTCCTTCTGAAGGAGGATTTACCGCAGGAACTAGTCCAGATCAAGTTAGAGATCTAAATCAAATAGCCTTAGAACAAGACGTAGATGCAGTAATATACGAAATTAACTCGGGAGGCGGAGCTGTAGTAGCCTCAAAAGATGTAAAGCGAAACATAGACTCTCTTGACATCCCAACAGTTTGCAGAATAAGAGATGTTGGTGCTTCAGGCGCATATCTCTACTCACTAGGATGCGATTCAATAGTTGCAGATTCGGCATCTATTACGGGTAGTATAGGCGTTACAAGTTCATACATCGAAGTCTCAGAACTTATGGAAAATATTGGAGTCAATTATGTGAACATTACTGCAGGGGATCGAAAGGAGTTAGGGTCTCCATTTGAAGAACCTTCTGAAGAGGAAAGAGAGATTTTACAGGGTAAAGCTCAAATAATAGGAGATGAGTTTCTTGAAGATGTATCAGAGTCTAGGAATTTAACAGAAGAACAGGAAAGTTCGGTTGGAACCGGAGAAATTTTCCTAGGATCTGAGGCAGAAGAACTAGGGTTAGTAGACCATCTTGGAGGCAGAAGTACTGCAATATCTGAAGCAGAAAATATCACCGAGAAAGAACTTGAACCTGTAAGTATTGATAGAGTAGATTCTTTTAACCTACTGGATCTGTTCTTACCAGGTTTTGAGATAGGAGGTTCTGACTCTCCAATACAAGCAGTTCTGTAAGAACTTTAAATCCAAAAAATTGTCTTTTCTCCCTTAATTTTTTCCTTTTAGTAAACTAACTAACAAAAAACTTCTAAGTTTGTGACTTAGGTAGTTTACTTTTGAGGAGCATGTTCCCAAAGCATATCAAACATTGGCTCTAGAACTGACTCAGCCATATGGTCACTCCTACTCCAGAAGGCTGTGTCTTGAGTTGAGTGAACTTCATCATGAGTCATTGACATTGTTACTGCTTCATTATCTATGATAGTGAACCTGCCGTTAGGTATTGCAGGCATTTCTTCTTCATCTAGCATTCTAACTTCTGCAGAATTTTTCAATTCATTGTATGCCGCCATGTTATCGCTTGAAACTGGCGTTAAAACTTTAATTTTGATTCCGTTTTCTCTTGCTTCTTCTAACAAGTCTGAGTGATTCTCTTGTATATCATTGAGACCTGCTTCAGACGTCAATATTTTTATGCTCTGTTGGGCATCTTTGAACATTGTACCCATATGTTGGTGAATTTGTCTCGAACCTTTGAGGCTTCCCGATATTTCAGCAGGATCGACAAGCTCTACACCCTGATCATATAACTCTTCGAGTTCTTGGACTGCTTCTGAACCCTTCATTGATTCTAGGCGGTTCAGCTTTTCTTTGAGGTCTTCCTCGTGCTGAGTCTTCATATTTTCTATAGCTTGCTGTGGAGGAATTGATACATACTCCATAGGTTGGGAAGACTTGATAACAACAAATCCTTTTTCTGCTAGAGATTCTAGCACGTCATATGCTCTTGATCTTGGCACGTTAGTCATTTCGGAGAGCTCCCCTGCAGTTGAGATACCGCGTCCTAGAAGTGCGGAATAAATCTTTCGTTCATACATGTTTAATCCAATGTCTTCAAGTTTGTCGAGCGTCTCCTGACTAGCGACCATTGTTTACGTATCCACCTATCAAATTGTTTCAGTTATAGTAGTTATAAACCTTTTTCCGGGTTTTGTCATGAACGTAGCAACTATAGAACTTGTCATCGGATAGTAATGAATACGCATAGAAGATTTATAAAAGCTTTCTAATCTTCGAAATTACGCCTTCAACTTTTTTGCCATAAATCTCTTTCTCTTCACCAATACCCTTCCACTCAAAACCATCAAACACACTGCTGACCTGAGTACCATACTCATTGTAAAAACAGACCTGATTCATACCAAATCTATCAGAAGAACTTACCGGATTATCAGAATACGCAAAACTAACCACAACTAACGGAACTTTGCCCTCAGGACACTTAATTAGACCCGCCACATCTTCAGAAGAAAAACCTGTAAGAAGATTAGAGCTCAAACCTTCTTTCGACGCCAACAACCTCATATTCTGTGCAGCAGCAGCTGCTTCCGAATAAGAAGCCTCCATAGGATCAGACACTCTCCGCCCCATTCTATCTACATCCGCCACCAAAACCACAGAAGAAGGTGCTTTACTTACACGAGAATCTCCAAGTATTTCAGAAAGATGATCTCTTTTACCCTCATCCTCAATTACTACAAACTCAATAACCTGAATATTTCCAGGAGAAGGAGCATTTCTTCCCGCTTCAAGTATTCTTCCAAGCTTTTTTCTCTCAATTATCTCATTTCTACAGTCGTTGAAATTACTTATCGACATGAAGTCGTCAAGCTCAACCATGATAACTAGTTAGACAAGCATGGGTTTAAACCTTGAACCCTCAAAATTTTGCATGGAGTACTCAAAACTTGTAGAGTCATATGAAAAAGTTGAGTCAACACAATCTAATCTCGAAAAGACCTCTATACTAGCTAAGCTCTACAGACAATCTGATGAAGATCTTGAAGATACAGTTATGCTATCTTTAGGAAGAATATCTCCCTCATGGGAAGGTTTAGATTTGGGAATCTCCAGCAAGACATTAGTTGATATAATCGTAATAGCCTCAGGCAGATCAAAAGAAGAAGTAGAAGAAGTATGGAAAACACAAGGCGATCTAGGCGATGCCGCAGAAACCATGATGAATAATAAAACACAGCAACGTCTAATGACCCAAACTCTTGAGGTCAGCCAAGTAATGGAAAGGCTCAGAAAAGTTGCTGAAATGGATAAAGACGGCATATCTCAATCTGTAAACACAGATAAAAAGAAAAAAATGATTGCAGACCTTTTATCCTCCGCAAAGCCTCAAGAAGCACGTTACTTAGCAAGAACAGTTTTAGAAAATTTAAGAATAGGTATTGGCGAAGGAACAGTGAGAGACGCTCTTGACGAAGCATATTTCGAAGGGAGCAATTCGGAAGAAATTCAGCGCGCCTACGACATGACTAATGACTTTCGAAAAGTAGCTGAAGCCTGTCGTGAAGGAGAAGAAGCTCTTGAAAAACTAGATTTACAACTTTTCAGACCTATAAAATCTATGCTAGCTCAAAAGGTAGACACTATAGAAGAGGGGTTCGACTCAGTTGGCAGACCTGCAGCAGTCGACTACAAGTATGATGGTATGAGATGTATTGCTGGCGAAACCCCTATTTATGTTGAAAAAAAAGGTATTACTCCCGTAAGATCAGTTGATATAGGAGACAAAGTTCTTACCCATAATGGTAATTTTAGAGAAGTTACCGCCACAAATAAACGAACAGTAGAAGTAGAAGAGCAAATTTTCGAGCTCTCTACCGCTATCGGAAATGATTTCAAAATAACCGAAGGCCATGAAATACTAACAGAGAACGGATGGACTAACGTGGAAAACCTAGATGCTGAGAAAGATAGAGTCATATTTCCTATTCCCAATATTAATCCTTCTGTTAATTTTCCAAAACAAGTTGAATTCAGTAGAAACGGAGACACTATCACAAATATTGGAACAGAGCCCGGTTTTTGGAGGCTATTAGGCTACTGGCTTGGAAGCGACTATTCCGGAAATCCTAAGAACCTTCAGCAAATTAAACTATTATTTGAAGAACAAGAAACTCAGTTGTTTGAAAACTATGCAGAACTGCAAAAAGAAGTCCTAAAAATTCCGGAAAAAAATATTGACAACTACATTAATTCTGATTGTAAAGAGCTATATTGGCCGGATAAAACCATGCTAGAATGGCTCTCTCATAATTTCACTAACCAAAGCGGCAAAAGTTTACCAAAATGGTTTTGGTCTCTAGACAAAAATTATTTTGAGAGTTTTTTAGAAGGATGGACAGACTCTAGTGGTTGCAGAGACGCTCATGGAAATAAGAAAAGCACTACAACTGGCGAAAAAGAAATAGCCACTACTGTACAGCTAATAGCTCTGAAACATGGCATATTAGCAGGAGTCGAACTGCTGAAAGAAGAAGGTCAAACGTATTACAGAGTTGTTTTTCCCGATTCTGAAACCGCAGTCATAGAAGATGGGAAGCTGAAGCTAGAAGTCCTCGAGAAGAAAGAATTATTCGA
>LFCJ01001334.1_pt1 | contig 17013 bp, 21 predicted proteins | sample 643141 | NCBI WGS metagenome assembly LFCJ01 (sample SAMN03766243, study PRJNA286221) | soda lake metagenome | biome: soda lake; feature: Kulunda steppe; material: water; isolation source: sample B1-Br-g2 brine of Lake Bitter-1 | place: Russia: Kulunda steppe | collected 2010-07
ACCGATGGATGCAGCGTTGGGACAGGCACCCAAACGAGCATAACGATCGCGAACACTTTCATCCGCCACCGGATGCGTCAACACCGGGAGTCAATCAAACGTGGCCTCGCGACTACCGAGACATGATGGCACAAGTCATCTCGTCGCTCAACGAACGGACCAGCGAACTCTGGGCAGAGTTCCAACAGGAGTGAATCTCTCGGGGTCAAATGGTTCAAGACGCCGAAGACGTCCCGTCATCAAGCGAGACCAGAGATCTTGCGGACATCGCGAAGCTTCGCTCCGCTCAGTCACGGAAAATCGAAGATCTTCCGAACGATCCCGAGGCTTCTCTCTTCCCACAGTTGAATGGGAAGACGGACGAGCGATTGGACTCCGGTGATGATCGGGTTGAGATCCTCCCCGTTCCTCGGCGTAACGGGTCCAACGGGCTATCGAACGATCGATCAGATCCTGTGTTCAGGTGGCTCGAGCTGTTTTCGAAAGCTCGTCAGTGTATGAATCTCGGTCATTTCTGGGGTGTCGAATCCCGAGATATCGGCGATTCGCGTTGATGAACTCCGCTCGTCGATCCGTGGTTCGTACGAACGTAGCTCCGGCGATCGTGGTGGATCAGCCAGTGGTCCAAGGGCGGCTTCGTGACCAACCCGTCGACTCGGCACGACCCAGACAGTATGTTCGGGATCGACCTCTGCGATCTGATCGAAATCCTGTATCGCCGCCGTTTCACGGTCATTATTGGATCGTTCGGCCTCGAGGACAGGTTTGACGAATTTTGTACGCAGGGAGGTCGTCACGAGAGGTGCTGCCAGAGTTCCGTCGGCTCCGCATCGTTCAGTTCGGCGTTGGTCTGCATCTTCCGGAGTTCCGTGATGCAACGTTTGGCGACCAGCGGATACACGTCAGCGGGTGTGAATGACACCTCGAGGTCCATCAACTCCGGCCAGTTTTCGGCCCAGATGTCCTCGACCACTCGGGGGTAGAGGTCGTCGTTCAGGTGGAGCCCGAATTCGCGGCCGTCCTCGAGGACCATCTTTCGAACCTGTTTCCGGATCCGTGCCGGGGTACAGTAGGTCGCGACGACGTACTCCGCTCCCGACTCCGCGTTCTCCGGTCGACGACCGAACTGCTCGCGGTTCAGTTCCTCGAATTCGTCGCGGACCAACTTCGCCCGACGGTCACACTCATCACTTCGCACGACCACTCCCTCGACATCCACGCCCTTGGCCAGCGACGAGGTTGGAAACGTGTATTTCTCCGGGTCGAAGTCCTCATCGGGACGCTCGAGGACGGTCGCCGGAACGAACGACGACGCGACCGGCGTCTCCTCGACACGGATTTCCTCGAACACCTCCCACGCGCTCTCGAGGTTGAGAAACCCTTCGAAGGTTTCCTCGTAGGGATTGCCCGGCGGCATCATCGTCTCGACTGCCGCGTACGGGAGCACGTCGAAGCCGATAAGTGCGGGGATATCACGGTCGGTGTACCCGTAATCGAGCGTCGAGTACACGAGATTCTCCGCGTAGACGATCAACGGGCCGTCGAACTCGTCGTGGAGTGTCCGGAGCGCGTCGACATCAATACCGTCACGGAGACAGCGGACAGCGCGGTGGAGCGCCCCGTCGACATCGGTCAGCGAATCGTAGTGGGTTCCGCGGACGGCCTTGCGAGTTCCGAAGACGAGGCTCCCGTCACCGTCGGCCGCAATCGCGACCTGCTCCGGGTAACACTCCGCGTACCGCTCGTCGTACAGCGTGAACCGAAACGAACTCCCGTCGAACTTCTCGACGAGGGTCAGGTCGTCGGCCTGGAAGAGCTCCGACGGAACGACTGGATGGTCGTATCGTGGAATCTTCGGGTAAACTTTCATAGATCGTCAGCGAACACCGCTCGTTCGCACTCCACACATCTCGCACATACCTCAGTATTTGTGAACGACAGCGAAGAAGATTTCCATCACCACTACCACTCGTCGTTCCGCCACTCCTCGAGAAACGCCCGCGTCAACGCACCGACTTCGGAGCGAAACGTCCCCATCTCCAGTGTCCCTTCGCCGTGATAGAGCTGTTTGTGCTCTTCGCGAACGATGTCCTCGAGGACGCGTTCGTACAGTGGCTCGAAGGTCACGGGCTGGCCACGGTCCTCGAGTTTCCTCGCGAGCTTCTCGAGTCGCCGTCGTGTCGCGTACTTCGCGGCCAGCTCTTTGGCCGACGAATCCACAGGAACCGTCTCGTCGACTTCTCGGAAGTCTGGATGAAGCAGTTTCGCACGATCGCCCCGTTTGTTCCGGATAACGACGCCCTCGGCGGGGCCGTCGTACCACGCTGACTCCGGCACGGTATACGAGTCCGGGTCGAAATCCCGCGCCCGCAGCTCCCGTTCGACGGCGTTCACGGCCTCGAGGCCGATCCCCTCGAATATCTTCTCGACGGTGTCCGGCGGACGGAACGCGCCCGCCTTGGCCGACCAGACGTCGAAGCCGAGAAACGAGGGCGTGCGCTCCCAGTCGTACTCGATCGTGTGCTGGTGCATCGCCTCGCCAAAGAAGACGACGTCCGCTACGTCATCGACGGCACTACGGAGTGCGTCGCGCTCGAGGTTCTCCCGAACGTAGCGGACGGCATGCTGGTACGGCTCCGGGATGTCGTCGGGATCGTCGTAGACGCGGCTTCGGTCGCCGAAGCGAATTAGCCCTGACTCCTGGAGCTGGAAACGGACGTTCGCTCCGTCGACTTTCTCGAGGAGCCACAGGTGGCCCGAGTCGAAGAGGCCGTCAGGAGCGTTTGTGACGCGTGGGATCGATGGATATGCTTTCATTCGTGGTAGGTGCCGCCTCGAAGAGCGGATGAAGCCGGACTCGAGGTTCGGTCGACGTAACGCGCACTGAAACCATCGGCCCGCTGTCACCCCCACCGGAGCTCGAGGTCCTCGAGCGTCCAGTCCTCAGAAAGGTGTTCGTCGTATCCGATTTCGGTGATCGCTTCCCGAAGCTCATTCTCGGTCGACTCCTCGAGGGAGAGGGTGAAGTCACGGTCGAATTCGGCGTCGACGTCCCAGCCACGCGGGAACACGCTCCAGTCGGGTATTCCCTCGAGGTGTGCGAGTCTATCGAGCACGAACCCGACGTCGTCGGCGCGCCGGATGACCTCAGCGTAAAGCGGTGCTGCAGCTTCCTGGTCGGCGTGGAGCGCTCGAAACGTGGCTGCCCCTGCCCATATATCGTCGTCCTCGACGACCTCGAAGATGGTCTCCTCCAGCGAGTACTCGGGATGACCGATTGCCCAGCCGACGTGCTGGGACTCTTCCCAGGCGCCTTCGAACGAGCCATCGTCGAACGTTGGGATCGATCCGAGGTAGGTCAGAGCCTCGACGGGAATCGCGGCGACGCCTTCGGCAAGCCGAGTTCGAATCACGCTCCGGGCGACAGCGTTGGCGACGACCGCGGTCACGTTTGAGAGTTTTCCCTCCTCGCGGTGGTCATACGCTCCGGTAACGTCGAGGATGAACGGCCAGCCGTCCTCCTTGGTGACGGCATCGATTAACTCGACAACTGGTTGGTAGTACGTCCAGAAGACAGCGCGGTAGGACTCACCGCCATCGTTGCGTTCCAGCGCGGCCTCGAGTTCGTGCTCGTATTGAGCCAGTGCCGTGACGGCGGCGGCTGGGTCGGGCGTTCGTGCTCGCTCGAGAACCTCCTCAAACTCCTCGTCGATGACGCGTGCGGCCATCCGCTCACGTTCCCGGCGTCGCTTTCGGCCACGGTCTTCGAGCCCGTCGCTGCCGATCATCCCCTCGTCGGTGGAGTCGTCCTCGCTGGGACAGTCGTGCAACCGAAGCGACGAGAGCGTCTCGAAGCGCTCACCACAGTTCTCACAAGTGTGTGCCATTTGCTACCGACGACGCGACCGCGCCACGTAAACGTAATCGAGGGCACGATCACATGGACACGGTCAGAATAGCCGACCGATCTCGTCGCGGGACGTGGCTGCGACCTCCGGATCGAGGGTGGCCCCGCCGTGGACGTCGGCCAGTCGTGTGCGTTCGTCGAGGATGTCCTCGATTAGTTTGCTGAAGCTCCGGTCACCTTTTTTCGTTCAATCGCTCGTAGACGTCATCAGAAATCTGCTTCCGCGAATATGTTCGTCACAACTGGCGAACGCATCAGAAATAATCCGTTATGGTCGTGCGTTCTCGATCACCGATAGCCTGCCGTCTCGAGCTCGTCCAGAAACGCCGGCCGGTTCGAGTGTTTCTCACAGAGGTGTTGGACGAACGCTGCCAACTCCTCGTCGAACTCGAGCCGTTCCATCTCACGCAAATGCTCGATAACGGTTCGGTAGTGGTCACGTCCGGTATCAGCCGCCAGATACGGTTCCAGTAGCTCTCGATACGCCTTGAAGTACGTTTCCGGGCCGACCTCGGCGACGTTGTCTCGATACTGCCGAAGCGTCTCGAGGTCGTCACTCTCGAGAACCCGATCGAAAGCCGCCTCGAGGTCGTCCTCACGAACGGAGAGGTCGATCAGTCGGTCAGGATCGATCCGACCGAGTTGGGTGCGCAATCCGTGGGAAACTGACTCCCACTCTTCGGCTGAACAGACCGATCGCAGGTCGTCGTAGGCGTCCCAGTCCGCAAAACGGACGAACAGCGTCCGAAGTACCTCCCGGTAACGCTCGTCGTCGCGTCCCTGATAGAACGCAGCTGCCAGCCGATGGACGTCAGCAGAATGTGGAAACTCCGCTAACCCGTCCTCGATGACCTCTCGTGCTCGCTCGTCCTGCCCGTCAGCCCGTAATACATCGACGTACTGGCGATAGAACTCGCTTCGCTCGGTGTAGACGTCCTCGAGGACTGCCTGTAGTTGCTCGCGATCTTCGAGTTCCGAAAGGATCCACAGATACATGGAGAGGAGTTGCTCCTCGTCCACAGAGAGTGTCGACTGTTGTTCAGAACGTCCAGCACCATTTCGAGCCCCGCTCGTCGCCACGTCTTCGACCGACTGAAACTCCGTTTCTGTGAGGATTACCGTAAGGGTCTCACCGACGAAGTCGGCCACCTCGAGTGGGCCGACGCCAAGATAGTCGATACCCAATTCGCCGCCCGTGAACAGTTCGACCTCGAGTCGCCACTGCGTCGGGTCTGGAAGTCCCGCATTCGTATCGACGTCACTGTCGACGTCCGCTTGCGGTGTATCGCTTCCTGTACTCGAGTCGTTCTCTGTGGACTCATTACTGGCAATGCCATCCAGCGCTGGAAGGTCAGATCGCACGAGCGAGAGCAGGTACTCGAGTTCGTCGGCTGTCGTACAGACTTCACGAAGTGCGTCGTCGTAGTAGCCCCGAACGAAGCGGAACTCGGCGGTTCGATACTCATCATAGAGGTACTCGAGGTGCTCACACACTGTCTCGTGGTCGAACGATGCCTCGCGAACACACTCAGAGTAGGCATCGATGGCAGACTCGAGGCGGCGACCGTAGTGGCCACTGCTGTCGTCGACCCGATCCAGGTTCTCCCGTATCGCTTCCGCCAGTGCCCGATAGATCTCGAGGGCGCGCTCGTACTCACTGTTTTCCCGGTAGGTCTCCGACAACTCGTCGTATTCAGTGAACTCAAGCTTCGTATCATACTCGACGATCCCACGACGGCCGGCGGCGTTCTCGAATCGGCGGTCGATATCACGCTTGTAGTCGGGGACACTCTTCTCGACTGGCTGGCCAACCGTGGCGAGAAACCGCTCTCGAAGAGAGTCGTGGTCGACGAGAACATCGCACAAGAAGTCTCGAAGCGTTTCGACGTCGGCAGCCTCGAGTGCCGACTCGAGATCGTTATCCGCTGTCGACGTCTCGAGGGAGACTGACTCCGAGGTACTCGCTGATTCGTCCGGAGTCGTATCCGTCTGGAACTGCCGGACGATCTCGTCGTATCGGTCACCCACCGTCAGCAACACGGCGACGATGTGTTTGCAGTCGCCGGCGTAGTCGTAGGGACACGAACACCACCCGTCGAAGTCATCGGCTGAGAGGTCCACCGTCGTTCGATACTCCCGGCTACCCCGTACCGTTGCGGTTATCTTCTGTCCCTCTACCGTCAGGTCCTGTACACGCCCGTCCTCGGCGTAGGAAACGCCTCGCTGGAACGATTGTGCCGTACAGAGATTCCGAATCACATCGCGAGTCGGCTCGCGGATTTCCTCAACCGAGCTGTCGACGCTGGTCTCGTCTCGAGACTCGGACCCGGACCCGGTCCCGGTTCCGGACCCAGACGACGTGGGTGACCACGACCAATCCGCAAACGGGACACGGTCGGCCACTGCAGCCGTTCCTCTCGCCTTGACTTCATCAAGAAAGCCGATGGCCGTCCGTCCTGGATCGACGTTTCCCCACCCGTGGTGGGTTCCCCAGAACTCCGTCGCCCACACGAGGTCGCAATCGACGACGATACCGACGTTGCCCACGATGTCCTCCTGATCGCGGTACCGCTTGGAGGGCGCACCGCCGAGCCCGTCCTGGAGTGTCTGGTTGTACGTGAAATCGTCCCAGGCGTCTTCAAGTGACTGGGTTTCGGTGTCGCCGACGAACTCCGCCGGCGGCGCTCGCTGTGGGTTGACCTGGACGACTTCGACTGGAATGGCGTGTTCTTCGTGGATTTCCTCGAGTAACTCGAGTGTCCGACGATGATCGACTCCGACGTCCGCTTCGGCGTAATAGCGTAGTTTCATGGGTCGTATGAGGGAAGGCTATCCGTGTGTGAGATTCGAGTGCGTTATGCGAGTGTACAAATGGTCACGTCTTGATAGCTTTGGCACGGAGCGAACATGAGCGAGCCAGACGAACGATACGTGGTCGAACTCGGAACGGGGACGGTCGCGCATGTCATTGATATGTCCGTAACCACGCCAGAGCCGGACGACCCGTGGGCACTCGAACCGGAACCACCAGGCGAAAAGCTGTGTTCTCGAGGGACCCGCCGCCATCGGTTCGAACGCATCACGTTCGACGAGTACGCTGAGCGACAAGCCCTCGATCAAATCGAGTTCACGGGTGAGCCACCGGAGGGGCTCTGTTCGTATTGCTGGACAAACCTGCTCGAGACGCTCGAACAGGAACACACCGACGCCGAGGACGAACTCGACGACCGGATCGGTGAGGTCGGCTATCGGCTGCGGTGGAAACAGAAAGGGCGCGCTCGAGACGAATGGTACGATATCGTTGTTCGTCCGGAGACGACGATGGCGGAACTCGACAGACTCGTCTGCCGGTTCACCACACTCGATGATCTGCACCTTCGGATGTACGGCCTCGAAGACGAGTATCTTGACTCGAGCCTCGAGGTTCTCCCCGATCACCAGTTCGAGCAAGCAGGCCACCACCACCAGACGAAAGCCAGCGAGAGGACGATAACCGACGTGGCCGAACGCGGATCCCTCCGAGAGGGAGACAGATTGAGCATGGTCTATGACTTCGGAACGCCCTCCCATTACTACTGCATCGTCAAGGAGACCTACGACCCAGAAGAGATCGACGCCGTCGTCGAAGATTCAGATGTGATCTCCCAGACGAATACAGCTGCGGTCGTCAAAGAGAAACGGCTGTAGTCGGTTTGTACCTGGGAATCAGCTACTCGCTCCAGTAGTGCCAGTCTGCGATCGCTTCTGCCGTCTTCTCATCGACCTCGATCGGTTCTAGTTGGGTGAGCGGAACGCCCAGTTCTCTGTCCATCCAGGAGACGGTCACAAACATCCCCCTGGAGGATGCGTCTGTTGAGGTCATTCCGAGCACACTCACTGTTTCGCCTTCTTCGAGTGGCGAAACGTCTCGCTCACCAACACACTGTGCCTCGAACGGGAAGTCCATGACGTCCTCGAGATATGCATACCAGCCCATCACCTGCTCTTCGGGAGTATACGCATCGACGACGATTTCTCTCCGGATTCGCTTCTCGCGTTCTTCGTTCGTATCTTCTGATGTCACATTCCTAAATCAAGCCCAGAGTTGCTCACTCATCCCCATCGGAGGGGCGCGGCATTACCTCGAGATCACGAATCCGTGGGGACTTCTCCACGGACTGATACTGGCGCATCCAGGCCTCTTCGGGAAAGAGTCTGTTCCGGTCGAACAAGTCACGTGCCTCCGCAGTCAGTTCGAAAAACTGGTAAGGGAATCCTCCAGTACGCTCTCCTGGTTCAAACTCCAGTAACTGCACGACTCCAACATCCTGTAGCGTAGCGAGGTGACGGCGGATTGCATCATCACTCAACCGGGGATTCATGTAATCGAGTTCCTCGACGCTAGGCGCTCCCTTGGGATGACCAACGATGTCGGCGATGATGTCTGCCCGCTTCTTGTCAGTTGCTTTCTGGAGCGCCTTCCACGCATTGAATCCGTTATCAGGACCGGCAGTTTCTGACCCCTTGGCCACCGCCTTCGTTCCAGGTCTCATATCCCCTTCTTTGGGCTCTACTGCAATAAAGCATTCTCACCTAAGTGAGACTCAAAGCGCAACTAAATCAGCGGTGTAAAAACAACTACACAGGCGACAATCGCACAATTGATGCTGTGCCAGCACGCATATTTTGGTAATGGATTCTGACGATACCGAGGGTGACCAGCGTGATTTTGGCGGGTCATCAGTACCTTCACAAGACGAGCTAATTGACGGGTTGGAAAACGTTCGTCTCTCACCGACAGAACACCAGCGAATCAAAGATCTGGTGAATCAGGATCTATCCGAGATCAAGGGGTACGACCGGCGATACCTAAGTGTTGGAGCTGGTGGGACAACAGGCGCAGCTACGCGCCGGAAGATCGTCTATGATATCTTGAATAATCGAACGAACCCACCTGCGATTGCCTTCCGATTAGAGGACTACGGTCTAACACCCGATGAAATCAGACTTTGGGCTCGAGCCTTCGACATCCTTTGTGGACGTGCCACTCACATCGTTGCTGTGATCGAGGATTTTGATGGAGGCTACGTGTGGGAGATGGGATTGCTGTTCGCTCCGACATACCGAGAGAAAGCGTGGGTCCTGAAACGAGAATATAGCGATCCACAGACCGAACGAGAAAAATACGAAAACGGAATGGCAGCCTCACACGTCGAACTTCTCCTCACTGGTCCCCAATGTTACGAATGGAAAGACACAGACGAGCTGCGAGACACCGTTCGAAACATTCCGTAATTGACCTTGGGGTCAAGCCCCGTGGCATCCGCCCAGATTCTTCTGTGGAAACCGGGAGCTTTGGTTGCATTCCTTAATCTTGTTCACTCACGACAGCGGCTCCAGTTGTGGGTAACTCTGTGTCAAGGTGAACTACCACGGGCACGGTGGCCCGTGGCGTCCGGGTTTAGAGTCGCACTGCACCGGAACCGGTCTTTAATAGCTCTCTACAGATACTTCATCGAATAGCTGAAAGTCGTCCGTATTTTTCGTGACAACTGTTGCGCCGGCCTCTTTAGCAACAGCGGCAATCAATAAATCTCCAGAAAGGGGATTTATTTTATCCTGATTGATATTTTTATCCTGGTGGAATTTCGCTTCTAATTCACCAAGAATAAATGCATGTTCCATCTGAAACGGGAGGATAGTCGTCCACTCAAATGTTGTCTGGACCTCAACCGGGTCAAGCATCCCTTGGATTTCTCTTCCGACGGCAATTTCTTTGATGTTCAGCGTCGTCGTTACAAACTCTTCTTCTTCCTGCGTTTCAAGATAGTGTTTAACCGCTTCCCGTCCCGCCCAATAATGGATGAGAAACGTTGTATCAAGCAGTTTCATCTTCTTCGTCTATATCCGCGAGCTTGTCAAGAGCCTCTTGTTGCCGTGCGGAAAGCGCTTTACTTGCTTGGTTGCGAGAATCCCCAACGATTTGTTCAAGTTCGTCGGCTTCTCCTTGCGAAAGTGTTCCGAACTCCTCGCACCAATCAACAGTTGTCTCATCTAATATCCGGTTCATAAGGTCTGTAAAGCTCTCATCCTCTCGTTTTCGAGCTTTCAACCGTTCATATACGTCATCTCGGATGCCAATGGTTTTTGTCCCCATAGTTTGTGTATACACACAAACACAAAACACTTGTTTTTGGTTCCAATAGTGAAATGAACAAAGAAACCATTCTATGGCACCCTGTTGGTGATGGAGGTTCTCAACGTCTCGTGCGTTATTTGAGGAAGAGCGGGTCGTTATCTGCACACCAGCGAAGGAGTTCTGCGTCGTATGTCCGTTCGCCGAACAAGTCTTTGGCCTGGGTGACATCGTAGCCTCGTTCCTGAAGGACCCCCTCGAAAATCCGTCCAACGTGTTCGTCGAAAGGAATTTAGGTCACGAGACTGGCTCTTTCGGCTTCAACGATTGCTCGCGTACGCTTTCGAACGCGGCGTTGTTCTGTTGCTCGAGTGTTCGCATCTGTCCAGCGTTGTCGTAGTAGTACGCTAAAGTCTCGTGCACCGATGCGAGTGAGAGATCGAGCTGGTCGGCAACGTACGCTGGAGAGAGTCCACCATCGATCACCTTCGCGGCCACGTGTCGGACACCGATGCGGTTCCCCTCGATTCGGGGTTCACCGCCGAGAACGTCCTTGTCTGTTGTGATCGCCATCTCCACAGGTACGGTACTTGTTCGTTTATCTCCGTCGACGGTGATGAGTAGTCGTCGATACTGGGGATTGAACGATGAGTTTACCCGAAAGCCACCGCACCGAGGCCTCCCTCGAGTGGTTTGGAGTCTTCGAGATGGGATTCTCTCGACTACGCCTTCTTACTCTCGTCACGCTCAAGCTCGCTCGCGTCGAGTTCGCCCTCGAGATATGCCTCTCCCAGTTCAGTGATTTCGTAATATCCACGTTCTACCCTAGTGACTAAGCCATAATCAACGAGAATAGAGAGTCGTCTAGTGACTTGTTCTCGAGTCCGTCCGATGTTCTTTCCGATAACTGCAGGTGAAAGAACCATACCCGTAGATTGCAGCGCTTCGAGAATCCGCTCATCTGTTGGCAGCTGCATCCAATCTCCGGGCTGTCGCATAACCGGCAGGTTGTGGTGTGATAGTAAACACGTGTCGGTTAATGATCTTAGTGGCAATTATCGATGTTCCTTAGATCACCAATTGGTGAAAAGCTTATTAGGCATCGAACACAAAAGGGTAGATAACGGGAGATACACTGATCTGGGAATTTCAGGTATGAAGGAAGCAGATCCGGTGTAGTGGCACCGGACCCGGTAAGGCTCCCGTTTAGGCGCAGGAAGCCATGTACGCCAACAACCCACGAGACTATCAAAGTCTCGATCGACCAGACGCATCACCCGCCGACCACCCCGCGTGGACCCACCTCGAGTCCGTAGAACGCGACCTCCTCATAGCCACAGCCTGCCTCGAGCACACCGACCGACCCGCGACAGCCACTCACCTGAATCGCGCCCTAGAACCCTGGCACCCCAACATCACCCACGGCGACCTCTACGGCGCTCTCGAGGCCCTCACCCGCACTACCCTCCTCGAGGCGACACCAACTACCGACAGCGACTATCATCTCACCCCCACCGCCCGAACGCTCCTCGAGACCTACAGTGACCACCTCGAGCAGATCCTCACCCCACACACCGTCACCATCAGCCTCGAGCGCCCGATCACGCCCGGCGATGCAGAACGCGCGTATTGCGAACTCCGCAACAGAACCCAGGAGGGCCGACGATGACTCCGACCGACGACCCCACACACATCCGTCGAACGGTCCAGGTGCCCTCACTGCTCACCAACTCGCTGAGAGCCGTCCTCGAAGCGTTCAACACACAAATCATCCAACTCAAAGCCAGCGGCAGCATCGAGACGGCAAACACCGCTCTCCTCGACAGCCTCCGCGAGTACGGCGTCAGCTGGGAACAACAGGACCACCAGCGAATCCGCGTCGACTACGAACAACTCCCTGGCACCGATGGCCCGATCAACCCACTCACCGAATCGGCCTACGAACCACTCCTCGAGGAAATCGAGGCCCGACTCAGCCCACAAGAACGCGCCGTCGACGCCGACCTCGCGGTGACCCAACTCACGATACGAGTCACCGACGAACGTCTCGAGGCAGTCACACCAGCCCAGAGTCCGGAGTTCGACCTGCGATTCGTCTCCGATCCGGCCGAACCGCCAATCAGAGAGATTACGAAACGGTACAACATCGACCGCGGCCTCTACAGCGCACTGGGCTTCAACGTCCACAACCTCAACCTGCGGTCGGTGATCGAAACCGAGACCAAGTACCACCAACAGGCTGACGGCAAATACCTGAGTTGGGCTGGCCCTGGCGACATTCGCCCACGCGCACCCGAACGATTGGCCATCCGAATCAACGACCACATCCTCCCCGACGCGTACGGCGTGCTCAAACCGTACGTGATCACGGACGATCGCGTGATCGAACTCGCCGAAGACGAGATCGACGCCACTGGGGGTGTGACCCAATGAGCACCCAGTTTTCGATCGACGCCGACGAGGGGTTCTACCTTACGGTCGCCGACGAGATCACCGTCTACGAACGCTACGACGACGCCGTCGACGAAATCCAAGACAAACTCGAAAAAGACCCCGATGGATTTCTCGCCGAAGTCGCGATCGACCATACGGCCGACACCGAAGACGTCGCGGTCACCTTAGAACAGGTTGGCTGGCAACAGATCATCCGCGATCTCTCGAGAGAGGACCGATAGATGATTCGTCGTGAACGCCTCCCAGTAGCCGACCTCGTCGTTGACCCGTTGCAAGCCCGCGATACGCCGTGGACGGGCGACGAACCTGACCGTCGACTCGCAGAGTCACTGGCTACCGACGGACTCCTACAGGATATCCTGGTCCGACCACTCGAGTGTATCGACACCCCACCAGACACTGAGGCTGGCTCGTATGCCATCGTCGCGGGCTCGCGTCGATATCACGCGGCGATGGATGCCGGCTATGAGACGATCCAGTGTAAGATCATAGACGCGGATGACCTCGATGCTGCATGGACCTCACTCCTCGAAAACACAGACCGCAAGGACCTCTCGGAAGGCGAGATCGCAGAGCAACTGGGCATCATCTACGAGATGGTCCGTCCCATAGAGGAGCCACAGGCCTGTCCATACTGCAATCAGTCGGTTGCTGGCGAAGCTGGACTCGCTGCCCATTACGGCCAAACCGACTGTCACCCACCGACACGACCCGACGTGATCAGCGGCCACGATTCGGCCACGTACACACCTGGCGAACAGCGGTTCATCTCTGATCGACAGGCACGGCGATATCTCGCCTGGCGGTTTCTCGGTCGTGCTGACGACGGCGGCGTCGATATGATCCACAGCTACCTGCGGACCGCCGCACTCCCCAGCGTGGTGGGGTCGCTGTTCAAAACCCCACAGGAACGCTCGGAGACCGAACGCACAGCGCTCGACAATTACGGCATCGACACGGAGACAACGCTTGGAAGCGGTGACGGCTCCTCTGGTATCGCCCGCGAAATTGCTGCCTTACACGAGGCTGTCGACACCCACACCGACGAGACAGCGCTCGATCCTGAAGACGCCATCCTCGAGACCGTCGGAACACTCCAACACGACGAACTCTCGAGTCAGCAGTTTCGACAGACACTCAGAGACCTTCGCCATGAGTTGACAGCCGACCTCGAGGCCGCACCCGACCAACGCCAACAGTTTAGCGAGACGCTCCAATCGTACGCTGAGGACCTCCACGAACTCTGTGATGAACTCGAGCCCCATCGGCCGTTTCGGAAAGTCGACGTCATGGGCCCGGAGACACACCGACATAGCCGCTGGCATTCCCAGGAGTTTGCTCGCCGGGAGATCTCAACGCACAGCGAACTCGTTCGCGAACTGTATCACGAACGCCTCGAGGCGCTTGCCGAACAGGCGGGGTGGGAGTAACGATGGCGAACGCGACACACTCACCTACGCCAGCGCCGGAGACGCTTCCGGATAGCTACGATCGGCTCATCAGTATCGACCGACTGATCCATGGCGAACACAACCCACGGCAGGTCGCCCCAACCACCGCACTGCGGCGCTCGATCGAACGTGAGGGCATCGACCGCCCACTGATCGTCCGCCCGGATCCCACCCGAGATCTCTATCACGTGACCGATGGCTGGCAGCGCTATCAGGCAGCAACAGCCTGTGGCTGGGAACTGCTTCCGGTCCGGGTCTATGACTCCCCACTCGAGGCACTCCGGGCCACTGAAACCGCAAGTATCGTCCGTGAGTGGAGTACCTACGAGTGGGCTCGGTACTGTCAGTCGCTGGCGACCGAACTCGATGATGGGACCACATCCCAGCATCAACTCGCCCAACAGGTCGCCAGTCAGACGACCAAAAGCCCACAGACCGTCCGGCGATATCTGGAGACGCTTTCGTTGCCCACCGAGGTCCATCCATTGCTCTGTGATGGGCCAGCGGGCACCGAACGTGAGTGGCAGGCGCTCAAACATTACAACGACAGCGTCCGCCGATACACCGGCTTGCCCTGGCATGTGGCTGCCCGTCTTGGCAAGCGAGCAGCCGACGCCGATCTTTCGGAGGATCGAATCGTCGCGATTGCAGCCAACGCCGTCGCCTACGAGGCCGACGTCGCCCTCGAGTTCGTCGACGTTGCAAGCGAACAGCCTGCCGTGCCGTTGCGCACCGTCCGGGCACTGCTCGAGCAAACGGGCGCACACGAGGACTTCTTACACGTCCCGAGTGTCGCCGTTTCGATGGATCACACCGAAAAGGAAGCGATCATGAGTTACTGTGCTGCCCAGCGGACGCCGCTGAGCCAACTTATCGAAACGCTTCTCTCGGCGTTTGTCGCCGATCTTGCTGACGGTGAGGGGTGTGAGGACAACCCCGATACTCGAGTGTCGACACCGAACTCGGGTGGGAGCCGACGCCATCTCGAGTGTTTCGACGAGAGCGACGGTCCAACACAGCAGTGTAGGGGGTCTCGATGACCGTCGTTGTGGCGACGCTCGAGGCCGTCCTCTCGGGAACCGCGATCGCCACAGGCCCGGTCGGTCACTGTGTCAGGTGTTCGACCACGGTGAGGGAAGGTGATGCGGTTGGCCTCTCTGCCAGCCAAACGGCCGACCACCGATGGCAGATCTCACGGCTGTACTGTACGTCGTGTCGGCCTGAGTGTCTCTCAGCGTCGACGCGTGGTGTCCACAAAGCGATTGTTCACGCCCGCGCAGGCACGATCACTGACGTGACTACCCAGCGGTCGTGGCTCGTTTGTCTCGACCCCACCTGCGTCACCATTGCAGGCGTCAACACCGAGACAGCCACCACACGTTCCCAGCGACCGCCACGTCACACACAGGCGAGCGCCCTGTCCCAGACACCCCCTAGCGAGTAGGTTGTCTCGAGGCAGCCAACCGTGCTGGCTTCGAGCCCCAACCGATCGGTGACCACACAGCTGGGCGCAGGTCGCTAACTGCACTCGAGGCAGGTCTATCCTGTCACCGGTAGCAGGCGCGACAACTCGAGACCTCCGGCGTGTTCGACCGCTAGCGTCGACACCACATCCACCCGCGAGTGCGCCGGCCGTCCCAGCGACACCGATTTTTACACAACCAATAGCCATGTCAACGCACAACGCACCCACGACCGACGAGACCGACATCGACGACGAATCGCCTACGACACCCACCTCGACCACCGAGGCCACGAAGGCCATCAAGGCCGAACCCTCGATAGACACAGACAAAGAGGCGGGTACGGACACAGTCGCCCATACCGACACAGAAGACGCCGAACAGACGACCACTCGCACGCTCGAGGCGCTTCTCGCTCGGCTAGACGACCTCGAGGCCACAGTCAACGCCCAGCAGACCCGAATCGCCGACCTCGAAACGTCACTCGAGACAAAACAACGCCGAATCGACTCCCTCGAGAGCCAGACCGACCGCCTCGAGAAAACCTGTGAGACGCTCAGCCAGCAGGTAGATACCCTTGATACCGAATCGACAGCCCGAGGCCGTCGAGTCGAGGCCATCTCGAAAAAGACGGACACGAACAAAGCTCGCATCTCAGAGTTACAGTCCAGAGAACTCGAGAAAGGCGCCCATCTACGCGACCGACTGGTCGATGAACACGCTGTCGACGTCCCTGATGGCCGCCTCGAGCGGCTCACAAAAGATGATGGAGACACCTACTACCGCCTGCCCGAACAGACAGACCCACTCGACCGAGGTGACATTGCACTGGCGTATGGCGACCTCCTGCCGATGCAACAACTCGCTCGCATGGATGAGGATATGTTGCGCTCGGCAACCAACGCCTTGCCCACACGATTGGCCGCGAAGCTGTGGCAGGCTCGCACAGACCCAGCTGTTGGCGACAATCCCTGGGAGCGTGGCTGTAAAGATGTTGCTGAATACGTGAAAGCCGGCGATCTCAAACATTGGATCCGCCGACAGGAACCCGGCGTCAATGACGCGTACGCAAAGAAACTCGTCTCGAGAGTGATCGATGCCATCCTCGACCTCTCAAAGCATCGCCTTGCGGTTCGAAAGCGAACAGAACGCAAAAACGGCCTCGGGTATACCGAGCGGCGACTCGTGTTGCCTACCGATGCAGCGATTCCTGGTGAGACGGGAGGTAACCAGAGCCGGTGACAGCTGGTGTCCTCGGGTGACCGGGGACAGTCGGTTCCAGGACGCCTCGAGAGAGGTCGAATGACTCTCTGGGACGCCTCTCTCACAACAGGACGAACGCGGCTGTACGAGGGTTGGGTAGCATCGGGTGTCTCGCTCGAGTGGTCGTCGGTGGTTAGTACGACGGACGGGGTTCGACGGACTGTCTGGGGACGACAGATGTCGCCGGGTTTGCTGAGCATAATCGGTCGACAACCATCAGCGACGTCACCGCGACGAGACCAGGCATTGACCGTTGAGAAACGGTTAACAGACGGCGTGAGTAACTCAAGCGTGTGACTGACGACATCGCGTATCCCTCTGTCGAACTTATCCTTGATCTTCACGAGCAAATCGTGACAG
>LFCJ01001335.1_pt1 | contig 17010 bp, 11 predicted proteins | sample 643141 | NCBI WGS metagenome assembly LFCJ01 (sample SAMN03766243, study PRJNA286221) | soda lake metagenome | biome: soda lake; feature: Kulunda steppe; material: water; isolation source: sample B1-Br-g2 brine of Lake Bitter-1 | place: Russia: Kulunda steppe | collected 2010-07
AAGCCGCTGGCGAACCTCCTGATTCAGAAGGCCGACGACGGGAACGCCACGGTGACGGTCTGTCACTCCCGGACCGAGGACCTCGCCGAGAAGACCCGCCGTGCGGACATCGTCGTCGCCGCCGCTGGCGTTCCCGAACTCGTCGACGGCTCGATGATCGGCGACGGTGCCGTCGTGATCGACGTCGGCGTCAACCGCGTCGAGGCCGACACCGAGAAGGGATACGAACTCGTCGGTGACGTCGAGTTCGAGAGCGCGAGAGAAGCGGCCAGCGCGATCACCCCCGTGCCCGGTGGGGTCGGGCCGATGACCCGCGCTATGTTACTTTATAACACCGTAAAGGCCGCGAGCCTGCAGGAAGACGTCGACGTGGACCTGCCCTGATCGCCGTTCGCCTGGCCGTTTTGCCGTCCCGTCGTGGCCCTCACTCGAGCAGGTCTCTTCCGAGCGAGTCGAGACGCTCCTGTGCCTGCGTGAACGCGACGTCGTCTCCCCGGAGTCCGTTCGCGAGGTGTCGCGTCGCCTGGATCAGTCCCTCGGCCGTCCCGGGGTCGACGTCGCCGTCGAGCACCCGGAAGCGTTTGGCGTGTTCGCCGAGCGTTTCGAGGGCGCTACGTTCGTCCGGCGTCAGCGTCCGATCGTCGGTCCAGGTCCGAACGTCTCGGCGGTACTCCCGGACGGCGTTCGCGTAGGCGAGTCCGCGTCCCGACCGGAGCGAGCGGGGAACCTCCTCGACGGGTGGTCGCTCGCCGTCGTCGGCATCGCGCAACAGCGAGAGAAAGTACAGCTCCTCGTGTTCGGCTAGCGACTGCTCGCTGGCGACGAGGTCGGCGACGTACAACAGTTCGCTCGCCGCGAGGTATTCGTCGTCCAGTTCGCGAAGATCGCCCGCGCTCACGAACCCACGCTGACGGACGTATTCGCGACACGACTTGCGGGCCCTGTCGGCGAGTTCGTCGTGGGTAGCGTCCTCGACGTCGTTTCGAACGTCGGTGAGGTCGAACTGTACCTGAAGATCGGTGTGTTCGGTTCGCTCGTCGAGACCGACGCTGTGGAGACTCCCACAGGCCGGACAGCCGACGCTTCCGGTCTCGTAGTACGACCAGCGCGTTCCACACTCCGTACACTCGCGCTCGCCTCGGATTTTCATGTAGACGCGTACGCGCGAGAGAGGAAAAGGCTTCACGGAGTGTCGACGGGAACGTCGGATCTACTGGGAACGCCGGGCGTTGACTCGTGCCCGCTCGAGGACGATGAGGCTGGTGTGAATCGTGGCAACGGGGGCGTTAAACCGTCTCCCGACTCGAGCGACGCGGAGCACACCGTAGACTGTGGTTCGTCGGCGACTGTCTCGCGAAGGGGTAGGTACCCCCGGTGGACCGTCAGGTCGGTGGCTGGCCGAGGCGGTCGGCGACCCCGCGATTCCGTCTGCTCGAGAATCGTTTCACCGACGCGTCACCGACACACGTCCGGTCGTTTCCGTCACAACCGTCGATTTCTCGACCGATCTGGGGGCTGAAGAACCCGTTCGTCGGACCGGGATGGGTGGAGGAGATTCGACGAACGTTCCGAACTCGAGCACACTCAGGAATCCAGAGAGGACGTTCAACAGGTCATTAAAGTACGGCAGTTGCAGGCCGCAGTGCAACCAGCTGGAACGTTCTATCGAGGGATATGTCCCATCAGAGACTGAACCGACGGAAGTTCGTTGTTGCAGCAGGTACGGCGAGTGCGCTGGCGCTGGCCGGGTGTGCCGACGATGAACCCGGCGACGAAGAGGAAGAAGACCCGGACGCCGAGGACGACGACCCGATGGACGACGACGAAGAACCAGGGGTCGACGACGAAGAAGACGACGATGAGATGGAAGACGACGATATGGAAGACGACGACGAAACCTACACCCTGACAGTGACGGTCGAAGACGAGGACGGCGATCCCGTCGAAGGAGCGACCGTCGAACTCGAGGAGGCCGACGAAGATGACGACGAAGATGACGACGAAGACGACGATCTGGCGGATGACAACGAGGACGAGGAGGACGACGAAGACGACGACTTGATGGACGATGACGAGGACGAGGAAGAGGACGAAGACGACGATCTGGCGGACGACGACGAGGACGAAGAGGACGACGAAGCCCACGAAGAAGAGACCGACGAGGACGGCCAGGTCGAATTCGAGGACCTGGAAGACGGCGAGTACACGGTCCACGCAGAACACGAGGGCGAAGAAGCCGAGGAGGACGTCGAGATCGACGGCGCCGACGAGGAAGTCACGCTGACCCTCGGCGAGGAAGCCGACGACGCGATGGACGACGACGCGATGGACGACGACGAAGACGACGCGATGGACGACGACGAGGACGAAGATGACGCCCTCTAATCGGGCCTCCCGTATCCCTCGGTAGACGGCCACTCCAGCCCCCTGCCCGGGTCTGGCTCGAGGAGTCCCATCGAAGCCGTTCGACACGGGCTCGAGGCGCTGTCCTCTCTCACGGGCCGGGGTCTGCCTCCGCCTGTTTGCTACTGGCTGACATACGTGAGCCGTCGCGAGGCCACAGCGTGAGTCAAAAGGCAAGACACATGTGTGACGCGACCGGGGCCCCACAGGTCGACCATCGGGACAGGATGGCCGTGTCGCGGCGTCGGTACCCCGTCGACGCCGGCGACTGATTTTTCCCTCGGTGGACAGTACGACTCCCCATGCGAGACGAAGAAGACGTCCGTGAGCAGTACGAATTCCTGAAAGAACACCTCGAGAGCGAGGAGATGAACCACGACGGCGTCGAGCAGATGTTCACCTACTACAAGCGGGCACTGGGCTGGGTGCTTGAGGAAGAGCACATGTGAAAGGGCGTTCGGACGTATCACTTTCCAATCCTGTGTCGATACGTTTAAGTAGTGCCAGCAGAATCTTTCTGTTGACGCTTCGCTTGGAGGGCCGAAGCGTCAGCGGGGACCAATTCAGGGCGGCAAGCGATCGCGTGGCGTTTTTCCCGCCACGCGATCTGCTTTCCTGTTTACTACACTGTCGAGCTACTGCGACGGTCGGGTGTGAACGACCGACTGTCGGTTGCGTTGCTGTCGAACCGAATCGTTCGACTGGTAGCCCCGTTGCTGTCGAAGAATTATCCAGCTCTACTTTCAACTGACCGTAGACATGAACTTGCCGTTAGATATCCCTCCGGGGTCGATCCATCACTGGAATTATCCTTCGGTTCGAGTCACCCACGCTGTATTCGCCGGTAATAGCCGGGTTTCGATCGAAACGACCCGATAGCCTTATTAAAATTCGACAGTAAGTACGCATGGTACGTTCCCAATGTACGACCTGACAGGATTCCAGCGTGATCTGCTCTACGTCATCGCTGGCGAGGAGGAACCCCACGGACTGGCCATCAAAGAGGAACTCGAGAACTACTACGAGAAGGAGATTCATCACGGGCGACTGTACCCGAATCTCGATACGCTCGTGGACAAGGGACTCGTCGAGAAGGGACGGCGTGATCGCCGGACCAACTTCTACACGCTCACCCGTCGCGGTCGGCGGGAACTCGACGCTCGTCGTGACTGGGAAGCCCAGTACGTCGACCTCTAACGCGTGCGCTCGTCACGAACGGGTACAGCGCTCGTCGGTCTAGCGATCGGTTTCCTCGTGAGCGTCGCCGCCTGGATCTACTTCGAGACGCTGCTGTTGTTTCTGTTCCTCCCGTTCGTCCCGTTTCTCTTTACGCGACGGGACCGCGAGCAAACCTCCCGTTCGGTCCGACGGTGCCCACGATGTGAGTTCCAGACGGCGGACCCGGATCACGAGTTCTGTCCACGTGACGGCTCCAGGCTGCGTGAGTGACCGCGCCTCGAGCGTCGAGAGTGGAGTTCGACGTCGTGGTCGTCGCTGGCCGAGCCGTCAGACTGCGTTCGAGCCGGCACGCCCCTTATGTGCGATTGGACGGAAGTACACCGAGTGATAGAGGTTCCGCTGCAACTCGCCGAGGCTCCCCTCGATGAGTCGGTCGTCAGGATTGCTCTCGCGGGCGCCCTCGGGATGTTCCTGGGACTCGAGCGCGAGTGGTCCCAGAAGTCCGCCGGTATCCGGACGTTCTCGTTGATCAGCCTGCTCGCCGCGGTCTTTACGATACTCGTCCTCGAGACCGACGTCGGTGCGGGGCTGCTGTTGCTGGGCGGCCTCCTCGTGATCGTGCAGGGCGTGTTGCTCGCACTCGAGGGGCTGCTCGGCGACGAAGAGACTGGCCTCTCGCTGACGACGTCCGTGTCGATGCTGGTCGCCTACGGCGTCGGGGCACTCGTCGCGGCCGGCTTCATCCTCGAGGGGGTCACCGTCGCCGTGCTCTCCTCGCTGTTGCTCGTCCTGAAACGCGAACTGCACGCGTTCGCCTGGGGGCTCTCCCGCGAGGAGATGCGATCGACGACCGAGTTCGCCATCCTCGCGTTCGTCGTCTACCCGCTGTTGCCGCCCGAGGCGACCCTCGAGCTGGGCACGGTGATGATTCCACTCGAGCCACAGGTGATCTGGCTGATGGTGGTCGCGGTCGCCGGCATCGGCATCGTCAACTACGCGATCGTCTCGACCTACGGCGGCCGGGGAATCGCCATCACTGGCTTTTTCGGCGGGCTGGCCTCCTCGACGGCCGTCGTCGGGACGATGCTCGATCACGTCCGGCAGCGTCCCGAGGCCGCTTCCTATGCCGTCGCCGCGATCCTCCTCGCGAACGCCGCGATGGCTGCCCGAAACCTCGCAATCGCCGTCGGCTTCACCGTCGGCGGCCGGACAGCCGTCCTCGTCGAAGCGATCGTCCCGCTGGGAGCCGTCATCCTGGTCGCGTTCGTCGTCGCCGCCTGGACGGCCGACTGGCGCGAATCCGGGCCGATGGAACTCGAGAGTCCGTTCTCGCTGAAAAACGCGCTGGGGTTCGGGGCCGTCTTCCTCGTCGTGCTCGTCTTCGGGTCGCTCGCGGAGACCTGGTTCGGGACCCTCGGCTTCTACGCGACGGCCGTCGTCAGCGGCTTCGTCTCGAGCGCCGGCGCGACCACCTCGGCGGTCGTCCTCTACCGCGGTGGCCAGCTCGGTCCGGCGGAGGCGACGATCGCCATCCTGCTGGCGACGGTCTCGAGCATCGTCGTCAAGGCCCTCCTCGCGTCGACGTCGACCAACCGAGACTTCCGAAACCAGGTCGCGGCCTACAGCGCGGTGCTGTTGCTTGGCGGCGCGGCAGCGTCCGTGCTTCTCGTCGTTTAGTGGGCAGATTGGAGCGATTTCGTTCGCTTTCGCCACGATCGACGGATTTCATCGACTCTTTATTTACGGGCGTTATACTGGACTGTATGGATCGAAACACGGTCGAACCGCAGGTCGAGACGGTCCCCGGCCAGCGGGCGACGGACTGGGTCGAGTACCACCACCAGTTTGCGGCCCCGAGCACCTACGTCTACGAGTTCGTCTGGGACGCCAGTGCCGGCGCGATCGGCCCGTTCTGTACGGACGTCGATGGGAACGTTTTGCTCGATTTCACGAGCCACGTCGCCGCCGCCCCGCTCGGCTACAACAACCCGCACCTCCGCGAGAAGTTCGAAGAGTTCGATCTGGTCGATCCCTCCAAGATCGCCGGCCAGGACTTCTACGTCAGTGCCGGCGGAACGCCGACGGACACCGATCTCCCTGGCCCGAGCCAGCTGATGGATCGGCTCCTCGAGACGGTCGGGCAGTACGACATGGACCGGGTCTTTCTCTCGAACTCCGGCGCCGAGGCCGTCGAGAACGCGATCAAGATCTGTTATGCCAGCGGCGGCCACCGCGGGTTCACCTTCGATGGCGCGTTCCACGGACGCACGCTCGGCGCGCTCTCGCTCAACCGCTCGAAGGCCGTCCACCGCACGGGCTTTCCGGAGATTCCCGGCGTCGTCGCCCTCCCCTACCCGTCGACTGACGAGGAGTACGAGACTCGCTGGCAGACCGACGGCCCCGGCGGCAACGTCCTCGCCGACAAACTCCACCGCGAACGGGGCGTGATCGACCCCGACGAGGTCGCCTACGTGATCCTCGAGCCGATCCAGGGCGAAGGCGGCTATCGACCCGCCCACCCGGCGTTCGCCCGCGATCTCGAGGCGCTTCGCAACCGCTACGACCTGCGAGTCGTCGCCGACGAGATCCAGTCCGGACTCGGGCGCACCGGCGAACTGTGGGCCGTCGACAACCTCGAGCTGACCCCCGACGTCATCACGAGCGCGAAGGGGCTGCGCGTCGGTGCGACGATCTCACGTTCGGACGTCTTCCCCGAGGAGGAGAGCCGAATCTCCTCGACCTGGGGGGCCGGCGATATCGTCGGTGCCCTCCAGGGTGCGCTCACCCTCGAGGTGCTCCAGGAGACCGACGTCCTCTCGAACGTTCGCGACCGGGGCGAGGACCTCCGGGCCCGACTCGAGGACGAGGTCGACGCCCGGCCGGAACTGCTCGAGGTACGCGGGCGGGGGCTCATGCTCGCCGTCGAGTTCGATTCCAAACCCTGTCGCGACGACGTGCTCGAGGCCGCGTTCCGCCGCGGGTTGCTCACCCTCGGCTGTGGCTACAAAGCGCTTCGCCTGCTCCCGCCGCTCGACGTCACTGCTCGAGAGATCGACCTCGGGATGGAACTGCTGTGTGAAGCGATCGACGAGGTCACGTCGACGGCCTGAGCCCACGGATACTGGTAATAGATCCACCTCTCGAGTTAACAGACAGTTTCTGACAGAGTCTAAGTGAACTGCTCAGGTTTTGTCGAAGTGGTGTGGCGAATGTCGCCCGAACGAAGGGGCTACGGGTATCTCATCAGGCCCTCTGTCGAGAAGTCGACCGGGTCAGCCGGCAGCGTCGCTCACTCGCCGCGCAGTTCGTTCACGTGGTCGATCCGTTGCTGGACGAGGTCGGGTTTGCCGATGTCGTGGCGCATGTGCAGGCCCTCGTCGCCGGCGAGTGCCAGCGCGTCCTCGGCGATCGCCTCGGCCTCGGTGATCGAGTCGGCGAGGCCGACGACGGCGAACGATCTCGAGGTCGTCGTGTAGATGCCGTCGTCGCGCTCGTCGACACTGGCATAATAAAGCAGGGCGTCGCCGGCGCTCTCTCGCGGCTCGTCGCCGCTCGAGTCGTCCGTGGCGCGGGCCGCCCGCGCCACGCTCTCCTCGTCCACCTTCACTTTCGCACCGGCCTCGGGATCGGTCGGGTAGCCTTCGGGCACGGCGTACTTACAGACCGTGGCCTGATCGGCGAACTCGAGGTCGGGCAGCGACTCGCCGTCGCGGGCGGCCGTGAGCACCTCGAGGAAGTCCGTCTCGAGGACGGGCAGGGTGTTCATCGCCTCGGGGTCGCCAAAGCGGGCGTTGAACTCGATGACCTTCGGCCCCTCGCTGGTGAGCATGAACTGCCCGTAGAGGATGCCGCGGTAGTCCTCGAGGCCGTCGACGACGGCGTCGATGATCTCGACGGCGGCCTCGTAGTCCTCGGCGGTCATGAACGGCAGTTCGCGGGTCGCGTCGGAGTAACTGCCCATGCCGCCGGTGTTCGGCCCCTCGTCGCCCTCGTAGGCGCGCTTGTGGTCCTGGACGGCCGGGGCGGTGCGGAGGTCGCCGTTGGCGACGAACGCCTGGACGGTGAACTCCTCGCCGATCAGCCGTTCTTCCAGGACGATCCGATCGTAGTCTGAGTCGCGGATGTACGCCTTGCCCCCCTCGGCAGTCACCTGGTCGCCGATGACTTTGACGCCCTTGCCGCCGGTGAGGCCGGCGGGCTTGATCGCGAGGTCGCCGTCGTATTCGTCGATGAACGCACAGGCGGCTTCCATGTCGTCGAACGTCTCGAAATCCGGGTTGCCGGGGACGTCGTTGTCGGCCATGAAGCGCCGCTGGAACGCTTTGTCCGTCTCGATGCGGGCGTCGGCTTCCTTCGGGCCGAAGGCGTAGATGCCGGCTTCCTCGAGCGCGTCGGCGACGCCGGCCTCGAGGGGCGCTTCGGGACCGACGACGGCGATGTCGGCCGTGACCGATTCGGCGTACTCGACGACTGCATCGGGGTCCGTCGTCTCGAGCGTCTCGAAGCCCTCGGCGATCCGGGCGATACCCGGGTTGCGGTTGCCCGCACAGGCGTAGAGGGCAACGTCGCTACCGTCCAGCGCGCGAGCGATGGCGTGTTCGCGGCCACCGCCGCCGATCAGGAGCACCGTCTCTGTCATGGTCGATAGCGGAACGCACGAACCTGTAAACGTTGCTCTTTGCTCGAGCCGAATGTGTGCACGAACGTGCCCTGGCGACGGGCGGGCAAGCGACGGGACTCACGCGTAGAACAGCGGTGGCCGTCGGTCGCCGCCATACTCCTCGTCCGGGAGGTACGGCTCGAGCGCCGTCTCGTCTGCATCACCGAGCAACTGATCGAGGACGTCGACCGCGGCCTCGCGGTGTAACGGCTGGTTGTCGTTTCCACACTGGTCGTCCATCACGCAGGCCGGACAGCCGCCGACGGTCCCACAGTCACAGCCGGCGATCAGCTCCCGGGCTCGCTCGGCGACGGCTTCGTAGTTGTCGTAAATGGCCCGCGCGAAGCCGAGCCCGCCCTCGATGCCGTCGTAGACGAACCAACCGCTGGCGGGTTCCCGCTCGAGGTCCATCGCGATCTCTCTCACCGTCGCTTCGGCGGCGGCGATGTTCCGCGGGGCGTCGTCCGAGCCGTCTGGACCGATCCCCGACGGTCCGTCTCGAGCGTCTCCGCCCGCGTCCTGGTCGAGATGGGAGTCGATCGAGAGCGTTGCCAGTCCACCCAGATCGCGTTTGTCGACCATCAACTCGAGCGGGGCAACGCCGATGATCGCGTGTTCGGCGGCGTGTAAGCCACCCGCATAGCCGAGGTGGGCGGTCTCCGCGAGGCCGTCCTCGAGGTCGGGCAGCGAGAACTCGCGGTACTTTTCAACGAGGCCCCGTTCGAGGCGTTTCGGGACCTCGAGCCAGCACAGTTGCGTCTCCATCGACAGCGGCGGGTTCTCGGTGGGGATCGCCCGGGATTTCGTCGTCCCGTCGTGGATGCCGACCTCGTCGTAGGTGCCGTGGTAGACGAGTACCCGGCCGCGGCCGAAGTGCAGCGTGAAGTCACCGATCTCCCGCGATTCCTCCGAAACCGCATCGAGGACCGTCACGTCCGTTCGCGTGCGCGTGTAGTAGTCGACGTTGGTCGGTTGGACCGTCACCGACGGCCGCGGCGAGCCGTGATCGACGGCGACGACCTCGTACTGCTGGCCCCCGTGGAGCCGAACCGCCCCCTCGTGGAAGTCCCGCAGCACGCGCTCTCTCGCCAGTGGCTCCATCTCCGGGTCGTGGCCCTCGTCGACGCCGTCGGCCAGTCGAACCTCGTACTCCTCGCCGGCCGTCGCGTACAGCGAGATCGATTGCTGTGGCCTGGGCGGCCCCGCGTAGGAGACGCCAGTCTCGAGCGCGCCCGTTAGCTGGCCGGCCCGGCGCCACATCTCGACGGCCCGCTCGAGGCGCTCGCGGTCGGCGAACGATCCCGCGTCGTCCTCGCTGAGTGCGAGTTCGTCTGCGGCACAGCGTACGTGCTGGGCGAAGACGGCGTCGTTCTCGACGTCGACGACGGCGTCCTCGACGTCGGCCTCGAGCAGGTAGTCCGGGTGCGAGACGACGTACTGATCGAGCGTGCGGTGCTCGGCGACGAGTACGGAGAGCGCGCGTTTCGCCCCCCGGCCGGCGCGACCGATCTGTTGCCAGAACGACTGGCGCTGGCCCGGATAGCCCAGCTGGACCGTCGCGTCCATCTCGCCGACGTCGATCCCCAGCTCGAGGGCGTTCGTGGAGGCGACACCGTCCAGTACCCCTGTCTTTAGCTGGTGTTCGGTGCCGTGGCGCTGTCGGCGCGAGTGGCCGGCGTGGTAGGGCTCGATCGCACTCCCCCGGTCGGGGTTCACGTAGGTGCGTCGGTTGTCCCCTCGGAACTTCGCGGCCCGTTTGACTGACAGCTCGGCGAGCTTCCTCGAGGGCGTAAACAGCAGCGTCTGGGCGTCGTGGTAGGCGAGGTGTGAGAGCACCCGTGGTGCTTCGACGGTCGCGGGGACGCGCTCGAGGACGGCGTCGGCATCCGCTTCGGTGACACGCTCGGCGCTGTCGTCGGCACTCTCGGCCGTGCTGTCGGTGCGCCCGCTCACCTGCGACCAGTCGTCACGGTCGTCGGCCCCGTCCTGGCGCGCTCGAGGCGGCGGGTTCCACACCACGAGTTCGCGTGGGCCGGTCGGCGAGCCGTCGTCGTCGATCACGGTCACGGGCTCGTCGATCAGGGCCTCGGAGTGCTCGCCGGGGTTGCCGATCGTCGCGCTCGTGAGGACGTACCGTGGGTCGGCGTCGTAGTACGACAGGACGCGTTTGAGCCGGCGGACGATCCAGGCGACGTGCATCCCGTGGACGCCGGTGTAGGTGTGGGACTCGTCGATCACGAGGAGGTCGCACGCCGAGAGGAAGCGAGCCCAGCGGTCGTGATCGTGCAGATAGGTGTTCACGCCCGCGAAGTTCGTGATGATGACGTCCGCCTCCTCGCGGATCCGTCGGCGGTTCTCGCCGTACTCGGTGTCGCCGTCGTAGACCCGAACCGTGATCTCGAGGTCCAGCGTATCGAAGAAGTCGTTCAGACTCCGTTCCTGATCCCGCGAGAGCGCCTTCGTCGGATAGAGCAGGTACGCGGTCGATTCCTCGCCTCGAGCCCGCGCCTCGAGGACGTGCCGGGCGATCTGGAGGGCGTAGATGCGCGTCTTCCCGGAGGACGTACTCGTCGCGACGCAGACGTTCTCCTCGCGGGCGAGGGCCTCGAGTGCCTCGGCCTGGTGGGTGTAGAGCGCTTCCTCGAGTGACGCCGCGAGTTCGGGCCGGAGCACGGTTGCGGGCGGGACCGTCGCGGCCTCCCGCCCTGGCAACTCGAGGACGGTCACGTCCTCTGCGTCGCGGTAGCGCGGAAACGTCTCGAGGAGGTCGTCGCCCGTGATCGGGACGTCCGTCGGGTCGGTCGATCGGTGGTTGCTCATCGGTCAGAAATCACCCAGTCCAGTCTGCTCGGTCTGCTCGCTTCTCTCGTTCGCGTTCCTGGCATCGCCTGACGTCGGCCCCCGGCGACGCCCGCTCGAGCCCGACGCGGGGACGTCGGTGGATTCGACGGACGGCTCGCTCGAGCGATCGCTGGCGGTATTCGAGGCCGTCGAATCCGCCCGTGGGCCGTCTCGCAGGCGCTCGTAGACGTGCCACAGCGCCCGGCAGTCGTCTTCGCAGTAGGCCTCGTGGCGGTCCCACTCGAGGGCCTCGCCGGTTCGGACGAACTGCTGGTATGCCGCGGCGGTTCGTGCGCCATCGAGGCCCGTCCCCGCGTCCTCGTAGCCCAGCGCCGACGCGACGTCCGCGAGCGCGTTCGTCCGTCCGGGGAGCATGGCGTTGTCGTCGCCGACGGCCCACAGGTAGAGATCGAACTTGGGAATCGCCTCCCACTCGTCGGCGTAGTAGGGAACGTGTTTCGCGATGAACGCCCCGAGGTGGCGGTAGTCGAAGCGCCAGCCGTTCCACGTGAGCAGCGCCCGGTCGGGGTGGATGCCGAGCAGCCAGTCACAGAACGCCTCGAGGACTGACCCTGGATCAGACGGGTCGGTGCGCTCGACGAACGCGCGGTACTCGTCGGTCGCAGGGTCGTAGACGCCCACCTGCCAGATGATCGTCGGCGAGAGCCCGTCGGTCTCGATGTCGAGACACAGCGGCGGCGTCGACCAGTTCTCGCCCGGCAGGGACTCGTCGGTGAGCCGCCGGGGCTCGCCCGTCTCGAGGACCCTCGCGTGCTGGTGGAGGGTCCGTGCGCGGCCCCGGCCGACCCCCGGAAGGTCGGCGAGCGTTTCCGTCGGCGTCTCGAGCAGTTCCATCCGCGTCCGGACCCCCAGGTCGGCGAGCCGCGCGGCCGTTTTCGGGCCGATCCCGGAGACGGCCTCGAGGCCGAAGTCGGTGACGTCGTACGTCTCGATCCGCTCGACGCCGTCGCCTCCGAGGGTCACGAGTGCGACGCCCGTCGACTCGCCGTAGCCCTCAACCGGTCCCACCCCGCGGAGGCGGACCGAAACCGCGTCCTCGTTGGTCGACCTGCACGCGACGAATGGGTCGTGATCGACGGCCCTGACGGTCCCGGTCTCGGATGCGAGGTGCCACAGTTCGTCGTAGCCGGCCGGCTCGCTCCCCGTGAGCACGGTCGTCACGCGATCACGCGGGAGCGCGCTTGCGAGTGCGTCCGCGTGCTCGAGCGTCGTCTCGAGGGCGGTCGGACGGACGCTGGTCGTGACGTCGTCACAGACGAGCACGCAGGGTGTCGACGCTGCGAGTTCGTCGGCGACCGTCTCAGGGGTCGCACGGAGCGCTCGCGAGTCGGGCGCGACCGATACCCCGAGCGTCTCGTCGGCGGTGTCTAACGCCAGCGTCGAGAGGGGACCGCGGCCCGACTCGAGCGGCGGGTGGACGACCGGCGCGTCGAACGCTCGTCGGGCGCGAGCGAACGCCTGGGGGTCACGCGAGGGGCCGAGTACGGAGACGGCGTCGGGCTCGAGCGTCGCCCCCAGGTCGCGCAGGGTCGCCTCCGGACGGTCGGCGAGCGCCGACGGCGAAAGCGCAAGGAGGGTGGGGCCGGCTCGAGCGGTCATCGTCTCACGGAACGGGTGGGGGGACAATGAGGATTTGGAGAGCGCGGTGAAAGTGACTCGAGGTCGCGCGAGTCGTCGAAGCGCAGTGTTTTAGTCGGGGACTTCGAATGGCGCGACAATGCAACAGTACCTCGAGCTGGTCGAGGCCGCGCTCTCGGGAGGGACCTACAAGCCCAACCGAACCGGCGTCGACACGATTTCGTCGTTTAGCGAGCACTACGAGGTCGACCTGGAGGAAGGCTACCCGCTGCTCACGACCAAGCAGATGGACGGCTACCGGTGGAACTCGATGCTTCACGAGGTCTGCTGGTATCTCTCCGGCGACGAGCACATCCGGGAGCTGCGCGAGGAGACGAAGATCTGGGACGCCTGGGCCGACGACGAGGGACGGCTCGACACCGCGTACGGTCGCTTCTGGCGGCGCTACCCCGTCCCCGAGCAGGAGGCACGTCTCGAGGGCGAGTCCTGGCCCGACGCGGCCGACCAGTGGGTCACCGAGGAGGCGGACGGCCGACTGACGTTCGACCAGTTGGGGTACGTGATCGACGGCCTCTTCGACTCGCCGAACTCGCGTCGGTTCGTCGTCAACGCCTGGCACCCCGCGAACGCGGCCGTCTCGACGCTGCCGCCGTGTCACTACACGTTCGTCTTCAACGTCCAGGGCGACCGGCTGAACTGCCATCTCACCCAGCGGTCGGGCGACATCGCACTCGGCATCCCGTTCAACATCGCCGCCTACGCGCTTCTAACGAAAATCGTCGCCCAGCAGACCGGCTTCGAACCCGGCACGTTCGCCCACACCGTCGTCGACGCCCACGTCTACTGTGGCCGTGGCGACCGCGGCGAGTGGTACGCCGACAACCTCGATACGCTCCAGAGTAGGCTTGCCGACGTCGACACTCGCGAGGACTTCCAGGCGGTCCGCGAGTGGCTCGAGGCCGAGGCGCCACCGGAGGCCGAGGGTGACGAGCGTCTCGATCACGTCCCCGGCCTGCTCGAGCAACTCTCCCGTGAGCCACTCGAGCGCCCGACGCTCGAGGTCGCTGACGTTTCGATCGACGAGTTCGCGTACGACGACGTCGAACTGGTCGGCTACGAATCCCACGAGGGGATCACGTTCTCGGTGGCCGAATGAGCGACGAATCGACTCCACGCGACGCGTCCGGGGAGCGGGAGACGGACTGCGAACTCGTCGGTATCGTCGCCGTCGCCGACAACGGTATCATCGGCAAGGACGGCGAGATGCCGTGGCACCTCCCCGAAGACCTCGCCCACTTCAAGGAGACGACGATGGACCACCCCGTCGTCATGGGACGAGTCACCTACGAGGGCATCCTCGAGGCGCTGGGCGAACCCCTTCCCGGCCGGACGACGGTCGTCGTGACGAGCCGTGACCTCGAGACGCCCGAGAACGCCGTCGTCGCGAACGATCTCGAGGCGGCACTCGAGCGGGCGGAGACGGCTGCACGCGAGCGACACGACGGGGCCGACCGAATTTTTATCGCGGGCGGAGCATCGGTGTACGAGCAGTTCCTGTCCGCGCTCGATCGCCTGATCGTCACCGAAATTCACGACGAGCCAGCCGGCGACACCTCGTTTCCCGACTGGAACCGGGCCGAATTCCGGGAAGTCGACCGTGACGAACACGACGGGTTCGCGTTCGTCGAATACGTTCGCTCGGGGTGACCGGGCCCGCACGTCGGCCCGGATCGCTGGTTTTCCCCCCGATATAAGATGGTCATGATCTTTCGGTCTGTATCGATCGGTCGAATCCGTCTACGAGGGCTGACAGTACCGATATCGGGTTAGTCTGGTTGCTGCAAATTTTGCCTCGAGGAATACGCGACGGATGTGACCGCTTCGAGCCGTTCTCGGCAGTTTCAAATGTGATGGGGCCATAGCCGCGGATATGTCTACGACGGAGTTCTCGGATGCAATCCGGGAATTCGAACACGACGGAGAAACGTACAAGATGGCCGACCTCACGGTCCTCGAGGAGCAGGGCCTCTGTGAGCTCGAGAAGCTGCCCGTGAGCATTCGAGTGCTGCTCGAGTCCGTGCTGCGCAATGCCGACGGCGACATGATCGACGCCGACGACGTGCGTGCGGCGGCCTCCTGGGAGCCGGACGTTCCTGACGCCGAAGTGCCGTTTACGGTCTCGCGGGTCGTCCTGCAGGACCTGACCGGCGTGCCGGCAGTGGTCGACCTCGCGGCGCTGCGCTCGGCCGCAGACCGCAAGGGCGTCGACCCGACGGTCGTCGAGCCGGAAGTCCCCTGTGACCTCGTGATCGACCACAGCGTGCAGGTCGACCACTTCGGCAGCGACGACGCCTACGAGAAGAACGTCGAGATCGAGTACGAGCGAAACGAAGAGCGATACCGTGCGATCAAGTGGGCCCAGCAGGCGTTCGACGAGTTTAACGTCGTCCCGCCGGGAACGGGGATCGTCCACCAGGTCAACCTCGAACACCTCGGCGAGGTCGTCCACGACCGCGAGGTCGACGGCGAACAGTGGCTGGTGCCCGACACGCTCGTCGGGACCGACAGTCACACCCCGATGATCGGCGGCATCGGCGTCGTCGGCTGGGGTGTCGGCGGGATCGAGGCCGAGGCCGCACTGCTCGGCCAGCCGATCAACCTCTCGCTGCCGGAAGTCGTCGGCGTCCGCCTCTCGGGTGACCTCCCAGAGGGCGCAACCGCGACCGATCTGGTGCTCCACATCACCGAGAAGCTGCGCCAGGTCGGCGTCGTCGACAAGTTCGTCGAGTTCTTCGGCCCCGGCGTCTCGCAGCTCTCCGTGGCCGACCGCGCGACCATCTCGAACATGGCCCCCGAACAGGGCTCGACGATCAGCATGTTCCCCGTCGACGAGAAGACCCTCGAGTATCTCGAGCTGACGGGTCGCGACCCCGACCACATCGAACTCGTCCGCGAGTACCTGGAGGCCCAGGGGCTGTTCGGCGAGCAGGACCCAGAGTTCACCGAGACCGTCGAATTCGACCTCGGCGAGGTCGAACCGAGCCTGGCGGGCCACAAGAAGCCCCACGCCCGCATCCCGATGGGCAACTTAGACGAGCACTTCCCGACCCTGCTCGAGGAGGAGGGCGTCGTCGACGCCGACGGCAGCGCAGTCGGTGCCGACGTCGATGCCGGTGACGGCGCGCTCGTCGCCGACCAGGGTCTCGACCTGGATGATAAGGTCCCCGTCACGCTCGAGGACGGCACCGAGGTCGAGATCGGCCACGGCGACGTCCTCGTCAGCGCGATCACCTCCTGTACGAACACCTCGAACCCGTCGGTGATGGTCGCCGCCGGACTGCTCGCGCGTAACGCCGCCGAGCAGGGACTGGAAGTCCCCGACTACGTCAAGACCAGCCTCGCACCCGGGAGCCGCGTCGTCACGGAGTACCTCGAGCGCTCGGAGCTGCTCGACGACCTCGAAGAACTCGGCTACCACGTCGTCGGCTACGGCTGTACGACCTGTATCGGGAACGCCGGTCCGCTCCCCGAACCGATCGAGGAGGCCATCGACGAGTACGATCTCTGGACGACGAGCGTCCTCTCGGGCAACCGCAACTTCGAGGCGCGCATCCACCCGAAGATCAAGGCGAACTATCTCGCCTCCCCGCCGCTGGTCGTCGCCTACGGCCTCGCCGGCAAGATGGACATCGACCTCGAGGAAGAACCGATCGGCACGAACGACGAGGGCGAGGAAGTCTACCTCGAGGACATCTGGCCGGACCCGGAGGAGGTTCGCGAGACGATCCACGACAGCATCTCCCCCGAGATGTTCGAGGAGAAGTACGCCTCGGTCTACGAGGGCGACGAGCGCTGGGAGGCCCTCGACGCCCCCGAGGGCGAGGTCTACGAGTGGGACGCCGAGTCGACGTACATCCGCGAGCCGCCGTTCTTCCAGGACTTCCCGCTCGAAGAACCCGGCGTCGAGAACGTCGAGGACGCCCGTGCGCTGTTGACGCTCGGTGACACCGTCACGACCGACCACATCAGCCCCGCCGGGCCGTTTAGCGAGGACCTGCCCGCCGGCCAGTGGCTCAAAGAGCGCGGCGTCGAACCCTACGAGTTCAACACCTACGGCTCGCGACGTGGCAACCACGAGGTCATGATGCGCGGCACCTTCGCGAACGTCCGCATCAAGAACGAACTGCTCGACGGCAAGGAGGGTGGCTACACGATCCACCACCCGACCGACGAAGAGACCACCGTCTTCGAGGCCTCCGAACGCTACCGCGAGGAGGACACGCCGCTCATCGTCATGGCCGGCGAAGAGCTCGGGACCGGCTCGAGCC